>Ga0136846_1210882_pt1 | contig 20403 bp, 18 predicted proteins | sample HopSoiMetagenom2_FD_96841 | JGI IMG/M metagenome (GOLD analysis project Ga0136846, IMG submission 96841) | Grasslands soil microbial communities from Hopland, California, USA - 2 Assembly 2016 (version 4) | ecosystem: Environmental > Terrestrial > Soil > Grasslands | place: USA: Hopland...
GACTGCGTGCTGATGACGGCGGCGCGGCGTTTGCGCTCGAGAATCTCACCGGCTTGCTCAGCAGCTGCGGCGATGACCGGGCCCATTTTGGGATGCTCGGGCTCGACATCGACGTGCAGGTCGTGCTCGCGGAGCATTTCGCTGGTGGTGGGTCCAACGGACGCAATGACCATGCCGCTGAGCGCATCGCGGAGCGGCTGCTCGACGCCAAGCTGTTGAGCCATTCGCAGCAGGTTGGCGATCTGATGGGCGCTAGTGACGATGATTACGTCGCGATCACCGGAGATGATTGCGCGGATGTTCTCGGTCAGCGGGGCGGTGTCCTGAGGCAGCTCCCACTGATAGACGCGAACGTTGACGACCTTCGCGCCGCGGGCTTCGAGGCCGGCGATGAGGCTGCGGTTGGTGATGCCGTATTCCTGCAGGCCAACGGTGTGATTGGCGATGGCGATGCTGGCGTCGATGGTGGCCAATAGCTCGCGCCAAGTGTTGGGCTCGGGGACGCGGTGCGTCGGCTTGAGGCCGACGTCGGCCATCGCGGCGACCGGTTTTGGGCCACGGCAGATCGTGGTAATGTCGGACAGGGCGTTGAGATAGCGATCGCGCGGGACGTGCTTCTCGACCGCAGCCAGGAGATGGCGAAAACCGACCCCGGTGAGGAAGATCATCACGTCGATTTCGCCCGTGATGAGTCGGTTGGCGAAATTAACGGCCTCGCGGTTATGCTCGATCGCGACCTCGCGCATGCTGGGGCTGACGAAGGGACGGCCGCCGAATTTTTCGATCAGGCGGGCGATTTCAGCGGCGTTGCGGCTTTCGAGCGCGGCGACGCGGAGATTGGCGAAATTTGACTGCTCTTTGGCCATGTCCGCGATGCTAACAGGCAGTGCGCAGGAACGACAGTGGGCCGTCGCAGCGCTTCTTACTTGCGGTGCCCCTCGCTTGCGCTTCGAGCTTGTGTAGCTGGCAGGAGTTCGTTCGGCGTTGGCTCGGCACGCTCGAAGGCGGTTAGATTTGTCATCGTGACGCGGGCGATTTGTTCGAGAGCGGTGGCGGTGAAGAATGCCTGGTGGGCGGTGATAAGAACGTTGGGAAAGGTGGCGAGCCGCATGAAGACGTCGTCTTGAATGACGTGGCAGGAATGGTCCTCGAAGAAGAGCTCGGCCTCTTCTTCATAGACGTCGAGGCCGAGATAGCGGATGTGACCGCTCTTGAGTCCTTCGATCACGGCGGGCGTGTCGATCAGCGCGCCGCGGCTGGTGTTGATCAGCATCACGCCGGGCTTCATGCGCTGAATGGCGGCGCGGCTAATCATGTGGTAGGTCTGCAGCGAAAGTGGACAGTGCAGCGTGATAATGTCGGCCTCGCTGAGCAGCTCTTAGAGAGAGGCGTAGCGGCCTAGCGGGAGGCAATCGGGATTTTGAGCAACGTCGTAAAACAGCAGCCTGCAGCCGAAGCCAGCGAGGATGCGGGCGGCGCCGGCGCCGATCTTGCCGGTGCCGATGACGCCGGCGGTGCGGCCATGCATGTCGAAACCAAGGAGACCGTCGATGGCAAAGTTGCCTTCGCGAACGCGATTGTAAGCTTTGTGATATTTGCGATTGAGGGCAAGCATCATGCCGACCGCATGCTCGGCGACGGCATCGGGCGAATAGGCCGGGACCCGGGCTACGCGCAAGCCGAGTTTGCGGCAGGCATCGAGATCAACGTTGTTGAAGCCGGCGGAACGGAGGGCGATGAACTTCGTCCCGCCTGCCGCTAATCGGTCTAGGACGTCGGCATTCAGTTGATCGTTGACGAACGCACAGATAGCTGGAAAGCCGCTGGCGAGCGGTGTCGTTTCAATCGTCAGGCGCGGCTCGAAGAAGGCCAGCTCATGGCCAGCGGCGGTGGCAGCCGGCTGCAGAAATTGGCGGTCGTAGTTTTTGCTGCTGAAGACGGCGGTGCGCATGGCTGACAAGTTGTTCCGTTCGCGGTCCTGAATCGATGTGCGCGGAACGCCACGGAGGGCGTTCCTTACAGCGATGGCGCTCAGGGCTTGAGGTCGAACGTAAAAACATTCGTTTGAACGGGCTTCACATCGGCCGTCAAGTCAGTGGTGTCAAAGCGGCTGTACTTTTCGGGAATTGCGGGGGCACCCTTTTTTCTCGGGCCTTCTTCGGCTCTGCCAGTGACGACGTGGTGAGCGCCAATGACGGCCCCGTCCCCGGGCTTGATGGTCCTCAGTATGAATTCGCCATTCTCATTGGTATTGCCTGAGGCCGTGGGACCTTTGCCTTCGGGAAGGAATGTCACGCCGACGTTGGGCAGCGGCTTGCCGGCGATCGTGACGGTGCCTTTGACCGGCGCGGTTCTGGGACCGCTGGCGCTGCTGCAGCCAAGGAAGATCGTGACAAGGAGCAATGGCAGCGGGCGGGGCATGCTCAATCCCATGTGAACGTTGCTCCGTCGGCGCGGTCGGCGGAAGCGTCAATCATTTTGCCGTCGGCGTTTTGATTGATGAAGCGCACGGAGCCGTCGGCGACGGAAAACTGTGCCCCGCCGGCGTGAACGCTGCTGATGGCATTGCTGGAATCAGGCGTGTTGATCTTGCGAAAGCGAACATTCGAGCCGGCAGAGAATCCGCAGAGCGAAAGCATATTGGCCACGTCGGACCCGGTGCCGCTTTCCAGCGGCACGCCGGCCCACACAGCGCCGTTGTAAATACGTTTGTTGCCCGTGGAGTCAACGACGCCGTTGGGTCCGTAGCACATCTCGGCAATCCACACCGTATTGGATGTACCGTCGGTAATCTCAGCCAGACGCACGCCGCTGTTGGGGCCGAACACGCCGGTATTCGCGTTCGGTACGCTGCCGGCGACGACAGGCTGCCCGGCGATGGAGGCCTGATCGTAGAGCGCTCCAAAGACGGCGACGTAGTTCGAGGTTCCGTAGCTGTAGCGCTTGTCGCTGGCATTCTGTTTGGGGCCGTTATCGCTTGGGCAGCGAAACATGGGCAGCGGCGTTTGAGCCGGGACTTTGGTCGCGGGATTGCCGTTAAGCTGCAGAGTAGTGACTTGCATCGCGTCGAACAGCGCTTGCTGTTCCATACGCGGCAGGATCATCGTGCCCCAGCCCCAGCCGGGCGTGCCGAAAGTACTGCCGACTGACGTGGGCCAGGCGCGATAGTAGGCTGCGGGCATTCGGCCATAAGCATCGTGGTAATTGTGCAGCGCCAAGCCGAACTGCTTGAGGTTGTTCTGGCACTTCATGCGGCGGGCGGCTTCACGGGCGGCTTGCACCGCAGGCAGCAATAGCGCGACCAGTACGCCAATAATGGCGATGACGACGAGCAACTCAACGAGGGTGAAGCCGCAGCTAAGTTGCCTTCGCCCCAAACGAAGAGAACGGTGCATAGACAGGCTTAAACCCCTTCCGGACCAAGGTGTTTCGTCTGACAAGGCCGAATTGCGGCGTGGTTTGGGGCCAAAAATCGCCGAATTGGCCCGGGCAGCCCGTGCCGCAGCCGGAGAGGTGCAGGCCGGAATGTAGCAGGGCGAGGCTGACTTTTCAACGAAACGTTGAGTTTTCGGCCAATTTGCGGGTAGCAGCGGGTGTTAAATGCACTTGTGGCAGCGGCGGCGATTGAATAACTTTCCCGCCGAAATCGCGGGGTTAGCAGCCATGCTGGGCGGATCGCCCAGATTGGTCCTATCACGAGCAAGATGTTCGTGCCACAGACCCTGTGAAGGATGCACGGATGCCGCAATTCGTTTTGCTCGATAATTCGCTCGCGCCAACCGGCGGTCACCACGTTGAATTTGCGGATGCGATTCTTCGCGAGGCAGAGGGGGCGGGCTATAGCCCCATAATTGGTTCGAACGTCGAGCTCTCGAAGTCGGCAGAGATTGGGCAGCGCTGGCCGGCGCACCGCGTGTTTCCGTCGAGCATCTATCATGAGTACAACCTGTTCTATCTTGCGCGGTGGGACGAGAAGGAAGCGAAGAAGAAAGCGATTGCGCTGCCTGGTCCGCTGAGGCACTTGTCGGACTGGTACAACGATCTGCGCGGGCGATTGCGGCGACGGCGGTGGGTCGTGAAGCGCAACGCGCGTGGCGCAGGATTCATCGACGGGTGCCGGGCTATGTTTCAAAACGTGGCGCTGGAGCCGGGCGATATCGTGATGCTGCCCACGGTCTCGGACGTGGAGCTGGAAATGCTCGCGGTTTATTTTCGCGAGGACCGGCGAACCGCGGCGGCTGAATGGCACCTGTTTTTTCATAACAACTTTCTAATCGGGCGACCGCCGGAGCATGATTCTCAGGAGTTCCGCCTGGCGACGATGCAAAAAAGCTTGCAGGCGTGCCTGGAGGCAGGCAGCGGCTACAAGCTGCGGTTTTATACGACGACACCGCAGCTGGCTGACCAGTTTGAGCGGTTGAAGCTCGGCGTCGCGTTTGGTCCGCTGACGTTTCCGGTTCGCGAAGTATTGCGGACTCTGGCGCCTGAGAACAACGAATTGCCAAAACGCGTGGTTTGTGCGGGCGGGTTTCGCGATGAGCGGGGGCAGTTTGCGCTGCCCGAGATCGTACGGGGCGTGTGGGACGATTTGCTGAAACCGGGACTGGCCCAAATTCATGTGCAGCGGAGCAAGCCGGACTGGCAGGTGCCCTTGCCGGAAGATGCCGCGCTGTGTGCACCGCCGAAGCAGCCGGTGGTATATCACCCGCATCCGCTATCGACCGAAGCGTACAACGATCTAATTCGCGGGGCGGATATTGGCTTGCTATTGCACGACGCGCATTCGTACTACGCCCGGCTAAGTGCGGTCTATCAAGAGTATGTGTGTGCCGGAATTCCCGTGATTGTGCCGGCGGGGTGCTGGCTGGGCGAGCAAATCGCGGAGGAGAATTTTCGCTACGTAGAGCAAGTCGTTCGTGAGCGGCAGTCGCAGGTGGCCGCTCACGCGCCCGTCGAGTGGACGAGCGGCGGAAGCTTGCTGGCCGCGCTGTCGCGCAGCAAGTTCTCGTTCCGCGGGGCGCAGTCGCCACTGGTCGGCGAAATTGCCATACCACCTGAAGCCACCGAATTGGTCGTTGCGTGTCGCTGGATTGCGCCAAATGAAAACGGGCAGTTCCTGCGGCTGTCGCTGGAGCAGCAGAGCACCGGCGGCGAATGGCGACGGAGTGCGGAAACGGTGGTTGGGCCGCGGAGTGACGATCGAGAGCTGGCGGTGATGTTCCACGTGGCAAAGCAGTCATCGCGGGTGCGACTCCTGTTTGAAAATGCATTCGCGAGCGGCACGATTGCCGTCAGCGAACCAAAAGTCACGCTGCTGGCCGTGCCGAAAGCCGGCGAACTCGGGTTGCCGAGCGGCAAAAGTGGATTGTCGTTTTCGAAGCGGAGCGAAATTCCGCGATTGCTGCGCGAGATGATCGCGCACTACTCGCACTATCGACGGCAAGCGCAAGAAAAAGCGCCGCAGTGGCGCGATCGATTGACGCCGGCCGCGACGTGGTCCCAGCTCATGGCCAGCACGGCCGAAAACAGTCCCGCGCTCTCTTGGAGCCGGGCGGCATAAGCACTTTTTAATATCCCGAAGCAAGCATTTCTCCTTACAAAGGCCAGCGACTATATGACAACGGAAAACTCCAACGGCCGGCGGGCGTTGATCACCGGCATTACGGGGCAGGACGGTGCTTATCTGGCGGAATTCCTCCTGAATAAAGGGTACGAAGTGCATGGGATGATCCGGCGGGCGAGCACCGAGCCGTTCGAGCGGATCGCGCACATTCGCGATCGGATTCAGTTGCATCACGGCGACCTGCTCGATCAGTACTGCCAAGCCCGGTTGTTGGAAGCCGTCAAGCCGCATGAGCTTTACAATTTGGCTGCCCAAACCTTTGTGCCCACCAGCTTTCAGCAGCCACTGCTCACCGGCGAGTACACGGCGCTGGGCGTGACGCGGCTTTTGGAGGCGGTGCGGCAGGTCGATCCGACGATTCGCTTTTATCAGGCATCGAGCAGCGAGATGTTTGGGAAGGTGCAGGAGTCCCCGCAGACGGAGAAGACGCCGTTTTGGCCGCGGAGCCCGTATGGCGTGGCCAAGGCGTATGGACACTGGATCACGGTCAACTATCGCGAGAGCTATGGGATTTTTGCGTGCAGCGGAATTTTGTTTAACCACGAGTCCCCGCTGCGGGGCAAGGAGTTTGTGACGCGAAAGGTGACCGACGCCGTGGCGAAGATCAAGTACGCCCACGAGCGGAAGCTGAAGCTGGGGAATCTCGATGCGGTCCGCGATTGGGGTTACGCGGGCGACTATGTGCGGGCAATGTGGCTGATGCTGCAGCAGCCGGTGGCGGATGACTACGTCGTATCGACGGGCGAGACGCATTCTGTGCGCGAGCTGGTGGATGTGGCGTTTCGTCATGTGGGTCTCGATTGGCGCGAGCATGTGGAAGTGGATGAAAGCTTATTCCGGCCTGCGGAGGTGACGACGCTGTGCGGTGATTCGTCGAAGGCGCGCCGCGTGCTGGGCTGGAAGCCGCAGGTTTCGTTCGCCCAGCTGGTGCGGATGATGGTCGATGCCGACGTGGAGCGGATTGCCGGCACGCCACTGCGGAGGGCGGCGTAGGCGGCAGTGGCCAGTCGTCAGTGGCCAGTCGTCAGTGGCCAGTGTCTTTGGTTGGCTCTTCGTTTGGGCACCGGGTCGAACGCGCTTCCCTTTTCTGATTTTCTGAGGGAATTTTTCGTGGGTGGAAGTAGCGCAAGTCGCTGCCGCGAATTGTCTTAGCGCCTTTCCGCCCCGCTTCCCAGGGTAAAAAGCAGGGAAGTGGGTGGATGTTTGGGAAGCGGCGAGGCGATTGGAAATCGGAGATTGCAATTTGCGAATTGCAGATTCGGGGTTGCCCATTGGAGGTCTGGCGAGTGACTGCGCGTTGCACTGCATGCAGGCTTTCGGACGGCGGGCGTCGGAGTGGACGCAGGGAAGCGCTTCCGCTGTGGATTTCTTTTGGGAAGTATTAAGTTCGTTTGCGCCTGGGCAGCGATAGTTTTTTACCCAAGTTCCGCACTGACCGGTTCTTACGGCGAGAGGACGCTCGTGGGGAGGGAAGCAAGAATTAAGAGGGCGCGCTATTAAGGGAAGCGCTGCATTTAGCGCCTGGTTGCTGGCTGCTGAGTGGTTGGAAATACGATATTGAGTCGCCGTGCGCATGACGTGGCCCTCCCATATACCCCATTGAAAAATGGACCGAAAAGCGGGCGATAAATCCGGCGGCTTTTCCAAATTTGCGGAAGACCGCAAGGGGCAGGAGTCAGGGGTCGGGAGTCAGGAGTCAGGCGACGGGAGGAATGGGATGGAGTTACAAGAAAGCGTCACTGTTACCCATGTTCTGGAGACGGTGCGTGGCAATCTTGCGGATCAGATCCTCCGGTAGGGGCTCGTTGTAGGGAAGCTGAAGGAAATTCTTGGTCGTCTGGTGGTTCTTGAGCTCCTTGCGAAATGCCCTCAGCGCCGCCGGTGTGGGCGCGAAGTTGAGGTGGGCCTTATGAGCGGAGAAAGCGAACAGGAAGCGGGGCTCGACGAAGAAGGGAGTTCCCCACTTGATCGTCTCCTGAGCCTGGGGTGCTACGCTCTTGAGAATCGCGTACAGCCGGCGCAAATGCGACTGGCTCTCGCGTGGGGCGGCGCGGATATACTCGGCGATCGTCGTCGGACGCTTGCTGGCCATCTCTTGCCTCAACTGCGGCCACACCGTGCAGCGCACATAACGCCAAGGCTAAGCGGCCGGGTGGCTGTGTTTTGCGCAGCATAACACCGCCCTGAGCGAGGCACACTTTCATGCCCCAAGTTCACGCGTCCGGCAACTACTCCCAGAGAATCGCGTCAATTGGAATTGGCGAATTTCCGCCTTCCAACGCTGCCGCGCTCGACCACCTCCAGTCCCTCGCCTGCTCAACAAGCCCGCGTCGGACCGGATTCAGATGCAGGTAGTCGATCATCTGCAGCAGCGTTTTTGCAGATGTGATATTGCGATCGTATCCGCCGCCCGATTGCCAAAACAGTCGCTCCCTGCGCGAGCCGCGCTGGCGCGCAATCTTTTCGAGCCAGGCGGATTGATTCGCTTGCAGAAAGTGAATCGCGCGGCGAGCTACTGGCAGCTTGATCGCTCCGGCAATCTTTCCGATGTCATATTCCTGGCGGCGCGGAAACAGAATGACGTGCGCGTGCTCTGGCATAAAGACATACGCCCATAGAGCAAAGTCGTACTTTTGCCGAGCCTCCTCAATTGCTGAAGCCAACCACAAGCAAGTCCGCTGGGCCTTCAGGAAGGGAAAGCGCTGGTAGCAGGAAAACGTCAATTCATGCGCATGGCCGGGCGTGTTGAACACTTTTCGGCGGCCGTTGCGAGCGCGCCAATCCATGCGGGCATTCTAACCTTGGCGAAACCAGAATTCTTGAGCCCATTTGGAAGTCCCATCCTTATCTGCGACGTGACCACAGAAGGCCGTGTTATGGCTCGCAAAAATCGAGGCAGCCAGCCGGCGAAACATAGCCAGCCAAGGTCACGTCCCATGGAGGCCGTGTTATGCTGCGCAAAACACAGCCACCCAGCCGCAAAACAGAGCCATCCAGCCGGACTAGCGACGGGCTGAAGACTTGTTCAAAGCCACGGCAGCTCGAATGAGCGCTTTGAGCGCCTTTTCATCAATCTTGTCGTATAGACCTCTTCCGGACGCAAATCCGGATGCTGCCGCAAAAGTTCTTCCGCCGACCAGCCGTAGTGATAATGCTCGCCCGCCAGGTGCAACACCTTGTAGCGCGAGCTTCCTACGCGAGCCACATCGGCTGCGTCAAGCTGAATGTGCGGATATATCGCCAAAGTAGTCATACATTCCCCATGCCAACTCACTTCGGTCCTTCGACATTATACGCCGCGATGCCCGCCACCGCAGGCCTTTCCTCTTGGCACATCTCACGGCGCTACCTCAGTCCAAGAACTCAGCTACTCCGGCGAATAGCTTGACGGCTGGCTTTAGGTCCCTGAATCGTTACATTGGCCGATTCGTCGAGCCAGGCCCATGCCCGTCATTTCGCCGCTCAAATCATTGTCTCAACGCCGACTGAATCTTGCCGCGCTCTTGGCCTGCCTTGCCCTCGCTGCTGCGCAGGCTCAAGAAGAGCTTCCCACCGACCGCCTGCTGCGGACGCTTCAGCCGACGGCCGATGTCAACGATTTCGCCGGCATACTCACGCCAACTCAGCGCGACGCGCTCGAAGAGCGCTGCAAATCGCTGCGCGAAAAGGCCGGCGCTCAGCTTGCGGTGGTCACGCTGAAATCGCTCGAAGGCGGCCAGGTTGATGATTTCGCCGTCAAGCTCTTTAAGCGCTGGGGCATCGGCGACAAGGAAAAGAAAAACGGCATCCTGCTGCTGGTCGCCATTCAGGATCGCAAAGCCCGCATCGAGGTCGGCTACGGCCTGGAGCCGATCCTGCCCGACGCGCTCGCCGGCCGCATCCTCACGGAACAGCTCTTTCCAGCTTTCCGCCAGCAACGTTATGCCGATGGGCTGGCGGCAGCCGTCAATCGCATCGCTGAGATCATTGAACGGAACGAACCTGCGCCACAGATCGTCCGCGGGCGAGCAGCTAAACCGCCGGCCATCAGCACGGCCATTATTTTCCTCATTGTCTCCTCCCTGCTGACGGCGCTGGGCTCTTTTGTTTTCGGCGGCGGCCTGGGTGCAAAAAAAACTAACGTCTGGGTCTTCGGCTCGCTGTTTCTCTGCTTCGCGTTCATCATGGGGTGTGCCGCAGTCTTGCCTTGGTCATTGATCATCGACTTGCCGCTGGCCTTAATTCTCGGACTCATCGGCTGGCGCACTGGCCGCAGAAATCCCAGTGTCTTTGACGTCCAAATCGACAATACCGGCCAATGGGGCGGCAGCGGCGGCACCTATTCCGGATGGACCGGCGGCGGCTGGTCGAGCAGCGATTGGTCAGGGGGCAGTAGTTTTTCCGGCGGCAGCAGCAGTTGGGGCGGCTTTGGCGGCGGCAGCTCCGGCGGCGGCGGTGCCAGCGGCGGCTGGTAAAATCCAATTTTCAACGATGACTACCGAACAACTCCTAACGGCACTGCACGAAGCCTTTGGCCCCGGCCTGAAGTCTGTCGTGCTGTTCTGCTCAGCCGCGGCCGGCGACTTCGTGGAAGGTGTCTCCGGCCAGGACCTGTTGATCGTGGCTGACAAGCTGGGCGCCGCCCAGTTGGCTGCGCTCTGTGGGCCGCTGGCGCGCTGGCGGCAAGCCGGCAATCCGCAGCCGCAACTTTTCACGGCCATTGAGCTCGCCAGTTCGGCCGATGTTTTTCCCATCGAGCTGACCGATATGCAACAATCGCGGCGCATGCTATTTGGGGCCGACCCAATCGCCGAGATCAAAATCGACATGAATTACTTCCGACTGCAGCTTGAACGCGAGCTAAAAACGCGGCTCTTGCTGCTCCGCAAAAACTACCTAGCGTGCGGCGGACGTACGGCCGACATCATGCGCCTGATGGCTGCGTCGGTTTCGACGTTTCTCGTGCTGTTCCGGGCGGCGCTGCGGCTTTACGATGAGTCCGCCCCGCCGCAGAAAGCGCAAGCCTTGGAGAAACTGGCACAGCACGTGCAATTCGATCCGCAGCCCTTCCGCAGCGTCCTGGAACTGAAGCACAACAAGCAAACGCCCGTCACGGGCCAGATTGAGTCGCTCTTCACCCAATACCTTGAAACGATCGAGCGCGTGGTCCTGGCCGTCGATCAACATTTGCGGTCGCTCCCTTCCCAGCGAGAAACGACATGAATAAGAATACCTGGCTGATCGGTTGCGGGATTGTTGTTGGAATTGCAGTGCTCGTGTTGATCGTTGGCGGTATGTGGGCCGCCTCGGTGAACAATCAGCTCGTCGCCGCGCAAGAGAATATGAAAGGCGCCTGGGCCCAGGTGGAAACGGTCCTCCAGCGGCGCTACGACCTCATTCCGAATCTCGTCGCGACGGTCAAAGGCTACGCTGCGCACGAAAAAGAAGTGCTGGAGAATGTTACGCGGCTGCGCAGCCAGTGGGGCGCGGCTCAAACACTCGAGCAAAAAACCAAAGCCGCAAATGAAATGGAAGGGGCGCTGGCCCGCCTGCTCGTCGTCGCCGAGCAGTATCCCGATCTGAAAGCCAATCAGAACTTCCGCGACTTGCAATTCGAGCTGGCCGGCACGGAAAACCGCATTAGCGTTGAGCGTCAGCGATACAATGAAGCGGTCAAGTCCTACAACGTCCGCGTCCGCACATTCCCGGGCGCACTAATCGCCGGCATGCTCGGCTTCCATCCAAGCGACGCCTACTTCAACGCCGCTCCCGCTGCCGCCGACGCACCGAAGGTGCAGTTCTAACGTAGGTCGAAGCCATGCTTCGACGTAAATGAACGCTACTAGGATAAGCGCGGCTTCGTCCTGCTACTCGCCACTCGCCTGCTCGTCGCTGGCCTTGGCAGCCGCCCGCCTTCGCCGCGCAAGCCGCTTTGGCGCAGGCGGCCCAATCTCCGCGCCCGAAAAGACGACGGTCGCCGATTCCGGCTCCGCATGCGAAATGCCCACGACCGCTTCTTCAACCTCCTGCGGCGCCCGATACGCCAGCAGCTCAAACGTCTCCGGCACAAACGCCGCGGCAACCACAGGCTTGGCTTGCACAACTGCAGCCGGCTTTGGCGTCGCAATCTCCGCGACCGGCCAGTAATCGGGTAGCTTTAACACTGGCTTGCTTTCCTCTTCTGCGTCGCGCAGCGAACGAAAGCGGTGCCGCCACGCCTGACTCAGCATGTGCAGGTCCGACCAATCATCCGACCGCGGCCGCTTCCGCTTCGGCTTCTCCGGCAGTGGATGCACGGGGTCATACAGCAGCTCCGCCGCCGCCATCTGCAAAAGCGGATTGGGATCGATCACCGGAACTCGGACCGGCGCCGGCGCTTCTGGCGTCACCGAAGGCGTAGGCGGCGGCAGCTCTTGTGTGATTTGTTTTGCGCGGCGCTTGCGAACACTGCCATCGCGCGACGGCAACAGCCGCACCGCCCCGCCGGCCTCTTCAAAGATGTCCGTAATGTGCTCGTGACATGTAAACATGATTACCTGATGACCCTGGCGCGAGAAATCGCATAGTACCTGTGCCGCGCACCGCACCCGCTCGGTGTCAAAGTTCACCAGCACGTCGTCCAGTACCAGCGGTAGCGTCGCACCTCGCCGGGCAAATGAACCGGTCAGCGCCAGTCGCAGCCCAATAAACACGGCCTCGCGCGTGCCGCGGCTGAGCACGTCCAACGAGAGCGATTCGCCGCGGTCGTTCTCGACCAACAGTCCGCCGCGATCCAGCGGCATCCACACCCGCCTGTAGTGCCCGTCCGTTAGCCGCACCAGATACTGCGACGCCTCACGCAGCGTCTCCGGCTGCCGATCGGTTTCGTACCGCCGACGAACCATCTCCAGCAGCCGAGCGATCACCGACAGAATCTTCCAGCGGCGCTTGGCGTCCGCAAGCTGCGCCTCGACCGCTCCCAGCTCTAGCGTCGCATGCGCGAGCTGCCGGTCAGCCGCCAGCGACTGCATTTCCTGGGTACAGGCGCCGCGCCGCTCATGAATCTGCGCCAATCGCGTGCGAATGTCTGCCAGCTTCTTCTGTTGCCGCTCCCAGCACCCCTTCACATCGCGGCCTTCTGCCTTGAACACCGCGCCGACCGAATGTTCGGTGAATCCGCTGGCCAATGTCGTCTGAATCCGCAGCGTCAGCTCGCCCTGCTGCCGCTTCAAGTCCGAGACCCGCGCCGCATCCGCCGCCGCCTGCCGAAATCCCTTCTCATCCGCCACGCCCGCCAGCGTTAAGAGCGCGTGCCGCGCCCGGCTGCATTTCCGCAGCACCGATATCACCTTGTCACGCGAGCGAGTGAGCTTGCGAAGCTGCTTCTCGATCCCTTCGCGCTGCCCCTGGGTCTCTTTGGCTTTCGCCACCGCCTGAATCAGCTCGCGAATCCGCACGATCGGTTGCGTGCTACCGCAGGGATGCCGCACGTCGTCCAAAATCTGCTGCAACCGGTTGTTGAGGAGCAGCAATTCGCGCTCGCGCTGATCCAGCTCGTCCTTGCGCGCGTCGCGTCGCCGCCGCAGCTCCAGCACCTGCTCGTTGCTCTTCACGACCTGCTTCACCTTCGGCGGAGCAAAATCCTCAGGCAGCCCCACGCTCTTCAGCGCCGCCTTCCAGCGGTGGCGGACAGCTTTTACAGCCTCTTGCGCTCCGGCCAGGCGCATTTTCGCCGCTTCGTGCCGCTGCTCGGCGTTCTCGCGCTCCGTGCGGACGGGAATCAGCCGCTCCAGGTCCCGCAGCTCAACCTCCGCCTCGCGCAGCCGTGCATCCAGCGATCCGCTGCTGGCCGGCAGCTCCGCATCCAGCTCATCCCGCTCGCGCTTCGTGTCGGCAAGCTGCATCCGCAACTGCTCAAGCTGCCGGAAATTGTCGGTGATTCCTTCCTCGTTCTGCCGTTCCAAAAACAGCTTCGCCAGCACGCTGCCGCCGGTGACCAGCAGCCCGAACATGGTCCACTGCCAGCTGCCGGCGACCCAGTCGTACATTCCGCCAAAGAGGCCGATCAAAATCAGCATGACGCCCAGCGAGAAAAACAGCCCGAGCAGCGCCGTGACGCGCACCGGTGCGTCATCGTTCGCCCCCAGGTCGCCCGTCGTATCGACTTCCAGCTCTTGCCGCCGCCGCGTCAAGCTGTCGATCCGATGTTCGATCTCGAGCCGCTTTCTTAGCAGCGAGACCTTCGTCCCGGCTTCCTGAATCGCCTGATTCAAATCAGGCACTTGCTTGGCGTGGCTGGCGTGCTCGTACTGCGCCACGGCCGCATCCAGGGCGCGCTTGGCCTCCTCGACCTCATGCTTTGCCTTATCGAGCTTCTCGTGCTCTTCTTTGATCGCCTGCGCTGGCCGCTTCAGCACCCCCACCGTCTCCTTCGGCAGCTCATCGAGCGATCCGCTGCCGGCTCCGGCGCTGCGATAGCCGCTCACCGCCGCCTCAATGTCCGTATCGAGCTTGGTCACTTCTTCGCGCAGCTTAGCGATCTGATTTTCCAGCCCGATGATCCACTGCGACTGATCGTGCAGCGATTCGATGCGCCCTGCATGGCTCAGCAAAACCTTGTTGGTCTCCAGCGACTCGGCGTCCTTCTTCAGCTGCTCCCGCCGCGCTGCAAGCTTCTTCAATCGCTTGCGGCCATTAGCCAACCGCTGATTGATCGATTCGAGCCGCTCCACCGATCGCTCCGGGAGCGGGCGCACGTCCTTCAGAATTTCAAGCTGCCGCTGAATGTCGGACCGGATGTTCCATGGCCCCTCGACCTCGAGCGCCGCACGCAGCACGTGCGACGCCGTCTCAATCTCCACAATCTGCTTCTCGAGCTGCTTCGCCTCGTCAATCAAATTCGTCCGCTGCGTGATCAGATCCTTCCAGCGACCCGTCTTTCGCGACAGATCGTCGATTTGCTCGCGCAATTTCTCGCGCCGTTCGATTAGCTGCGGAATCTGCGACGAGGCCTTTTCGTCGCGGGCCAGCAGTCGATCGCGGGCCGCTGCCACCTCGCGGATCACATCGACCAACGACACGCGGTCCAGCCCACTCGTCAGCCGATACAGGTAGTCGGCCGCGGCCGTGTCGTCCAGCGACCCCAGCTCTTGAATCTCTTTGAGTCCCACCGCGAACACATTGTTGTACGTCGGCTCATCGACCCCGGCCAGCAGCGCCTCGAGCTGCGTCGCGTCGCGTTTCTCGCCGCGGTCGTCAATAATCTCCAGCAATCCTGGGTTGTCGATCAGATCATTGACATCACCCCGTCGGGCCAGCTCGAACGAGCCAAACTCATTGGCAACTTGCATCGTCCCGCCCGGCTGCCCGCCATGCACCGGCGGCAAGTAGCGCTTCCGCCGCTCCGGCGTCAGCCCATACAACACGGCCCGCACGAACTGCATCAGCGTCGTCTTGCCAGCCTCGTTGGGGCCATAAATGACCGTCGCCTGGTCCGAGAGCTCCTCCAGCGCGAGCCCCTTCCACACGCCGAACCCATCGATTTCAATTCGTTTGATTCTCATGCAGCGATCCTTCGCTCTATTTGTCAGTTGTCAGTGGTCCGTTGTCAGTTGTGGCCAAAAAAGGATGCAACTGACTACTGACCACTGACCACTGACAGCATTAGTCCCGTTCTGCAGCGCCGAGCAATTGGGCTCCGGTTAATGCAGCTTCATGCAACACCGCCCGATACTCCTCCTCAGTCCACTGACATAGCGACGCCAGCCCCGGCCCGCGATGATGCTCCGGAATCTCGTGACCCAGTCGCAACTCCGCCGGCCCTGCCGCCGTTAGCTCCTTCAGATTCCGCAAAAAATCGCCCAGCATCGATTCTTCGTCGAACCAGCCGGACGGCAGTTCCGGCTGATCCAGCTCCACGGCCAGCGTCCACAGTGTCGGCCGCTTGTTGCTCAAGAAAAATTCTTTTCGCAGCCAGTCCTGCCACTCGGCCGCCAGATCGCGCCGCCCTGCGGGCCCGGCCAGATGATGGCCGCCGCGCAGCTTCCAGGTCACAATCAGTGGCCGCGAATCGGCCTCGGCCTTGAGCTGCTTGACGCGGTCGATCAGCAGCTTGCGCACGCTATCGAGCGTCGCTTCGTCCTCGATTCCCACCCGTTCGGTGTGCCAGCGGACTGCATCGGCCGGCACAAACTGGGTGCGAATCTCGCGCTCGCCCGACACATGCACGAGCGTCGCTCCGTGTGGCCCCGGCTCTTCCGGCGATCGTCCCTGCGGACTGCCCGCATAGTGAATGACGCGCTGCGGAGTGCCCAGCGTCTGCCGCTGGCCGCTGCCGCCCAGCGCCCAGTAATCGACGACCTGCTCGACGAGCCGGTGCGACTCATTGTTTCCATTCGCCACGACAATTGTCGGAAGTCCATCGTCGTCGGTCCGAAACTCGCCGACCTGAAAAGCGCTGGTGCCGTGCCAACTTCGCCCCACGATGTTTGCCACCGGCCGCTCGCTTCGAATATGCGATAGTTCCTCCGCGTCCACGACCGAAAATTGCCGCACCCGCCCTGGCAGCTTCGCTGCCACCGGCCAATCTTGCGGCTGCTCCAGCTTGCCGCAGGCCCAATAGACCGAGATTTTCTGCGCATCGAGCCGCTCGAATTGATCGAGCAAGAAGGAAATCGCCCGCGCGCTGGGCCGCGCCAGATCGACCAGATCGCCGTTGAGCACGACGAAATCGACCCGCTCCTCGACCGCCGCGTCAAACACTTTTTGCGCCGCCGAAAACGGCGCGTCGATCAATAGCTCTGTCAGCGGCTCGGGGATCTCGACCAACCCGCACAGCGGCTGATCGAGCAAAAAGCCGCCCGCATGCAAGAAGCGAAAATGTTGGCCCGACATCAGCACCTCCGTGTGCTTTCGTGGGGCAGGCGTCTGGCCTGCCGTGTCTCAATGTGGAGCAGACATTCTTGTCTGCCATCTCATTGCGCGGGACTGCAATAAATGGATTTGACCGGGTAATGTACAAGGACCGGGCGAAACGCCAAAGTCCAAGTCAATCGGTCGAATAATTCGAACAGGAGATAACAGAGGAAACGGAGTCTGATTTTGAAAATCCTCTCTGTTCACTCCGTTTGCTCCTGTTCAATTCCGCCCGTCTTGCTAGCAATAAGTTATGTCTCGCGACTTTTCCCAGCACTCCTGGTCTCCCCAAATCGCCGAGGATCTGCGTCGCATCGTTCGCCTGGCCGTTTTTGAAGACCTCGATCGCGGCCAGGATTGGACGACCATCTGCCTAGTCCCCGAAAAAGCGACCGCGAGGGCCAACATCGTCGCCCGCAAGCCAGGCGTCATCGCCGGCGTCCCGGCTGTGCCGGTGATCCTCGATGAGATGGAAATCGAGGCCGAATATCACCCCCAATTGCAAGATGGCGACGCGGTCCCCGCCGGCGCGGTTGTCGCAAGGCTCTCCGGCCCCGCTCGCGATCTTCTGACCAGCGAGCGCATCATCCTTAATATTCTCGGCCGCCTTAGCGGTGTCGCCACGCTTACGCGCCAATACGTTGAGGCAATCTCTGGCACCAAGGCCCGCATCTATGACACCCGTAAAACGATTCCCAGCTGGCGGCGGCTCGACAAATACGCCGTCCATTGCGGCGGCGGCCACAACCACCGCACCGGCCTCTACGACGCCATCCTGATCAAAGATAACCATCTCGCCTTCGGCCGCGAGGGACAGGTCAACCGCTCGTATTCACCAGCCGAGGCCGTACGGATGGCCCGTGGATTCCTCGCGCAACAAACGGCGGCCGAATCGACGCCCGGCTCTCCCGACCCCGCGATGCTCCTCGAAATCGAAGTCGATTCCCTCGACCAGCTCCGCGGAGTTCTCCCGGAAAACCCCGACATTATCCTGCTCGACAACATGAGCCCCGATCAGCTCCGCCAGGCCGTCCAAATCCGTAACTCCTCTCGTTCCACTGCCGAGCTCGAAGCCTCCGGCGGCATTACGCTGCAAAACATCCGCGCCATCGCCGAAACCGGCATCGATCGCATCAGCATCGGCGCCGTCACCCATTCCACCCCGGCGCTCGACCTTGCCCTCGACTGGGAATGATCTTTCTTCCTTCTCTGTGCCTCTGCGTCTCTGTGCCTCTGTGTTAAAGAGTTGCACGCTTGCATACAAGACCGACCATTTTCCCAAAGACGCTTACTGCCCCGCCCGCCCGACCCCAAACTGATCCCCCGTCGCTATCGGCTCCCCACCGCGCCACTGAATCTCGACCATCTTTTCGCTCAGCACCGGCCGGTCCATTTCGTCGGCCAGAGCCGTGAGGATCTTCTTCGTGGCCGTATCGATTACTTCGCCCGTGGAAGGGTAGCCCAGCTTGCCGTCGAGGCTAAACGTTACCCACCCTGGCTCTTCGCGGACGGAGATGCTCTCCCGCTGCTTTGGCGGCTCAACCGTGTTATCGAACACATGCACTTTCTGATTGAACGCATCGACGACCCACACCTCCTTTTCATCCGGCGTCAGGCCGATGCCGTGGCTCGGACATCCATGCCGCTTCACCGGCCCGCGTCCAAAGCCCTGCACTTCCACTCGATGCAGCTTCTGGCTGGTCGCCAGATCGCCAATCTCGAATCCCAGGCAATCGTTGACGCAGATGTACGCCCGCGTTCGCTTGCTATTCACCGTGAACGGCCGAATTGCCCCCGAAAATGGCCCCACTTTTTGCACGATCTCGTGTGTCTTGGTATCCGCGACAAACAACAGCGGCGATTTCAGTCCGCCCAGATACATCCGCGATCCATCGCGACTGACGACCGTGTTATGCGCGCCGCTTTTCGTCTCAATCGACGTAATTAATCTACCGCTGGCCGCGTCAATGACATTCCAGGTATCTTTCTCGAACGACGGCACATACACGATCTTCCCGTCCGGCGTGATCGACATCCGATCGGTGCCATTCGGCGGCGCAGTCTCCCACAGCGTCTTCTCGCTCAGCAGATCGACGCAGTACAGCTTCTTCGTCGTTGTGAAATACAGCCGCTGCGTCGCTGCGCAGGCACACACGCCCTTGATATTGTCCGGCTTCTCTTCTCCACTCGCCGGCGTCGCAATGCGTTTGACCAGCTTGTGCCCGTTGTCGATGTCGTACACCAAAATCCCCGCCCTGCCGAACTCCAGATAATTCCGAATCCCCGGACAAACCACATACAAATACCTTCCATCCTTCACCGCGGCCTGTGCATCGGCCAACAAGAGGAACGCGCTCAGTACTGCGAAAAATGTTCGCCGAGTCGAAACGCTTGTATGCATCACCCTCTCCTGATTTCTTTGCGTCTTTGCGCCTTCGCGCCTTTGCGTCAAAATGATTCGCCCCGTTGCGGCGCATTATGAACTTCGCAAAGTCCACCAACCACCTCCCACTCGCTAAACAACATGCTCGCCCACATGGTCTATTTCACGCTCAAGGATCGGTCGCCAGCAGCCGTCCAGAAGATGGTCGAAGCCTGCCAGACGTATTTGCCGGGCCATCCGGGCATTCTCTTCTTCGCCGCCGGCACGGTCGTTCCCGATCTCACGCGCCCCGTGAACCAGACCGACTTCGACGTTGCCCTGCAGATGGTCTTTGACAGCCGCGAGGCCCACGACGCCTATCAGCAAGCCCCGCGGCACCTGCAGTTCATTGCCGAGAACAAGGCTTCCTGGGACCGCGTCCGCGTGTTCGATTCCTACGTGAGTTGAGCACCGCACAAGAACAAGGGGGTCGGGAGTCTTTGGCGACAATTGCCATTGCCATTTGTGAATCTCTAGTCGCCAAAGACTCCCGACCTCTTGCATTCTCCATGACCGCATCGCGTAGGTTCCCCAGTCCGCTCCGCCGCACATTCCACACAACCCGCGCCGCTCGACCAGTCTCCATCGGCTTATACCGCCCCTGCCGGCGCTGACGTCCGTAGCCACGCCGCCGGTGATGCACGAGTTGCCGTGCGATTTCTGCGGCCTCTAGCTGGCATTGCTGCCAACCGATGATCCTTATTGCACGGATGCCGGTACGTAGCAGCCAACTCCGAGCTATGAGTGGTGGAACTCCGACCCTGCTTTTAGCGGCTGCTCGCGAGCGTGTGGCTGTGTTTTGCGCCAGCAAAACACGGCAACGGCGCTCACTCGGTGTTGCGTGTCACCTCGCGTGAAGTTTCGAGGTGCGTAGTGTCCAGCCCCCCGGTTGCCCTTTCAAGGGTCTGCGCCAACGGCCCCGGCCGTGTGCGGCATGTCCGCGCGCGTCAGATATCGGCGGGATTTCTGGGCCTCGCCACCTCGTTTTTTTTCGCCATCCTTGCTGCGCCCCTCTGCGCTCAATTTCCCATCCGGCAACTGCCCGCTCAGGGCTCGGGGTTCCGGGCTCAGAGTCCATCAGTTGGAAAGCAGGTGCCGGGGGCCGGCGCGACTTTGCCCTCCGCTCCGCAGTCCGCAATCCGCAATCCGCAATCCCCTGCCGTCACTCCGCGCTCCGCCTTCCGCAGTCCGCAATTTGCATCCTCGCCGACTTCCTCACCTCTGCCCGCCGTCGCCCGCGTCGTCGTTCCCGAAAAAGACGGCATCTCCTACGGCAGCGGCACGCTCATCGACGCCCGCGGTCAGTTCGGCCTGGTAATCAGCAACTGGCATGTTGTCCGCGACGCTGCCGGACCGATCACCGTCGAATTCCCCGACGGCTTCAAATCGCCGGCTGAAGTCGTGAAGACCGACAAGGATTGGGACCTGGCGGCCCTTAGCATCTATCGCCCCCGCATCACACCAGTCCCGATCACCGCCACCGCCC
>Ga0136846_1235674_pt1 | contig 20385 bp, 14 predicted proteins | sample HopSoiMetagenom2_FD_96841 | JGI IMG/M metagenome (GOLD analysis project Ga0136846, IMG submission 96841) | Grasslands soil microbial communities from Hopland, California, USA - 2 Assembly 2016 (version 4) | ecosystem: Environmental > Terrestrial > Soil > Grasslands | place: USA: Hopland...
TCGGTGGGAATCCGGGGGCATGTGCCGAAACCGTGACACTGGGGCGGAAGCCCTTGAGCGCGCTCAGCGCGGGTGTGATGAAGGCACCGAGTCCGCCGGTGACCGCTCCAATAAGGAGGTCCATAGGCGTGGTGGGCTTGCACAGGGCGGTGTTGACAGCCCAGGTGTAGCCCATGCCTATGCCGGCGTCGGTGACGGCGGCGACGGCGAGGGCGCGGCCTCCGGAGAGGCCGAGGGAGCCGGCGAGGCCCATGCCGGCCGGGGCGAGGAAGCCTGCGCCTGCTCCGATGACTGCGCCGGTGGCGGTGGCTGATGCGAAGTCGCCCCAGTCGAAGTCGTCCTGGTGCTGGTAGGCGTAGACGCCTCCGCTGACCAGGCCGCCGATGGCCGCGCCGATGCACATCGGGCAGTTGCCCGAGGGGTCGGAGAGGTTGGTGGGGTCGTTGTCGGCGTAGTTGTAGGGGGACTGGTTGGGGTTGTCCGCGGCGGCTGGGACCGGGTCCTGGGTGGTGAAGCGGTGCTGGGCGGTGTCGTAGGAGCGGGCGCGTAGTTGGAGGCGGTCGGGGAGGTACTGGTCTTTGTACTGGCCGGTGTAGCCGAAGACGGTGGGCTGGCCGCCGGTGATGGTGGGTTTGCCGGTCTGGGTGCCCCAGGCGTCGTAGGTGTAGCGGTAGTTGTCGACGCCTGCCGCGTCGTAGACCGTACTTGTGGAGTTCTTACGGTCCTGGGTGAAGTAGAAGGCTCCGGTGGTGCGGTCCATGGAGCGGGCCGTGCCGTCGGGGTCGTAGTGGTAGTCGCCGGTCAGAGCCCCGGTGGCGTCCGTGGCGGTGGCAAGCTGGGGCAGGCCGCCCACGATGTCCCAGCGGGAGGTACCGGCGAGCGCGTTGTTCTTGTTGGTCGTGGTGCGGTTGCCGTCTGCGTCGTAGAGGAACGCGTAGCTGTTGGTGCCGATGGTGGCGGACTTGAGGCGGTTGGCCGGGCCGTAGACGTAGGTGCCGTCGTCGTCCTTGGTCTGGTTGCCGTCCGCGTCGTAGGTGTAGCTGGTGGCCGTCGTGCCGACCGTGGTCGTGCTCAGCTGGTCGCCGGCGTCATAGGCGTAGGCGGTCGTGGTACCGCCGGACTTGGCGTCGCTCTTGAGGTTGCCGACCTTGTCGTAGATGTAGGTCGAACCGGTGGTGCCGGTCAGGCAGGAGGTGGCCGTCGTGTCGGTGCAGGCCCGGGTCATGCGGCCGGCGTCGTCGTAGCCGTAGCGGGCCGGGAAGCCGGTGCCCAACTTGTTGGCGACAAGGCGGTTGTTGTCGTCGTAGGTGTAGGTGCTGCCGCCGGTCGGCGTGGTCATCGAGGCCAGGCGGCCGGCCTCGTCGTAGGCGCGGGTCTCGGTGCGTGCCGTGGTGGTGGGCAGGGTGACCGAGGTGAGGTTTCCGGCCTTGTCGTAGACGTAGCCGATGGCCTTGCTGTTGGTGGCCTGGCTCTTGATCCGGCCGACCTTGTCGTACGTGTAGTTGGTGGCCCGCCCATCCGGGTACTTACGCGACTGGAGGGTGTCGTCCGAGTTCCAGGCATAGGTGAAGGGACTGGTCGCGCCCGGTGACGTGATCGACAGGAGCTTGTCGTCGTTGTCGTAGGCCAGGGTGCGGCTGCCGGTGGCGTCGGCGACACCGATGAGTCGGCTCGCGTCGTCGTAGGTGTAGGTCTCCGCCGCGGTCCCGTCGGAGTAGGCGATCTTCGCGGTCAGGTTGCGGGCGTCGATCGTGGTGATGACGGTCTGCGCGCGGGCGTTGGTGAATTTCGTCCGGTTGCCGTCGAGGTCGTACTCGTAGGAGACCGTCTTGTTCAGCGGGTTCTTGACCGACGTCAGCTCGCCCTCGGCGTCGTAGCCGTAGGTGCTGGTGTGGGTGTTGGCGTCCGTGCTGGTCTCCAGGAGACCGGCGGCGTTGTAGGTGAAGCCGGTGGTGCCGGTGTCAGGGGCGGTTACCTTCTTGGGACGGTTCAGCTCGTCGTACTCGTAGGCCGTCCGCTTGGTGCGGGCGTCGGTGACCGAGGAGACGTTTCCGACGGCGTCGTAGCCGGTCGTGCGCTGGTGGCCGAGCGGGTCGGTGACGGAGGTGGGCAGGCCCGCCGGGTTGTAGCCGTAGGCCCAGGTGTACTTCGCCGGGTCCGCGCCGGAGACATTGCCGCGCGGGTCGACGGCGGTGGCGAGGTTGCCGTCGTCGTCGTAGCCGTAGGTGATGCGCTCAGCCTCCGGGGAGACCTCCGCGGTCAGGTGGCTGTCGTCGTCGTACTCGTAGGTGGTGGCGTAGTCGAACCAGGTCTTCGACGAGGCAAGGCGGCCCAGGTCGTCATAGGCGAGCCTGGTGCCGTGGCCCAGGCCGTCGGTGGTCTGGGTGACGCTGCCGTTGCCGTCGTAGGTGACCTTGCGGATGTGGTTCAGCGGGTCGGTCACCGACAGCGGACGGTTGTCGGCGTCCCAGGTGAAGGCCGTCGTCTTGTTCAGCGGATCGGTGACCGTTCTGCGGTTGCCGACCTTGTCGTAGCCGATCGTCCAGGTGTACTTCGAGGCGTCCGCGCCACTCGCGTTACCGCGCGCGCTGATCACCTTGATCTGGTTGCCCGCCTTGTCGTACTGGTACGTGGTGCTCGCACCCCGCCGGTTGGTCTCCTTGCTCAGGCGGCCCGCCGGGTCGTAGTCCAGGATGGTCTGCTTCTGGACCGGGTCCGTGACCGTGACCAGGCGGTTCGCTCCGTCGTAGCCGTAGGTGGTGACGCGCTTCAGGGCATCCGTGACCGTGGTGAGGTTGCCGACCTCGTCGTAGCCGTAGGAGGTGGGGTTGCCGCGCGCGTCGGTGACCGTCTTGACCCGGTCGGCGTCGTCGTACGTGTAGGAGGTCGTGTACGCGGCCGGGTCCGCGCCGCTGACGTTGCCCCGCGGGTCGACGGCCGTCTTCACCCGGCCCGAACCGTCATACGTGTACGTGGTCTTGTTGCCCTTGGGCGTGGTGACCGACGCCAGGTTGCCGTCCGCGTCATACCCATAACGGGTGACCTTGCTGCGAGCGGTGGTCACCGTCTCCAGAAGCCCCGTGGTGGCGTTGTAGCCGTACACCGTCGTCTTGTTCAACGGGTCCTTGACGGTCAGGAGCTGACCGTTCGGGTTGTAGCCGTAAACAGTCCTGTTGGACTCACCGTCCGTTGACGTGGCCACGTTGCCGGCACTGTCGTACGTCCAGGACGCATCGGACGCCGCGTTCAACCTGGCAGTTATGCGGCCGGCGCTGTCGAAGATCGACTCTGTCTTGCGGATCTCCGCGTCGACCGCAGTCGTACGGTTGAAGAACTTGTCGTAGCGGTAAATGACCTTGTTGTTCAGCGGATCGATCTGCGTGAACAGGACGTTCTTGTAATAGACGTCAGTCCACACGCCACCGTCCGGGGCCGTGACGTCGGTCTGGTCGAAGGATCCGTTCTTCGAGTACGCGAAGCCGGTGGTCTTGTCCCGCCCGTCCGTCTGGGACTTCACCCGGCCCTGAGCGTCGTAGACGTTCGCAGTGACGACCTTGTTGCGGGCGTCGGTGACCTTGTCGATGCGCCCGGCGGCGTCGTAACCGTAGGTCTCGGTCCTGCCGTCCAACGACTTCACACCGGTCAGCTGGTCACCGGTGTAGATGTAGTCCACCACCCGGCCGTCGGCCAGCGTCACGGTGTCCAGCCGGTCCCCTATATAGGCCAGGGAAGCCGGGCGCCCGGCCGCGTCCGTGATCGTCGTGGGCTGGCTCCCCGTGTACGTCAGAGTCAGGCCCTTGCCCGTACGGTCCTTCACCGCCGTCAGCCGACCCGCAGAGTTGAACCCATACGTCGAACGGTCGGCCATGGTCAGCTTGTAGCCACTGCCGTCGGCGGCCAGCTTGGAGCGGGACTCCCCCGGAACCGTGAACGTCCCGTCGGACTTTTTGACATACGTGTGCCGGGTACCGCCCTCACCCACCAGCACCGCATCACCGTCGGACTCGAACTGCAGCCGCGTCTCCCACGGCAACTGCCAACCCTTGCCCAGCGCACCGGTGAGCGTGTTGTCGGAGGAGTAAACCCGCCCGACCGTCAACGACACCCCGGGCGCCGGCACCCGAGCATCCGTGAACGCCTCGGTAAACGCGCCCGTTGCCGTGCTGACCGGGTCGGCACGCATCACCGTGGTGCCCGCCGAATCGCTCGCGTCCCCACAGGTCGCGCTGCACTCGGCACCGTCCGGCAGGGCCGGAACGATGAAGAACATGTTGTACGAGCCGCAGGACTCCGTGTCCGTGGCATCGTCCGTCACCGTCGTACAGATCGAGACCATGTACGAGGGGACCTGCTGCGTGCACTCCGTGGTCGGCACCGTGAACGACGCGTTCACCACCGGGAACACCTTGTCGGTGTTCAGCGTCGGAGCCTGCACCGTCTGTCCGAAGTCCATGTACTGGACATCGTCGTTGCTCAGACGGCAGCCGTAATAGTCCACCTTCCAGCGCACCTTGACCGGATGCACCTCTGCGTCCGTGCCGCCGGTCTGCCAGATCGCAGCCGACATCTGCAACGGCTCACCCGGCACCGCCGCACCGATGTGGTTGCCCAGCGCCATCAGGAACCCGCCCTGCTGCGCAGCGGTGTTGCCGAACGGGTCGACCGTCACCTGGTACAGGGCGCCGCTCGAATACGAAGCCGCAGCCGCGTCGGCGGCTCCGGTCGTGAAGGAAGCCTGACTGAACGTGCCACCGGAACCGGCAGGCATACCAGCAGCCTTCGGCCCCGCGGCGTGCAACTGCCGCTGGTTCTGCCTGAGCAACGCGACCTGCTCAGCCGTGGCCGGCTTGCTCTTCGTAGTCGCCAGACCATGGGGTTGAGTTGGCTTCGCCCGGCCCCTGGTCTGCTCCCGCCGCTCCGCGAGCGACACCGGCTTCTGATGCGCAGCAGGCTGCGGCCCCCGGTACGCGACGGTCGCCAAGCCCCCGTCGGACACCGCGTCTTCCACCTGGCTCAGCCAGCCACCGCCCGCAACCACGGACAGCACCAACGCCATGATCAAAATGCGCGCACGCGAAGACACAGAGGTCAGCACAGTTCCCCCACCGCAGATACATCGTGCGCATCGCTAGTCACTCAACGCACAACCTGTGAGGGAACTTTGATGTACATGTCACCCAAGATCAAGGTCCGAAAAGTTTCTTTTACCCCAATTCGTCAACTATTAGATAGCCGATGTCATCAACTTGTTATCTATTCAGAATTTCCGAGATCCGACACGAGAGGCAATTCGACTCGCCCTGATTCCCCGTTGGATCGAGGCGCACATTCGGACACCACTCGGCGATGGCGAGTGACGCTTCAACAGCAAAAGCAAGCGATGTCAATGCGGCGCGCTGGATGGCAGCCCGGGTAATTGCCTCCCTTGATCACATGAACGTGGATACGCACGAGAGAGTGTGGACGACCGTCGCGGATATGAATCGAACCGCTCGCGACGATGAGCCAGGCGATGCAGCGGTTGGCCCATCGCCGACTGCCCGACCAAGCCTTTGCACCAACCGCCCAGCGACGAGTCGAATTGTGCATCCACGGACAGAACGCGAGGCTCGACCGAGTGGGTAAAGCGTCAACTACTGCCGCAGCAAGGTCTGTTGACATCCGATCCGCCCCGCGCGACGGTGAGAACTTCGTCGTGCGCGGAGTATCCGAAGTACCAGGAGCACCCGGAGGTCCCCATGGCTCCGACCGCAACCTCGCACCCTGCCGACGCTTCCGACGCGACCGACGGCCTGTAGACCGCATACGGGCGCTACAGCCACTCATCCGCGAGCACGCGCCCCGCACGGAGCAGGAGCGCCGGGTGACACCCGAGGTGGTCGCGGCGCTGACGGTCCGAGATTGCCGCCCGCTGCGGCTCGGCCGGCTTCATGGCCCTGATCCAGGCAGGCTGCGCCTACATCGCGGCTCTCTTCCCGGACGAGGCCCAGGACGAGATCTTCACCTCCCCCGACGTACGGGTCGGCGGCACCCTCATCCCCGACGCGACAGCGGTAGCGCGCCCCGACGGCAGCTACGTCGTCAACGACACCTCAGCCTTCGCCACCGGCTGCCGGGATGCCGACTGGCACCTGCTGACGGTCCGCGTCGAACCCGGTGGCGGTACGTCCGACAGCCTGCCCGGACCTCCCGGCCCACCCGAACTCCTCTGGGCCGCCGTCCCGATGACCGACCTGGAGATCCTCGACGACTGGTACGTGTCGGGGCTGGCCGGCAGCGGCAGCGTGGTCGCCCGGGACGTCGTGGTCCCCGCGCACCGCGTCCTACCGGTGGGCCCTCTGCTGGACGGCACGATCGCGTCGAAGACCAACGCCGACGGCCCCTTGGAGGTGAACAAGTGAAGGTTGGCGATAGCACGGTCGGCGTCGATGCACCGACCGGACCACCGATCGTCGACGCGACTCGGCTCCGGCCAGCAATAATGCCCACAGGAGGTGAGCTGCCATGACTGTCATGAGCGACCTGATCGAGCGAGGCGGTATCCCCGAGGGATACAAGGTCGAGATCTTCGACGGAAGGGTGATCATGACCCCGCAGAGTCCGGAGCAGGACTGGACCGTGTCTGATGTCAAAGACGCGGTCAAAGCCGCAGGCATCGCGCGGGAGCGCGTTTTCGGCGACGTCCTGGTCACCTTCCCGGGCGAGAACGACGCGGCGCCGGACCTGACGATCGTCGACTTCGACGCCGAGCGCCGCAAGAACAGCTACTCCTGTCTCGACGTACTCGCAGTCGTCGAAGTCCCGTCCGAGCCGGAGGACGAGAAGGACTACGTCCGGAACGTACAGAAGTACGGACGGTTCGGCATCGACTTCTACATGATCGCCGACCCCTTCAAGAAGACGGTCACCCTGCTTTCGGAGCCGCATGCCTCCGGATACGGGCGGGCTGTCGAGACTCCGTACGGGGAACCGGTCAGTTTCACGCTGGCCACCGGAGAGCGCGTGAAGGTCGACACCAGCACTTTCCCGACGCGGGAAGTGTGAGTGGACGGGCGGTCAGATCTGTATCCGGTTCGGTCGGCGTTCTCAGCGTGCGCGTGCGCGCGCCCGAGCTGCCGGGTAGCCCGTCAGTCCCGATAGCTGCCGCGAAGCCGGACGAATCGGGGCGCCCAGACGCTGCCCCACCACCCCGGGCCGAGCGGGTCTCCGCGGTACGTCCCCCAGGACGACTCACCGCACCTGCTCGCCTGCGTGCGCTACGCGTGGCAGGTCGAGGAGCACGGAGCCGACGTCGTGATGTGGACCGCGATCGACGACATTCCGCGTCTCATGAGCGCCTCCGAGGATCTGGAGAACCTCGCGCACTCTCTGGCGATCTGGATTCCCTGAGCCGAGGCACCACGAAAGCGAACGCCATCCAGTCTTGTCTCCGCCGGGCTGGAGAGCGGCGGAGAAGAGAGCTGGCCTCGGTGGGTCGCGGTCAGGCGGCCGTGCGTGAAGCGTTGACCTTGAGTACCTCGACGAACGCTGTGAAGGCTCCGAGGCGGAAGGTGAGTGTGGCGTCCGCCGGGGCTTTTGAGTCGCGGATGGCTACTTGCGTGGGGCGGGGGGCTATCTCCACGCAGTTGTTGCCGTCGGCGCCGCCGGAGTAAGACGACTTCTGCCAGTTGTCGGGGGTGGTCACTGCGCGCCTCACAGTTCCTTGGCCAGCCTGTGGATGAAGTCACGCGAACGTGCGGGTTCGAGCGACACCGCCTCCACCTTACGGAAGAGCGCTCGAAAGGCGTCGAGTTGGGCCTCGGAGTCGATGAAGGCCGTGCCATGGGCAGTGTCGCGAAGTGCCGTGTCCAATTTGGGTACGACGCCACCCGCGTAGGTCATGGTGCTCCAGGCTCCGCCGAAGTCGTCCAGGTCGAAGGGGACGACGCGCACAGTGATGTGGTCCGCTTCCGAGAGTTCCAGGATGCTGGTGAGCTGGGCTCGCGAGGCGGCCCGGTCGCTGACCCTGATGCGTAGAGCAGCCTCATGGATCACTGCTTCGTACGGGATGGGGGCGGGACCCGTGATGATCGCCTTACGTTCCATGCGGTGGCCGACGCGCAACGCGAGGTCGTTGTCGGGGAGTTCGGGAACGCGGTACGAGAAGACGCCGCGAGCGTAGGCCTCCGTCTGAAAGAGGCCGGGGACGTGAAGGAACTCGATGTCGAACCGGTAGGTGGCGTGGTGCTCCAGCTCGGCGATGTCCAGGAATGAAACCGGCAGCAGTCCCTGGTACTTCTCCCACCAACCGCGCGTCCGGTCGGTCGCCATCCCCACCAGCGCCTCCGTCAACTCCTCGTCGGTGCAGACGTAGTTGGCGGCAAGGCGACGAACGGTGTCCTCACTCATGCCGACGACCCCGGACTCGATCTGGCTCAAGCGCGCCGAGTCTGTCCCCAAGGCCGCAGCAGCCTCGCGTCCCTTGAGTCCTGCGGCCTCGCGCAGTTTCTGAAGCTCTGCACCGAGGCGCATCTGACGTGCGGTGGGTTGTCGCCTCCTCGCCATGGGTCTCTCCTCTTCGCAACGGCCCTGGAAGGTGGCCTCGTTCGAGGGCAGATTACGACAACGAGTTGCGTGAGACCAATTTTGGTCTCTACTGTCGGTGACGCAACGCACACAGTGCGAACCCGGGACCTCCAGAAGCGCACCGCTCCGTCCTGCCGCGACGGCTGCGGATGCCACCGCCCGATACCCGCCAATCTATTCCAAACCACCCACATCGCACACGGAGTTCACGCATGCCCGAAGCAGAAGGAAACGCCCCCGCCGCGAATGAACCCTGGGAGTACGTCCTCCACATCCCCCACGACCTCCGAGCCGTCACCGTCTGCCGCCGTACCGTCCGCCTCATCCTCACGATGCACGGCCGCATCCGCCTCACCGACACCGCCGAACTTCTCGCAACGGAGCTGGTCAGCAACGCCGTACGCCACACCAAGGGCCCCGTCGTCCTGCGCCTGCGCATGAGGGACGGCTTCCTGCGCGTCGGAGCATGGGACGCCGACCCCGAACCGCCCATGCCGCCGCCTTCAGCAAGGAAGTTGACGCAGCTCACGTACGTGGAGGAGGGGCGGGGGCTGGCCCTGGTCAGTTCCTGCGCAGACCTCTGGGGCTGGCAGCCGCTGAGCAGAAGCGGCATCAAGGGCAAGTACGTATGGGGTGACCTCGTCGCGGCCTAGCGCGTTGATCGCGGACTTGGCCAGCCGCCGGCCCCCGCCCGGAAGCGCCGCTCGTCGCCGTGGCGTCGCACTCCCGGCCCCATCGGCTCTGCCGTACGCCTCCCCACGCACCCATCGCCACGGCCGCCGCCATGAGATACGCGCACAACTCCCCGTACGAAGCCGTGACCACGTCCTCAACGGTCGGGCCGCAGCGAACTCCACATGCGCATACCCCGGCAGCCCCTCCCGGACGATTCCCTTTCCCGACAACTGACGGGGCCAGGACTGCCAGCGCCCGCCCGGTGCGTGCAGCATCCGCTGCCCTACCGAGCGGGCGCCTCGCAGGGTCCTGTGTCTGAACAGCGCCGCTGAACAACGCCCCCGCGACTGTGCGCTTCGGCTACTTCTTCGCCGACTTGGCGAGCTCCTCGTCGATCTGCTCGAACTTGTCCGCGGCCATGGTCAGGTAGTCGCCCATGCCGTCCAGGCCGTCCAGCGTGTCCTTCGCGCCTCGGGTGAACTCCTCGAAGTTCTCGTCGAAGGCCTTCGACGAGCTCTTCGTGACGTAGCCGGACTCGACCAGGTTCGCGATGTACTTGCGCAGGCCGTCCAGCTTCTCCTGGAGCTTTTCCTTCTCCTTCACGACATGCTTGGCAGCATCCCGCATGTCCTGATATGTAACATCAAGGTCCTTGGCCATGAAGCCGCTCCCTCGTGAAAGTGCCGCAGGGCCAACCCCCGTGGCTTCCCTGTTCCAACGTCCAACTACCGCGAGGCGGACGGTGTGATCGTCCGCTCTCGAGGCAGCAGCTTACGGGTGTGGCGCGAGTGGATACATCCCGGTTCTGGAACAGAACTGTTCAACACCGTTCCGTCACCAATTCACCATAGGGAAGGGTCCTGTCCCCACCCGTTGCCCTTCTGTCATACCGAGCGGATATCGTCACTCCTTACGGTGGCCGACGTTGCGGAAGCGGTCACGGGGGCCGTTGGGGAGGACAACCGTGCGCCTGACTCTGACCGTTGTCGATCCGTTCGGCGGGGGCACCGCCGACGTCGTGCTCGACGCGGATCCCGAGTCCACCGTCGGGGACATCGCGCAGGAGTTGGCGAAACAGGTCGGCCACAGCGGTGCCCAGATCATCCCCCTCGGACAGCACGGGCAGCACGGGCAACATGGGCGCTTGGCTGTCGGCAGCGCTCCCCTTATCTATGTGGACGGTTACGCCGTCGACCCGTCCGCCAACGTCGTCGGGTCGCCCCTGCGTGAAGGGGCCGTCGTCAGTCTTCAGGATCCCGCCGGGTGTCTGCCCGGGGAACCGACCGGGCTCGTTGAACTCCGGGTCGTGGGTGGGCCCGTCGCCGGGTTCGTGCACCGGCTCGGGGTCGGGCGGTACGACATCGGCAGTGGGCCCGCCTCGTACATAAGGATCGACGATCCCGAAGTCGACGCCCGCGCCCTCACGTTGTCAGTTGCAACCGACGGCACCTGCCAGGTCGCCGTACACGGGGAGAAGGCCGGCGTCACTCTCGACGGCAAGGACATCGCCGACATCGAGGGCGACGAGTGGCCCCTCGGCGGGCAGATCGCCGTCGGCAACTCCCTTGTGGAGCTTGCCCGTTACACTCCCCCCAACGCCGCCCTCAAGTGGTCCGACGACGGCGTCGGGCTCGACTACAACCGGCCGCCCCGGCTGCGCTCCCCCGACCGGCAGACCAAGTTCCGGCTGCCGTCGCCGCCACGGGACTTCGAGGCCCGGCCGCTGCCCTGGCTGATGGCGCTGACGCCCCTGGTGGGCGCGATCGTGGCCGTGGCCGTGTTCGGGCGCTGGTACTACCTGATCATGGCCGGCCTCAGCCCGATCATGCTCTTCGCCAACTACTTCATGGACAAGAAGCACGGGCGCAAGTCCCATGCCAAGCAGGTCAAGGAGTACAAGGAGCAGAAGGCGCGGATCGAGAAGGACGCGCAGGACGCGCTGCTGGCCGAGCGGCAGGACCGGCGGCATGCCATTCCCGACCCCGCCGCCGTGCTCTCCCTCGGCACCGGGCCCCGTACACGGCTGTGGGAGCGGCGGCGCACCGACCGTGACCATCTCCTCCTGCGCGTCGGCACCGGGCAGTTGCCGTCCGAGGTCGTGCTCGACGACCCGGAGCAGGACGAGCACCGGCGTCAGGTGACGTGGAAGATCGAGGACGCGCCCGTCGCGCTGTCGCTGCGGTCGTTGGGTGTCATCGGTATGGCCGGGCCCGAGGATTCGGCTCGTGCGCTCGGGCGGTGGGCCGTTGCCCAGACCGCCGCGCTGCAGAGTCCGATGGACGTCCAGTTCTACGTGCTGAGCGAGAGCACCGCGCGGGACAGCTGGGACTGGGTCCGCTGGCTGCCGCACGCCAAGCCGTCCGGGGGGCAGGACGTCAACGTCCTCATCGGGACGGACGCGGAGACCGTCGGCGCGCGGATCGGTGAGCTGACGCAGATTCTCGACGCACGCAAGAAGGCCGCAGAGCAGAACAAGGGGCAGCGGGCGTCGTTCAGCGACCCGGACATCGTCGTCGTGTGGGACGGGTCCCGGCGGCTGCGGTCGCTTCCCGGTGTCGTCAAGCTGCTGCGCGAGGGGCCGGCGGTGGCGATGTACGCCCTCTGCCTCGACGCCGAGGAGCGGTTCCTGCCCGGGGAGTGCCAAGCCTTCGTCGTCGCCGAGCCCAAGGCCGAGGAGCACGCCGACCCCTACCAGTACCAGTACCAAAGCAGCGGCTCGCAGCCTCAGCCGCAGGTCGCGGGCGGGTTCCCGTCGTTCCAGGCGTGGCATGCCGTCGGCAACGAGACCGACCAGCGTGCCCAGGCCGACAAGCTGCGGCTGCGTGTCGAGGAGGAGAGCGCGGAGCGACTGGCGGACGTGCGGCCGGACTTCGTTTCCGCGGCCTGGTGTCTGCGGCTGGCCCGGTCCCTGTCCGCGCTGCGTGACATCAGCGGTGAGACCGAGGACTCGGCGCTGCCCGGGTCGAGCCGGCTGCTCGACGTGCTTCAGCTGGAGCCGCCCACGCCCGACGCGATCACCGCGCGCTGGCGCATGGGCGGGCAGTCGACGATGGCCGTCATCGGGGAGTCGTACGACGGGGCGTTCGGTATCGACATCCGGAAGGACGGGCCGCACGGGCTCATCGCCGGTACGACCGGTTCGGGTAAGTCGGAGCTGCTGCAGACCATCGTGGCCGCGCTCGCCGTCGCCAACACGCCCGAGAACATGACGTTCGTGCTCGTCGACTACAAGGGTGGCGCCGCGTTCAAGGACTGTGTGCATCTCCCGCACACCGTCGGCATGGTGACCGACCTCGACGCCCATCTCGTCGAACGCGCCCTGGAATCGCTCGGTGCCGAGCTGCACCGGCGGGAGCACATCCTGGCCAACGCCGACGCGAAGGACATCGAGGACTACCAGGACCTGGTGCGTCGCAATCCGTCGTCCCACGCTCCCGTTCCCCGACTCCTCATCGTCATCGACGAGTTCGCGTCGATGGTGCGTGACCTGCCCGACTTCGTCACGGGTCTCGTGAACATCGCCCAGCGTGGCCGTTCCCTCGGTATCCACCTGCTCCTCGCCACGCAGCGGCCGTCGGGTGTCGTGTCGCCCGAGATCCGCGCCAACACCAACCTCCGTATCGCGCTGCGGGTGACGGACGGCGGCGAGTCGAGTGATGTCATCGACTCTCCCGAGGCCGGGCACATCTCGAAGAACACCCCCGGTCGCGCGTATGTACGACTCGGGCACGCCTCCCTCGTCCCCTTCCAGTCCGGACGTGTCGGCGGACGCCGGCCCGGGGCGGCGGACCCCGCGGTGCTCATGCCCTGGTCGGGGCCGCTGGCCTGGGAGGACCTGGGCCGGGCCGCGCTGAAGAAGCCCAAGGTCGAGGCGCGGGAGGAAGAGGAGATCACCGACCTCAAGGTGCTCGTCGACGCCGTGCGCGACGCCAACCGGTCGCTCGGTATCCCGCCTCAGCACAGCCCCTGGCTGCCCGCGCTCTCCGAGACGCTGCTGCTCGACGAGATCGAGGTCCCGGCGTTCACCGACCACGGCACGGGCAAGCTGGCGCCCGTCCCGTACGGCATCGAGGACCTGCCGGCCGCCCAGGCGCGCCGCCCGGTCGTCGTCGACTTCTCCACGTTCGGGCATCTGATGATCGGCGGCGCCCCGCGCAGTGGCCGCTCACAGATCCTGCGTACGATCGCGGCCTCCCTGGCCCGCACCCACTCCACCGCCGACGTCCATCTGTACGGGATCGACTGCGGCAACGGCGCGCTCAACGCGCTGAGTCGGCTGCCGCACTGCGGTGCTGTCGTCAGCCGTAACCAGACCGAGCGGGTCATCCGGCTGGTCAACCGGCTCAAGGGCGAGATGTCGCGCCGCCAGGACCTGCTGGCGGAGAAGGGGTTCGCGGACATCGGTGAGCAGCGGGCCGCGTCGGCGGAGCAGGAGCGGCTGGCGCACATCGTCGTCCTGCTCGACCGTTGGGAAGGGTGGGTGCCCACCCTCGGCGAGGTCGATCACGGTTCGCTGACCGACGAGTTGACCACGATGATGCGCGAGGGTGCGAGCGTCGGTATCCACCTCGTGCTGACCGGTGACCGCACGCTGCTGGTCGGGCGGATCGCCACGCTCACCGAGGACAAGTACGGGCTGCGGCTCGCCGACCGCAGCGACTTCTCGACACTCGGTATCCCGCACCGGAAGGTTCCGGAGGAGATTCCGCCGGGGCGTGGCTACAAGAACGAGTCCGGTATCGAGACCCAGTTCGCGCTGCTCTCGCAGGACACGACCGGGCAGGGCCAGGCTGCCGCGATCACGGCGATCGGGGAGGCGGCTGCCGCACGGGACGCCCAAGTTCCGCGTTCCCGGCGGCCGTTCCGGGTCGACAGCCTGCCGTCGCGGATCTCGTTCGCGGACGCGTGGGGCATGCGCGACCCGGAGACCTCCGGATCGCGGCTGTGGGGGCTCGTGGGTATCGGTGGCGACGACATCACCGGTTTCGGTCCCGACCTCGCGGCGGGTGTGCCGACGTTCGTCGTCGCCGGGCCGGCCAAGTCGGGGCGTTCTACGGTGCTGATGAACTTCGCGCAGTCGTATCTCTCGCAGGGGGTACGTCTGGTCGTCGCGGCGCCGCGTCAGTCGCCGTTGCGTCAACTGGACGGGGCGGACGGGGTGTTGAAGGTCTACACCGGGGACGACATCGACGAGGACGACTTCGAGGAGATCATCGACCAGGCGTCGGTCGAGGAGCCGATCGTTGTCCTTGTCGACGACGGGGAGATCCTGGAGGACTGTGACGCCGCGAGCCAGATGAAGAAGATCGTGTCGCGGGGGGCGGAGCGGGGGCTGGGGCTCGTCATCGCGGGGGATGAGGAGGATGTGTGTAGTGGGTTCAGTGGGTGGCAGGTCGATGCGAAGAAGGGGCGGCGGGGGATTTTGTTGTCGCCGCAGGAGTCTTCGAGTGGGGATCTGATCGGGGTGCGGATCAGTCGGGGGATGGTGGGGGGGCAGGTGTCGCCGGGCAAGGGGATGTTGCATCTGGGGGATGGGGAGTTGCGTACGGTGGTGATCCCCGGGTGAGTGGGGGTCGCGGCGGGGTGTTTCGCCCCCGCCGCCCTTACCCGTCCCATCCCGGGGGCTGCGCCCCCAGACCCCCGCTTTCGGCCCTGAAGGGGCCTCGTCCTCAAACGCCGGACGGGCTGAAAACGCCCGGGGCCGCGCTGAACACATACGGCAAACCGGCGGGGCGGGCGGGAAAGAAGCTCGGGCAGGACGGGCTGGAAACGCCCGGGGCCGCGCTGGGCAGATACGGCAAACGGGTGGGTGGGAAACGCGGCCTGGGCTGGAGGAGCCTTGGCGTCGAAGGAAGTGGGACCTTCCTAGCCCACCCTCGACATCCGGGACACCGGATCCCCCGCCTCCGGGTTGTCCGTCTCGTACTTCAGGTCGTCGCCCACCGGGGTGAGCAGTACCGTGTGTGAGCCCGTCGTGCACACGTCTCTGTTCGACTTGTCGGCGATCGACGTGACGACCAGGCGGCTTTTGGTGACCTCCTTCAGGAACAGATCGTCGTCGCAGGTGCCGCCGATCTGGTCCGTCTGCCGGAACGTGCCCAGCTTGTCGCCCACCGCCGCCTGTTGGACCGTCACCCGGAACGTCCCCATCGGCAGCGCGCCGCCGAGGGCGACGGCGGGTCCCTCCCAGGTGCCGACGTAGGACTCGGGGAGCGCCATCGCGCCGCTCGCCGGTCCCGGCACCGTGCTCGGTGACGGGCGCTCCGCGGCCGAGTCGGAGCCCGCGTCGCCGTCCCCGCGCCCGCCCGGCAGCAGGTCGAACACGTACCCGGAGCCCACCGTCACCGCCGCCAGCGCACCCGCCACCGCGAGGGCCACCGTGCAGCTCAGTTTCCGTCCGCGCCCGCCGGCGACGGGTGCCGAGGTCGCCGCCAGGCTCACGGACACCTTCCCGGGCGTACGGTCGGACGGCTCAGCTTCCGGCCCCGCGTCCCGGGGCTCCGGAAGCAGCCCCGGCATCACCGGCGGCGGCCCGAATTCGCCCACCCCACCCGACACCTCCAGGTTCAGCAATTCCACCGCGCCCCGGCTGACCCGCTCCACCAACGCCCCCGGCAGCCACCCGCCCGCGACCAGTCGCGCCGCCCCCTGCGGAGCGAGCCGTCGGGCCACCTCGCCGGGGGCCGGTCGCGCGGCCGGGTCCTTCGTCAGGCACCGCTCCACCACGTCCCGCAACTCACCGTCGAGCCCGTCGAGTTGGGGCTCCTCGTGGACGACCTTGTAGAGCAGGGCGGCGGAGGAGTCGCCGGGGAAGGGGGACCGGCCGGTCGCCGCGTACGCCAGTACCGCGCCCAGCGAGAAGATGTCCGCCGCTCCCGTGACCGGACGGCCGAGGATCTGTTCCGGGGACATGTAGCCGGGCGAGCCGACCGAGACGCCCGTCGACGTGAGGGACGCCGTGCCGTCCGTGGCCCTCGCGATGCCGAAGTCGATGAGGAGGGGGCCGTCGAGGGTGAGGAGGACGTTGGACGGCTTCACGTCCCGGTGGACGAGGTTCAGGGCGTGGACGGCGGTCAGCGCCTCGGCGAGGCCGGCGCCCAGAGCCCGTATGGAATCCAGGGGCAGTGGACCGTCGTCGGTGATCGCGGCCGTCAGGGAGGGGCCGGCCGCGTACGCCGTCGCCACCCACGGCACCGGGGCGTCCGGGTCCGCGTCCAGGACGGGGGCCGTCCAGGCGCCGCCGACCCGCCGGGCGGCCTCGACCTCGCGCCGGAACCGGGCCCGGAACTCCTCGTCGAGCGCGAAGTGCGGGTGCACGATCTTGACGGCGACGGTACGGCCGCCCGCGCTGCGCCCGAGGTAGACCCGGCCCATCCCGCCCGAGCCGAGCCGTCCCAGCAGCCGGTAGGGCCCCACGACGGTCGACTCGCCGACGTCCAGCGGCTGCATGACGCCCACCTCTCCCCCGTACCCACCCATATGCCCGCCCGTCCCGCGCGCGACCAGCAGCCTACGGCGCCAGCAGGTCGACCTCCACGTCCGCGGGGAAGCCCGTGGTCGGGCCGACCCGGCGGGCGAACTCCCGTACGGCCGCCAGTTGCGGGCCGCCGAAGCGGAAGTCGAGGGTCGTGAAGTAGCGCTCCAGGACCCCGGCGTCGAACTCCTCCCAGCGGGCCGCCTGTTCGGCGACCTTGGTGACCTCTTCCAGGGAGACGTCGCGGGAGGCGAGGAACGCCTCGTGGACCCTGCGGGTCACGACCGGTTCGCGGTCCAGGTAGTCCTTGCGGGCCGCCCACACGGCGAAGACGAACGGCAGTCCCGTCCACTCCTTCCAGAGGGCGCCCAGGTCGTGCACCTCGAGGCCGTAGCGCGGGCCGTCCAGGAGGTTGGCGCGCAGGGCCGCGTCCCCGATCAGCACCGCCGCGTCCGCCTCGCGCATCATCAGGCCGAGATCGGGCGGACACGTGTAGTAGTCCGGTCGCACGCCGTAGCGCTCGGCCAGGAGCAGTTGCGCCAGGCGTACGGAGGTACGGGAGGTCGAGCCGAGCGCCACCCGTGCGCCGTCCAGGCGGTCCAGGGGGACCTGGGAGACGAGTACGCACGACATCACCGGGCCGTCGCAGCCGACGGCGATGTCGGGGAAGGCGACGAGGTCGTCGGCGTTGCGGAGGAACTCGACGAGGGTGATGGGCCCGATGTCGAGGTCGCCGCGCACCAGCTTCTCGCTGAGCTTCTCAGGGGTGTCCTTGGTGAGCTCGAAGTCGAGGAGCGTGCCTGTTCTCGCGAGCCCCCAGTACAGGGGCAGGCAGTTCAGGAACTGGATGTGGCCGACGCGCGGCCGGGTGCGAGAATTGTCCACATCGCGAGGCTAACCGGCCTGCCCTACCATGAGCCCTCCAGGGGGGTTGTCAAGAGCGCGCGCCGCCTCTCAAACGTCCGAGTGACGTGATCTTGACCTCTATTGCATTCGGGTGCCTGCATGCTAGGCTCGCCGCAAGTTGCAGTTTGGTTTCCCTTGCAGTACAGAGCCTGCGGAGCATGTGACCGCGGGCTCTCGTCTTATTCAGATGAATGCAGTTGTTTACAAGCTTTTGTTTACACCTTGCAGGTTCTGGAGCAGGGCAACCCTTTGGGCCCAAGGAGGGCTTATGGCTACCGGAACCGTGAAGTGGTTCAACGCCGAAAAGGGCTTTGGTTTCATTGCCCAGGAAGGCGGCGGCCCGGACGTCTTCGTCCACTACTCCGCGATCAACGCGAGCGGATTCCGCTCTCTCGAAGAGAACCAGGCGGTTTCCTTCGACGTCACGCAGGGTCCGAAGGGCCCGCAGGCGGAGAACGTCACCCCGATCTAAGTCTGCGGCTCTTCTGAGTCGAATACTCTGATCCGGAACGTGTGCAGTACCCCAAGGAGCTCCGAGCCGTCAGGCATCGGAGCTCCTGCCTTTTCCGGACGCCGGCCGCATTGTCAGTTCGTACGGGGTTCAGTGCACAAGCACCACGACCAGCCGTTCGCGTTCCTGATGGCCCGCAGGTCGTGAGGGCGGGGTTGGGAGCCGGCGGGCCGGCTCAGTACCCGTAGTTCTTGGGGTCCGGAGCCGGCTTGTAGTCCTTGTACGTCTGCCACTCTCCGGGGTTCTCCTGGACCGCCCGCAGCAGTTTCGCGAAGACCTTCGAGTCGAACAGCACTCCGCGGAGCGCCTCGGGGACACGGACGCCGTTGATCTCGGCGGTGGGTGTGCCCGGTCCCTTTCCGGGCTCGGTGCCGACGCGTTCGTAAGCGCGCTCCGCGTCGGTCACGAAGGAGCGGTACTTCATCGTCTTCACCGCCGACTCGAAGGCGGGGGTGCGCAACCCGTCGACCTGCTCGGCCAGTTCGAGGAGACGCGCGTCGGTGAAGCCGTCGTCCTCCTCCTCGGGCTGGCTGGCGTACAGCACCTCGTGGTACTCGGCGAACCTGTCGGCGGCCAGGGCTGCCCTGAGCGCGTTGGCCGCCTTCTTCGAGCCACTCCCGCCGAGCCTGTCGTCGAGGAAGGAGGCGAGGGTGTACTCGGCCTTCACCTCGCGCCGCAGTACCGCGTTCTGGAGCTCCTGGCCACCGCCGGTCGTCTCGAACTCCTCGCAGACCGGGCAGCGCATGTCCTCGTAGAGGTGCACGGTCACCTCGGCTGTCGGGTCGCCCACCGTGATGGTCGTCCCGCTCACCGCGAGCTTCTCCGGCACCTGCGCCAGGGTGTCGTACGGCTGCGGGTCCCCGTAGCTCTGTCCGCATCCCGCGACGAGCGACATGCCCAGTACGGACATGGCGATCACCACCGTCGTTCTTGATGCGGCGAAGCGCCGCCCCCCGTGCCTCACACGCACCTGTTGCCTCCCCAGCAATCACCGTGACACTAGGGCATGTCCATGTCGAACGCACAGGCATTCGGCATGTCCCAGGTGCGCACCCCTTCCGTCACAGCGCCTCCGCCGCCGCCAGTGCCGCCACGTATCCGAACGTCATCGCCGGGCCGATCGTCGAGCCCGCGCCCGCGTAGCTGTGGCCCATGACGGCGGCGCTGGCGTTGCCGGCGGCGTACAGGCCGGGGATCGCCGTGTCGTCGGCCCGCAGTACCCGGGCCCGGGCGTCGGTGCGTAGGCCGCCCTTGGTACCGAGGTCGACGGGGACGATCCGGAAGGCGTGGTACGGGGGCAGCCACAGGGGGGCCAGGCAGGAGTTCGGGTAGACGGACGGGGCGGTGTAGTAGTGGTCGTACGCGCTGTCGCCGCGCCCGAAGTCGGTGTCATGGCCGCTCAGGGCAAGGGAGTTGAAGCGGCTGACCGTGGTGCGCAGGGCGGCGGGCGGGACGCCGATGGACGTCGCCAGGGCGTCGAGGGTCCACGCCTTGTGCGCGGCACCGGAGTTGTACCAGTCGGCCGGGAACGGGAAGGCCGGGGAGACGTCCTTGAAGAGGTAGCGGTTGCGGTAGTTCTGGTCGACGATCAGCCAGGCCGGGATGTCGGGGTCGGTGGCGTCGCGGTCGTACATGGTGTGCACGACGTCGCTGTAGGGGCCCGCCTCGTTGACGAAGCGGGAGCCCGCCGCGTTGACCAACAGGCCGCCGGGGAGGGTGCGTTCGGCCAGGCAGAAGTACGGGTCGCCGGGCAGCGGGATCGCCGGGCCCCACCAGGCGTCGTCCATCAGGGCCAGGGAGCCGCCGGCCCGTTCGCCCGCCCGGATTCCGTCGCCCGTGTTCTCCTTCGCGCCGACCGTCCACTCCGTACCGATGGGCTGCCTCTGGTACTGGTCGCGCATCGCCGCGTTGTGCTCGAAGCCGCCCGAGCCGACGATCACGCCTCGCCGGGCGCGCAGGAGACCGGGGGCGCCGCCTCTGGTGACGACGGCTCCGGTGACCGCTCCGGACTCCAAGTGGAGGTCGGTGAGAGGGGTGTTGTGGCGGCCTTGGCGGGGGTGTCCGGCACCCCGGCGGCCAGGAGCACGGGGTTGTTCGGGATCCAGATCCCGGCGCCGGAGCGGGCGGCGGACCCGCCGAAGGTGGCCGCCTTCTCGACGACCACGCAGGTCAGGCCCTGTTCACGGGCCCTGCGGGCCTGAAAAGCATGGGGCGCAGCCCCTGCTTTTCAGGGGCGCGGGGAACTGCGCGACCA
>Ga0136846_1236828_pt1 | contig 20377 bp, 13 predicted proteins | sample HopSoiMetagenom2_FD_96841 | JGI IMG/M metagenome (GOLD analysis project Ga0136846, IMG submission 96841) | Grasslands soil microbial communities from Hopland, California, USA - 2 Assembly 2016 (version 4) | ecosystem: Environmental > Terrestrial > Soil > Grasslands | place: USA: Hopland...
CAGGACAAGATCGCGGCCGAGCATCTCGTCATCTCGCAGGTGCCGGTGCTCCGCTACGAGCGCCAGCGCGTGCCCCAGAACAAATTGTTCTTCCCCGAGCGGAACGTCACGATGAGCGCGCTGACCGAGGGTACGGTGATCGTCGAGGCCGGCGAGACCTCCGGCACGCTCACCCAGGCTCGTGCGGCGCTCCACCAGGGGCGCAAGCTGTTCATCCTCGATTCCTGCTTCGAGCGGAAGGATATCACCTGGCCTGCCCGCTTCGAGGAGCAGGGAGCCATCCGGATCAAATCGACCGACGACATCTGGGCCGCGCTTGGTTGAGCCGATCCGGCTCACCGAGATCGATGCCAGCAACATCGATCTCCACGCCCGTCTGCATGCGGGCGATACTTGCCTGTTCCTGTTCGAATACACGTCGGGCCAAGGCTATGCGTTCAGCGCCACCAACGACCTGATCAGCAACCTCAAGAAGAAGCCCGGACAGCGGGGCCAATCTTACAAGAACCAGGCCATCGCCCGGTGCGCCGCAAACCTGCGCGAGGCGCTCAACGCGGACTGGTTGGCGCAGGCCACCTTGGTGCCCGTACCGCCGTCTAAGGCGACCGATCATCCAGAATATGACAACCGGATGGAGCGGATCTGCCTGGGCATCCGCGCCGGCCTCGACGTGCGGGCAATCGTTCGTCAGACCCAGTCCACTGCGGCCGCGCATGAAGTGGCCATTGGCGATCGCCCGTCAGTCGACGATTTGCTCGCCGTCTATGAAATCGACGAAACCAAGACGACACCGGCGCCGCAGTCCATCGCGATTGTCGATGATGTCCTGACTGCGGGGACACATTATCGCGCGATGCAGATCGCCTTGAGCAATCGCTTCCCCGGCGTGCCGATCTTCGGCATTTTCATCGCAAGGCGTGTGTTCGCGACGCCCGATTTCGAGGAATGAGTGCGGATTGCGGAGATTTGCGCGGGCGAGGGGGATGCGTGCCTAAATGTCCAGATTTGGGCCGACTGCTGAGTGGCAGCTTATAGGCCCGTCGCTTAGAGAAGCCGACCTAAAGGAATGCTTCCTTGATAAGGCTGGGGTCATGAGTTCAATCCTCACCGGCAGCACCATTTTTCAATAACTTAGCTGCCCCTCAGGGGGGCGCGAATTCCCGGCTATCACCGGGCCATTGCGGCCTGGTTCTCCTCGGTGCCGAGTACCGCCAGCCATGACCCAGTTGCGGTGCAACGCTCGATCATGGCGGGCACCCTCGTCGAGGCGATCATTCGTAGAGGGTGCCGCCGGGCGCTCACAAGGATAAGCCAGTCGAAGGCGTCTGGCACTGTGACGGGATCGAGTTCGTGTAAATGCCAGGGGAACGGCATTGACGTTCCCCTTAGCCGAAGCTGTGTCGATCAAGCGATCAAGATCCGATTGGCGTCCACGTGTCGGAAGGCTTTCGATCGGCATGTCAGGAGGACAACCTGCATGCGCTTGGAGGCTTCCTGAAGAATGTCTGTCATGATTTCGAGACGGGCGTCATCGGAATAGACAAGCGGATCATCGAGGATGAGGGAAATCGGAGCGCCGTCCTCGAGTAGCAGGTCTGCGAACGCTAGCCGGGTCAGGATCGCTAACTGCTCCTGCGTGCCCTTACTGAGGCCGCCGCATGATTCATCGAGGCCGGCGCGAGTGACCCCCGCCAGCCCGAGATCCTCGTCGAAGGTCAGCTCACAACCCGGAAGCAACTGGCCGATGTAAGCAGCCGCTCGCCGCGTGACCGGGGCAAGGAATGTTCTCGACGCCTCGTTGGCAGCTTCGGTCAGCGTCCCGCGCAGCATCTCGAGCGTATCCGCCTCCTGGCGGAGGCGGGCGCACGCGGCGACCGCGGCTTGCTCCTCCTCGCGAATCTCAGCAACGCGGCCGGCGGGTCCTGTCGTACCTTCACGAACGACGGATGACTCGAGCGCCGCGATCTTGGCGGTCAACTCGAGTTGCTCCTGACCGCAACGAAGGGCGGCGCGGGCAATGTTGTCCAGCCGTCGTGCGATGGCGGGCAGATTGAACGCGTTCGATCCCTCTCGCGCCTTTTCTAGCGTTTCGAGCTTCGCGGCCCGGTCCCGCTGGGCCTCGGCCAGAGCGGCATCGAGCGTCTCCCTGTCGCCATCATCCAGCACGACGCGAAGCTCTTCGGAAGCCGCCTCGTTCTCGCGGCTCGCGGAGGAATGTTCGGCCACCACCGTCGCCAGGAGGGTCTCGGCCTTGGACAGAGCGGCACGCGCCTCCTCGTGCAGCCCGGTAGCAGTCGCCTCCGCGAGCTTTGCGCCTGCTAGCGCCTCCTCAAGCGCCGGGAGATCGTCCGCCGGCGCGGTCGGCTCGGCGCTCTGGTCACCCAGTTCCGCCACGTAGGCGCGAAGCGCGTCCGCTCCCGGGGCAAGGCTGATCGTCGGATCGCCGGGGCACGCAATGGCGATCTGGGTGCGGAGCGCCTTCAACTCGCGGCTCGCCGCAGCGGCACGCTCGTTCCTAGCGACCCCAGCCGAGTGGGAATCGATCCCCAGGTTGCGGCGGGCGGTCGTGGCCTCCTCGCGGGCTGCGGCCAGATCGGCATCGAGAGAGCGGCCCGATCCCTGCGGGGGCGTCACCGTCAGACTGCCGGCCTCGCCGAACTCGAAGCGGGTGACCGACAAGACGTCGGCACTCGAAATGTCGCTAGGGCGTCCATCGATGCGCAGTTCGGTCCCGGCCGCGCGCTGGATCTCGACCTTGACAGTTCCGGCCTCGAAGCGGGCTCGCGCTTCAACCTCGGTGCGTTCCAACACCGCCAGGGCATCGAGTTTTTCCTCGGCGATCGCGGCAGCGGCGTCGACCGCCAGATCGCCCTCGCGCTCCTCGAGTTCAGTAAGCGCATTACGTGCGTCGATCGCCCTCCGTGCGCCAGAGGCCTTGGAAAATGCCTGGGCACGTTCACGAGTTACGGACAAGGCATCGTCGGCCGCCTCCCGGTCCGTGCGCGCCGCTTCGAGCGCGGACCGACGCGCCTTCTCCTCGTCAGACGCGGCGTCCGAGCTCAATTTAGCACTATCCTTCGAGGCCTGCTTCTCCACGAGCGCTGCGTCGGCGAGTTCGACGCGCTTTTCAGCCGCATCCAACCGCTCGAGCCGCGTGGCGGCGGTCTTCGCCACCTCCTCGGCGCGACCGTGTTGGGCCTCCGCAGCGCTCAATCTCAGCGAGGCGGTCTCAGCCAACTTCTGGCCCTCGGCGAGTTGGCGACGCTCCTCCACCGTTTCTGGATCAACGAGATCGCGCTCGACGATCCGCAGTCTCGACTTGGCAGTGTCCAGCTCGGTCAGGGACTGCTCATACTCGCGCAGCACCCCTTCCGCGCGCAGTCGGGATTCACCCAAAGTGGTGACGAGAGTCTCGGCGGCCTGGAGCGGGCCTCGCGATTTGCGCGTAGCGGGCGTTCGGAGTGCGCCGTAGGCCGTCTCCACGTTCGCGCGGATCGTGTCGAAACGCCGGCCGCCCGTGACGGCACCGATCTCAGCCTCGAGGACGCCTCGGACAGTGTCTCGAACGAGGCGGTTCGGGCTCTCCACCGCGAACGCGCCAGCCTGTTCGACCCACAGCATGCCGAGAGGGCCTCTGGTCTCGGGATCGCTTCCGCGATTGTTGCCGCGCTCGAAGCCGAGAAGCTCCTGTAGGGCTTCCTCGGCCGCCTCGCTCTCGCGACGGCCTCCGTTCCCTGTGAGCCGGACGCTCGGCGACTTCATGAACTGCTTTTCGAGGGACCAGTTCTTCCCCTTCAACTCGAAGGCGACCGCAACACGAGGCGCGACGTCGTCGCCGATTGGAACATATGACCGGACCAATTCGGTCTTCGCCGAATACCGGATGAAAAACGCCGCGCGCAGAGCGTCGAGCAGAGTCGATTTGCCAGTCTCGTTCGGTTCGATCACGATGTTCAGGCCATCGGTGAAACCGTCGATGCGTAGCGGGTCGCGGAACTTCCGGAAATTCGCGACCTCCAGCGACCTGATGATCATCGCGCCGCCTCCGCATCGAACCGCATCGCCTCAACGTATAGCCGCTCAAGGGCGGCCGCCGCGATCTGCGAGTTCGATCCGCCGGATTCGGCCAGTGCCTGCAACGCGTTCGACGCGCCAGCGAGAGCGCCCTGCACGTCGATCCGCGCGACATCCTCCGCGGTCGGGCGCGCCGAAAGTCCGTCGGCATCCAGATCGAGATGACGGAGCTCGTGCGCGACACGGCCTTCTAGCGAGGAGATCATGTCCACGCGGTCTGACAGGCTGGCGACCCCTGTCAGCCTGAGCGAAAGCAGAGCGTCGGATAGTCGACCCTCGCCGCGCAGCGCGGTGAGCTCGCGTTCCAGATCCTCCGGCGCGGCGACGGCCCACTTGCGGGAGAGCCATCTGAATCGTCCCGTCTCCACCCGCTCGAACTGCGGTGTCGTACCCGGTCTCGCATCGACCGCGACGCACGCCCCTGGCTCGTCTCGGCCATAACGGTCGACTTCCGGCGTGCCGCTGTAAGCCGTGCGGTCACCGACGGCGAGAAAGCCGTGCCAGTCACCCAGCGCAAGGTAGTCCAGGCCCGCCGAACGTGCGCGGTCTGGCGGGATCAGGTTGGCGCTGTCACCAGCCGCGCCGAATTCGGTGATCGATCCATGCGCGAGACCGATGCGAAGTGCTCCCGGCGGCGTCGCCATCTCAACCATGGCCGCTGTCGGATCGAGGACGGTCTTGCGGTGCTCGAGCGGGGCAGGAAGCAGCCAGGATCCTTCCTCCATCTCGACGGCGACCGGTATGTCCACGATGCGAACGTTGACCGGGGCGAGCCTACGCACCCTGTCCCAAAGTCCGCCAGCGCGCGCGTGATCGTGATTGCCTGGCATCAGCCACCAGGTGACGGCGGCGCGCTCCATACGCGACACCGCCTGGCCAACGATCCGGTCGCCCGGGTCCACGTTGTCAAACACGTCCCCGGCGACGACGACATGCCCCGAACCGGTTGATGCCGCCACACTGGCCAGCCGATCAATCACGTCTAGCCGCGCCTCGGTCAGCGCACTGCGAACTTCCGCCGGGAAGCGGGCGAAGGGCTTGCCGAGCTGCCAGTCGGCCGTGTGGATCATCCTCATGACATCACCAATCCGTTCCGTATGATTCGCGCTTTACGCCGAAGGAGTGTGGGTGCTTGTCACTCGTGGCCTGGGCACTTCGTTACGTGCGCACGAGTGGATGCCGCTAATCTAGCGCCTCCAGCCCCGAGGCGATGCGCGCCTGAAGATCGGGTCCGACCCGCCGAAATCCGAGAAGACGGGCTGCGGTGCGTACCAGTTCCGGACCGTCCCCTCCGGCATTGTCGTCGCGGGCGAGACGGAGCGCCGCCGCTATCTCCAGCATTGAGATCGAGGCGGCCTTGATCGTGGCGCCGGACTCCGCGGCCCGGTCCCTCACCGGAGCCTCGTCCGATTGCCCCCGCGTAAACCAGAACGCACCATCGCTGAGAAGATCGTCCGCTTTTCGCTGCGCTGCCCTCAGTGCGGAGAGCGTCGCAGTTACGATCCGCGAGCCCGCTTTCTCCTTGCCGAAGGACGCCGCAATCCGGCGCGCAACCTCCTCGTAGTGTATTGGCCCTTCGGTACGGACGACACGGTCGGCGAGTTCCGCCAGCGTGCCAACCGCGACCTCGTGCGGCTCCTGCCACGTCGGTGTAGGGAAGACCGCGCGCTGGTACGGTGGCATCTGTCGAACCACGACGTCAGGAATTTCGAAGGTCGCCGCCACGACCTTAGGCGTCTCGGCGACCGGCCGCGCCTTGTTAGCACCGTCGATCCGGATCCCCGCCTCGGCGCGTTCTCTCGCCTCGATCAGCGCCGACTTCAGCCGCTGCACCTCCGCCGAGCGATTGTAGAACCAGTCGGTGCTCCAGATCCGATGGAAGCGCCATCCCAGGTGCTCGAGTACGTCTTGCCGAAGGCGGTCACGCTCGCGTGCCCAGAGCGCGGAATGGTAGGAGGCGCCATCGCACTCCAAAGCGAGGATGTAGGTCCCAGGCCGATCAGGATGACGCACGCCGATGTCGATCTTAAACCCCGACGAGCCGACTTGTGGATCTGCCAGGAAGCCGAGGCTCCGGACGACGTCCGCGACGTCCTCCTCGAATGGGGTGTCGGCTTCCTCGCCTGTCGGGGACCCATCCTCAACGCGGCCACTCTTGGCGAAATCCAGGTAACGCTTGAGGATGCGCGGGCCCTCGCCACGCGCACGGGTGGGTTCGATGTCCCCAGGATCGAAGGAGGCAAAGACCTCGCAGCGCACCCTCGCACGAGTGAACAGGACGTTGAGCCGACGTTCGCCGCCTTCTCCGTTGACCGGACCGAACGACATGCTCGCGAGACGTCCGCCGGGCACGATCGGTCCGTAGCACACGCTCACGAGGATCACGTCTCGCTCGTCACCTTGGACGTTCTCGATGTTCTTAACGAAGACGTCCTCCGACTGGCCCTCGCGCAGGAACGCATCGAGGATAGCGTCGCTTCGACGCGCCAGCTCCAGCAGCTCGGTTATGAGATTCCGCTGCGCGAAGGAGAAAGTGACGACCCCGAGCGACAGAGTGGGATGGGCGCGAGCGTGTTCCGCGATCCGGGCGACGATGGCCTCTCCTTCTCCGCGATTGTCGCGCTTGCCGCCTTTGTCATAGACCCCGTTCACATGCGTGAAACAGAGGCCGTAGGCCGGGTCCTCCTGCAGTGGCGACGGGGGCAGAACCAGGTCGTTCTCGTAGAATTCCCGGTTAGACACCTCGATGAGCGACGGATCACGGGATCGGTAGTGCCACTTTAGCATCCGGGAGCTCAGGCCGCGGGCCTCGCACAGGGTAAGGATGCTCTCCATGTCAGCCACCTTCGCGGCCCCGCCGAGAAGATCCTCCCCCTCCTCGACCTCTTCATCATCCTCCTCGTCGGCGACCAGGCGATCGAAGAACGACGACGGCGGTAGCTGTTTCTGATCGCCCACCACGACGATCTGGCTGGCGCGCGCGATTGCGCCGAGCGCGTCTTCGGGCCGGACCTGACTGGCCTCGTCGATTACCAGCAGGTCGAACGAAAGCGAGCCCGGCGGTAGGAATTGCGCCACCGAGATCGGACTCATGAGCAATACCGGCTTGATACGCTGAATCGCCGTCCCGGCCTTCTCGAAGAGACGTCGGATGGCGATGTGCCTGCTCTTCTTTCCGATCTCGCCGCGGACCACGCCCATCTCGCCCTGCGCGCCCTGCGGCACCTGGGCGAGGTGCCCGGCCAGTACGCCCGCAACGTTCTCCTTCAGCCGCCTGCGTTCCAACGCGCTGAAGTTCGCCACGATCTCGTGCCGCTTGGTTGCCGAGAGCTCCCGCAGCGCGGGCGAGCGCTCGAGGGCGACGCGCCAAAGCGCCTCGGCGCGCGCGAAGCGGAGTTCCGTCACCGCTCCGGCAACGTCCAGATCGCCGCTGCGGATGCGATCGGTCAATTCTCCAAGCCCGGCTGCCTCCACCTTGCGCCGGAGCCTATCGAGCTGGGCCCACGCCGCGTACCTGTCGCTTGAGATCGCCATCGCGCCGAACCGGCCCGCTAGATCGTCGAGCGTCGCGGCCCGAAGATTGCCTCCCGGCAGGCTCGCGGGATCGAGGTCAAGAACGCCGATCGCGCGATCGCTTGCCGCGTTGAACCTCGTCCGGGCTCCCGAAAGCGCACTGGCGAGCGATACCAGTTCGTCCGGTCGGCCTCCAAGGCTGGTCAGGGCACTCCGCGGGCTTGCTAGGCTGGAACCGCGAAGCCGCGCGCACCAATTTGCTATATCTTGAAGACGTTTGAAATCGGTGCGCTCGCCGCGCCATTCGTCACCCAGCGTCCGCGAGCAGTAATCGCCGTCTGCCTCCCACGCGCGGCGCAGGGTCGCCAGTTCCATCAGATGCTCGATCAAGCCGACACGCTCTGCCGCCGAGCCGGGGATCGGAGCTTTCAAGAGCGCCGCCAAATCTCGCGAAGCCTGCCTGTACGCGCCGCCCCAACGGGCGAAGAACGAGGAGGTGCCGGCTAGCAGCGCCGCCCGAGACTGAGGCGGAGCCGACTGTAGCGCGGCGTCGGTGAAGACGGCGCCGGCAACGTCGTAAGCGTCCCGCCAGATACGGCCCGCCTCGAGATCGTCGGAAAGCCTACCGACGTCCGAGGCCGAAAGGATCGCGTGCGCGACCGAGCCGCCACCGGCTGGCATACCCTTCAGCCTGTTGAGCAGATCAGACATCCCCTCAGCGGCGTCAGGCGAGATCGCGGTATCGGTATCCGTCGCCGCGAGCGATGCGCGCAGCGCGGTCGCGAGGTCGCTGGCGGCCGATGCCGCGTCGCCGACCAGCGAGGAGAGTCGGGCCAGCTCCACCGGCTGCAGCTCCAGATTGCGTGTGCCCTCGAACGGATGGGCGCCGCCGCCTTCCTGCACCATCAGTGCGGCAAACTCCTCGAGGACATGTGCCAATGCGTCCTCCTCGCGTCGCCCGAGCTCCACGATCCTATCAGTGGCGAGCGTGGGCGCTTTAGCGCCAGCCCCCATATATCGCGCTTGGCGGCCCAGCACCGAGAAGGGCGTCTCACCCGTGTCGTCGATCGACTGGTGGAGTGCTTCTGCGATTTCGTTCAGCCGGTCGCGGGCCGCCTTCAGTTCCACCGGTGGCGCCGGATGCTCCGGCGCCGCCTGGGCTGCCATGATTGTGCGTGCGAGTTCGGCGAGCACGGCCTTCTTGTTCGCACTACGCGAATGGAGCTCCAGGCAGATGTCACGAAGGCCGACCCTGACGAGGCGGTCATGAACGACCGATAGTGCCGCCATCTTCTCCGCAACGAAGAGCACGCGCTTCCCCTCACGCGCCGCTGCGGCGATGATATTCGTAATGGTTTGAGATTTGCCGGTCCCCGGCGGACCTTGAACCACAAGGTTGCGGCCAGAGCGAACCTCCTCGATCACCCGCGCCTGCGAAGCATCGGCGTCGACGACGTGGAAGATCTTCTCTGGTGGAAGCACGGCGTCGAGGGGGTCGCCCGGCGCGAATAGCGGCTGCTCCCGGTCGAAGCCCTCATACAGGAGACCGCGCGTTAGTGCGTGGGTCCCGAGCGCGCCCTCCGGCCAGGCCTCGATCGCGAGGTCAAGATACATCAGGAGCTTGGAAAAGGAGAAGAAGCCAAGCTGGATGGCATCCACCTCGATTTTCCAACCTTCACGACTGGCAATCACCTGCTGGACCTGGTCGAAGTAAACTGAGGGCTTCCACCCGTCGGTAACCTCGACCTCGGGCAAGTCGATGCCGAAGTCCTCCCTCAGCCGTTGCGCAAGCGGAAGGTTCGTCAGAAGATCGTCCTCGCGAAGGCGGAGGTCGTAAGTGGAGGTCCGCTGGTTGCGCACAAGTTCGACCGGCAGGAGCACGAGCGGCGCCTCTCGCGAGATGCTTGACGACTTGTCCTCGAACCAGGTCAAGAACCCGAGAGCGAGGTATAGGATGTTGACGCCCTGCTCCTCCTCGGCAGTCCTCGCCTCGCGGGCGATCTTCAGGAGCTTCTTTGCAAGAGCGTCGGGTCCGAGCCGGGTCTCGAGCTGAACGTCCCCGTATCGCTCCTCCGTGAAGCCTACCTCCCCCGCATTCGCGAGGCGCAAACCCTGCACGTCCTCGTCCTTGTCGCGCCCGAGCGCCAGGAACCGCATCGCCTTGCCATCCGCGAGGATGCCATGCACGTCGTCCGACCGCTCATTCACAACGTTGAGGACATTCCCCTTCGTGTTCGCGCGGTTGACGTGGACCAGCCGGTTGCGCGTCCCCGTCTCCACCAGACGCTTGCGCGTCTCGTTGAAGAGCTTGGTGAGCCTCGATCGGTCACCGTCGGATTGAATATTATCGCCGGCCGCAGCAGTCGCCACGTCCCCCTCCTCGAATGAAAGTCACTTGGCCCCAGAACGAGAGTTTCAGGGTAACCCGACCAGTTCAACCAGTTATCTGACCGAAATGCCAACATTCTAGTCGCAAGACTGTCGAAGTGGCGGCTCGTGCCGTGCGCGCGCTACTGAAGCACGGGGGAACGACCGGTGCCGATAGAGCAATCTGCCACAGTAACCGAACGCAGCCTGAGCGTTGAGCCCCCGGTCAGTTGCTCCTGTCGTCCCTCCGCCTCGGAGGCGACGGTGGAAGGGGGACAATGTTCTCATGACCTCTTCCTCATGCCGCATGTCGCCTTGCCGGAGCCGATGCGTTGCAACCAACCGGACATGCGGTGTTTCCTCCAATCGGTGTTGCGCCATATGCCCAGCTCTCCGGGCGAAGCGCATTTAGAAACAATTGCTGGTCTGCATGCGCAGGGCTCGCAGCCGTCAGTTCACGCAGCCACCGGCTCACCAGCAGAAGACCTGACCAGAACGAGACGAACGCGGCAGTCGGTATTGCGCCCTCCACACCACCGTTCACCGGGTGCAGGCAGCCGACGCATGCCTGGTCCGGCTCATGTGAAGACACCAGCACATTGAAGCTCTCGGTCGCACCGACGCCCAACCACTGTGATCCGGCACGCTGCGCCGCCCAACGCGAGGGAATGTCATCGACGCCGATAAGCACTGTATCGGCAAGCGGCATGCCTTCCACGAAGCGGACGGGCTCGGGATGTACCAACAGATTCTGGCCGAAGCGGGCAAGGTCATCGACCTTGCGTTCGCCAAGCGCGGATCGCCTAAGCAGTGCGTTGCGATTGAGATTGCTGAGTGCGCTGCGATCATCGTCTAACACCCGGCCGGTGCCCTTGATGGCCGGCAAGCGGTAGAGAACGAACAAGGCGGCGTTCGCGATGGCGCCCCCGCTGATCAGATCGAAATCGGGTAAGTCCACGTTTTCCGGCGTATTGGCTGCGGCAAGGCGCACTTCAACGGCGACACTTGGCGCATAAAGCATGTCGAAATAGGCTGGTGCTGTCGCTCGGTGCCGCAGGCGGCGCATCGCCAGCTTGAACGCTTCTGCCGCCGCCAGGGCGCCGGCTGCCATGCCGCCCATAGGCCATGACGCCCCCCGCCAATTCGCGCTCTGAGCATCGATCGTTGCGCTCCAGCCATCGGCATTTATCGGGATTCGGTTTGCGCCATATCGCTCGGGACCGCCCGACCCGAGCACGAAAATCAGATCGGCACCTTCGTAAGGCCGGCCGCGTTGGAAGTTGCGATCCGGCAGAAGGTCAAGCCCGACCTCCAGCAAACTCTCGATCAAATTGCCGCCGGTTAGCGGTGGTTGCAGCCCAACCATCGCGTGCTCGGGAGCATCGAGCCAGACTTCATGGCCCGACCTTGCCATCAGCAACGCGGCGGTGACGAAGGCGCTTTGCCCGGAATGGGTGTTGAGCGCGTCCTCACGAGCTTCCAGGACGATGCGGGTAGCCGTGAGAGCCGCGAGCATCTCATCGTCATCGGTTTCCGGCACTAGGTCCGTGCGCATCAGCAGCATCGTGCGGTTCAGGGCTTCGGCGAGCATCAGACAATCTCCAAATGGTCGGCGATGGGCACCTCCCGCCAGATGCCGTCAGGCTGGATCTGTGCGAGAAAGGCGTTGTGGAAACCGGCCTCTCCTTGCGCGAAGCGCGGGATTACGAGGCTGAGAAAGCCTGGGACTGAAAGCAGCGGGAAAGCGTCGTCTGTCGCCGAATGATAGGCCCCGCCGGGATGGGTATGTATCTGGGCTCGAACACCGTCGCCGGTCGCCGCCAGATCGCTCCAGAAGCGGTTTAGCCAGTCGGGATCGACCTGGAAGCCGACCGCGCTGGCGCTGTGGTTGGGGTGCACGACACGCTCGACGACATCGGTCCGGGCCCAGGGCCCGACCCAAAGCGCCTGGCACTCACGCCGCCCGCCGCCGCAATCGCGGAGGCGGGCGAACGTGGCGTCGAACACCGCGCTGGGGATGCGCAGGGGCATGCTCAACCTCCCCGAACGACGGGCGGACGGAGCGACAGCTGCGCGTGAGGACCGACTTGCTCCTGGCGAAGCGTACGAGCCGGGTTGAGCTCGCGACCCTGCTGATCGACCAGGATGAGGTCTCCGCCTGGCGATCCGAACAGCGGGCGGGCCGCTGCGATCACTGCAGCCACCGTTTCGGCCGGGCGCACCTGCATAGCGCGGGGCAGACCGTTATAGATGACAGTGATCTCGAACTCGTCCGAGACCGGCTTCGCCGCGACGATGAAGCGCTCGACTCCCGGCTCCGCCAGATTGACGGTTTCGGTGACCGGGATGAAGCGGTCGGTACCGCCGGGCACATCGAGGAATACGGCTTCGTGCTCGTCGATCTCGGCAAGCGCGTAGAGCTCACGCCCGGCGATCGTCGCGCGACCCCAGAGGATCTGATGTTCCCGCAGAGTGAACTTGAAGAGCCGATCGCACTCGAAGCCGATGAAGCGTTCGACGCGACGGTCCCGCAGATCGAAAGGTTCGTCGAGCCGCACATCCTCGAAGTCGCCGCTCGGCAGGATCGCTACCAGGCTCCAAGTCGCGAGCGCGTTGACGCCGGCGGCTTCCAGAATCTGGCGCCCGAGCGGCACCGGGTCGTCCACGAGGAGTGGAGCGAAATCGACGCCGCTGTTCGCGTAGAGGATGCGATAGGCGCGGGCGGTGCGCAGCGCGCGATCATCGCGGATCACTTCGCCAACATCGTCATAATCGTGATCGATGCCGGGGTCAGGGTCTTGGGTGGTCATGGTCTTTGCCTTTGCGTCTTGAAATGAGCCGGGGGAGGGGCTCCATCAGGGCAATCGGCAGGGCTTTTCGAAACCGGTAAGCGGATCAGCGATTAATATTGAGCGTGCCTGGCGGGACCGCGTCGCAGATGATTAAAGCCGGGCAGCCCGGACAGGTGAATGATGACTCCTCTTTTTGGAAGAGGCCGTCGCTGGCGCCCTGAAGGCATTCGCCGATCCACCCGCGCCGGGTATCCAGCTTCTTTTGCGTGATCTCTACGGGCTTGATGAGCTGGTCCGCGAGATAAACGATCTCAACGGTTGCACCTGGCAACGCCTCTGCCGCCGCGATCAGCAGCGCGGCGGCGGCGATATCGTCGTCATCCGATTTGCGGTGGTGCCCGCTTCGGCACCGTCTCAGCACCAGCCCGCCATCCGGAGCGATTAGCATCTCGTCAGGCGTGACAAGCACCTCGTCCTCGCCGAATTTGAGGCTCAACGCCATTTTAGCCTGCGGCTGATGTCCGTCGCGGCAGTCGATGAAGAACTGCACCATCGCCGCCGCGAACCCGCGATAATCCCCGAGATAGCCATCGTCGGCGATTCCCTGCACCGCGCATTCATCGGCGACCCTCTGCGCAAGGTCGGCGTCCGTCGCGAAGGACCCGCCTTGGGTGACCTCGTCGACGACGACGCGTACCGCCTCGTGCATCAGCATGAACGGCGACATCTCGCGTCGGCCGCCGATGCGAAGAACATGCGTGTAGAAGAATCGGCGCGGACACTTGCGGTACAGGGCCAGCTGCGAGGCGTGGTAGCGCCGGCCATTAGCCTCGACTTTGATCGGCAGAGTGTCGGGAGACGGTGGCAGGGTCTGTGAGGGCACGACGGTCCGCTGCTGTATCGCTGCGCCGCATTTGTTGATGAATGGCGACAATGACCGCTTCGCTGTCTTGGTGCGATTTTCGGCGTAGAGGAGCAGCTGATCGCGGGCTCGTGACAGCCCCACATAGAAGATGCACTGTTGTTCTTCGTCATGCCCGGCGCGAAACTCGTCCTCGGCGGTTCCGGTAGCGCCAGCGATCATTCCCGCCGGCGCGGGGCAGGCGGGAAGCTGACAGCTTCGCGGCAGCGTGCTGATGTTCATGCCGGGCAGATGTACGACCGGGAATTCCAAGCCTTTGGCGCCATGGATGGTCATCAGACGGACGGCGTCGATGCCTTGTGCTGCGGCGGGAAGCTGACGCAAATCCCGGTCGTCAGACAGCCGCAGGAGCCGACGCACGCGCAGGAGGAAGCGCGGGATCCGTAAGCCCATGCCAACGGGCTGGGCGCGAAGGAAATTCATGAACTGCCACACAGCGATCGCGGCACTGCGCTCGGCGACCTTGGTCGAGCTTGCGAGGCGGCGCGCAATGTCAGTGCGATCGAGCAGGAGTGCCGCCAGCACCGACCAAGGGGGAGAATTCGCGTCAAATCCGTTCAGCACCTGCGCTAGCGAGATGAGCGAGGCCTGTCCGCGGGGCGACACTGCTGAAAAGACGGCCGCCCCTTTCAGCCAACGTGGCGGGATCGACTCTTCACCGCGCAGCGCATCGAGCGCGGCGCCAAGATCAGTCAAGTCCATAGGATATTCGGCCAGACACGCAGTCCGGACCAGCCCCATGCCTCGCGGATCCGTTAGCAGGGACAGGATGGAGAGTAGGTCCTTGATCTCTGGTCGCTCGAGCAAGCTCCCAAGATAGAGAACCGGGACGCCCAGTGCCTCCAGGTCGCGACCGATATCGGCGAGCCGGTCGTTGCCCGAACATAACACGGCTTGGTCGCGGTACGGATGCCCTGCTCTCAGTTGCTCGGCGACCGCGTCGGCGATCATCGCAGAGGTTGCGCCAGGTATGTCGGTGGTGCGAAGTTCGGTTATGGAGCGCGCCGCGCCGCGATCGGCGGTGAGATCCGTGTCGTTCTTGTCACCCGCATCCATGGTCTTGGCGAAAGAGGAGAAGGTGTCGATGATCTCCCGAAGAGAGCGGTAATTGATTTCTAGCCGCGTGCTTTTCGCACCGGGAAAATCACTCGCGAAGAGGTCCATGTTATGTGACGATGCGCCGCGAAAGCGGTAGATCGATTGCCTTATGTCGCCGACGGCCCACAAGTTCGTGCCTTGGGGTCGCAATTGCTGCAGCAGCCGGACGCTGGCTCGGTTCACGTCCTGATACTCGTCGACGAGGACGTGAGCATAGGTCGCGGCAAAATGGTTGCGCGATGTCTCGTCCATCTCGAGTAGCTTGGTCGGGAGCATCACGAGGTCGCCGAAGTCGATCCGGCCTGGGCCCTTCAGCAACTCGTACCGAGCGTACACGCGCGCTACTTCGGCAGCTGCCTCCGCCGCTCGGCGGGAATCATCGTCGGTCGCTTCTGCCGCCATCGCGGCTGCGAGTTCGGCGTAACGCTCCGGGCCAACCACTTCGTCCTTCGCGCGCGAAATGGCGTCGAGCAGGTTGGCGATCTTGCTTACCGGATCGTAGAGATCGCGATAGTGGACCAGATCGAGCCGTGGAAATTCGTCTTCGAGCAGTTCGACCTGCTCGGCCCGGTCGATCATTCGAAAACCGGGGCTGACCCCAATGCGATCCCCGAAACGTCGCAGCAGATCGAGTCCGAAGGCATGAAAGGTGCCGATCCACATCGCCGCGGCCGCCTTCGAATTCTCTGCGGCGATTCGGTCCGACATCTCGCCGGCCGCCTTGTTTGAGTAAGTCAAAACCAGGATCGAGCGCGGATCGACTTTTTCTTCGACGAGGCGAACGACGCGCGTAGTCAGCGTCTGCGTCTTTCCTGTTCCGGGGCCTGCCTTCAGCAAATAGGCAACGCCTCGGTGACGTACGGCGTCGCGCTGCGCATCATTGAGCGATCGTGGCGGCGATTCTACCTCATCCTCGGGGATGATAGGGGGCAGCAGCAGGGCATCGAAGAGTTGCTGCGCCACCATGTCGTATGGTGCGCCGAGTTTAACGGCGATCGCAGCGGCAGACATTCTGCCGTCGATATGCAGTGTCCGTGCGACTTCGCGGGGCAACAGAAACTCCCGTGCGAAGAGGTCCATCTGGACTTCGCGGCGTTTGCGCCGGTTGTGATCGATTACGCGCTCGGAGCCGACCGGTGCAGCTTCGGAGGATCGGGTGACGTTGATCTCGCACGGCATACGGTCGTCGCCGAGTTCGACATGCCCCAGCTCGTGGCAAATGAGGAACGCCCTTTCGAAGTCGGTGCCGATATCCTCATACAGGATCATTCGGTCACTCTCATCCGGCAGGAAAATCGCGCGCCCGCCATCGAGCATCGCCGCCCCGGGTGCGGTAGGCTCGGTATCGATGCCACGGCGCTCCGCCTCCGCCTTCGCGAATGCCAGGGGATCCCAGGGATCGAGTCCTCGGCCAACCGCGTCGGCATGAAGCCGCGCCGCGATCTGCCGAGCGACTTCAAGCCCGTCCATGTCAGTCTATTTCGGCAAGGATGGTGGAGCGAATCTCTTCTGCGACACCTGCATCGATCAGAATCTGCTCGAAGCTGACCTGACCCGACAGCACCGGCTTCGTATCCGCCTTGTAACTTTGAGCAAGCGTCACCGATCTTGCGCCGCTGAGGCTCGCAATCAGATCCTCGATGCGCGCATCGATGGCTGCTGCCATGCGCGTCAGAAAGCCCTTCGGTATCGTATCCGGCAGCACGCGGCGGTCGCGAACCGCAGCGACCACCTGCCGCGGCACGCCGAGCACGGACGCGAGCGTCTTCATCTCCGCAGCACTCCGGCCCTCGAACACGCTTGCAACTTGTCCTTGCTCGGCCTTCGCTCTCGACCGCGCTGATGCCGCGAAACGGCTCCAGGCCGACGCGATCTGAGCTTCATCGTGCGGCGACAGCGGCGCAATTTCGTCCGGCACCTGCTGTGCCATTTCGTGCGAGAGGTCGACGAGGGCGACCGCGTATTGCGGATAATCGCGAAGATAACGGGCGAGCGCTGCCGCGTCGCTTTCTGCCTCGAGCGCAAAGGATTCGAGGACTTCGTCCAGATCCATGTCGCCGGTCACGACCGTAGCTCGTCTTGCATCGCCGCCCGAATGGCAGCGTAGGCTTTGTCCCGGTGCGTTCTGATAGTTTTCTCTGATCGGCCTAGCAGCTTCGATATCGAAACCGCCGACTTGTCGATCGAGTCGATGGGTATTCCCTTGGAAATCATCTCGACGATCCTGATTTGTTCCGGTGGTAGGCCGCCAATCGCCGCACGTAGCCGTATCCGGTAATCTTCCTCATTTATTAGCGCAGGTTCGAATGGATCAAACGCTCCGCGCGCGTGCTCGACCTCGGGTGACGGCTCGCCCGTATCCCAATCGTATTCGAGGCTCGCGCCGCGATTTTCCTCCTCATACGCCTTTTCTTTCGCATCGCGCCGCAGGTTAGCGACACCGAGATCGAAGCGGGCCTCGAAGAAATCGAGACGCTCGTCATATTCCTGACGGTCACCGCATAGTAGATCCTGAAATTTGTCGAAGGCGAGCTCATGGACGCGTTCGGCAGTACGCTCGATGCGGCCATGGATCTCATCTCCCGTTGTCTTGCGTGGGAGCGCGGCTTTCACCCGCTCGCTGACAACCGTGAAGAGTCGCTCGAAAAACGCATCAGAGTTCTCACTCCGGCTGGCGCGCAGGAGATGGAGCAAACATTCGCTCGGTATCCAACCGGCGGCACGACGATTGCGTATCGCAGCACGTTCGAGCAGCTGATCCCGCGGCAGGTCGGCCATCTCGACAATCAGCGTCTCGACGGCGGCCGATCGCGTGTACAGAGTCCCTTGTTTGGTGCGCTTTCGAAGCGGTGGGATCAATGCGGGCCGCCACCGCACGCAATTCCGCCGCTGCAGATTGTCGCGCCGAACGTCGACGGCCTGACCGTTCGTTTCAGCGGCGCCGGCAGAAGGGCCAGCAGTCGTATGGTTGCGCGCATGCTTCCCCCAGTTCGCTTCGTATCGACGAAACCATAAATCACCAAGAGATCGCGAGAAATTGCGCAGCAAAAGCATCCATTATGGTTGCACTGCGCTCGGAGGATGTAACCCCCTGCAGAAATTTGCGGGGGTTTACCGGTGCGGCGTGATGGGGACGATTAGCCAACTGCTGCCGCAATCGCGCGGCACGAGTAGAATGGAACAACGACAATGAGCGACGACCTGACCAAGACCCGCCCGCAAGATGCCTCGCGCATCAACATGCACGAGCCCTATGAAGTGAACTGGTGGACCCACAAGTTCGGCGTGACTAAGGCGCAGCTGCAGGCAGCCGTTACCGCCGCCGGCACCAGTGCCGCAGCCGTGGCAAAGTATCTGGGCAAGAGCCTGTAGGACTGACGGGGGCTCGACTTGGTCGAGCCCCTTTCTTTGGTTCTCAGCGACCAAGCACCTCGAGAGTGGGTGAGGCCTTCGTCCGAGGCCACGTAGAACAGCACGGGCGCAAAGGTCTCCAACAGCTCGGTCTCGAGGATTGGGATGAGATGGGACGGCCGCTTTCGGGATAGCCGCGCAGACGGCCTAATGGCGACAATTGGAGCGCAAAGCGATCCTGGGCGAACGTCAATCAGAGCTTGCTCTCGGCGCCGATGACCGCGAGAATCTCCCGACATGCGTCAGGACGTTGATCATTTGCCGCCGATCCAGCAGTTGGAGCTGGCACGGGTTAAGCAGGTACTTATGGCCGAGTTCGGCGAGGCAGTCTCGCGCTCGAACCAGCCGTGGAAAAAGAACGGCAAGATCCTCAAGATCATATTGTTCGGGAGTTACGCCCGTTCGGATTGGGTGGACGAGCCTGAAAACGGCTACCAGTCCGATTTCGATTTGCTGGTCATCGTCAGCCATCCCGGTCTAACCGACATTGCCGATTTTTGGTATGTCGCGGAGGATAAAATTCTTCGGGACGAGACGATCGCCCGGCCTGTCAACATCATCGTTCACTCGATGGACGAGGTGAACCAGGCGCTCTCGCGCGGGGAGTATTTTTGGGTCGATATCGCTCGAGATGGCATCGTACTTTACGAGTTGCCTGGCAGTTCGCTTGCGACGCCCAAGCCGCTTACGACCGCGGACGCTTACGAGATGGTGAGCGTTTATTTTTCGGACTGGGTTCAGAAAGCTATTGATGCGCTAGAGATCGCGGAATTCTGTGTTGCCGAAGGAAAGTGGAAAGACGCGGCTTTCAATCTTCATCAAGCGACTGAACGCGCCTACATCTGCTTCCTGCTCGTCCGAACGTTGTATTTTCCGCGTTCTCACAACATTAAATTTCTGCGTTCCTTGGCGGAGGACAGCGAACCGCGCCTGATAGAGGCTTGGCCCCGCGCCACCCGTCCGGATCGTCGCCGTTTCGAGTTGGTGAAGCGAGCCTATGTCGAGGCGCGCTATTCGGCGAGTTACGAGATCAGCGTTGAGGATCTGGAAGCGATCGCAGTCTCGGTTCGCCGGCTGCGGGATATCGTTGAAGAGGTTTGCAGCGAGCGGATCGAGGCCTTGCGCGAGGCGGCCGGACTCTAGGCGCATAGCCACTTCCGGCTGCGTCCCGCCCCACAGCGCCTCACAGCACCATGTAGATTCGACCCTCTTTGGAGGAGTCATCGGCCGTCGGGATTTCGCCCGGCGGGAGCATCGACGTGACGCCCACCAAGCTGTTGATCGGCCAAGTCATCATCGTCTTCGCGATCGTGATTGCCGGACTGTGGGCCGCAACCCAGTGGGCAGCGTCGATGCTCTCTTACCAGCCGGCCTTGGGTGCGGCCTGGCTCGTGATCGGCCGCTGGCCGGTCTATCGGCCGTGGGCGCTGTTCGGCTGGTGGTATCATTATGACGCTTATGCCAGCCATGTCTTCAACAAGGCCGGTTTGCTCGCGGGATCAACCGGATTTCTGGGATGCGGCGCTGCCATCGGCGGCTCGCTGTGGCGGGCGCGCCAGCGCACCAATGTCACGACCTACGGCTCGGCGCGCTGGGCGACCCCGCGCGAGATCGAGCAAGCGGGATTGCACGGTGACGGTGGCGTCCTGCTCGGCCGCCTCGGCGGTCACTATCTCCGACACGATGGTCCCGAGCATGTCATGGCGTTTGCGCCGACGCGCTCGGGGAAGGGCATTGGCCTGGTCGTACCGACCCTACTCTCGTGGACCGGCTCGACAGTCGTCCATGACATCAAGGGCGAAAATTGGACGCTGACCGCCGGCTGGCGATCGCTCTTCTCGCATTGCCTGCTGTTCAACCCGACCGACGCGCGCTCGGCCCGCTACAACCCGCTGCTGGAGGTCCGCCGCGGCGCCGACGAAGTCCGCGACGTCCAGAATATCGCCGACATCCTGGTTGATCCGGAAGGCGCGCTCGAACGGCGTAACCATTGGGAGAAGACCAGCCACTCCTTGCTCGTCGGCGTGATCCTGCACGTCCTCTACGCCGAGGAAGAGAAGACGCTGGCGCGGGTCGCGACGTTCCTGTCCGATCCCCAGCGCAGCTTCGTCGCGACCTTGCGGCGGATGATGACGACCAATCATCTCGGCACGCAGGACGCGCCGCGGGTGCATCCGGTCGTGGCATCGGCGGCGCGCGA
>Ga0136846_1234118_pt1 | contig 20374 bp, 21 predicted proteins | sample HopSoiMetagenom2_FD_96841 | JGI IMG/M metagenome (GOLD analysis project Ga0136846, IMG submission 96841) | Grasslands soil microbial communities from Hopland, California, USA - 2 Assembly 2016 (version 4) | ecosystem: Environmental > Terrestrial > Soil > Grasslands | place: USA: Hopland...
GCCTTGGCAATCAGCCTATCCGCATCGCTCTCGAGCGTCGAGATCACGCCGCGCATGACGCCGTGATCGCGCAGATGCCGCACCAGCGCTCGCGTGTCAATGTCCGACAGCACCGGAACCTTGAACTGTTCCAGATACTCTTCGGCCACCTGCTGCGATCGCCAGTTCGAGCTGACGCGCGAGAACTCGCGCACGATCAGACCTTCGATCCATGGGCGGGTCGCCTCGTTATCCTCCTGGTTAGTACCGTAATTTCCGATTTCTGGATTCGTCAGAACGACGATCTGTCCGGAGTAGGAAGGGTCTGTGAAAATTTCCTGATATCCGGTGATGGAAGTGTTAAAAACGACTTCGCCGTAACATTCGCCTTTGGCGCCGTAGCCTTTGCCTCGGAAGACTCGCCCGTCTTCCAGCGCAAGGATAGCCTGCATTCTCGCTCCGAGGAGTGGATTTTATGAATATTAGCAGGGATCACCATAGAGGCCAATAGCTGCGCCTGTGGACAATCGGGTATTTTCTCTATGCGCTCACTTCGAGTCGGGGTATGCGTTGGTTTATCCCGACGCCCCATAGGTAACCACGCGATTCGCTGTGAGGCCCTGCACACCCGTAACCACCGCTTTGAGTGCAAAGCGCATCAAATGGGGCGATGTCGAACCGGCGCCGAATCTTGATCGCTTTCCTGTGCTGCGGGATCTCGTTGACCGCGTCGGCGCAGGAAGATCTCTCGGCCCCCGTGCACGCAAAGCCCGCGAAACAGAAGCGCCAGTCCAAGAAGGAACGTACACTCAATCCAGACGAACGCCTCGCCGTACTTGCCTCTGCGCTCGACTCCAAAATACCCAGACTTCCCGAGTACGACTGCTCGCATCTGGTCCATGCGATCTATCAGCGCGCGGGATATCCATACCCCTATGCGGATTCCAACGATCTCTACGAAGGGGTCGAGGGCTTCCAGCGCGTCTCCCAGCCGGAACCGGGCGACTTAGTCGTCTGGCATGGACACGCGGGTATCGTCATCCGTCCATCGCGTCACGTTTTTTTCAGCTTCCTGCACGCCGGACCGGGAATCGATGATTACAACAGCCGCTACTGGAGAGGACGAGGCGAACCACGCTTTTACCGCTACCTCAAGAATCATCCGTGCGCAGGATGCACCCTCGCCCGCGGCCGCTCCGAATAAATGCATCTCCTTCGTGTTCGTTAGTGTCCCCTCGCGGTTTACACAGGTAGCTCCGCCGTACTCGCCTCTCGAAGCCCGTATAATCAGCTTTCAGGCCTTTTATGATTCAAACTTTATTCGGCAGCCTCGAAGAAGAAAAGAAAACTGGCTTTTTCGACCGCATGAAGCAGGCGGTCACCCGTACTCGCGAGAACCTCGCCGAGCGCATCGATGAAGTTGTCTCTTTCGGCAAGGAAATCGATCGCAACACCCTTGATGACCTGGAAGCGACGCTTATTGCGGCAGACCTCGGCTCGAGCACGACCCAGGAAGTCCTCGGCAAGCTCGGCGAAAAGGCCGACCGCAAGCAGATCAAGGATGTCGAAGAACTCAAGCGCCTGTTGAAGGACGAATTGCTAGCGATCCTGAACACAGCCAATTCCCGGCCTGTGAGCAAGGTCGACGGCACTCCGGAAGTCATTCTTGTCGTCGGGGTGAACGGCACTGGCAAGACGACCACCATTGGCAAGCTCTCGCAGGTATTCCGTTCGCAGGGGAAGAACGTTCTGCTCTGCGCCGCCGATACATTTCGTGCCGCCGCGATCGATCAGCTTGAAATCTGGGGACAGCGCACCGGCACGGAAGTAATCAAAACGAAGCCAGGCGGCGATCCGGCAGCCGTGCTATTCGATGCCCTGCAAGCCGCCGTCGCGCGGAAGACTGACTATGTCATTGTCGATACCGCCGGCCGCCTGCATACGAAAACCAGCCTGATGGCGGAACTCGAAAAGATGCGGCGTACGGCACAGCGGATTATCCCTGGAGCTCCGCATGAGACTCTGCTTGTCATGGACGCTACCACCGGGCAGAATGGGCTTCAACAGGCCAGATTGTTCACGCAATCCGCTGGAGTCACAGGCATCGTTCTAACCAAGCTGGATGGTACTGCTAAGGGCGGAGTTGTAGTTGCGATTTGCCGCGAATTAGGGCTGCCAGTACGTTATGTAGGAGTAGGTGAAAAAGCAGGAGACCTGCTGCCCTTCGATGCGAAAGAGTTCGTCGATTCACTCTTTGACTAGGAGGACGTATGCCAAACGCCTCCGGTAAACCATCTCGTACTCGACTGATGATCGATTTCTTCAAACGCCTCCTGGGCCGCAAGCCTCCGCAACCAGAATACCCCTATGCCTGCGTCGCGGCTCCCGTGCGTCGCGGCCCCAAAGGAAGAAGTGGCGCGGCGGTTGCCGATATAGAAGATGATTCCTACCGGAGCTTCCCGCCGCGCCGCTCAGTCTAGAACTCCCAGACTCAGAATCGACTAGAACCCGAACACGAGTCCGGTCGAGATTCTGACGTTGTTGCTTCCGCTGAAGGCTGGGAGCTGCAGTCCAGCGATGTTCTTGCTTCCGAAATGGTAGTAGAGCCAGTCAAACTGCGCCACGCGCACTGCGACGTTCTTATTGAATTTGGCGTCCACTCCGCCGCCAGCCAGCGTTGTGTACCCGCTCCACGAGAGGGAAACACCAGACTCCGATGCACCCAGCTTGGTTCCGCCGAACAGAACGTGAGCAAACGGCTTAATCCGTCCCACTTGCGCGAACACGACGGGACCGCCCGTGTACGTATAGACGTGAGCCGAGACGGCGCTAATCGTGGCATAGCTACCGGAAAAGTCTCCCTCGACTCCCAGAAACCTGTTGAAATTCAACTGGGCTGCGGCGTTCCAGCCGTTGAATCCTTGAGCGCCGCCGGTAGAACCAAACGATGTGTCGCTCCCCATCCGCAAATACTGGTAGCCGCCAAACACTTCGGCTTTAGGACTGGAGTTTTCCTGCGCCATCATTGGAAGGGACAAGAGTGCCGCAACAAAACACACCACGAGCTTCTTCATTCTTTCCTCCTGAATTGTGAGTAACCCTCGAATATGAGTTCCTGAGCCTCGGCGGCCCAAGGGACCGCGAGTGAGCGAAAGTACCGCCCGTCTCACGTCCATGTACGCGTGGGGAATCGCGTATGCCTACTTTATTAGCCCCATGACGTGCTGTTGGTGCGCAGAATCACAAACCGCATTACTTTGGATTTCCCGTCTTCTCGATCGAAGATCGTCCCTTGGCAAGCGATTTGCGGAGGCGACATGGTAGATTCTTTCCTGCATGCCCCCTCATTCCGGTGACGAGCCCCTTCTGCATCGTGCCCTCGAACTGGCCCGCGAAGGCATTGGACTCGCCTCTCCGAATCCGTACGTGGGCGCCGTCATCACCGACCCACACGGCAACGTGGTCGGCACCGGAACCTACACGTACGCGGGCATCAAACATGCGGAGATTCTGGCGCTCGAACAGGCTGGTCCGAAAGCCCGCGGCGGTGCTCTCTATATCAATCTCGAGCCTCACGGACATCAAGGACGCACGCCTCCTTGCACCGATGCCCTCACAACAGCCGGAATTCATCGCGTCATTGCGTGCATGGCCGATCCAAATCCGAAGGTCAGCGGTCGCGGATTCGAACAGCTGCGCGCTGCCGGAGTCCACGTTCAGGTCGGCAGGCTCGAGGAGGAGGCGCGCAGGCTTAACGAAGGCTTCGCACGCTACACCCGCCACCAGACCCCGCTGGTGACGCTGAAAGCGGCGATGACGCTCGATGGCAAGATCGCGCCGCCGCCGGACGATGCGTTAAACGAGGGCAATGGCACTCCCGCCGGCGGATGGATCACCAGCGACATTGCTCGCGCTCACGTCCAGCAACTCCGTCACGAGCACGACGCACTGCTAGTCGGAGCAGGCACCATTTTGTCTGACAATCCCTTGCTCACCGATCGAAGTGACCGTCCACGACGGCGGCCGCTGTTGCGTGTGATTCTCGATTCTCGCCTGCGCATCCCGATCGATTCGCGGCTGGTTACGGACGCCAGCATAAACAAAAAGGATGACGTGCTCGTATTCTGCTCTTTAGGCGATGCGCAGAAGAAATCACAACTCGAGCAACTCGGGATCTGCGTGGAGCAGGTTGCCGCACTCGAACCCGACGGGCGCCCCGACTTCTCTGCCATTCTCCGGCGCCTCGGAGAACTCGAGATCACGAGCGTGATGATCGAGGGCGGCGCTACTGTGAACTGGGCTGCACTGGCGGCGAACGTGGTGGACAAGGTGTTCCTGTACTATGCGCCGAAGATTCTGGCGGGCACGGGTTCGATTCCCTTCGCAGCGGGCGCTGGCTTCCGCCATATCAGCCAGGCCGCTCAGGTGAAGCACGTGCACCTGCACCGGTTCGGGGAAGACTTCGCCGTAGAAGGATACGTTCGCGATCCCTACGAAGATTGACCCTGGTGTATTACTTCGTGCGCTTCGTAGTTATCGCTTTGGACTTTTAGCAGAGGCCGGTACAAGTGCTGACCTCCGAGTACGGCAACAGGAATACAATATCCAGTTCATTCGGAGGACCTTCATGTTCACAGGTATCGTCGAAGAAGTCGGACGCATTGCCCGCATGGAGCAGCGCGGAGAGAACCGCCGCATAACTATCGCCGCGGAGAACGCTCCCAAAGAGCTTGGGACGGGGCACAGTGTGGCCGTCAGCGGTGTTTGCTTGACCGCACTCGAAATCCAGCCGGGCTCATTTTGCGCGGATCTCGCGCCTGAAACCTGGGCCCGCACTTCGTTCTCGCGAATCCAGGAAGGCGCTCTCGTGAATCTTGAACTTCCCATGAAGGCGGATGGCCGCTTCGGCGGTCACGTTGTGCAGGGCCATGTGGACGGCGTGGGTAAACTAATCGCCTTTGAGCGCGTCGGCGAATCGGAAAACTGGTGGCTGCACATTGAACTCCCGGATGACGTGGAGAAATACACTGCCTACAAAGGCTCGATTTCGATTGAAGGCATTAGCCTCACCGTCGCCAAGCTCGAAAAGAACCGCTGCACGATCGCTATCATCCCGCACACGGTAGAAATGACGAATCTACATTCATTGAAGCCAGGGGATCCCGTGAATCTCGAAGCGGACCTGATTGCAAAGTACGTCGAGAAAATGATGAAGGGTGAGTCGTCACAAACATCGCTGACCATCGATGACCTGGTAGCGCAGGGTTTCTGAATTTAGACTACAAGGTCTAGGCTGCCTCGTCGTTCCGACAACCTTTCGCCTCAACCGAAGTATACTTCTCGAAATACGGACGGGTCAGCCGCTCCCTGCTCTGCCCGGGTTACTCCAAGGAGAATTTGTATGCTTTTTCGAAGCCGCGTGTCCGTGCCGTGTTTGTTTCTGCTGTGCGTTCATTTGCTTGGTTCACTGGGATTCGCACAGAACTCTTCCGCCGCTACTGGTGCCGGGTGGAAAGACGTTGAACAGGCTATGGGTAGGCCCGGTCAGGTGCAAGCTGGCGATGTTGTTCGCTTTGCCATGCCGCGCAAAGACTTGCATGTGACACTGAACGGCGTTGCCATCAAGCCTGGACTCGCGCTTGGATCGTGGGTAGCGTTTATGCGACACGGTAACGAAGCGATGGTTATGGGAGACCTCGTCCTAACAGAAGATGAAGTCGCTCCGGTAATGGCTAAACTCCAAAGCGCCGGCGTGCACGAAGCCGCCCTGCACAATCATCTGCTGGGAGAGACTCCGCACGTCATGTACATGCATCTGGCAAGTCACGGTGATCCCGTCCAGATCGCTGGTGCGATCCATGACGCACTCGCTCTGACCAAGACACCGGGGCCGGATTCCGCGGCTCCATCACAGACAGCTCCCGAGTTAGGCTTCGAGCAAAAGCAAGTAGAGCAGGCGCTTGGGCACAGCGGCAAGGTAAACGGGGGCATTCTGCAGTTCAGCGTGCCGCGCGCGGAGCAGATTACGGATTCAGGCATAACCCTCCCACCTTCCATGGGTGTAGCGACGGCAATTAATTTCCAGCCAACGGACGCCGGTAAGGCGGCAATTACCGGAGACTTTGTCCTGCTGGGCACGGAGGTGAATGCAGTGATCAAGGCACTCACTGGCAATGGTATCCAGGTCACGGCCGTGCACAGCCATATGCTCACCGAGCAACCGCGCTTGTTCTTTATGCATTTTTGGGCGAATGATGACGCTCTGAAACTGGCGAAGGCTCTACGTATAGCTCTAGACCAAACCAATTCCGCAAAATAACTAATCGGACCGCGCATGAAAGATTCCGGACCAGCCGTTGCGACCGAAGCCGTGCAGTCCGTGTCTTTCGTCCGCTTCGTCAGCTATTTCCTTTGGCTCGGCACAGTCGGATTCGGCGGACCCATCGCCTTAGCCGGGCACATGCAGCAAGATCTCGTAACCTCCCGCCGTTGGATCAGTAAAGAAGACTATGTCGAGGGTCTAGCGCTCGCTCAACTGGCGCCCGGTCCCCTGGCAGCACAACTGGCGATCTATCTCGGGTACATACGCTCCGGCATTTTGGGCGCCACCGCCGTTGCACTGGCCTTTGTATTGCCTTCCTTTGTGATGGTGCTCGCCCTCTCGGCCGCGTACGTACGCTACGGTGGCCTGCCCTGGATGCAGGCTTGCTTCTACGGGATTGGAGCTGCGGTCATCGGTATAATTGCCCGTTCAGCCTTTAAGCTGACGAAACTCACCCTCGGCAACGACAAGCTCCTCTGGGCGATCTTCGCAGTTCTCGCGGTTTCTACCGCCTGGACCTCGCAAGAGATCATCTGGTTGTTTCTCTTAGGCGGGCTTGTCTCGATGTTCATCAGGGCCATGCCCCGCCGCGCTCCTCTGCCCGGCACGGCGGCCATCATCCTTACTGGCTTAGCAGTTCCCACGAACCAGCTCACGGAAATTTTCGTTTACTTCGCTAAGGCTGGGCTCTTCGTCTTCGGAAGCGGGCTTGCGGTGGTTCCGTTTCTGTACGGCGGAGTTGTACATGGGCATCACTGGCTTACTGACAAACAATTTGTCGATGCTGTAGCCGTTGCCATGATCACTCCCGGCCCTGTGGTCATCACTGTCGCCTTCATCGGATACCTCGTGCGTGGCATCTCCGGCGCCGTTGCTGCTGCTGTCGGCATATTCTTGCCGGTCTACCTCGTCGTAATCGCGCTGGCCCCTTCTTACAAAAAGTGGGCGAAGAACGCACAAATCAATGCCTTCGTACGAGGTGTTACCGCCGCAGCGACCGGAGCAATTGCCGGGGCTGTCATTGTGCTGGCGCGGCGATCGATCCTCGACATCCCGACCGCGCTCATCTTCCTCGTCACGTTAATTCTGCTGTTTCGCTGGAAGGTTCCCGAACCGGTTCTGATCGTAGCCTCCGCGCTGGTCGGACTGGCGCTGCGTACGCACTGAATCAGGCGGGCTTCTTGGGATGGCTGAGCCCTGCGAGTGTTGCGTTGGTTGCTCGACGATAGTCCTGGGGCGCGATGACAATCTGCAAACCTCGCATCCCGGCGGAAACTGAGATCATGTCAAACAGTTCAATAGTCTCATCGGCAAACACCGGAAACTCACGCTTAGCGGCCAGTGCAGTCACCCCGCCGCGAACGTAACCCGTCAGTCCCTGCAGTTCCTTCACGGGCACAAGTTGAATTTTGCGCTCACCCGCCGCTGTTGCCAAGGCTTTCAAATCGAGTTCCTGATCGGCCGGGATGGCAGCCATGACCACTCCGTTCCGCTCACCGCGTGCCACCAGCGTCTTGAACACCTGCTCAGCCGGAAGCCCAATCTTAGCGGCCACCGTCTCGGCTGCGAGATCCTCCGGATCTACCCCGTACTCACGCAGTTCGTAGCGGATGCCGAGTTGATCCAGGAGCCGTGCGGCGTTGGTCTTCGCAGACATGGCGTAAGCTTTAGTCGTCAGCAGCCAGGCGACAGCCATAGATGGGCGGCAGCGGAAGTCGGCGTTTTTGCACGCCAATCAGCACAAGCCACTGTCCACGGCTCTCTAGGCGTCAAGCTTCAGTTCATCCAGCTCGAGGAACTCCTGGATAATCGGCTCCGTAGACTTCTCCATCTCGGCATAACGGCCAAAGAAAATCGCGCGCCCCTCGTGCAGAAATACGACGCGCTCCGCCAATTTCTTCGCCAGCCGCATGTCATGAGTGACGACAATGCTCGTGAGGTTCAGCTGGATCTTCAGCCGCTTGATGAGATCCCCCAGCAACTGCGCCATCAGAGGATCTACCATGGTCGTCGGCTCGTCATACAGAACGCACTCCGGACGCGCCGCCAGTGCCCGCGCAATCGCCACGGAACGCTTCATCCCGGTCGAGAGATCGGACGGCAACATATCCCGCATCTCCTGCACGCCTACCATCTGCAGCAACCCATCCACGATTTGAAATATCTGCTCCTCGCTCAACTCCTGTGTTTCGCGCAACGGAAACGCGACGTTCTCTCCCACAGTCAACGAATCGAACAACGCGCCATTCTGAAACACCATCGTCACCTTCTTGCGGATGAGTTCCAGTTGTTCCTCGCGGTAGTTGGTGATGTCCTCGCCCGCGACGATCACTCGCCCCGAGTCCGGCTTCAGGAATCCCATGATGTGGTGCAGGGAAACAGATTTTCCGACCCCGCTGCGCCCGAGAATGCAGACAGTCTCCGTCGGCATCACGTCAAAGCTGACGTGATCGAGCACGACATTATCGCCAAATGCCTTCGACACGTCGCGGAACTCGATGTACGGAGCCGATTTGCCGGGGTCTGCCATGGATGCAATCGCACAACCTTCGTCTACTTCTATTCCCACATTATCAAATATGTGGCAGTCACAGCTCGGTTCTCATTCTTCACGTCTTTCGCCGCGTTATCCACTCCCATCCTCAGCTTTTCCACAGTCACATTGTCGATTCGCAGGTGTCTGTAGCCTTGTGAGGTGTCGTTCGTTGAAAGCAAACTATTTCCATCCAGCGAATCCAGTAGGCTCGTCATCATGCGTGACGAGAATCGTTGACATTTTTTCCGGACCAGCTAGAATACCCGTCGCCTCTAACCTGTAAAATTTCAACATGAGCAGCAATCTACTCGACCCCGTACTGTTACGAACTGACTTCCCTGATCTCAAACTCCACGCCAGCGGCAAGGTCCGCGACGTGTATGACATCGATGAAAAACAGCTTCTTTTCGTAGCCAGCGACCGCATCTCCGCCTTTGACTACGTGCTCGCAACCGGTATTCCAAACAAAGGGCGGGTGCTGAACCAGATTTCTCTCTTCTGGTTCGACTTCCTCAGCGACATCGTTCCCAATCACCTGATCACCGCCGATGTTGATAAGTATCCTCCGGCGGCGCGCAAGTATGTCGACCAACTTCGCGGACGTTCCATGCTCGTCCGCCGTGCGGAGATCTTCCCCGTCGAGTGCATTGTCCGCGGTTATATTTCCGGGTCGGCCTGGAAAGAATACAAATCGACAGGTAAAGTCTCAGCAATCACCCTCCCTACGGGTCTCCGCGAATCCGATGCGTTCCCGGAGCCGATTTTCACCCCTTCCACCAAGGCGACCACCGGTCATGACGAGAACATCTCTTTCGATCAAATGTGCGACACTGTGGGCGTCGAGACTGCGAGTCATCTACGGGACCTGGCTCTGCGTGTCTATAAGAAAGCCGCGAGCTACGCGCGTAACCGCGGCATCATCATCGCCGACACCAAGTTCGAATTCGGACGCACTCCACAAGGCATAACCCTTGCCGATGAAGTTCTCACTCCTGATTCTTCGCGCTTCTGGCCCGCGGACAAGTACGCCCCTGGCCGGGCTCAGGATTCATACGACAAGCAGTACGTTCGCGATTACCTTGAGGAGATTCACTGGAACAAGCAGCCTCCCGCTCCGGCATTGCCGCCGGAGGTCGCTCGCCGTACTAGCGAGAAGTACCTCGAGGCTTATCTCCAGCTCACGGGGCACAAGCTGGATGTCTAATCAGGCACGGAATACGATCGCCCGCGAGTTCTCTGTATGACCATCGCGGATTGGTTCATCTGTGCTGTCGTTCTGATCAACGTGATTGCGGCCGCCATGCAGGGCTTCTTCTCCGAAGCCCTCACCTTGGCCGGCCTGGTTGTAGGGTACGTCGTCGCTGCCTGGAAGTATCGTAGCCTGGCAATGTGGTTTGAATCGTTTTTGAAGAACCCGTGGTTGGCTGAGGTTCTCGGCTTTCTCATCATCTTCTTCGCCATCGTGCTCCTGTTCGGTATCGCCGCCAGGATCGCTCGCTGGGTCATGAAAGAAGCCGGCCTCAGCGGTTTTGACCGTTTCCTCGGTGCAGTTTTGGGGCTTGTAAAGGGCGGACTGATGGTCGCGGTAATCCTGATGGGCATGGCAGCATTCGCACCAACTTCGAGGCTGTTGCAGAATTCACAATTGGCGCCCTACTTCCTTGTCGTAGGAAGAGCCGCCATCTGGATGGCTCCCTCGGATTTGCGCGCGCGCTTCTATCAGGGTCTCGAACTGATCCATCAGGCGCCTCAGAAACTGAATGTGTCCCCAGGATCTGGACCAAAAGAAGCGGCGTCGCACTGAAAATCCAGCCGAGAAAGAGACGCACAGTGAAAGATCAATTAGAAGCCCTTGTCCTGCAGATGTATCGCAGCAATATTCTTTATTCTGAAGGTGTCCGCGAGTTCAAGAAGCGCTTCATCCTCACCGTGCTCCAGGAAAACAAGGGTAATCAGTGCCGCGCAGCGCGCGAATTGGGCATGCATCGAAATACCCTCAGCCGCACCATCACCGAACTCAAGATCGATGTCCGACAGCTTCGAGACGGCGTCAAGCGTCCTCCCCGCAGCGCCCGCCCGATTTCTCTCGAGAAGAAAGTGGTCCGCTGAACGACCTTACCCGCGGCTTCTGATTGGATCGAAGGATCACCACCTGCGGTTCGCGCCGCCTGCGCCATCCTCGAGGATCGGACCTCCGCCACTAACACCACCGCTTCGCCAAAAGGATAAGGCAGCCCCGAGAGGCTGCCTTATTTGTCTCCTGACTGGAACTACTGCTGTGCTGCTGGCTTCTTCCTTGCTGTTCCCGCGCCCGATTTTCTGGCCGGAGCTGCTGCGGGCTTCGCTCGCAGCAGTTGTCCCTTCTCCATCACCATCATGAACGGATTCGAAGTGTACGATGCCGGCTCTCCCTGAAAGTCGAAGCTGGCGCCATCCTTCGGAATCAGGCGGGCCGGGACTTTGTCCGCAAACTTCAAACTGATATCAGGCTTCTTCGCATCGATATCATCCGAACTGCCCGCGATCATGAAGGTATCCGGCTCCGTGCTGATAATCGTGCCGTTCATCTGCACGGCCTTGCCCTTGATGGCGTTCCAGACGGTGTCCTGATCCGCTTGGCTGCCGTTCGTGAGCACAAACTCCCAGGTGGCGAAATCCATCTTGTCGGGCGCAGTCTTGGCCACCATGTCATGCGCCTGATCGGCCGGCGTGGGCGGGGGCGGAATCGGAACCTGCGGTCCACCCGCCTTGGCGGCATTGATCACATTGTCCCAGCCGTCGTCTCCCTGGTGATACTTCACGTATTGCGAACGCGCGTACTTCTCGATCCCGGGCTGGCTTTGCGCAGGAGCAACAGCCGCCGCTCGCGCCGCATACCACACGCCGTTCTGATAATCCGGAGGATTCTGGCCGAGATACGCCAGTGCCAGCGGATAGATTAGGCTCAAATCTTTCTGTGAGTCCGGAGGATTTGCATCCACGGCGGCCTTCAGAGCTTGCGCGGCCTTGGCGTTGTCTTTGTCCTGCAGAGATCCCCAGCCGATCCCGGCCTGGAAGTTCTCCGTCATCTGAGATTTCATCTTGGCAAAATCTGCGTCGCTGGTCCCTTCTGGCTTGTTGAACTTCGGAAGGCAATCCAGCCCCTCTTGCCCGTACTTCGCGGCATCTGCCGAAAGCTGCTTCCCGTTTGGATCTCCTCCCTGCGCCTTGGCCCGATCCACATAGGTCAGCAACGTGAGTGCCGGAACCTGGCACGGATCCGCTGCAACCAACTTCGCCGCCGTCGCCGTCGCCTTGTCCACATTGCCTGCCTGCTGGTAGGTCTGCATCAGAATTTCGAGCGCCTGATTTTTCATCACGCTGTTTGGATACTGCGTCAGGAACGCTTCCATTCCGCTGATCTTCGCGTTCGGGTCTTTCTGCTGTACCGCCGCCACATAGGCGTTGTATTCGGCAGGATCCTTGATCACGGGCGCCTGCGATTGCGAAGCCGCGGGCTGTCCCTGTGCTGCCGGCGCTGCCGATTGTCCCTGCGCCGGCTGCGCGGTCGTCTGACCCTGCGCAACCAGCGTTACCCCAAGCACAACCGTAAGCAGAATCGTTTTCATCAGTATGGCTCCTTGACTTCCGGGAAATAGCTTTTTGGGAATTTGTTCTTCAAACTGGGTGCAGCTACTGCATTCCGCCTGGACCGCAATGCGTTCGGATCCTGCTTTAAAATGCCGGACTTCCTGGCAGGGGCCCCGGAAAACCTTGGGTAACCTCACTGGAACGTTATGGTTGCCCATGATTCCGGATGGCGGGATTATAAGTACCTCTTCCTCCGAAGGCAAGCGAGTTCCCATTCGCCCTCCCCTTTATTGCTAAGATGCGTTTAGCGGAGATCGTGGATGTTTCCTTCGCGCTCCACTACGAGGAGACCGATTCTTATATGGACACCGCACTACCTCTTTCCGGGCAAGTCGCCGTCATCACCGGAGCCGGACGCGGCATCGGCGCCTCCATCGCCCGGAAACTCGCTGCCATGGGAGCAACCGCCGTACTCTGCGGACGCACGCAGTCCGCTCTCGATCAGACTTCTCAGGACATCATCGAGGCGGGTGGAAAGGCAGAGGTCGTTCCCTGCGACATCAGCACGCTCCACCAGGTGGAGTATGCCGCCACGCGCGTCGACAGCACCTTCGGAAGGCTCGATGTCCTCGTCAATAACGCGGGAATCGGCGGCTTCAACGCCCCGCTCCACAATCTCTCTCCCGAAGAGTGGGACCGCATCCTCAATACAAACCTTCGGGGAGTGTATTACTGCATTCGGAATTTCGCGCCCCTCATGATCCGCGCCCACTCCGGCCACATCATCAACATCTCGTCTCTGGCAGGAAAAAATGCGCTGCCAAACGGCGCAGCTTACGCCGCTTCCAAGTGGGGGTTAAATGGGCTGACCTATTCCGTAGCCGAAGAGCTCCGGGCCTACAACATCAGGGTCTCCGTGGTGTGCCCCGGTTCGGTGGACACAGAATTGAGCCCGCATGCGGGAAAAGATCCCAGGAAGATGCTCCAACCGCACGATGTCGCGCATGCAGTAGCCATGCTGGTGACCCAGGCTCCGCAGTCGTTTATGAGCGAGATCCTGCTCAGGCCAACCCAGAAACCTTGATCGCAAAGAAGTGAATGCGGAAATTCTGGAGCCCGGCTGTCCGCGAGGGAGAAGCTTCGCGACTCTGTGAACCTCAGTATCCTCTGTGGTGAGTGCTCTTGGCTACTTCTTGAACAAATTCTCAAACGCCGCACGTGCATCATTCGGCCGCACCGATACCGGCGTCGAAGTCTCCTTCTCGTGCGTGACCCGAATCTCATAAATCGAGCAGTCATTCCGGGCGTCCTTCTTCGGAATGCGCTCCTTGACCGCCTGCATGCACTCGAACCGGCTCCCCGGATCGAAATACGTGCACTGCCTGCACGAGTGCAAATCGAACCCGCACTTCGAACATTTCTGGGGCGCACCCTGCAGCACAGTTCCGCATTGCGCGCACCGCGAGACGGCGCGCGTCCCGGGCATATTCACAGGGCGAGGTCCGAAAGTAAGGTCCTTACGAGATGCAGGCGGCCCGCCCGAGCCGGACTTCTCCCCCGGTCCCTTTCGCTCGCTATCGCGATCGCGATCCTGATATCCATGTTGACGGTATTTGGCCACAAACGCCTCCCCAAGCAGTAGCTTCATTCTCTCGCCGATTTCACCCCGGGGGCAAGTACACCGCGGTGCCAGTCACTTCCACCTTTCGCCTGCAGGACTGATTGTCTCCTGCACCACTGACCGGCGATTGCATGACTGAACACTGGTGCTCAACATACCTCTGATCGTGTGCAGGCGCATTGTGTCCGCCACGGCATTATGCATCATGTCCAACCACATCCCGTGTCACCCGCCGCATCTCCTTCGTGAACCTTCGCCCTTGGTGGTTCACGCATTTGCCTTCAGACCTCACGGGTTCCTCCCTTATAAAATGACCAGATGATCCATGAAATCCTCCCTGTCGGCCCGCTGCAATGCAACTGCTCGATCATCGGCGACGAGGTCACACGCGAAGCCATGGTCATCGACCCAGGGGACGACATCAATGACATTCTCGCAATCATCCGGAAGCACAATCTGCAAGTGAAGCAGATCGTGATCACGCATGCCCACATCGATCACGTTGGCGGGGCCATGAAGATCCGGGCGGCCACAGGCGCTCCGATTCTGCTCAACGAACACGACTACGCGTTAGTGAAGATGCTGGACGTCCAAGCCGCATGGATCGGAGTGCCCACGCCAGGAAAGGTGGAAATTGATCGAAGCATTACAACCGGACAAGCCGTATCAGCGGGATCGCACACAGCCCAGATACTCCACACCCCCGGCCACACCGAGGGCAGCATCTGCCTCTACTTTGCTCCAGAGAAGAAATTGATCGCCGGAGACACGCTGTTCGCGGGATCAATTGGGCGTACCGATCTTCCTGGCGGATCCATGCAGAAGATCCTGCACTCCCTGCACTATACCTTGCTCGAGTTGCCCGATGAGACGGTAGTGGTCCCGGGTCATGGCGGGCTGACCACAATCGGCGAAGAGCGCGAAAGCAATCCGTTCCTGATTAAACGCTGACCGCTTCAGTCCCAAAGTCTTACCGGGAGATTGCCGCGAGAGTCACGCCAGCGAACCTCCGGCGCACTAGAAGGACCCGACGCCGGTCACGCCTCCATGCTGCTACGGAATCGCAAGTCCGATCCTCAATACTGATCTGTAACGCCGGGCCCTTCGCCCGTTCCGAACACGCGAGCAGTTGCGCAATGGGAGCGGTGCGATGAAGGAGTGGTCGGATGTTCTTCGGGGCCCAAAAAACACTGGCGCCGAGGAACAAGGAGCCGGTTCGCTCGTTGTCCTCGGTGCCTTTCTCTTCTAACGAGTTAGTCGAGAAACAAACTTACTTCACCATGATTTTCTTTCCGCTCGGATCCAGCGTTCCCTGCACGCGTACTCGCTTGCCATCGAACTTCGCGACTTCCGTCTGATGATCGATGTCATACGTCTGTCCGGAGTCATCTTTGAGCACATATTTGTCGCCCTGCTTGGTCACTGTGCCAGAAAACGTTTGGCTGTCACTGCCCGTAGCGGCCGAGGATCCGGAACGCGACGTAGAACCCGCAGTGGAACCCGATTGCGGCGTGCTCGCGTCAGGAGTCTGTCCAGGTGTCTGCGAAGTCGATCCACCCTGAGAGCCCTGCGAGGTCGAGGGGCTCTGCGAGCCCTGCGTGTCGGAACCCTGCGCAGACGGCGTCTGCTGAGTAGCTGGCGGCGTGTCAGGCGTGGGCGTCGGTTGCGTTTGCGGTGTTTGCTGCGTTGGAGTCGTGTCAGGCGATGACGAAGGTTGCTGCGCCTGCTGATCCGGTGTGGTTGACGGAGTTGTCTGCGCATGGAGCGCGCTGCCCCAGGAGATCATCCCAATGGCGATCGCCAAGGTGGCAAGAAACGAAAGAGACTGCAGCTTTTTCACGAAAATCCTCCAGGAGCCCATGCGGCTCTCCGTCGGGTTATGCAAACGCCCTGCCAATGAATCTGTATTTCAACGGTCACCTAAATCGACACGTTGTAGGAGCGTGGGTTAACGCGGGTCGTGCAAAATCGCATTTCGGCGGATACCGAATCTTTGTTGTCTCGGTAGAGAGAACCCTGTAGGCCTACCGACAAACACGCGTTTTGCGATTTCGCGTGCGGTGAGCATTTCCTGCTTGCTGATAGGAAACTCTTCCACCCTCCGCATAGCTTACGTACCTAATGGGGCTCAAGACCTCTCAGAGTGATAATTATGTGCCGGTTCCTGGTGCCCTGGGACTAGCCCAGGAAAGCGTAACCGCGAATTACTGTTCTGCACTTTGGGTCCTTCCCTCCTCGGTGCATCGATGCACCACGCCTATCAGCCCGTGTTTCGCTATCGGTCTTATCGCCCCTTGGAGGATTTATGTTCCGCACGCATCGAACGTCGCGCTGCACGCTCGCTCTGCGCGTTGTCGCACTATGCAGAATGAACGCTTGCGTGCAAACGAAAGGTACTCCACAACTTCACTGGCAACAGGACCATTCACGAAGACATTCTGAGTACCAGAGCAACAAAGAGCCGCGATCTGTTGATCGCAGCTCTTCTCTCATCTTGCGCTAATTTGATTTGCGTTACTTTGATCCGCGAAATCCGCCGTCCCCTGGCAGAGAAGAAGTTAGTGCCGGCCTCCGCCGCCACCGTGTCCCCCGTGACCGCCGCCATGGCGCCCACCGCCACCTCCACCGCCGCCGCGTCCACCGCGTCCACGACGTCCGCCCCCTCCACCACCGGGACGTCCGCCGCGCCCACCACGATCTCCGCCTCGATCTCCACCGCGCGGACGGTCGCCGCCAGATCCAGCTCCTGCCCCTACATGTGGAGCGCCCTCTCGATTGAAGTTCGGCTCATCGGGATCGTCGGGAAAATCGCCGCCGCCCTCAATCACCAGAGATCCCGCAGGAACAGGCTCCTCCCCATTGCCCGGAGCCACGGCGGCTGGCGCCTCACCTCCGCCCATCTTCGCGCGCTGCTCTTTCAGAATCGCCTTGCGCGAGAGCCGTACGCGGTTGCCTTCGACGGCCAGCACCTTCACCAGCACCTGGTCGCCTTCCTTCAGTTCGTCGCGAACATCCGCAATCCGATGCTCCGCCACTTCGCTGATGTGCAGCAACCCTTCGGTACCAGGAATGATTTCGACAAACGCTCCGAAATCTGCCAGCCGCGTCACCTTCCCGAGATAAGTCTTCCCTACCTCGGCGGTCGCCGTGATGTCGCCGATAATCTGCAGCGCCTTCTGTGCCGACGCCTGATCGCTCGACGCCACCTTCACGAGTCCGGAGTCCTCCACATCGATCTTCACTCCGGTCTGCTCGACGATAGACCGGATCATCTTCCCGCCCGGCCCGATCAGGTCGCGAATCTTATCGGTCGGAATCTGCACCGTGTAGAATCGCGGCGCATAATCCGAAATTTTCTCGCGGCTGCTGGAGATCACTTCCTCCATCTTGCCGAGAATAAATAACCGCCCACGTTGTGCTTGTGCCAGCGCCTCGCGCATGATCTGCGACGTGATCCCCGTGACTTTGATATCCATCTGCAGCGCGGTAATGCCTTCTTTCGTTCCGGCAACTTTGAAGTCCATGTCGCCATAGTGATCTTCCGCACCCGCGATGTCCGTCAAGATCGCGTACTCCTCGCCTTCCTTCACCAGCCCCATGGCAACGCCCGCGACAGGAGCCTTCAAAGGAACACCCGCATCCATCATCGAGAGCGAAGCTCCGCAGACGGTCGCCATCGACGAAGATCCATTCGACTCGAGAATGTCCGAGACCACGCGCATCGCATAAGGCCACTTCTCTTCTGCAGGCAGCACCGCCGAGATTGCGCGCTCCGCCAGCGCACCGTGTCCGATCTCACGACGCCCCGCTCCCCGCATAAACGCAACCTCCCCAACCGAAAACGGCGGGAAGTTGTAATGCAGGAGAAAGCGTTTTTTGGCTTCGCCTTCGAAGCCTTCGAGACGCTGCATGTCATCGCTGGTGCCGAGTGTTGTCGTGACCAGGGCTTGGGTTTCGCCCCTCGTGAAGATTGCGCTGCCATGGGTGCGTGGAAGGACTCCGGCTTCGATCCAGATCTCGCGGATCTCGTCGAACGCGCGTGAGTCTGGACGCCGCTTCTGCTTCGTCACCTGCTCTCGGAAGATCCGCTCGCGCAGTGCCTCATAATAGTGATCCAGCTTCCGCTTCGCGTCTTCGTCGTCTTCCGGAAGTTCCGCCGCCAGCTTCTTCTTGATGTCTTTCACCAGCGTGTAGCTCTCGAGCTTCGGATGCTTCTTCGTGTCGAGTGCATCGCTCAGTTGCGCGCCGACCTTCTTCTTCAGTTGGTCGTAATAGGCCTGGTCGAACACCGGAGGCTCAACCTTCCGCTTCGGCTTCCCTGCCTTTTCGCGCAGTTCGTTGATCGCTGCGCAGATCTTCTTGATCTCCGTGTGCCCGAACTCGATGGCGTCAACGACCGTCTCTTCTTTCACTTCCTTCGCGCCCGACTCGATCATCACGATGCCATCGGACGTGCCGACGACCATGATGTTCAACAGGCTTTCGCGCATCTCGTTGTACGTCGGATTGACGACGAACTGCCCGTCAACCAGTCCGACCCGAACCGCGCCCACCGGTCCCAGGAACGGAATATCGGAAATATGCAGCGCAGCCGATGCGCCATTAATCCCGCAAACATCGGGATCATTTTCACTGTCGGCCGAGAGCACGAACGCAATCAGCTGCGTCTCGCACTTGAATCCTTCGGCGAACATGGGACGAATCGGACGATCAATCTGGCGGCTCGTGAGCACTTCGCGCTCACTCATGCGGCCTTCGCGCTTGATGAATCCTCCGGGGAAACGTCCGCCGGCATAGGTATATTCGCGGTAGTCCACCGTGAGGGGAAAGAAGTCAATGCCTTCGCGCGGGTCTGGATTTGCAGTGGCCGTAGCGAGCACCACGTTTTCCCCGAGGCGCACAACCGCCGATCCTCCGGCCTGCTTGGCCAGTTTTCCTGTTTCGAATGTGATGGTTTTGCCGCCGGTGAGATTGACTGTGACTATCGTTGGTTCTGGTTTCATTGAATGTCCTTCGGAGAGCGATGAGCAGTGGGTCGAGAGCAATGTGAACCATGAGGCGGGTGCCCCATCCCGGTCGCATGTCGTGCGACAAGGCGGGGATGTTGACTTTCATCAATGAGGCACACTACGCCCCACCTCAAGCCGTGGAATGAATCGCTTGCGCTTGAAAAACGCACGTGTGGAGATTTCCTCGATGCTGTCCGCCTCACCAGAGACGGTTCTCAGAAAAGCAAGTTTCAAGGTTTCAAAGTTGCAAGGTTTCAAAGTCCGGAGTCTACGAGGTTGTGTGTCGCAACCTTGAAAGGTGAGACGTTGAAACTTTCGCCCAAACCTACTTGCGGATGCCGAGCTTCGAAATGACGGTCTTATAGCGCTCGGTATCGTATTTCTTGAGGTAGTCGAGCAAGCTGCGGCGCTTACTGACCAGCATGAGAAGTCCGCGGCGCGAGCCGTGGTCTTTTTGGTGCGTCTTGAAGTGCTCCGTCAATTGCCCAATGCGTTCGCTGAGCAGAGCGATCTGAACTTCCGGGCTTCCGGTATCGCTCGGATGCGTGCCGTACTGGTCAATGAGGGATTTCTTTTGCTCTCTGGCTAACACTAAGTTCCTGCACTCCTGTTTTTAATCGATTGTCTTTGTGACGCTTAGAGAATATCACGGGGCCTGATGCAGCGTAAAGGTTGCACTCGGGGCACAGCTCATCAGCGCAGGTCTACAAATCCTGTGGCTTACCGAAAATGCGCGAACGGATCTTGCGTCGCCATGCGGGTGTCTGAGTCTGCGCCGCAGGCTTGGGGAACTCTACGATCTCCGCCGGTTTCTTCTGCCGCATGGTTCGGATCAACTCTTCTGTCTCTAGACTCGTCTTGTGCACCAGGGCGATGATCTGCTCGCCGATCTCTTCGTGTTGCCGGAGCAGGAGTTCCAGTTGCCGCTCTTCGTGTTGTCGGACCAGGAGTGGCACCTGCCGCTCTTCGGCTTCTCGTATCCGAGCGGATTTCGAGTTGTTATGTTGGTCGATCATGAGGCACTCCCCTCGTCTTGCATTCTTGAATGCACCCATGTTGCCAGTGTGCAAGTCCTTCATTCCTGAGCGTTGTCCGAATGATGTCGAGCAAATGATGTGGGATTTAGCCCAAAACAGCTCTTGCACCGGCGCGGAAACGCGCACCGGTGGGGACAGCAGAACTGACGGCCGATGCCCGTTGTTCTCGCGCGGGGCGCCCCGTTCTAAAATCGGCGCGCTTTGCGATTGCAGTGGGATTCGGGTCACTCTCAACTCGCGCTCAGCACCCGCCACTTTCGCAGCAGTTCATATAGCACCACGCCCCCAGCAGTTGCGACA
>Ga0136846_1219127_pt1 | contig 20368 bp, 20 predicted proteins | sample HopSoiMetagenom2_FD_96841 | JGI IMG/M metagenome (GOLD analysis project Ga0136846, IMG submission 96841) | Grasslands soil microbial communities from Hopland, California, USA - 2 Assembly 2016 (version 4) | ecosystem: Environmental > Terrestrial > Soil > Grasslands | place: USA: Hopland...
ACCGAGGCGAGCACCGCGGCGGCGACGATCGTGCGCGAGGTCGACCGCGCCGCGCGGATCGTGCGCAGCCTGCTGCGTCTCGCGCGCCGCGCCGACAACACGCCGGTGCGCATCCAGCTGAACGATCTCGTGCGCGACGTCGCGGAAATTCGCCAGCGCGTGCTGCGCGCCGATAACATCGAAGTGCGCACTCGCATGGATCACGCCGCCGAAGCGGTCCTGGGCCTCGGCCAGGAGCTGCAGCAGGTCGTGATCAATCTCATGACGAACGCCGAGCACGCGGTCCGCGGGCGGCCGAATGCCGTGATCGAGCTGGCGACCGAAGCGCGCGGCACCGACTGGGTGCGCCTCACCGTCGAGGACTCGGGTCCCGGTGTCCCGCCGGAGGTGCGCGGGCGCATCTTCGACCCGTTCTTTACGACCAAGAATCCAGACGAGGGCTCCGGGCTTGGTCTCTCCATTTGTCAGCGCGTGGTAGCGGAAGTGGGCGGCAGAATCTGGCTGGATGTTTCCGGTACCCTGGGCGGCGCGAGATTTATCGTGGAGCTTCCCGCCGCGCCCCTGCGCGACGGGGTTATTGGCTAGGAGCCGAGCTTATGCTTCAACGATGCTGCGCCGGTACAGCGCCAGCGTCGCGAGGCCGTAGATGCCGATAGCCAGCAGCAGGGCGCCGAGTGACCAGTGCGGTCCGAGCTGCCAGATGCCGGCCGCGATGTAGCCGATGCTCGCGAGCATCCCCAGTCCGACCGCTTCCTTGCGCGCCATGAGAATCCCGAATACGTAGCCCCAGCTGAATGCGGCGAGACCGAGGAAGATGATGGCGTTGGGAATGATCTTGGTGGGATCGATGAGATTGAGTCCGCCGGCGAACGCACAGAACAACCCGATGACCGTATGTGATGCGAGGTGCAGCGCCAGCGGCAGGGGCACGGTGCCCATACGATTGAAGGTCATGGCGAAAACATAACACCTACATTTCACGCATGCAGGTGATTCGCACCTACCTGGAGCTGAAGGACCGCACGCAATTTCACGCGGCGTTCGGGGATTTCCCGGACATCGCGATTGCCCACGTAGCGCGGCCTCAGCCGGCACTCTACCGCGAGTGCTACCGGACCGTCGGAGAGGCCTTTCACTGGCGCGATCGCTGGGAGTGGACGGACGAAACGATCCGCCAGCATCTCGCCGATCCCGCGATCCAGCTGTTCGTCGCGACGCGCCGAACCGCAACGACTCAGGCCACGCTCGCAGGGTGGTACGAATTGCGCCGCGTCGCAGAGGATGACTCCGTAGAGATCGCCTACTTCGGCATCGTGCCGGCGGAATTCGGCCGGGGCTTCGGCAAGCACCTGCTGTCCAGCGCCGTCCGCGATGCCTGGGCGCTCGGTCCCGAGCGCGTCTGGTTGCACACCTGTACCCTGGACCACCCCAACGCGCTCCCGAATTACGTCGCGCGCGGCTTCACGCCTTATCGCACGGAAACGTACGACGTAGATTCCGCCTCGTGAAACTCAACTTCAGATTCCACCTCACGCGCAAGTGGAAATTCATCATCGCTGCAGTCCTGCTGACGCCGATCCTGATTTTCGGGATCTACACCTGGTCCGCGCTGCAGTGGAGCTACGCCGAGGGCGAACGCGCCGGGTTCGTGCAGAAATTCTCGAAGAAGGGATGGCTGTGTAAGACGTGGGAGGGAGAGCTGGCGATGGTGTCGATGCCGGGCACGAACCCCGAGAAGTTTTATTTTAGTGTGCGAGACGACGCCGTCGCCGAACACATCAATCAGTCGCTTGGCCGGCGCGTGTCGCTCAGCTACCAGCAGCACAAAGGCGTGCCCACGACCTGTTTCGGAGAGACGGAGTACTTCGTGGTCGCCGTGAAGGTGCTGCAGCCATGAGCGCGAACAGCTTCGGCAGCAAGGCGAGCTTGAAGGCTGCAGGATCTTCTTACGAGATCTTCCGGCTCGACGCGCTCGAGCGCCGCGGGCTCTCCGTTTCTCGTCTTCCCTATTCCCTCAAGATCCTGCTCGAAAACCTGCTGCGCCGCGAAGACGGCCGTATCGTGCGTCCCACCGACGTCGAGAAGCTGTCGCGCTGGGAGCCGCTCAAGCTGCCGGATGAAGAAATCGCTTTCATGCCGGCCCGCGTGCTGCTCCAGGACTTCACGGGCGTCCCGGCGGTGGTGGACCTCGCCGCGATGCGCGATGCCATCGTGAAAATGGGCGGCGATCCGAAACGTGTGAACCCGCTGCTGCCGGCGGAGCTCGTCATCGATCACTCGGTGATCGTCGATGAATTCGGAACGCCCAGGGCGTTCCAGGTGAACGCCGATCTCGAATTCCAGAGAAACCGCGAGCGCTATGCGCTGCTCCGGTGGGCCCAGAAAGCGTTCTCCGGTTTCAAGGTCGTGCCGCCCGACACGGGGATCGTGCACCAGGTCAACCTCGAGTATCTGGCGAGGGTGGTGTTTACCTCGAACGGCACGTCGGCACGTGGGCCCGACGGCACGATACAGGCTTATCCCGACACGCTGGTGGGAACCGACTCACATACGACGATGATCAACGGGCTCGGCGTCGTCGGCTGGGGCGTTGGGGGCATCGAAGCCGAAGCCGCGATGCTCGGCCAGCCGGTCTCGATGCTCATTCCGCAGGTCATCGGCTTTCGACTGAATGGGCGTCTGACCGAAGGCGCCACCGCCACTGACCTGGTGCTCACGGTCACGCAGATGCTGCGTGCGAAAGGGGTGGTGGGAAAATTCGTCGAGTTCTACGGGCCTGGCGTCTCGACGCTGCCACTCGCCGACCGCGCGACGATCGGGAATATGGCGCCGGAGTATGGCGCGACGATCGGCCTCTTCCCTGTCGATCAGGAAACGCTGCGGTATCTCGAGTTCACCGGACGACCGCAGGAGCAGGTCCAGCTCGTCGAAGCCTATATGAAGGAACAGGGGCTCTTCCACACCCCAGACTCGCCGGAGCCCGTCTATACGGACACCCTCGAGCTGAACCTCGCGACGGTCGAGCCCAGCATGGCGGGTCCCCGCCGCCCGCAGGATCGCGTGAGCCTCCGCGAGGTCCCGGGGAAATTCGCGGAAGCACTGCCGACGCTGATCAAACCGGTGGCGCCGCCGGTCGCCGCCGTGACCTCCGCGGGTTCGGCGCCAATCGGCCGATGGGAAGGCGAGGGCGGCCAGGCCGGACTCACGCCGCCGCGTCCCCAGAGCGCCAAGGTCAGGATCGACGACGCCGAACACGTCTTGAGACACGGGTCGGTCGTCATCGCGGCGATCACGAGCTGTACCAACACATCGAACCCGTCGGTAATGGTGGCGGCCGGTCTCATGGCGAAAAAGGCCGTCGAGCTGGGGCTGCGCACCAAGCCGTGGGTAAAAACGAGCCTGGCGCCGGGGTCCAAGGTGGTCACGGACTACCTTACCCAAGCGGATCTGATGAAGCCGCTCGAAACCCTACGCTTCCATCTCGTGGGATACGGCTGCACAACATGCATCGGCAACTCGGGACCATTGCCTGATGTCGTGTCGAACGCAATCGCCGAGTGTGATCTGGTCGTGTGTTCGGTGCTGTCAGGCAATCGCAACTTCGAGGGCCGCATTCAGCAGGAAGTGCGGGCGAACTATCTGGCCTCTCCTCCGCTCGTGGTCGCGTACGCTTTGGCGGGCCGGATCGATATCGAATTTCACAAGGAGCCGCTCGGCATCGGCGTGAACGGTCCGGTCTTCCTGCGCGACGTCTGGCCGTCATCCAAGGAAGTGGCCGACGTGATCGCGCGGTCGATTCAGTCATCCATGTTTCGCAAGAGCTACGCAGAAGTCTTCGAAGGCGACGACCGCTGGCGCGGGTTGCCGGTTCCCGAGGGCGACCGGTTCACCTGGGAGCCGGCCTCCACCTATATCCGGCGCGCGCCGTATTTCGACGGCATGCCGGTCGAGCCCGGGCCGGTGCGCGACATTCGCGGGGCGCGGGTGCTCTGCCTTCTCGCAGACAGCATCACTACCGACCATATCTCGCCCGCCGGATCGATTCGGAAGACCAGCCCCGCCGGCCAGTATCTCGTCGGCCACGGCGTGGCGCCGCTCGACTTCAACTCCTACGGCGCGCGCCGCGGCAATCACGAGGTCATGATCCGCGGCACCTTCGCCAACGTGCGCCTCAAGAATCTCCTGGCACCGGGCACGGAAGGACCCTTCACTGCCCATCTGCCGGACGGCGAAGTGATGACGATCTACGACGCGTCGCTCAAGTACGCCGCCGAGCAAACGCCGCTCATCGTGCTGGCCGGCAAGGAGTATGGCTCGGGCTCGTCACGCGACTGGGCGGCGAAGGGGCCGCGCCTGCTCGGCGTTCGCGCGGTGATCGCCGAGAGCTTCGAGCGGATTCACCGCTCGAACCTGGTCGGCATGGGAATCCTGCCGCTCCAGTTTGCCCCGGGTCAGAATCCGGCGACCCTCGGCCTTACGGGCAAAGAGCGCTACGACATCCTCGGCCTGAGCGACATGCCGAAGGAGCTGACCGTCACCGCAACGGCCGACGACGGCAAGGTGACGGGATTCAAGGCGCTCGTGCGCATCGACACACCGCAGGAGCTGCAGTATTACAAGCACGGCGGGATTCTCGAGTACGTGCTGCGGCAGCTGGCGCGCTAAATCCCTTTTAGAAAAGCCTCCAGATCGGCAGGTGGGATGGCACCCACCCGCCGCGTCGCTTCCTTCCCGTTGCGAAACACTATCAACGTCGGGATGCCTCGAACGCCGAACCGCTGCCCCGCCTGCGGATTGCGGTCCGTGTCGAGCTTCATCACGAGCAGCTCGCCCTTGCGACGTCGCGCGATATCGTCGAGCAGTGGAGCCATGATCTTGCAGGGCCCGCACCAGTCGGCGTAAAAGTCGACCACGATGGGGACCGTCGCACCGCTCGTGACCTGATCAAAACTGGCATCGGACAGCGCGATCGGCCGATCGAGCAGAATGGGCTTGCCGCATTTGCCGCACTTGGGCCCCTGGTCGACCTTTGCGAGGTCCACCCGATTGAGCGCCCCGCAGAAGGGGCACGGCACTGTTGCGGTGCGTGAGTCAGTCATCAAGAGCCTATACTCGAGCCCACACCCAGACGTTCCGCGAGCGACCGCGCGTTGCGGGGCGCATGCGCAAGCGCGTCGTTATCGAAGTAAACATAGACATCACGTCCCTGTCGTCCCCACTGCGACACGCGCTCTGCCCATCGATCCAGCTCCGCGTCGGAGTAATCACTCGCGTACAGTGCGGTCGATCCGTGCAACCGGACGTAGACAAAGTCCGCCGTCAGCTCTTCGACACTCGGGTACTTACCGGCCGTGTCCGCGATGACGAGTGCGGCATCGAACGACCGGAGCAGATCGTAGAACTGTGGCGTGAAGAATGATGCGTGCCGCACCTCGAAGGCATGACGATAGCGCACGCGCGCGGCGCTCTTCAGCAACGTGCCCCCTTTGAGGCGCGCGTCGTGCCGGCGCGCCAGGCGCTCGGCGGCCGCGCTTCCACGCGGCAAGAGCTCGAGGAACGCCCGCATCCGGTCGGCATCGAACTTCAGCATCGGCGGCAGCTGCCAGAGGAAGGGTCCTGTTTTGCGCCCCAACGCGAGGATGCCGCTCGCGTAGAAGTTGGCGAGCGGTGTGGTCGCGCGCGTGAGCTTCAGGTTGTGCGTGATGAACCGACTGCCCTTTATTGCGAAGGTAAATCCGGATTGCGGCGTTTCGGTCACCCAGCGTTGGAACACCGCTGGGGACTTCAGGCTGTAAAACGTCCCGTTCAGCTCGATCGAGTTGAATTGCCTGCTGGCGTACTCGAGCCAGCGCCGAGCGGCGAGGTCGCGCGGGTAGAATGGCCCCCGCCAGCGTGGATAGGTGTAGCCGCTGATGCCAATGAAGAAGTTCACGGACGCTTGCGCTGCGAATTAGAGTGCCACGTGCACATCCCATGTATACCCCAAGCAATCAGCCCTCGCTGGAACCGATCGAGCGAGGGCTGAGAGTGATCGTGAAGCAGTCCCGCAACGTCACATCGTGCGCTGCTGCTGCATCCGCTGCTGCATGCCGGCCACCCAGGTGTCGACCTTCTGGCGCTGGGCGTCGGTCAACACGGCACGCGCCTGCGCCGCCGCCACCAGTCCGGCCCAATGCGCTTTGCCCATCGCGGCATGCGCGGCGTCGAAGTGCGGTCGGAGTGCCACGGTGTCCGGCGCGGCTGTCTTGAATGCCTGGTTCACCGCGTCGAAGTGGGCCTTGAATTCGGCGCCAGCCGTATCATGCGCGGCTTTGGAGGAATTCTGAATGCTGGTGAGTTTGCTGACCTGATCGCTTGTGAGCTTGAGAGAATCTTTGCGCGCCAGCAAGAGCTGCGGTTCGTACACCATGATGCCTATCATGGGCGCCATCATCTCGCGCATCATCGGCATCATTTCATCCATGTACCCGCCGCGTCCCATGGCGCGGTGGTGGGGCGGGGCGCCCATATGTCCATGCGTCGTATCCTGCGCCGCAAGCGGGGCGGCGATGCAGCAAAAGGTGATCGTGATGAGTCCCAATTTCATGGCAGTCTCCTGTTCAGAAGAGGTTCATGGTCAAGGCACCGCGGCGCCATCGAAAGTGACCGCGCGAGCCATGGAAAGGTGACAAAACACCTATGGCTCCCGCCCCACTCCGAGTGCGTCGGCCACCCGGTTGATGTAGTTGAACCAGGCCGTGATGAGCGTGATTTGCAGGATCCCGCGATCGTCGAAGCCCGCATGGCGTAGCGTCACGTGGTGCGCCGGCGTGACACGGGTGGCATCGCGGGTCACCTGGACGACGTAGTCCAGCATCACCCGGTCCTGCTTGGAGATCGGCGCTTTTGTGTAGTCGTCCTCGAGCGCCGCAATCAGCGCTTCATCCAACGTGATCCGACGCAGAAACTCTGCGTGGGATTCGATTCAGTATCGGCACCGGTTCGTGACAGAGACGAGCGTCGTGATCATCTCGTGCTGGCGCCGCGTGAGCGGCAGATCGGGCGACATCAGCGCGCCGAACGTCGCAAAAGCGTGATGCAGCGCATCCGGGATGAGGCTGTGCGACGCCACGATTCCCGAAGTCCCGTCCGGCGTCGGGTGGACCGGTGTCGCGTACTCTATGGGATAGAGCGCCTTTTGCGCATCGACGGCGTGACGGAGCTTCTCGTCCCCCTCAGTTAGGGGAACGGTTTTTATCCACGTCATATGATCCTGCAGGTTCGAGGGTGAGCGAGCGACGAAACAGCAGCCGATATGCGGGCACGCCAAGCGCCACGACCCCGACGCCCAGCACCGCCCGCCCGGGACTGTGGCCGGCGAGCAGAAAGAGCAGCACGGCGACCAGAATGAGAAACAGCGCCGGCGTAAATGGGTAACCCCACGTGCGGTAGGAGGCGTCGGGCAGACGGCGCCTGATACGGAACAGTCCGGCCACGGTCAAGCCGACAAAGAGCACGGTCACGAACACGAAGTAGGCGATGATCTCATTGAAGGTCCCCAGGGCCACGTACAGCGACGCGATGCCCGCCTGGATCGCGATGGCGCGGGCGGGGGTGCCAAAACGCGGATGAATCGCGGCCACCGTTTTGAAGAACACGCCGTCCCGGGCCATCGCGTAATAGACCCTCGGCAACGCCATGAGCAGCCCCAGCAGGCTGCCGAGCACTGCGACAATAACGATGCCGGCAAACACGCGGCCGCCGGCCGGACCGAACAGCGCCTCACCGGCCTGCGCGGCAAATGTCTCGCCGGAGCTCACCCGCTCGAGCGGCACAAGATAGAGAAATACGGCGCTCGTCAGGATGTAGATCGCGGTCACGACCGTAACGCCCAGCGCGAGGGCGCGTGGCAGTGTCCGGGCCGGGTCTCGGGCCTCGCCGGCGAGCTTGGGAATTTCCCACCATCCACCGAATGCGAAGAAGGCACCAACGAGCGCCCCGGCCAACGCGGCAGGCAACGGATCGGAGCCGGCCCGTTGGGCGACGAACGGCACGAAGTTCGACCATTGCCCCGCGCGCAGCGCGAGCGCGAGGACGGCGATCAGCGCCAGCGAGCCGATCTTGAGGGCAGTGAGCCACTGCATGACCCGTGAGCCGAGCCGCAGGCCGGCGATGTTGACCGCCGCCAGAATCAGGATCGTGCCGATCGCGATGAGCTTGAGTGACACGCCAGCAATCCCCAACGCATAGCCGACGTAGCTCGCGAGCCCCACGGCGAGCGCCGCGGTGATGCCGGGATCCATGACGAGCAAGCATTTCCAGCCGTACAGGAACGCCACGCCGGGGCCGTAGGCCTCGCGCAAATAGACGTATCCGCCACCCGCTTCCGGCGCGCGTGCCGCCAGCTCACCGTAGCAGAGCGCCCCACTCAGCGCCATCGCCCCCATCAGCAGCCAGACGAGGAGCAGCCAGAACGGCGAGCCGACTGAGCGCGCCATCCCCGCGGGTGTGAGAAAAATGCCGATGGCGATGACTTCGCCGACAACGAGCGCCGTGACGGCGCGAACGCCAAGCTGACGCGTGAGTGCCACGGACCAAAGCTCCGCGCCACCCGAGCCACCGGCAAGAGCGTTGTCGGAGACCCCTCTTGCGGATGGTTCGCCAGGATCAGGTCGTTGCCGGTCCCCTGCGTCGTGTCCCCCGCGTGGAAGCCTTGGCGCCGATGACTGCTGCAGTTGCCGCGCCCGCAAACGCGACCACCTTGGCGACCGTCTTGAGAGCCGATCTCCGCGCGCGCTTGCGTTGCCGCGTCCGTGCGGCTTTACCCTGTTCGACAAGCGCGGCATCCGCAGCCTCCACCAGCCGCTGCTTTGCCTGCTTCGTCGCCGCTACCAGTTTTTGCTTCGTGGTCATGTAGTTCCCCGAGTACGAGTAGAACCCTTGATACGAGTAAACCCTCGCTAAGGTCCATGCCGCGGAGGCACCGTGACAATTCGGCTTTCGGCCCCCATTCTTCAGGGATCGAGGAGCGCGTCGCCGTCGCGCGTCAGACTGCACAACTTCAATCGCGAGGCGATCATGTTCCGCTCCAAGACTCTGCTCACCCTCCTGCTGCCCCTGTCGCTCGGCGCCTGCGGCGCCTCCCGTGCACCAGTGCCGATGGTGGGAGCCGCTGCAGACGTTTCCGCGCTGGCTGGTGAATGGTCCGGCGATTACAGCAGCGCCGAATCGGGCCGCAGCGGCAGTATCAGCTTTACCCTGCGCGCGACGGATGATTCCGCGTTCGGCGATGTCGTCATGGTGCCAAGCGCCTCTGGCGTTCCGGTCAAGCCGTGGACTTCGCAGCAGACGGGTGGTGGCTCGCAGTCACCGGGCGCCAACCAGGCGCCGCCGGCAACGATCCTGAAGATCCGGTTCGTGCGTGTCGAAAGCGGCCACGTCAGCGGCCATCTCGATCCCTACGCCGATCCGCAGACCGGCGCGCGACTCCTCACCACGTTCAGCGGCGAGCTGAAAGGCGACTCGATCTCGGGCGCCTATTCCACCCAGCTGCCATCGGGCGGCACCCAGGCGGGACGGTGGTCGGTGCAGCGGCGACGCTGAAGCTGCGCAAAGCCTAGGTCTCTTTAGATTCGCGCGCGACCGTGGGTGTCGCGAACGTCGGGGCAGGAAGTCGTGGCAGGCCAAGATATTCCCTGGCACGATTCAGGGCGTCGTCGATGTTGCCGTGGATGTTTTCCTCACGGAGCTCGTCGTACAGACCCGAGCGCTCGAGCGCGACCACCGGCTGGGCGTGCACGTCCGAGAGAACCACGAGCATCCCTTCCATGCGACTGCGGTGAATCAGCTCGCGCAGCGCATGCAGACCCGTCGAGTCGATGGCGGGCACGTGCCGCATGCGAATGACCAGCACTTTGGGCTTCCCCGCGATGCGCCCCACGCGGTCCTTGAACATCTCGGCGGCGCCGAAGAAGAACGGGCCGGTGATCTCGTAGACCTGCACGCCTTCGGGAATCGCCCGGCGCAGCACCGCGTTGGGGTCGCGCTCGAAATCGTCGACGGGGTCGTCGAATTCGTGCGTCAACACGCTGATGTTGGTCACTTCCGCCATGCGCCGCATAAAGAGGAACGCGGCGAGCACCATGCCGACTTCGATGGCGACAGTGAGATCGACGAGCACCGTCAGGAGAAACGTCGTGAGCAGCACCGCCACGTCACTCTTGGTCGCCCGAAACTCCGACACGAACGTGCGCCATTCGCTCATATGAAATGCGACGACCACGAGGATTGCGGCCAGCGTGGCGAGGGGAGTGAGCGCAGCCCACCGGCCGAAGAACAGCGTGATGAGCAGCAGCGTCAGCGCGTGGATCATCCCCGCGACCGGCGTGCGCCCGCCGTTCTTCACGTTCGTGGCCGTCCGGGCAATTGCCCCCGTGGCCGGCATCCCGCCGAAAATCGGCGACGCGATGTTGGCGACGCCCTGCGCCACGAGCTCCATGTTGGAGCGATGCCGCCCGCCGATCATGCCGTCGGCCACGACGGCGGAGAGCAACGACTCGACCGCGGCGAGCAGCGCGATCGTAAACGCCGGGCCCGCGAGCGCCTGAATGATGGGTAACGACAGATGCGGGATGTGGGGCTGTGGCAGGCCGGCATGAATCGCCCCGAACCGCGCGCCGATCGTTTCGACCGGCAGGTGGAACAGCTGCGCGAGCAGCGTCGTCACGATCAGCGCCACGAACGGGCCAGGAATGCGGGTCGAGATCCTTGGCCACACGATGATGATGGCGAGCGTAGCCACTGCTACGAGCAGGGCCCAGGGATTCACCGTGTTGAAGGCGTGCGCGTAGGCGTCCCATTTTGGCAGGAACTCCGCGGGGACGGATACCATCTCGAGACCGACCAGATCGCGGATCTGGCTCGAGAAAATGATGAGTGCGATCCCGCTCGTGAACCCGATCGTCACCGGGTACGGAATGAACTTGATCGCGGCACCGAACCGCAGCAATCCGAACGCGACCAGAATGAAGCCCGCCATCAACGTCGCCACGACCAATCCATCGACGCCATGCTGTTGCACGATCCCCGAGACGATCACGACGAATGCGCCCGTGGGACCGCCGATCTGCACGCGTGAGCCGCCGAGCAGCGAGATGAGAAAACCGGCGACGATAGCGGTGTACAGTCCGCGCTCCGGCGGAAGACCGCTGGCGATGGCAAATGCGATGGCGAGGGGCAGGGCGACGATACCGACGATGACGCCGGCGATCGCGTCCCGGGTGAACTGCGCCCGGGAATAGTCTTTCAGTGTGGTGACGAGCTTCGGAACGAGCACGCGGGCCGGAAGATACTAGTTCTTCCGGCCCGCGCTTTCTACGGCTGCGCGCGTAGCTGTACGCGGCGGTTCGTGGCTCGCCCTTCGGCCGAATCGTTGCTCGCGACCGGCTGATCGGGGCCGATGCCGACCGTCGTGAGCCGGCTCGCCGCGACGCCCTTCGAGATGAAGTAGGCGCGCACCGCATCGGCGCGTGCCTTCGAGAGGCGGATGTTCGCTTCGCGATTCCCGACGTTGTCGGTATGTCCCTCGATCAGGAACCGGCTGTCTGGATTCTGCTGCAGCTCGGTGACTCCGCGATTGAGGGGGACCTGCGAGTTCAGCGTGAGCTTCGCGCTGCCCGAGAGGAAGCTCACACCCACAAGCACCACGGGCGCCGACGTTGCCGCCGATACCGGCACCGCGGAACATCCCTTACTGTCGACAGTCGACCCGGCGGGGGTATCCGGGCATGCGTCTGTGACGTCCGCCACTCCGTCGGCATCGGCGTCCGCCGGACAACCCGTCGGTCCAACCATGATGTTGGCAGCGGTGCCGAGACACTTGTCTTGCGCATCCAGCACACCATCGCCGTCCGCGTCCACCGGGCAGCCATTGGCATCCACCGCCGTGCCCGCGCGCGTGCCATCGCACCGATCCTGCGGGTCCACTACGCCGTCGCCGTCGGAGTCCGTGCAACCGATCGCGTCCACCGCCCTGCCCGCGGGCGTACCCTTGCAACGATCAACCTGATCGGCGACGCCATCGCGATCCTCGTCGGGACAACCCGTCGCTTCCACCGGCGTGCCCTCAGGCGTTCCGCCACAACGGTCGAGGTTGTCCTTGATCCCGTCCTTGTCCTTATCGCCCGGTCCGCCGCGCAGCATCAGGCTGACACCGGCCTGCAGCGCGTAATGCAGCGTCGGGTCAGCGACCGCCGACGCCTGATCGAACATGTAATCCGCTGTCGCCTGGCCGCGCACCGAGAGACGCTTGCCCAGGCTCAGCCGTAATCCAGCCAGGCCGCCGACCCCGTTCTCCGTCTCGCTTAGGCCGTTGCTGAAGCTGTTGTACGCCCAGCCGCCACCGAGCAGAAAGGCCAGCCGCTTCCCAACCGGGAGGTTGCCGACGAGCCGCACGTGAAAGGGCTTATGGTCGATGTCGACGCCGCTGGACTTCGTCGGGGCGAGCGCCGCATCCGCCTCGAGTATCATCTTCCCCGACAGGAACCAGCCGAGACTTGCGCCAGCGCCCGGGGCATCGTCCAGATTGAGCTGCGAGTCATAAACACCGTACCGTGCGAAGCCGCCGAGCTCGATCGTGCCCCTGTGCTGGGCGGAGGCGAGTCGCGGGAGGACGGCGAGAGTCGCGAAGAGCAACGCGTAAGATCGTGCCATGGAACCTACGATGCGCAGGGGATGGCAAGCGAGGAATACGCCCTTAGTCCTATCCCGTTACCGGCAGGCGAAGGGCAAAATTGTGCCAATGCGCATCATCGCCTTCACTCCGCTGGCGCTTTGCGCCGCCGCGCTGCACGCACAGGACTACAGCTGGCCCCGGGAAATCCCCGTCGGGGGCGGCGCTATCGGCACCATTGTCCTCTATCAACCGCAGGCCGAAAAACTCACCGGCAACCAGCTGACCGCCCGGGGGGCGATTGCGCTCAAAGTGAGCGGCAAGCCCGACCCGATTTTCGGGGCCATGTGGATGACGGCGATCGTAGACGTGGATCGCGATTCCGGGATGGTCTGGCTGCACGGTCTCAAGATCTCGCGGGTGCGTTGGCCGGAGGCGACGCCGGAACAGCAAACGCGCTTCACGCAGTACGTCGAACAAGATTTTCCCGCCGCAGGTTTTCGCATGACGATCGAGCGACTGCAGGCGAGTCTCGCGTCGGCCGATGCCGAGCGCAGCCACACCGACGGACTCAAGAATGATCCACCGCGAATCATGTTCGCCGAGCAGCTCGCCGTGCTGCTGATGTACGACGGCGAGCCACGACTCGAGCCGGTCCCCAACACCGGCTTGCAGCTCGTAGTAAACACGCCGTTCGGCGTAGTGAAAGACACGGCGAGCGGCACATACTGGCTCGGCGCGGGCGAGAATCTGTGGTACTCGGCGACCGACCCCAAGGGCCCATGGAAGGCGGGAGGAACGCCGCCTGCCGAAATTCTGAAACACGCGCAGGCGGGCGACAGTCTGATCGCGCAGGCAGACATTCCCACCACGCGACCCGATACGCTCTTCGCCGCGGATTCGTCGGCAGCGGTACCGACGACGCCATCGCCAACGAGCCTTCAGGCAGACAGCGCGGCCGCCCGCGTCGATACGTTGGCGAGCCGGTCCGACTCAGCCGCTCGAACGGCAGCCGCGTCCACGACCGCCGCGGCGACAACAGCCGTGGACAGTGCGGCATTATCGGCTCCGGTAATCGTGACCGCCACGGAACCTACCGAGCTCGTCGTCACGCAGGGCCCACCGACCTGGAAAACAACGGCCGGCGGCAAGCTGCTGTACGTCGAGAATACGGAAACGCCATGGATTCGGGAAACAGAAGGAAAGGACAACTACCTCCTGATCGCGGGCCGCTGGTTCAAGAGCCCGTCACTACAGGGACCGTGGGCGTTCGCGCGTCCCGATTCGCTCCCCGCCGTATTTCAGGAGATCCCGGCCGAGTCTCCGATCGGAGGCGTCAGGAGCTCGATCGCGCTCACCGTTGAAGCGCAGGACGCGCTGCTCGATCTCGAGATTCCGCAGACCACCGCGGTCCAGCGCAGCCAGGCCACACTGGCCGTGAAGTACGACGGCGAGCCGAAGTTCACGCCCATCCCGGGCACTTCGGTGGCGTACGCCACGAACACGGCGTCTCAGGTACTCCAGGTCGGCGGCGCGTTCTACGCGTGCGACAACGCTGTCTGGTTCAAGTCGGCGAGCGCGCAAGGACCATGGGCTGTGGCGGACAGCATCCCGAAATCGGAGATCGCCAAGATCCCGCCGAGCACGCCCGTTTATAACCTGACGTACGTGGACGTCTACGCCGCGACACCGCAGGTCGTGTATGTGGGCTACACGCCGGGTTACGTCGGCGCTTATCCCTATTACGGCGTGCCTGTGTACGGCACGGGGTGGTACTATCCGCCGTATGTCGGCGCGGTCTACTACCCGCACGCCGTGACATACGGCGTCCATGCCACCTACAACCCGTACACGGGTTGGGGCATGGGCACGACCGTCGCAACGGGATTTTTCGCCTTTGGAATTGGCGTCGCCATCGGCAGCAGCCACAGTGGCTATTATCCGGCCGGCGGCTACCGCGGTTGCTTCAATTGCACGATCAATACCGGCGGTCGCGGCGGAGCCGGCGGCGGCCGCAACCAGGTCAACATCGGGAACACCGCCGGCGGGGGCAGCCGTCAGCGACCCGCCAATCGCGCAGGGCAGCAGCCTTCCCGCAACTCGAATCTGTACAACAAGCCACAGAATCGCGGCCGCACGGCTGATCGCGCGACGCGCAATCAGGCATCGAGCCAGCTGGGTGCGAACCGGCGTGGGGGCGGATCCAACAACGTGTTCGCTGATCGCAACGGGGACGTACATCGCCGTACCAACAACGGCTGGGAATCACGCCAGGGAAACAACTGGTCGCGCGATGGCGGCAGTAGCAACTATGGCTCGCGAGGCGGCGGGAACCGCGAGTACCAGGCGCGCCAGCGCAGCTCGACTCGCTCCTCCGGTGGCGGGCGCGGCGGCGGTGGCCGCCGTCGGTAGCTTCTAGCGGGCCGCGTCCAACGCGGCCCGCAGTCCTTTCAAGACGTCACTCAATTGTCCATCCGCCCAGAAGTGCATGTAGTACACGGCGGGTTGCTCGCCAATGAGATGACTGTGCAGCGCGGTCGCGCCAATCCCGTTCTGGGTCAGCGCGCGGAACACCGGGCCGACTTTTTCAGCAGGAATAGAAAAATCTCCCGTGGCAACCGCGCGGCCCTGATCCAGGACCTGAATGTTGATCGGAGTGCCGTACGCGAGCGCCGGATTGAGCACGCGCCCCTCCATTGTCACCTGCCCAGGGACGAGAACTGTCGACATCTGGACGATATTGCCCAGGGCGCGGCCGCGTATTCCGAGCGTACCGAACACGAGCGCCGTATCGACCGACAGCGGTTGCGGAGGGGAGGCCGTCGCAGGTCTCGGCGTTTTTGTCCGTGCGAGTACCCGATCCAGCCGGCTCGCGAGATCCCGCGCGTCGCCGTCCGCGTGGAAATGCACGTACGCGATTTGCGGGTCGCCCACCACGTGATTATGAATCGCCATCACGTCAATGCGTTGCGTCGCCAGCTCCGCCAGGACCGGCTTGAGCTCATCACTCGTGAGCACGAGGTCCCCCATCATCGTCGCGGCGGTGGGCTCTCCGGAAAACCCGGCCCAGGCACCGAGCGCGAGGGCCGGCGCTACCGTGGTCGCGCCGATGCGCAGCGTGATGTCGCGACGTGGCCAGCCGTAGCGGTAGTATCCGCCCGTCGCCGTCCCTGATGTCTGCAGAATTTTGCCGACGGAGTCCCACGGCGCGGGGACCGATGCCTGCGCGGAGAGCGTTGCGGCGGAAGCGAATAACAGAAGAGAGAGCAACGGCAGGCGTGGAGACATACGAGCCTCGTGAGGGAGAGAGGCGCCGGTCGGAATCGAACCGACGAATCGAGGTTTTGCAGACCTCTGCCTTACCACTTGGCTACGGCGCCGAGGCGTCAATAGTCACCAAATTACGGCGCTTTCTCAACCCTCGGCCTCGACGGCACCGTCGCTTCCACGACTGATTTCGTGTCGCCCGTAATGACTTGCACCTTCCCATCCAGTTGTCGCAGTCGTTCTCGCACCCACACGAGTCCTCCGCCGAAATCGCTCTGCAATCCGGTGAGAGCGTCGCGCAGACCCGGCGGGAGCGAACCGTAGACGGTGATCTGGAGCGCCACCTCGCCGTCGCCGCTCAGGCGCACGACCGCCCGGCGAATGCGCGGCCGACCGATCAGATAATTCAAACATTCCTGAAGCAGTCGAAACAGCACGATTTCGCCTTCTTGCGAGATCCCGATCGGAGCGTCGGGGAGCTCGGCAGTGACCGCGAGTCGTTGACCCGACACCGCATTGACGTACCAGCGCAGTGTCTCGACCAGACCGGCCTGCTCGAGGCGCGACGGATGCAGCATGTGCGCCACCCGGCGGATGACGTCGGATGCCGCTTCGACCTTGTGAATGCTTTCGCCCACATCGTTCAGCAGCACGACATCTGCAGACTTCAGATGGGCTTTCACGCGATACAGACTACCGAGCACCTGCGTCAGATAGGTGCTGGTCCGATCATGGAGATGCCCGGCCAGTCGTTGCCGCTCTTCGTCCTGAAGTCGAAACAACCGCGCCGACAATTCCCCGATTGCCGCTTCAGCGGTTCGGCGCTCAGTCAGGTCCCGCGTGATCTTGGCGTAGCCGATCAGCTGTCCGGTGTCGTCTTTGACTGCGGTAATGACGACGTCGGCCCAGAATCGCGACCCGTCCTTGCGCACCCGCCATCCCTCGTCTTCGACGCGGCCGTCCCGTGCGGCCGTGGCGAGCAGCTCGGCGGGTCGTCCGCGCTGCTGATCCTCCGGCGTGTAGAAGCGAGTCATCGACTGGCCGACGATCTCCCGCCGCGTGTATCCTTTGATCAGCCGGGCGCCCTCGTTCCACGACATTACCTCGCCCTCTGGATTCATCATAAAAATCGCGTAGTCCTGAACGCGAGCGATGAGTAAGCTGCAGAGCTTATTCTCTAGGGCGGGATCTAGTTCTTCGTTGGCGGCATTAGACATTTTTTAATCCGAGCGGGCGGTACGTATTCTTACCTCAGTACGGGTGGAAGGGTTGCTCATCATTCTGGATTAAGTCTCTGAAACGAGGGGGAGAAATGACCAGCGCCGCACCAGAGCTCGCGCAAGTCACGAACGTTGTCCACGATCTCGATCGGGCCGTCCGCTTTCACCGCGATGTGCTGGGCCTTCCCCTGCTATTCCAGGCGCCGCCGTCGCTCGCATTTTTTCAATGCGGCACGGTGCGGCTGATGCTCTCGCCGCCCGAAACCGCGGAGCAGGATCACCCGGGCTCCGTGCTGTACTTCCGCGTGCGCAATATCGAGGCCGTTCATCAAACTCTGGTGCAGCGTGGCGTCGCATTCGTGGGCGAGCCGCATCGGGTACACCAGACGCCGGACTACGAGTTATGGATGGCGTTCTTTCACGATCCCGATAAGAATCCGATGGCGCTCATGGAGGAGAAGCGGAAGGGGGAGGCGTAGTTCTGCGAAAGGACGACCATACCGCCACGCTCGCGACCAGAATGTTGGCGACGATAACCGGCCACGAGTGGATGAACACGCCGTACAGCGCCCAGATTCCTGCCGCGACGCCCTGAACGCGCCGAAGCGATGCCGGCTGTTGTGTAAAGTAAGAAACGAGAAAGACCGCCGTCGCAAGCCAGCCGATCCAGTCGACGCTCCTCATCAGAACGAGAATCCTTTCCTCAGTGAGAGGGCCCACTCCTTGCCCTTCATGCCCTGTCCGAAGCGATACCCAAAGGCGAGCTCGCCCGCTTCACCGCGTACCGCGCGCGTTGGCCCGAAGCGCAAGGACACGCCCGCGTTGCCGCCCTGGCGAGCGGGCTCGTCGGCATACCACGCTCCGCCGTAATCGACAAACGGCGCCATACCCAACCCCATCAACCCGAGAACGTCATCCGCCACGAGAATCCGGTCTTCCAGCACGAACCAGGTCATCCGGGTGCCGGTGAAGTCGTGAATCCCGAACAGCCGGGGACTGCGTTGCTCGAGCCACGGATCGAACTCGCGCCCGGGTTTGGGATTGGTCAACAATCCGGCTTCGCCGTGGGCGATCAATGTATGGTGATTGATGTTCTGGCTCACCAGCGTCACGCCCGCGCGCGTGCGGGTTGAGTCGAGTCCGCCGCCCGTCGCATCGGCCTGCACCATCATGAACCCCTTTTTCCAGACCGCTGAGGTCTGGGCGTGCGCATCGTATCCGACACCCGATTCGATCACCGCGCCGATGCGCAGGCCCGTCGAGAGATCGACATCCTCGCGCCGCGCGTATGAGTTGAAATGCTCGAGCACGCGGAAGCGCACCGTCCCCACGTCGATCCCCGCGCGTACCGTCGTGAACAGGGAGCGGGGGAAGGGCGTCGTCCCGCTGTCCGCGAAGTCCTCGCGCCGCCACTCCCATTCGGCCCAGAGGCGGTTGTAGCTGTGGCTGTTGAGATGAAACGCGATCCCCCCGGTAATGCCGACTCGCAGCACGCGATGCCACTGCGTGAGGATCAGCGAGTCATCGCGAAAACTCAGCACCCGCTCGTCGGCGGTTTGCCCGTATGTCATGATGGAGCGGGGCGCTGCCGTTTCATGAAACGGCAGCCCGAATAGCCACTCGCCTTTATTGCCGTCCGACAGCGCCGCGTATTTCGTCTGCAGCAGCGTACGCCGCCCGACGAAGTGCGGATTGATGAACGCGAAATCGAGATGCGTGCGGTCGGGGTTCTTCCCGTACACGAGGGCGACTTCGGTCGCGGTGCCGAGGAAATTGCGCTCGATGAGCCCGACCTCCCACGTCTTGTCGCCCCCGACACTCGCGTAGCTCGCCTGCGGCTGCGTGCTCCAGCCGTCGGCCGTCACGACGCGCACCGCGAGATTGGCGCCGGGCTGCGTGCGTGTCGTATCCACGCGGACGGAGCGGAACACGCCCAACGTCCGCAACGCGCGCTCGCTCTCCTCGAGGCGCGCAGGGTCGAACGGATCTCCCGGGTTCAGCAACAGCCGGCGCCGAATCACCCACTGGCGCGTCCGCAGGTGCAACCCGTTCGCGAGATTAGCGACCCAGTCCGGCGCCGCGTCCTCGCGCTCGAAGATGTTGCCGTTCTGGATGATGATGGTGTCGATCGTCTGAATGGCGTGCGCTGAATCCGTCTGGGCGGATAAGCGGTGAAGCGGTTGGGCGGTTAGCAACGTAACCAGTCCAACCGCCCAACCGCCGAACCGCCGGGCCGCCTTCAGGGTCGCACCCCGTGAATGCGCTGCCGTAGCTGATACGTCGCGTGTCGGTGGGGGTCGTTCCATGCCGTGAAGTACAAGGTTGCGTCGATGCGACCCGCGATCTGCCGCAGCCCGCGCGTGTGAATGGTGTAGGTGCCGCGCACGGAGTCGGGACGGAGCGGCCGGCAGAGACAGGTCACGGTGGCGAATGCGGGGAGGGAGTCGCGCTCACCCAGCGCGTATGGATGATTGGCGGCGCGGCTGCGCGCGTCGCCAATGTCGAGGGCGATGGTCAGCGAATACTCGTCGCCTTCGCCGTCACTGGGATCGAAACCGAATCGCGCCAGCACGACATCGTGGCCTTCCACTCCTGTCGTGTCGACGCGCAGTCGCACCACCGTGTAGCGTGGATCCGTGTCAACCACCACGCGGCCGTGTACGTCCCACTCCCCCCACTCTTGATCGCCGCGCGTATCGCCGGGCCGTGGCAGGATGTCACAAGCCCCAAGCCCCAATCCCAAAGCTCCAATCAGTACACACTCAAGTAGCGCTCGAGCTCCCACTCGCTCACCTTTCCGATGTACTCCTGCCATTCTTCGCGCTTGGCCTCGACGAACCGCTCGTAGATGTGTGGGCCGAGCGCGTCCCGAATGACGGTATCCTTCTCCAGCGTATCGAGCGCCTCGTGCAGGTCGCGCGGCAGCTCGTCGATGCGGTACCGCCGCCGCTCGCGGAAGCTCATTTCAAAGATGTTCTTGTTCACGGGATCGGGCGGCGTGAGTTTCTGCTCCACGCCGTCGATTCCCGCCGCGAGCTGCACCGCCAGCGCCAGATACGGATTCGCCGACGGATCGGGCATCCGCAGCTCGCAGCGCGTGCCCGCGCCGCGCCGGTCTGGAATTCTCACCAGCGGGGAGCGATTCCGCATCGACCAGGCGACGTTGACGGGCGCCTCATACCCCGGGACCAGCCGTTTGTAGCTGTTCACCAGCGGGTTCGTCACCGCGCAA
>Ga0136846_1216689_pt1 | contig 20366 bp, 22 predicted proteins | sample HopSoiMetagenom2_FD_96841 | JGI IMG/M metagenome (GOLD analysis project Ga0136846, IMG submission 96841) | Grasslands soil microbial communities from Hopland, California, USA - 2 Assembly 2016 (version 4) | ecosystem: Environmental > Terrestrial > Soil > Grasslands | place: USA: Hopland...
CTGATCAGCTCTGCAGCTGTGCTCGACGAGGCCCAGTCTTGCCATTCAGCACTTTCGGTGGCGGCACGAACGTCGGTCGTCGAAGGTCGACCAGGAGAACTGCCGTGACCGATGACATCGATCTCGACGCCTTTCAACGTTCCGGCCCGTTCCCTGGCGACCCGAACGGCGATTACCCGACTCTACACGACTGGCAGCCACTGCGATCTGGCTCCGCGATCCGCCTAAGCGGCAACGTCAGGAACCATCCCAACTTGCCTGATGGCGAGATCATCACAAGCCCGTTGCGCGACATTGCGTGTGACAGGTCGTGGTGCAGAACCTTCAACACGCTCTATCTGCTCGGTCAGCAGGCTGCAGCGAAGGCCGTTCCGGATGTTGAGCCGTTGCCGCTGCTGCTGCGGTTGCTGCTAGCCGAAGACTGGGTCAGCGCCGCCAAGATCGCACGCGACGGAACGATTCCACACCGGAGCCTGCTGGATCTGCAGGCCAACTCCGACTTCACCGAAATCTGGACAAATGCCGACGCCATGTCCGTTCTTGAAGGACAGCGGCGGGCAGCCGCGATTCTCGATCGCATTGCCGACGGCGCGATGCCGTACGCGGTGGTGAATGCATGGCATGCCTTGGCGGCCAACACTTCTTCGCCATTCACCTGTGTCTCTACCGTGGCAGCCGGCGCGGCAGCCTACGACAGATGGTATGCAACGCGACCGAAAGACGAGACCGCGCAACACCTGCGCCGCAACCTGAATGGTTGGCGCGGCCTTGCCGACGACAACCGGCGGCCGCCCTCCAACTTGGAGCCCGACCAGTTCAAGCTCGCGCGAACACTCGGCGAGAAAACAATCAGGGAAGAAAACGGGCAAAACGAAGATGCGGTCGATGGTCAAGCCACGACGTTGAGGAAGTCCGCGCCGGCGCCCGAGGTGCGCAAGCCCGAGCCGCCCCGGGCCCAACCGGGCCTTGTCGTCATCCGGGGGCTCGGCGGCAACACGCTAACCGTCATAGGCAGGGAGGTGCGAAACGAGTTCAGAAAGATCATCGGCGCCACGATGCCGTTGGTCGAGACGCCGGTTTTGGCGACGGCAAGGCAGACGCTCGTTCGCGAATTCCCACACTGTGATGCGGCGATCGACGCAATTCTTGGCGATCTGAAGGGTAGGACCATCAAGTGGCGGCCGACTTTGTTGGTGGGCTCGCCCGGTGCCGGGAAATCGCGCCTTGCGAACAGAATCCCGCAAGTTCTCGGCCTGCCGGAACCGCAGCGATTTGACGCCGCAGGCTCGTCGGACAACGCCTTCGGCGGTACACCAAGACGATGGAGTAGCGGAGAGCCGAGTATACCGCTTGAGGCAGTACGCCGCAGCGGCATCGCCAACGCGTGCGTCATCCTGGAGGAGGCGGAGAAGTGTGGCACATCGCGGGTCAGCGGTCGGTTTTCGGATTCAGTGCTTCCTTTCCTGGAAACAACCACATCTCGTGTATATCCCGACCCATACATCGAGGCTCCCTGCGATCTGTCGCAGTTGAACTACCTCGCAACGGCGAACAACGAACTGGATCTGCCAGCGCCGTTGCGGGACCGCTTCCGGCTGCTCAGAATTCCTGAGCCCGGACCCGAGCACCTTTCGGCGCTGTCCGACACGCTGCTTAAGGAGATTGCCGCCGACCGTGGCATCAGCCCGGCGTGGGCCACGCCGCTCGACGGCGACGAGATGGAAATCGCAACGCGGCTGTGGCCCGGTGGGTCAATCCGCAGGCTGCGGAGCGTGCTCGAAATCATCTTTTCGAGGCGTGACGAACGGGCACTGACGCACTGACATGACGCTGTTCAACGAAGCCGACCTCGACAGTGTGCCGGTTTTCGTGGATTGGACGATCACGCAAGGCGACAGAGGGCCGCTGCTCTTGACGGGAATGCATTCGTTTCATGAACGCAATCGTGTCGTGGCCGTCGAGGTGTCGCTGGTTGACCCGCTGCGATGGGTTATCGGCACGGACGGTGGATATGGCCTGAGCGGACTCGGGACTGGCGCGGTCGAAAAATGCGGCTGGCTACGGCAAAAGTCGGAGGAACACTGACGGCACATAACCCAGTATTTCTCGTTCGGCCTGCTATGGATGATCAACGGCATCATCGTTTACGCTCTGCTGTTCTGGACCGACCAGTGGCAAAGGCTGGTGCCGACTACATGGGAGGTGTTCCCGAACGCGGCCTCGACCGCACTTCAGTACCTGTCGCTGAACTTCCCCGTTGAAGAAAGTTGGACCCGCTACAACAGCCTCCAGCGACTGACCTACTTTATCACCGTGTTCGTTGCCGCACCCAGCGCCCCTCATGATCCGGCAAAAAGGCTGCATATCCGAAAAGCTCCTCCGTTGCCGCGACACGCACGAGCTCATTTCATATTCTGAATGGGGAACCGAAGCCGACATTGCGGCCTACCTCGACAGCGCCGATCACAAGGAAATTGTGCGTCACGCGCGGCTTTTTCCTTTTGTCGAAGGAGGTCTCCAAGCACGTAAAGGTCGTGTTGACGGGTTGACGACCATCACAAGCGGTACACGGATCAGGCCTGCTACGGGCGCAATATCGCGGATGAAGTTGAAAGTCAGATTCCGGTAGAGGCTCGCGTTGATGGAGTTCGCTGCGGTGACCAGTAACAGCGTGTGCCCATCCGGCGGCGCGCGAACCACCACTTCGGTAGCGAGATTGGTGCCGGCGCCCGCGCGATCCTCAATGATAAACGGCTGGCCGAGTTTGTTTGACAGCCACTGCCCGATCAATCGCGCCATGATGTCGGTTCCGCCGCCGGCAGTGGCTCCAACCAGGATGCGCACGGGGCGAGACGGGTACTTCTGCTGCGCGTGTGAGAACCCGGCGAAAGCGGGAGCGAGAGAGCCGACGCGGCCAGCCTCAAGATGTGACGACGTGGAAGTTGCATCGGCTAGCGATCGGTGGGGATGAGACAGGGGCGGAGCGGATCAATCTTACCGGGGCTGCGCTCGGCCGTCCAAGGCCGCGTTGTCGCGCCCGGCAAGATTGCATTGCTGCATTCGCGATTGCGGTATGTTCATTCTCGCCGTAGCGGGATCGACTGTGCGCGGCGCTGGTTCAAAGGTCATCATGAAAACAAGCATAGATAGAGTCCTTACGACGCACGTCGGAAGCTTGATCCGCCCTCAGGTGCTGCAAGACATCATGCGTGCAAAACAAGGTGGGCAGCCTTACGACAAAGCTGCTTATGAATCTTGTCTCAAGGAATCGATCGGGGAGGTCGTCCGCCGCCAAGCAGAGACCGGGATCGATGTACCGAGCGATGGTGAGTTCGGCAAGGCTATCAGTTGGAATCAATACGTGGTCGAACGCCTAAGCGGTTTTGAGTTGCGCGACATTCCGAAGGGCTATCGTCCGGGCCTGCCAGGCGCGGATCGCACGCGCTTCAAGGAATTTTACGCTGAGCTTGATCAGCGCGAGCCCATGGCAAATCCCAAGCTGGTCGCCTGTGTCGGGCCGGTCAAATATATCGGGCAGGACATTGTTCGCCGCGACATCGAGAACTTCAAGGCAGCGCTCAAGGGGCTAAAGGTAGAGGAGGCCTTCATGCCCGTTGTCGCTCCGTCGAGCGTGCTGCCCGACCGCAAGAACGAGTACTACAAAAACGAGGACGATTGGCGAGAGGCCATCACTGAAGCGATGCGCGTCGAGTACAAGATGATCGTCGACGCCGGGTTTGTTTTGCAGATCGACGATGCTCGTGCGGCCAACGCGTTCGACCGCATGGTCCCGCCCGCCAGCATGGACGAATACCGCCGCTGGCTCGCAAAATTCGTGGAGTCGCTCAACCTCGCTCTGGAAGGTATCCCCGAGGATCGCATTCGCTATCACATCTGCTGGGGGAGCTGGCCCGGCCCGCATGTCAGCGACGTCGCGCTCCGGGACATTGTCGATCTCATCTTGAAGGTGAGGACGGGCGCCTATGTGATCGAGTCGGCCAATCCGCGGCACGAGCATGAATGGCAGGTTTGGAAAGACGTCAAACTGCCGGCCGGACGTATTCTGATCCCGGGGGTCATCAGCCACGCGACCAACGTGGTGGAACATCCTGAGCTCGTTTCGGAGCGCATCCAGCGGTTTGCTCGCTTGCTGGGGCGCGAGAACGTCATGGCGGGGACCGATTGCGGCTTCGCGCAAGGCACGTTCTATCGCCGTGTCCATCCGTCGATCATGTGGGCAAAGTTCGAAGCGCTCGTCGAGGGCGCTCGTCTTGCGAGCAAAGAGCTATGGAGCTAAACAGAATTGGGCATCCGGCTGCGCCATGCGCGAAGTTGCGCGGTGACGCTCGCGGTCCACAAAGAAGCGGCGAGTACGGGGATTGGGTGGAGTCATGAAGCTGGTCGTTGCTTTCACCGCGGCGCTGTTCGCTCTCAGCGCCTCGTCCTATGCCCAAGCGCAACAGAAGAAGGAAATCGTCTGGGGCGCGCCCAATGTTCTATCGAGTTATTACTGGGACGTTCTCGGTGCCATCGACCTCGGCTACATGGCCGACGAGGGCCTGAGCATCAAGGTCGTCAACAACGACAATCCGGTTCAAAATCTGCAATATCTTGCGACCGGTGCAATCGAGATCACCTCGATTACCGTCGAGCTTGCGCTCTCGGCGATGGAAAAGGGCGCTGACTTCAGATTCATCGCTTCGGAAAACGATCGCCTCTCTTTCGTGTTCATGGCGCGTCCAGAGATAAAGGAATACGCCGACCTGCGCGGTAAGACACTTGGCGTGACACAGTTGCAGGAGTCGACCGCCAGTCTGATCCGGCTGTTGCTCGAGAAACACGGCGTCAAAAGAAACGAATACGAATTCATCGCACTTGGCGGCACACCGAACCGGTTCGCAGCGCTTGTCCGCGGCGCCGTGACCGGCACGATGCTCAGCCCGCCGTTCGATTTCAAAGCCGAAGCAGAGGGTATGAAGAGATTTGGCACGGCCTTCGAAGCGTTCGAAGGCGCTGGCGTTGTCTTCGCCGTGCAGGATTCCTGGGCCAAGGCCAACGCAGAGTATGTCGTGAAGTTTCTCCGCGCCGCGGCGAAGGCCCAGCGGTTCTTTTACGATCCGAAAAACAAGGACAAGGCGGTAGAGGTTCTGGTCAAATACACCCACCTGCCGGTGGCCGACATTGGCAAGAACTACGACGCCGTCTACGGGCCCAACAAGATCATGTCGCTTGATCTGGAATTGACCGACAAGCTGCTGCAGCCCTGGCTCGATCTTCGCGGCAGTTCCGAAAAGCCAGCCCGTTATATAGACCTCGCTTATTGGAAGCGTGCGCTCGGGCGCTGAAGATGGCCACGGTTGACGACGAGCGCGGGAGCGATGGTTCGGGTTCACCCGTCCCGCCGGTGACTGTCGCCAGATTGGCCGCGAGCATGCCCGAGCCACCCGAGGTCAGCACCCGCCGGGCGCGGCGCCGTGCGATCGTCTCCATCATCATCGGCATGGTGTTGTGGGAGTTTGTCGGGCGTTTCGTCGTAACGAGCCCCATTCTGTTTGCGCCGCTGTCGAAGGTGCTCGTTGCCGGCTGGTCGTTGTTCCTCTCCGGCGACCTCGTCAGGCACATCGCCGTGAGTGCGCTGGAATTCGCGATCGGCTTTGGTCTTGCCACCGTGCTGGGTGTCGCGCTCGGCTTTGCGATGGCGACCAATCGCGCTGTGCAGGATTCGCTCGATCCCTGGGTCTCGTTCTTCTATTCAAGTCCCCTGGTGGCGCTGATCCCGTTCTTCATACTGGTTTTCGGCGTTGGCATCGCGTCCAAGATTGCGATTATCTTTCTCGTATCGATCTTCCCGATTCTGTTGAACGCTTTTGCCGGCATCCGCGCAACGGATGAGACCCTCCTTGAGGTGGGAGCTGCCTTCAACTGCACGCGATGGCAGGTCTTTCAGAAGATACTGGTGCCCGCCGCGCTGCCCTATATCGTTATCGGCTTGCGATTGGGCATCGGCCGTGCGCTGACCGGGGTGGTCGTTGCCGAGTTGTTCGGATCGTCGGCGGGCCTGGGCTGGCTGATCGGCACCGCTGGTCAGAGCTTCGATACGCCGACGGTGTTGTTTGGCGTGCTGATGTTCTCGTTCTTCGGCGTAGCCATGGTCGAAGGCCTGAAGTGGATCGAGCGCGCGGTCGCGCCCTGGCGCAAGGTCGCGCAGGAGGTTCGATGACCGCTCCAAAGCTCGACGTGGCCCGACTCTCCAAATATTTCTATGGCCGCGGCGGCGAGGTTCGCAAAGTCCTCGAAGACATCACGGTATCGATCGCGGATGGCGAATTCGTCTGTATCGTCGGCGCCAGTGGCTGCGGCAAAACCACGTTCATCCGATGCATCGCGGGGCTGCTGCCGGCCGAAGAGGGTGAGGTGCGCATCGACGGCCATGCCGTGACTCGGCCTGGCGCCGACCGCGGGTTCGTGTTTCAGAGCGACGCGCTCATGCCCTGGCGCACGGTGATGCAGAACGTGCTGTTCGGCCTGGAGGTGCGTGGCCGGCCGCTGTCTGAAACAAAGCCCATAGGCGAGAAGCTGCTGGATTTGGTTGGGCTGACCGGATTTGAGGATCACTATCCGAACGAATTGTCCGGAGGGATGCGCCAACGGGTCAATCTCGCCCGTGCGCTCGCCATCGAGCCGCAGGTGCTGCTCATGGACGAGCCGTTCGCGGCACTGGACGCTCAAACCCGCGAAATCATGCAGCGCGAGCTTTTGAACATCTGGGCGAAGGAACGCAAGACCGTACTCTTTATCACGCACCAGATCGACGAGGCGATCTATCTCGCCGACCGCGTGCTGGTTTTCTCGCACCGGCCCGGACGGATAGCCGCCGACCTCCGTATTTCTTTCCCACGGCCGCGCGACCTTGCGCTGAAGCGAAGCCCGGAATTCCTGAGACACGTGGACGACGTCTGGAAGCTGATCGAGGACGAAGTCGTCTCGGCTATGACCGCGACGCGGGCCGGCGCGCGCCGTAGCAGGGCCATTAGCTAGCCATGACTTTCGGATCATCTCAAACTGTGGAATGCGATACGCGCTGCTAGACAGGAGAATTTGGATGATGACCCTCGACGAGGCGCGCAACAAGCTCGCGCTTGCCAACCGCATTTTGGCCCACGAAGGCGTTCTCGATGGCTTCGGGCATGTCAGCATGCGTCATCCGGCGGATCCCAACCGCTATCTGTTGGCGCGCTCGCGAAGCCCGGAGCTGATCGAGCCGTCGGATATTCTCGAATTCACGCTGGATTCGCAGCCGGTGGTCCCGCCGACCGGATTTCTCTATGGCGAGCGTGTCATCCATGGCTGCATCTACCAGGCGCGGCCCGACGTGCATGCGATCTGCCACCATCATTCGCGCGCCGTGATGCCGTTCTGTATTTCAGGGGTGCCGTTGCAGCCGGTCGATCATCTGGGTGCGACGATGGGTGCCGTCATTCCATTCTGGGACCAGCGTGACGAATTCGGCGACACCGACTTGATCGTTGCCAAGCCGGAAGAGGGGCAATCGCTTGCCCGCGCGCTCGGCCCGAACTGGGATGTGCTGATGCGGCGGCACGGCGCGACCGTGGCGGGTATTTCGATGGAAGAGATGGTGTTTCGTTCCGTGTTCTCTTGCCGCAATGCGGAGATGCAACGCGAGGCGCAAGCGCTCGGCGGCATCAGCAACCTGACGCCGGTCGAAATCCAGAAGGCGGGTGCGTTCAACCTGGAGCCTCGCCCGATCGGCCGCGCGTGGGAATATTGGACGACCCGGCTGCGGAAGGCCGAAGCGGCGTGATCGAGGACGGTGATCGCAAGGTTTTGCATTGATGGCCGACACGCTTCGCGAAACGCCCGTGCTGATTGCCGGCGGTGGCCCGATCGGGCTTGCGCTCGCGGCCGATCTCGGGCGGCGCGGCGTCGCGACGCTGTTGGTCGAGGAGCGCGAAAACAAGCTCAACCCGGCCAAGATGCTGGAGGTCAGCGTCCGAACAATGGAGTTCTGCCGCCAGCTCGGCATCGTCGACAAGGTGCGCAACTGGGGATTTCCCGCCGACTGGTCGCTCGACAGCGTGTTCGTGACCGATATGCAGGGCTACGAGCTTGGGCGTGTGCGCATGCCGGCGCTCGGAGAACAGGCCCATCTGCCGGTCAGTCCGGAGCGGGGCATGCCATGCCCGCAGACTTGGTTCGATCCGATCCTGCAAGAGCACGCGCGGTCGTTTCCGCACGTGACGTTGCGGCACCAGACCAAGCTTGAGAGCTTCGTGCAGGATTCGGACGGCGTAACGGCGACGCTGCAAAACCTGGACAGCGGCCGCGCCGAAACCGTTCGCACTCAATATCTCGTCGGTTGCGACGGCTTTGCCAGCACGGTACGCGCGTTGCTCGGCATCGAAATCCGTGGTGAGCCGCACATCGACTGGTCGATGACGATCTATCTCCGCATTCCCGACCTGCACAAGCAGCACGATAAGGGCAAGGCGTTCCGCTATGTCTTCGTCGGACCCGAGGGAACCTGGTCGTTTCTTTCGATCGTGGACGGGAAGGACTTGTGGCGGCTCCAACTGGTGGATCTGGACGAAGGCCGGCTGCAGAACGCCGATATCCCCGCGCTGATGCGTCGATGCATGGGCGGCGACGTCGCCTATACGATCGAAGACAAGAATCTCTGGGTGCGGAAGCGTACGGTGGCCGATCGCTTCATGGATCGGCGCGTGTTCCTGGCCGGCGACGCCGCACATGCCCATCCGCCGAACGGCGGTCTCGGCATGAACACTGGCATCCAGGATGCTTTCGATCTCGGCTGGAAGCTCGCGGCAGTGCTGGATGGCTGGGGCGGCGAGGGCCTGCTCGAAACCTACGATATCGAACGGCGCCCGGCTTCGGCCCGGGCCGCGGAAGTCTCGCTCAAGAACTATCGCCGTCTCGTCAGTGCTGCGCAGCGAGCCGAGATCTATTCACCGACACCGGAAGGTGATGTCGCCCGTCGCGCTATCGGTGAGCGGCTGGTTGAGGAGAACGAGAAAACCTGGCAGCCGGTCGGCGTGCATCTCGGGTACATTTATCATCCGTCGCCGATTGTGGTGCCGGATGGCAGCCCGATGCCTGAGGACGACACCTTTGGCTATCGACCGACGGCATTTCCCGGCGCGCGGGCGCCGCATGTCTGGCTCGCGCCCGGAAATTCAATCCTCGATTTGTTCGGCGACGGATTTCTGCTTTTAAAATTCTCGGACCTCCCGACAAATGGCATCGAGCGCGCAGCCGCGAGCCGTGGCGTGCCGTTGAAAGTGTATCGAATCGAACATCACGAGGCTGCGGCACTCTACGAGTATGCGTTGGTACTGGTGCGGCCTGACGGACACGTTGCATGGCGCGGCGACAGCCTGCCAAACAATGCGATCGTAGTAATTGATACGGTGCGCGGCGCGGGTCCGTGACCCTCAGCTTTGGAAATAGGCCTTGCCAAGGCAGAGGATCATCACCGGGACCAAAAAATCAATCTGCAGGGCTCGATGCCGAGGTGGCAGGCCCGGTCGCTGCATCCGTCTCACTCTCATTCTTGGCTGCTAGCATCCCACATTGGCAGGAAAAATATAGCCGCCGTTCCGCCGAATACTTGTCGATCGGAATCGAGACGTAGGCCACCATTTCTGCAGCGCAGCGCGGACATCTCATGCTGCTTCATAGCGCTCTTATCTAACCGAGACCAGTTTTTAGAACCACTTCGTAGACGTAGCCAAATGTCGCTTCGCTAATTCCAGATGCAGTCCGCGGCTGTAACGACCAGGCGGAGCTTTGCCCGTTCGTCAGCTTCTGTTAGCGGATTACCAGCGACCGTCGAGGCGAAACCGCATTGCGGACTGATCGCAAGGCGATCAAGGCCGATATACTGCGTCGCTTCATGTGTGCGCCGCCGGAGATCGTCAAGGCTCTCGAGAGCCGGCGACTTGCTGCTGACCAAGCCCAGCACGACGCCCCTGTCCTTGACGAAGCGCAGTGGCTTGAAGTCACCCGCCCGGGCCGTGTCATATTCCAACAGGAAATGGTTGACCATCGTACGGCTAAAGAACCGCTGCGCGACTGTTTCATAACTGCCGGCCGCGAGATAATGACCCTTGAAGTTGCCCCGGCAGACGTGGATTCCGAGGGTGACATCAGGCGGCGCGCCGGCAACTACGTCGTTGATGCTTTCGATATATAGATCAACCAGACGATCGGGCTTTTGCCCAGCCTCTTCGACCATTTTGCGGATCGTCGGATCGCACAATTGTGCAAGAGCGACCTCGTCCAACTGGATGTAGCGGCAGCCGGCCTTGGCCAGATCCGCGATCTCGTCCCGGAAGATGCGACCGAGGTCGGCGAAGAACGCTTCGACGGTCGGATAGGCGTGACCGTCTGCGAAGTCTGTGCACCGAAAGAAATGCATAGTCGAAGGCGCAGGCAGCGTAATCTTCGGCGTTGCGTTGGTAATACCGCGGAGGAACAAAAATTCGTCGAGCGCGAGGGGCCGGTCGCGCCTGAGTTTTTCCGCCGAATAGGGCGCCGTAAACTCGATCTGGTGACCGGTGTCGTCACGGAATTTGAACACCGCCGGCTTGATGATGAAGCCCTCAACCCGCTCGACGAAGCGGCTCCAGTAGGAGCTGCGGCGGAATTCCCCGTCGGTTACAACCTCGAGCCCGACGTCTTCCTGCATTTTGACGACATCGCGGATGCACGCATCCTGAATGTTCCCGAAATCCTTGTCATCGATGCGCTTCGCGGCATGATCCCTAAACGCCTGGCGAAGGCCTGCCGGACGGAGCAGGCTGCCGATGTGATCGGCGCGGAACGGCGGCTGGCACGTGGCATTTCCGAGCATGCGATTCTCCGCTGAGGCAGCTATTCTACAGGTCCGTAAAGGGATAGGGGAAACACCGCATGGCCAACACGCGCGCCGACATGACCCGCGAAACCTGGCTCGCGATTCTCGACAAGTTTCGTTACGACCGCGATCGTCCGGCCAACCCCGACATGTGGTCGCCGCGGCTTGACACTGCCTCGCGCGACGAACTCATCTGGATCCAGAACGAGAAGCTGCGCGCCGCCGTGCCGTTTCTCTACGAAAACAGTCCATTCTATCGCCGTCGCTTCGATCGCCTCGGCCTCTCGCCCGGCGATTTCCGCAGCGTCGACGATCTCGAAAAATGGCCGGTGGTCGACAAGACCGAGATGATGACGGACGCGGCCGAGCATCCTCCCTATGGCACCTACACCACCGTCACCGACGATGTGTGGGCGAAGCGCGGCTGGATGATGTTCTCGTCGTCCGGGTCGACTGGCGTGCCGCGGGTGTTCCGCTACACCCATATCGACCGCGAAGCGGGGGCTTGGGCCAACGCGCGCGCCTTACTCGCCATGGGTTTCAAGCCGGGCGAGACCGTGTTCATGCTGACGGGTTACGGGCCGCATGTGTGGGCCTGGGGCGTGCAATACGCGCTGGAGAAGATGGAATTGCCGACCATTCCAGGCGGCGGCATGGATGCGAGAGCGCGCGCCAATACCATTCTGCGCTTCAAGCCGACCATCCTGCTGTGCACGCCATCATACGCGCTTCACCTCGGCCGGCTGATGCAGTCGATGGGGCACGACCCGGTCGCAACCTCCGTGCATACACTGTTTCTTGCCGGCGAGCCGGCTCTGGCGGTCGAGTCGACCCGGCGACGCATCGAAGGCCTGTGGAACGCACGCATCGTCGAGTTCTACGGCTGCACCGAGGCGTCACCGCATGTCGGCGGCTACTCCTGTCCAGCCCAGACTCGCGATACATCGCCAGCGGCGACGCATCTGATGGAAGATATCCAGGTCTGGGAGGTGGTCGATCCGGAAACGCGGCGCGCTTTGCCGTCAGGGCAGCGTGGTTTGACCGTTTGCACCAATCTGAATTCGGAGAGCTCGCCACAACTCCGGTTCCTGGTCGGAGACTACACCACGCTCGACACCAAAGCCTGCGCCTGCGGCCGCACCCACGTCCGCGCCATCGGTTCGTTCGCTGGCCGGGCCGACGATTTGATCAATCTGCGGGGCATCAAGATGTTTCCGATCCAGATCGAGGAGGCCGTGCGGGCTTTGCCGGGAACTGGCGACGAGTTCGAAATCGTGCTCACGACCGACAGCGGGGGCCTCGACGTCATGACTGTGCGTTGCGAGCACGCCGACCACGACAGGGGCGGCGGAGATTTGCGCCGCCGCCTCGAGGAGGAAATCCGCTCGCGCTGCGAGGTGCGGGTGGCGGCTGAGGTTCTGGCACTTGGGACACTGCCCAAAACCGAGTTCAAGGCACAAAGAGTGAAAGATCGTCGCACCAAGGTATGAGACTCAAAAAGGACGATTGTGCCTCGCCACGCCGATTCATAGGATGAGACAAGGTTCGGCCAACCACATTCCTGTGAAAGAAGCCGGCGCACTGGCCACCAGAAGGAGGAAAATCATGCGAGCACCATTTCTGAGCTTTGCCGCCGCGATTGCCGGCGCGGGTTTGCTGCCGGTCTGCGCCGCCAATGCGCAGGATACCTACAACGTCGGCATCACCGCGGCGATGACCGGCCCAGCGTCCGCGACACAGGCGCCGGTGATCGAGATGCTGCGCATTTATTTCGATCGCCTCAACGCCAAGGGCGGCATCAATGGCCACAAGATCAACCTCATGATCGAGGACGACCAGGCCGAGCCGTCCAAGGCCGCGGCCAATGCCACCAAGCTGGTCCGGCAGGAAAATGTCGTGTTGCTGATCAATTCCAGCTTCTCGTCGACCTATGGCCCGGTGATCGCTGAGGCCAAACGCGGCAAGGTCCCACTGTGGTTTGCCGGTGCCGTCTGTCCGAAGGAGACGCATCCGCCGAAGCCCGATCCTCTGCTATTCTGTTCGACCGGCTTCGATTTCAGCATCGACATTCCGGTGGCGACAAAGGTCATCAAGGAAACGTCGAAAGAGCCGGTGAAGCTCGGCCTGATCGGCATTCCGGTTCCGATCTCGCGCATTGGCGTCGATACAGCGGAGAAGATTGCCGCGGGCCTCGGCATGGAAACGGTGGATAAGGAGTTCATCCCGCCGACCACTGCCGACTACACGCCGTTTGCCAACAAGATTAAGAGCGCGGGCGCGAACTGGGGCTACGCCTATGCGCCCTGGCCGGCAGAGTCGAAGACCTTCGAGGCTCTGCGGCGGCTCGGCTGGACCGGCCACTACATGGCGTACGGCCACATCCAGGCCGAGGATGAACTGGCCCGCATCGCCGATCCCGGTCTCCACGTTTTCATGGCCAACAGCATGGTCCTCGAAGGCGGAGCTGTGTTCCAGGAGATTCGCGACGCCGCCGCTGCCGGCAAATACTCGTTCCCGGCAACCTATGGCACCGAGGGCTGGCTCACCGGACTGATACTCGAGCAAATCTTGACCAAGGCCGGCTGGCCCGCCGACGCCGAGAAGGTCACCGCGGCGATGGAGAAACTCAATCTCGACACCAAGGGTATCCGCGGCGGTCCACTAGTGTGGACCAAGGAAAACCATCTGCGTACCAAGCAGTACTACCGGTTCTATCACTACGATTCGGACAAGAAGAGCGTCGTTCGGGAGCGAGATTGGCTCCAGGTGGACGTCACCGACTGACACTGCGCTGACGGCGGGGCAAATTTGGCGCCGTCGTCGCATCCCCTGGGGCGGCTGCCGGCATGTCGCTGCAACTCGTCGCCAACGTCATCGTGCTGGCGTCGATCTATGCGCTGGTGAGCACGGGCTACGTGCTGATCTATCGCGTCAGCCGCGTGCTGAACCTCGCCCACGGCGAGTTAATGATGATCGGTGCGTATCTGCTGGTCTCGACCGCGAGCTTGTTCAATAACGATCCTGTGGTGGCGCTGGCGCTGGCCGCGATCTTCGGCCTCGTCATGGGGATCGTGGTCTATGCGGTGCTGATGCGCTGGCTAACCGGCGAGGCGGTGCTAGCTGCGGTGCTAATCACCATCGCGCTCGGCATCCTGCTGCGCGGCCTGTCCATCCTAATTTGGACCAGCCAACAATTCTATCCGGCGGCGACATTCGGCTGGAAAAATCCGTCGGTGCATTTGCTCCCCGGCGTGCAGGTTTCGGCCGCGAGCCTTGCCATCGTGGTTCTCACCATCGTCGTCTATGTCGGCCTGTTTGTGTTCCTGCAATTCACCCGTTGGGGCATTCGGATGAGGGCGGCAGGACAGAATCCGCTGCTTGCCGAACAGCGCGGCATCCGCCTGCACGCTGTTTATGCCTTTGCCTGGGGGCTTTCGACTTTCACGGCGTCGCTCGCTGGTATGCTGCTGTCGCTCGATTCCGGCGTTGAGTACACCATGGCCACCATCGGGCTGAAGGCTTTTCCGGCGGCGCTGGTCGGCGGCCTCGACAGTCTGCTCGGCGCAGTGATCGGCGCGTTGATCGTGGCGACCGCCGAAATCCTAGCCATCCAGTACGTCAATCCGCTGCTCTCCGACGTGGTGCCGTTCGTCGTGCTGCTGATCGTGTTGGCGATTCGGCCTTGGGGCCTGTTCGGCAGCCGCGAACAGCTCGATCGGGTCTGAGATGAACGATCAGGTCGCCTATACGCAGGACCTCGCCTTGCTCGGCACGCGCAGCCGACGCGTCCGCTTTGCCTTCGCGCTTGTAGTGATGATGGTGCTGCCGTTTATTCTGAAGCCATTTCTGCTCGACCTCGCTAACCAAGTCCTGCTCGCCGTGATCGGCGCACTGGCGCTGATGTTGCTGACCGGCTTCGCCGGGCTGATCTCGCTCGGCACTGCCGGTCTCCTCGGCGCCGGCGCCTATACGGTCGGCATGCTGGTACGCGAAATCGCCGCTCCATTCTGGGTGACGCTGCCGGCCGCCGCTCTGCTCGGCGCCTTCCTCGGCCTGATCTTCGGCTTGCCGTCGCTGCGTCTGCGCGGTCTCTACCTTGCCATCAGCACCCTTGGGCTGCACTTCATTGTCGTCTATCTCGGCGGCGAGTACGAGGCGCGCGAGGCGCTGTCGACAGGGGTAATCATCGACTCTCCGTCGATCGGTGGGTTTTCGCTGACCAGCGCGATTGGCTGGTATTTCGTGCTTCTCGCATTCGCGGCGCTGGCGCTACTCATCAGCGTCAATTTGCAGCGCTCGCGCACAGGCCGAGCCTGGCGAGCCCTGAATGCGCGCGACGTCGTTGCCGGTGCGCTCGGCATCGACGTGCAGCGCTTCAAGCTTCTGGCCTTCATGGTCAGCTCGACCATGACCGCGGTCGCCGGTGCGCTGTTTGCCTATTACCGTAATTTCGTGTCGATCGATGCTTTCTCGCTTTACCTGACGGTGCAGTATGTCGCGATGATCATCATCGGCGGCATGGGCTCAATTTTCGGGGCGCTACTCGGAGCTGGCTTCGTCATCTTGTTTCCATATGCCATCGAGGCGGCCGCAGCGTTCTTGCCTGCCCGTTTCGGCAACATGGTGTTCGCGCTCGACTACGCAGCCTTCGGTGTCGTCATGATCCTGTTCCTGCTACTCGAGCCCGCCGGGCTGATCGGCATCTGGCGCCGAATCAGGCACGCGTTCTTTTCTAGGCGCACAGGACCCGCATCATGACCGAGCCTCTTCTTGCCATCGATGGGCTTGAGGTCACCTATCACCGTGCCGCGGTAGCGCTGCATGGCGTCTCGCTCTGCGTCATGCCGCAGACCATCGTCGCGCTGGTCGGCAACAACGGGGCCGGCAAGACCACGACGCTCCGTGCCATTTCCGGCTTCATCGGCCTTGATGACGCCCGCGTCACCGCTGGCCGCATTACCTTCGCCGGGCAACGCATCGAGAATCAGCCGCCGCACGCCAACACCACACGTGGCATCGTGCTGGTGCCGGAGCGCGACAAGGTCTTCCCTAACCTGACTGTCGCCGAGAATCTCGCCGTCGCTACTTCCCGTCGCGCCAATACCGCCGAACGGCACCACCTCGAAGCAATGGTGTTCCAGTTCTTCCCGGCACTGACGCCGCTGCGCTCGCGGATCGCGGGGCTGCTTTCCGGTGGCGAGCGCCAGATGCTGGCTTTCGGCAGCGCCATCGTCTGCAAGCCCGAATTGCTGCTGGTGGACGAGCTGTCGCTCGGCCTCGCCCCGGTCGTGGTCGAGGATTTGGCGCGGCGCATCGCGGGCATCAGGCGGGAGCTCGGCATCACTGTCCTGCTTGTGGAGCAGAATGTCGGCGTGGCGCTGGCGGTCGCCGACTACGGTTACGTGCTCGAGAACGGCCGCGTCGCGCTGGAGGGGCCCGCCGCCGAGCTGCGCGGCCGGCGCGAGATCCAGCGGTCCTATCTGGGGCAGGCCAGCGGCGAGGAGCGCCGCAGCTATCGCGCGTTGCGGCAGGAGCATCCGCATGGCTGAGCTCGCGGTCGAGCGCTTGTCGCTGCGGTTCGGCGGCCTGACCGTGCTGACGGACGTGTCGCTGCATGTGGATGCGGGCGAACTGCTCGCTTTGATCGGACCGAACGGCGCCGGCAAGACCAGCGTGCTGAACTGCATCAGCGGCATCTACCGCGGCGAAGGCGCGATCCGGCTGCGTGAGCAGAACATCAACGGTAAGCCCGCGCATGAGATCGCACGGCTCGGCGTCGCACGGACCTTCCAGCACGCCGAGGTGTTTTCGCAGATGACGGTGCTGGAAAATGTTTTGACGGGCCGCCATTCCTGTATTGCCACCAATGTGCTGGCGGAGATGTTCTTCCTGCCGAGCGTAAAACGCGAGGAACTTCGCCATCGCGAAGCTGCCGAGAAGGTGTTGGGATTTGTTGGCCTTGTTGCATATCGCCATACGCAGGTCGGCGCTTTGCCATTTGGCGTGCAGAAGCTGATCGGCTTCGCCCGCGCGTTGGCGCTCGAGCCGAAGCTCCTTTTGCTCGACGAGCCGTCGGCGGGCCTCAATCGCGCCGAACGCGAGGATCTGGCCCGCCTGATCCTGCGCATCAAGGACGAGCTCGGCCTCGCCATGATCTGGATCGAGCACGACATGCAGATGGTGGCCGACCTCGCCGACCGCCTCCACGTTCTCGACTACGGCCGGACGCTTGGGATCGGCTCGGCCACCGACGTCCTGAACAACCCTGCGGTCATCGCCGCCTATATCGGCACACGGCCATTGAGCTAGGCACGCAGAACCCAAGGAAACGACAGATGACAACGATGATTGCAGCGCGCATTCACAAGCAAGACGAGCCGATGAAGCTCGATCGGATTCCAATTCCCGAGCCGCGTGCGACCGACGTACTTGTTGAGGTGAAAGCTTGTGGCATTGTGCCCAATCTCGCACGCGTCATTGCCAACGTTTTCGGAACTCAAGCGACCGGCCCGAGGTTGTTGCCTCCGCTGCCGGCGATTTTCGGTCTCGATCCGACAGGAGTCATCGCCAAGGTTGGCGACCAGGTGCGCTCGGTGCGGCCTGGGGACCGCGTTTACGTCAACCCGGCGCGCAAATGCGGCTCGTGCCGCATGTGTCGCAGCGGGCAGCCGCTCGCCTGTCCGGACTTCACATTTCAAGGCTATATGGGCCGCTCGCAGGAAATCATGAAGGCCTATCCTTATGGCGGCTTATGCCAGTTCATCACCGCGCCCCAGGATGCCTTGGTCAAGCTGCCGGACAACGTGAGTTTCGAGGCGGCAGCACGCTTCGGCTATTTGGGCACCGCATACGCGGCTATGAAGAAGCTTGGCGTTGGCCCGGGCCAGACGTTCCTAGTGAATGGCGCCAGCGGCATGCTTGGCCTGAATGCTGTCATGCTGGCGCTTGCCATGGGCACCACGAAAATTCTCGGCATTGGCCGCAACAAGGCGCTGCTCAATCGCGTTAAGGCGTTATCGCCGCAACGCATCGAGGTCTATGCAGTCGATGAGAGTGCGCCGGTCGGGCTAGCCGATCCGCTCGTGGCCTGGGCTAAGTCGCTGACTGAGAGCTACGGCGTCGACTGCTCGCTTGACTGCCTGCCGCCGGGAGCGAGCGCCGACGCTTTCATGCGGCCCTTGTACACTTTGCGCCGCGGTGGTCGTGCCGCCACTGTCGGCGGGGTTAGTGAGACGGTATCGCTGAATGCCTTCTGGCTGATGACCAATCGCATCGGCCTGCAAGGCTCGGTCTGGTTCACAACCGGAGAGGGCGAAGACATGGCCGCGATGGTGGCGGGAGGAACACTCGATGTCTCGCCGCTCGAGCATCGCATCTTTCCGTTGTCTCAGGTGAATGACGCGATGGCCGCCTTGAACGATCGCAACGGCGGCTTCACGAACTTCATTGTCGACCCGACGCGGGCCGGCTAGGCCCCAATAAAACTCCCCGCCGCAAATTCCTCCGGATTTCCTGCATAGACAACTCGGGATGTGCATAGGAGTGACCTCTCGAAATGGTCAGGTTCGCCGCGGGTATAAGTTTCCGCGGGTTGCAAAAGCAGATTAGCGGATCCGCCGCCACTTAGTGGGTGACCTTGGGTATCTCGCGCAAATAACGATGGGCTACGCCTTCAAGAGCCCGGTCGGCGTGTGTCACCCGCCGGTGCTGCCGCAGATGCTCAGTCCACGATTCGACAAGAAACGTTTCGACAAATCGACCGGCGGCGGTATCCTAAAATACACCCCCATGCATATCGCCGTCGCGCTCCGCAAGCGCAACAGAAACGAGAAAGGATTTAGATGACAAATTCGGCAAAGGGGAAATTCTCAAGGCCAGGCGAGGGCAACGTTTATGCGAAGGCTAATGAAGTGATTGTCAAGATCACCGGAGCCGACACCAACCAGACCTTCGAGGTCGTCGAAGAGAACTGTAAGCCTGGCTTTCAGTCGCGTGCTCACTACCACATCAAGGCCTATGAAACGTTCTATGTCTTCGACGGAAGTGCGGAGTTTCGCGTGGGCGACGACACCTTCCATGGCGAAAAAGGGGCTTGCGTTCACATCCCGCCCGGCGTTCCGCACCAGGTGACGTCAAAAGACGGTGTCCGCATGCTGATGATCTATAGCCCTGCAGGGACCGACGGCATGTTTGCGGCCATGCACAAGCTGACGCAGGAGCAGATCATGGACGCAGAGCTGACAACAAAGATCGCGCTTCAACACGACACGGTGATGATCGAGCAGGCTCCGGGCGGTCGAGGCAAGGGCACGATCTTGGGCTGATGATCTATGCCGATCGCATGGTGTTGACGATCCGGGAGAATCCGATGTTGCGTGTGGCTTGTACGATGATAAGTGCCGTCGGTCTGCTGTTGATCGCGGAGGTGGCAGGCGCACAACAATATCCGACGCGGCCCATTCGGTTTGTTCAAGGCTTTGCGCCGGGAGGCAATGCCGATGTCATCACTCGCGTGCTCGGCGCTGAGATGTCCAAGGGGCTCGGTCGGCCTGTCATTTCCGAAGCGCGCATCGGCGCGGGCGGCAATATCGCGGCAGAACAGGTCGCGCGCGGCGAACCAGATGGCTACACCCTTCAGGAGTTCCGGCGCGTGATCGCACTGCCGAACGTGGATGAACAGCTGCGTGGGCTTGGCGGATTTCCGAAAAGCAGCACGCCTGAAGAGGCGACTAACCGGGTGAAATTTGAAATCCCCCTCTGGAAAGAACTGGCCGAGAAGGCCGGAATTCCGAAACGATAGTACAAAGCCGCCTGGACACGTCAAAACCTTCTGCATTCCGAATAACCGATGGAGAGATTCGACGGCTGATGTACCCAGCAATGTTGATCCCTCAACTAAAGGCTTTCTGGGCAAGGAAATGTATCTTGTCGTGACCAGGCCGGTGCGCTCGCCGGAGATCGCTAAGCGGCTTGCGGATCACCTGGCGCACCAGGTCGATCTGGAGAAACGCGGCATCATGTTCGCGGCCGGGCCGCTCTATCCTCGCGGTTCCGAAATGCCGGAAGCAGGAATGTTCGTGTTGCGCGCCGATTCGTTCGAGGAGGCCGAGGCTATCGCAAATGAAGATCCCTTGCACAAGGCAGGGCTTCGCACCTTCACGATTCAGAAATGGAGGCTGAACGAAGGCCGTATCACGGTCACCGTGGATTTTTCCGATCAGACCATGACAATCGACTAAGACACTCAGGTGCGAACGGCATTTCGGCCATGACCCGCTCGATTGAATCAAGCGTTGTGATCGTCGGCAGCGGGCCGGTCGGGCTCACGCTTGCGATGGACCTTGCCTCGCGCGGCATCGGCGTGACGGTCACCGAGATTCTCGAGCCCGGCGAGTTGCCGAGCGTCAAATGCAATCAGGTTTCCGCGCGGTCCATGGAAATCTATCGCCGTCTCGGCATTGCCAAGACAATC
>Ga0136846_1221489_pt1 | contig 20359 bp, 17 predicted proteins | sample HopSoiMetagenom2_FD_96841 | JGI IMG/M metagenome (GOLD analysis project Ga0136846, IMG submission 96841) | Grasslands soil microbial communities from Hopland, California, USA - 2 Assembly 2016 (version 4) | ecosystem: Environmental > Terrestrial > Soil > Grasslands | place: USA: Hopland...
CCATCCCGAATACACCGATCTGCCGGTCGATCTGAGCCACGAGCGAGTGGTCATAGTCGGCAACGGCAATGTCGCGTTCGACGTGGCGCGCATCCTGACGATCGACCCGGACGCGCTGGCTGGCACCGACATCGCGGATCATGCGTTGGCCGCGCTGCGGGCATCGCGGGTGCAAGAGGTGGTGATCGCCGCGCGCCGAGGTCCAGCCGATTCCGCGTTCACGCTGCCCGAACTCATCGGCCTGACGTCGACGTGCGAGGTGGTGCTCGACTGTGCCGATCACGACTTGGTGATCCGCGATCTCGCGGCGACAACCGATGCGTTGACCCGTAACAAGTTGGAGATCCTGAGCAAGCTGGGCGACGCGTCGGCTCCTGCGACGCGTCCGCGTATCCGGCTCGCGTATCGGCTGACGCCGAAAAGCGTTGTGGGCAGGGACTGCGCGGAGGCAATCGCGTTCACCCTGACGGGCACCAATGAGGTGCGCCAGCTCGCGGCCGGGCTGATTCTGACGTCAATTGGCTACCGGGGCAAGCCCATTAGCGGTCTACCGTTCGACGACGTCGCTGCAGTGGTGCCGAATGACGGTGGCCGTGTCATCGGAGCGCCAGGCAGCTATGTCGCCGGATGGATCAAACGGGGACCGACGGGTTTTATCGGCACCAACAAGTCGTGCGCGGCGCAGACCGCGCATTCTCTGGTCGCCGACTACAACGACGGCCTGCTGCGCGATCCAGTCGCCAAGCCCTCAGCATTGGACAAGCTGGTCCGTAGTCGGCAGCCGGACGTGGTCGATGCGGCGGGTTGGAAGGCGATCGACGCAGCAGAGATCGCGCGCGGGGGCGAGCACCGTCCACGCGAGAAGTTCACGTCAGTCGCAGACATGCTTGCCGCGGCGGCGGCCGCGCCTGCACCGCCCGTGCGCCAGCGGTTGCTCGCCGGGTTGCTTCGTTAGCAAGCACTTTCCCGAAAGCCGTCCTACCTTCGCGACAACGGGCGTATGCAATGTGCATGACAGCGGCGTACGTCGGTCGGGTCGGGGGATTGGCCGTAGCACTGGGAGTCGGGGTTGCGGTAGTCACTGGACACGGGTACGGGGTCGCGTGGGCTGACACGACCGGCACGTCGTCCTCCGATTCGTCGTCCACACAGTCGGAGCCGTCGACGAGCACTCCGGCGTCGGATTCCGCGGAACCTGCAACGGACACCACGTCCGCCACCACCGAACCGCCTTCCGGCTCGACAACCGTGTCCACGTCGACGGGGTCGACGACGACGCAGGCGCCGCCCGGCGTCGTGGTGAGCACCGGCGGCGCGCACACCAGTGCGACCACCGACGAGTCCACAGAGACCAAAGCCGACGAGAAGACGGAACCCGTCGCGCAGTCGGACACCAACAAGTCCGCCCACACCCAGGCGCAGGCGGCCACACCGTCGTTGCCCGACAGCAAGGTCGACGCAGTCGAAGTCAAGGTCAACACCGATACGCAACCCGCCGATGATTCGACGCCCACCATGGCGGCTGTGCCCATGAGTTCGTTTACGGCACAAACGTTTTCATCTGCTACGGTGACGACCTCCGCGGTCACACCGCCGACAGTTCCGTCGTTGCGGCCCTGGCCGACCGCGTTCGACCCATTGACTGTCGTCACCTACGTCGGTGGGCTGGTGTCGAGCGTCGTCAACGCATTCCTGGCCCCATTTGGAGCAGGGTTGCCTGCGTTGCCGTCGGATCCCTCGCTGTGGACGTTGCTGGCCTGGGTGCGTCGCGAGCTGTTCAACGAGTCACCAACCATCACCTACAACCCGACGCAGAACAGCCAAAGCCTCAACGCCGACGGGGACGCGGTCGTCAAAGGCAACATCGGTGCCTCCGACGCCGACGGAGACCCGTTGAACTACACCGTCATCGGAAGGCCACTCAACGGCGGAACCGTCGAGGTCGACGCGAACGGCAACTTCACCTACCGGTCCATGAACGCGATGGCCGCGGTCGGCGGGATCGATCAGTTCACCGTCGTCGTCAGCGACGAGGCCGCCGGCCTCCACGTGCACGGCCCTTTGGGGCTGCTCAAGTTCGTGCCGATACTGGGCAACTTCCTCAATCCCGGAGGCGGCGATGCGGTGGCGCAAACCATCACCGTCACCGTCACCCCGGTCGCCGGCGTCGACCTGTCCTTCCCGGACGACTTCCACTGGGGCGTTGCACATGCCGGCTTCCAGGCCGAGGGCGGACCAGGCTCACCCGTCGATCCCAATTCGGATTGGTACAAGTGGGTGCACGACCCGATCAACCAGCTGCTGGGCATCACCCACGGAGTGCCGGAAAACGGGCCCGGCACGTACGTCGATTACGACTCCGACGCGGTGCTGGCGGCCGACAAAGTCAACGGCCTGGGCATGAATACGTTCCGGATGAGCGTTGAGTGGAGCCGCCTCTTCCCGAACTCCACGGCATCCGTTGACATTTCGGACGAAGGCGGCGGCGTCACCCTCGCCGATCTGCAGGCGCTGGACGCACTGGCCAACCAGGCCGAGGTCGCCCATTACCGCGCCGTGTTCGCCTCGCTGCGTCTACATGGACTCGAGCCGCTGATCACTGTCAACCACTTCACGCTGCCGACCTGGGTGCACGACCCGATCACCGCGCGGCCCTTGATCCAGCTTGGTCTGCCGGTGGAGGCCGCCGGATGGTTGTCACCGAACACGCCGGTCGAATTCGAGAAGTATGCCGCATACGTGGCGTGGAAGTACGGCGATCAGGTCGACAACTGGGCGACGCTCAACGAGCCGTTCCCTCCCGTCTTGACTGAGTTCCTGGCCATTCCGGGTCTCGTACCGAACTGGCCACCCGGGGTGATCCGGCCCGACCTTGCCTCGACGTTCCTGGTCAACGAGGCCAAGGGCCACGTCGCCGCATACGACGAGATCCACAAGTGGGACACCACGGTCGCGAGGGCCGGTCAGCCGGCGGCGTTCGTCGGGTTCACCAACAACATGATTCCGGCGCGGCCGGCCAACCCGGTGAGCCCGCTGGACGTGCAGGCGGCCGACGCGTGGAACAGCTACTACAACCGCTGGTTCCCGAACGCGGTCATCGACGGCTGGGTCGACGCCAACTTCGACGGCATCAAACAGGCCAGCGAAGTGCACCCCGAGTTCATGAACAAAGTCGACTACATGGGGGTGCAGTACTACGGCTCTCAACCGATGCAGGGCTTTGGCTTCGCGCCGATCCCGGGATTCCCGCTCTTACAAGGCCTGCCGGTGCGGTGCGACGCGTCCTCGCCGACATGCAGCGACTTCAACCAGCCCACCGACCCGGGTGGCTTCCGTGAGGTTCTCGACGTCGCCGCGTCCTACGGAAAGCCGTTGTGGGTCACCGAGAACGGCATCGCCGACGACGACGACTCGAAGCGGCCGTCGTACATCGTCAACCACGTCGCGGTCGTACAAGACCAGATCGCTCATGGCATGGATATCCGCGGCTACACGTACTGGTCCTTCGTCGACAACCTCGAGTGGTCCAACGGGTACGACCTCGAGTTCGGGCTCTACGGCTCTGACCCGACCACACCCGAACGCGAGCGCACCCCGCGGCCGGCCAGCATCTCGGCGATCAGGCAGATCACGACCGCCAACGGGCTGCCCGTCTTGTTGCTCGGGACCTACATCCCCGACATCGTCTAGGCGTATGAGGCCGCCCAGAATTTATATAAATCCCGTCAGGAGAAGAGGTTTGGAGCGGCGGTACGCGGTTACTCCCGGCCGGTAGTCCAGAAGGGAGTAACCGAATGCCAAACCCAATCGACGTCCAGAAGGCCCTGTCCGGCGCGAGCTACCCGTGCTCGAAGCAGGACCTGATCGAGAACGCCAAGAACAACGGCGCCGACGACGAGATCGTGAACTCGCTCAACAAACTGCCCGACGGCGACATCGGCGGACCCGACCAGGTCCAGAAAGCGGTCTTCTAGAGATCGCTACTGCATCTGTTTCGTCGCCTCGGCGATCTCCTCGATGCTGACCTCGCGCACCGGCTGGCCCAGCGACCAGTGATGGCCGAACGGGTCGCGCACGATGCCGTAGCGGTCACCCCAGAACTGGTCTTCCAGCGGAGCCACCACGGTGGCGCCGGCGTCGAGGGCCTGCTGGAATTTCGCCTCGACGTCGGTGACCGTGAGGTGGATGGTGACCGGCGTGCCTCCCAACGCGGTCGGCGTCGACGACTTGCCCTCGTTGTATTCGGGGAAGTCGTCGTTGAGCAACACCGTCGACCCGTTGATCTGCAGCGCGGCGTGCATGAGCTTGCCGTCAGGCCCGGGAACCCGGCCCAGTTCAACGGCATTGAATGCCTTGACGTAGAAGTCGATCGCCGCGGCGGCACCATCGACGCACAGGTGGGGGGACAGAGAGGGCTGCACTTCAATGGCCATGATGATCTCCTCGATAGTTGACGTGACCCGATGGGTTCCCCCGTACAGACCACGCTGAAAGGCGAATCTCATCGGCACGCCCCATGCAACACCATGGCACCGACAATTCGGGGCGGCTAGACAACCGAAAACGACACCGGCAGCGGACCCCGGCCGGTCAACGCCAGCAGCACCGCCTCGCCGTGACCCTCCGCCGCGGCGATGCGCGCCGCCAACACCAAGGCTTGCTCGACCACATCGGCCGGCAATTCGAGCGGAATGCCAACGGCGCGAGCAATATCCAGCCCGTGCACGGCCAGCTCGAACGTCCGCGTCGGCAAATACGTGTGCAGCCGGATCCCCGCCCCGCCGATTACAGCGATCAACGGATCACCGCAATCCGCGATATCCGCCAGCGCTCGAGAAACCAGGCCGTCGACCACGACGCTCGGATGGTCGCCAAGGTCGCGGCCCGCCTGCCGGCCTCGCTCCACGACGCCCGCCGGGTCGATACCGAGCGTCGAGGGGTTCACCCGCGCGTAGTACTCCTGCGGCGTGGCGATGCCTTCGCGTTCGGCGGGCGTCTGAAGGTAGGTGCTGACCGTGATGAGCGACCGCGACGCGTGTCCCACCAACGAGCGCAGGTCCCACTCGCCGAGCCCCGGGCCGTCCCATGCCCAGGCCGGGATGCGGTGCACGAGATCCGCGAATGCCCTTGCCGCCGAGGCGAACGTCGCGACGGGACCAGACGAAGCAGTCACGACTTGGCGACTTGGTCCCAGCCCTCGACGGATTCGGGGCTACGTGGACTGGGGCCGACGTAGATCGCCGACGGGCGGACCAGCTTGCCGACCCGCTTCTGCTCCAGAATGTGCGCGCACCAGCCGGCAGTGCGGCCGCAGGTGAACATGGCCGGCATCATCTTCGTCGGCACCTGTGCGAAGTCGAGGATGACCGCCGCCCAGAACTCGACGTTGGTTTCGATCGGGCGGTCGGGGCGGCGCTCGCGCAGCTCGGCCAGCGCGGCCTGCTCCAGCGCAGCGGCGACCTCATAGCGTGACGCCTCCAGCCGCTTGGCCGTGGCCCGCAGCACCCGTGCCCGCGGATCCTCGGCGCGGTAGACGCGGTGCCCGAAGCCCATCAGCTTTTCTTTGCGGTCGAGGATGCCCGTGACGACAGCCCGCGCATCGCCGGTCTTTTCGGCCTCCTCGATCATTGGGATGACCCGGGCAGGGGCACCGCCGTGCAGCGGCCCGCTCATCGCGCCGATTGCCCCGGACAGCGCGGCCGCCACGTCTGCACCCGTCGAGGCGATCACGCGTGCGGTGAACGTCGAGGCGTTCATGCCGTGCTCGGCGGCCGACACCCAGTAGGCGTCGATGGCCTCGACGTGCCTGGGTTCCGGCTCACCCTGCCATCGCGTCATGAAACGTTCTGTGACGGTGGAGCATTGGTCGATGGTGCGCTGGGGCACCGCCGGCTGGTAGATGCCCCGCGCGGACTGCGCAACATAGGACAACGCCATCACCGACGCCCGCGCCAGCTGCTCGCGAGCGGTCGCTTCATCGATGTCGAGGATCGGCGGGTAGCCCCAGATGGGCGCCAGCATGGCCAGCCCGGCCTGAACGTCGACGCGGACGTCGCCGCTGTGGATCGGCAGCGGGAACGGCTCGGCGGGCGGAAGGCTGTGCCCGAACCTGCCGTCGACCAGCAGCGCCCACACGTCACCGAACGTGACGTGCTGGTTGACCAGATCTTCGATGTCGACGCCGCGGTACCGCAGTGCGCCGCCGTCCTTATCGGGCTCGGCGATCTCGGTGGTGAAGGCGACGACGCCTTCGAGACCTTCGACGAAGTCTTCCGGGACTGCAGTCATGGGCAGATTCTTGCATTCGCGTCGGCCCCGCTGTCTACCGGTCGGTAACAAGTCGGCGAACGCGCGGAGCGTAGTTTTGTCGGGTGGCAACCCGTGACGACGAACACCTGGTGAGAATGCGTGTCGAGTACGGATCCGTCGAGAAGGACGGCAGTCCTGACCTGGATGCGGACTGGCTCGCCGACGGCTGGGTCGTGCTGCTGCGCAAGTGGTTAGCCGACGCCGAGAACGCCGGCGTCGCCGAACCGAACGCGATGGTGGTCGGCACGGTGGACGAGCGGGGAAGGCCGATGACCCGGGCCGTGTTGTGCAAGAGCGTGGACGAAACCGGGATCACGTTCTTCACCAATTACGACTCGGCCAAGGGTGAACAGCTGGCGGCCAACCCGTACGCGTCAGGGACGTTCCCCTGGTTTCTGCTCGGCCGCCAGGTGCACGTGCGCGGCCCGGTGACCAAGGTGTCCGCCGAGGCGACCGCCGACTACTGGTCCAAGCGGCCCCGCGGCTCGCAGCTGGGCGCCTGGGCGTCGCACCAGTCAAAACCGATCTCGTCGCGCCCCGCGCTCCTGGAGCAGTTGGTCGAAGTCACCGAACGATTCGCCGACCTCGACGCAGTGCCGGTGCCGCCGAACTGGGGCGGGTACCTGATCGCGCCCGAGGTTGTGGAGTTCTGGCAGGGCCGAGAGAACCGGGTGCACAACAGGATTCGTCTAGCCGATGGCCGCATCGAGCGGCTCCAGCCGTAGTGCGGCGCTTCTTCGCCGACACGACACCGCTGAGAACACTGGACTTCCGGCGGTTATGGCTGGCCGGGATCGTCACGGTCATCGGCGGCAACCTGACGATTTTCGCGGTGCCGGTGCAGCTGTATGCGCTCACACAGAACTCCGCGTACGTCGGGCTGTCCGGCCTGTTTGCACTGGTTCCCCTCATCGTGTTCGGGCTCCTGGGCGGTGCATGGGCCGACGCGATGGACCGGCGACTGCTGTTGATCATCGCGTCATGCGGGCTCGCCTTCGCGTCGGTCCTGCTGTGGCTGCAGGCCGCACTGTCCCTGAACAACGTGTGGGTGGTGCTGTGTCTGCTGTCGGTGCAGCAGGCGTTCTACGCGATCAACAGCCCAACGCGGTCGGCGGCGATTCCGCGCATGCTGCCCGGCGACCAGCTGCCCGCGGCAAATTCGCTCAACATGACCGTCATGCAGTTCGGCGCCATCGTCGGACCGTTGATGGCCGGTGTGATGCTGCACTGGGTCGACCTGTCCACGCTCTATTTGATCGACGCGATCACCTGCGCGGCGCCGATCTGGGCCACCTTCCGGCTCGCGCCGATGCCACCCACCAATGGCGGTCAGGGTTCGTCGGGATACGGGTTCGCGGCTGTATTGGACGGGTTCCGCTATCTGGCCGGAAACCGGGTGGTGCTGATGTCGTTCGTCGTCGACCTGATCGCGATGATCCTCGGCATGCCCCGCGCGCTGTTCCCGCAAATGGCGCACGAAAGTTTCGGCGGACCGGTTGCGGGCGGAACGACGATGGCCCTGCTGGCCGCGGCGATGTCGGCAGGCGCCGTTGCAGGCGGAGTGTTCTCGGGATGGCTGCCGAAGATTCGACGGCAGGGTCTCACGGTCGTCGTCGCGATCGTCGTGTGGGGCGGGGCCATGATCGGCTTCGGTCTGGCCGGCGGGTTCGCGCGCGGCCACACCGGTGCTCTGCTCTGGATTGCGTTGGCGTTCTTGGCGATTGGTGGTGCGGCGGACATGGTGTCGGCCGCCTTCAGGTCGACGATCCTGCAGCAGGCGGCGTCCGACGAATTACGCGGCCGGCTGCAGGGGGTGTTCACCGTCGTCGTCGCCGGCGGTCCCCGGCTGGCCGACGCGATACACGGCGCGGCCGCGGCGGCGGTGGGGACGACGGTGGCTGCCGCGGGTGGTGGTGCCCTGGTGGTGGTCGGCGTGGTGGTCGCCGCGTTGGTTGTGCCCGCGTTTGTCCGCTACCGGGTGGCTGAGGACGACAAAGTATGACCGACGCCAAATGTCGTCCATTGTCAGATTTCTAAGTCAAATCATAGCTTGCGGGGTTAGCATGCCCTTCGTGGCTGAAGTAAGGGGGGAGCCAGCCCTCGGTCTGCGTGAGCGCAAGAAACAGCGCACCCGCGCCACCTTGATCAACGCCGCCGTGGAACTCTGCGAGCGGCAGGGTTTCGAGCGCACGACTGTCGACCAGATCGCCGCTGTCGCCGACGTCTCGCCCCGCACGTTCAGCCGGTACTTCGCGACGAAGGACGCCATCGCGCTGGCTCTCATCGACGACGCGATCGACATGGCCGCCGTCGAACTGGCGCGCCAGCCCATCGACATCAACCATTTCGAGGCGCTGCGTCGCTCGTATGTCGTGATGTACAACAGCACGAAATCCGCTCCGCCGGGAGCGCTTACCGACGACCGGATGATGTGCACCGTGCGGATCATCATGACCTCGCCGACGTTGAGGCAGGCGGCGCTCGAGTACCGGTCCCATGCGGTCAACATCGAGCTGGCCAAGCGGATGGGCGTCGACATCGAGGACCGCCGGTTGAAGCTGGTCGCCGCAATCTGGGGATCCATCATCATGACCGCGCTCGCCGACCTCTCCGACGGAGAGGTCGACTGGGGGCAGATCGGGATCGACGACGTCGTCAGTCGGCTGGAAGGGACGTACGCCGAGTTCATGGCTGAAATCTCTGACGCTGGGCACCCTGTCTAGCGAACTGCCTGCCCCCGCGCGGGCACGACTGCGCCAATGGGACTACCTTTTGTAAGGCAGACTTCCGCATCGACGGCAGCGACGAAGGGATTCCCGTGGCCGATAACCCATCCAGTGGTGAAGAGAACGCCAGCCTCAAATATCCCGGTGGCGAGCTTGACTTGGACATCGTCGGCGCCACCGAGGGGGCCGACGGCATCGCGCTGGGTTCGCTGCTTTCCAAGACCGGCTACACAACCTACGACGAGGGTTTCGTCAACACCGCCGCGACGAAGAGCGCCATCACCTACATCGACGGGGATGCCGGGATCCTGCGCTACCGCGGCTACCCGATCGAGCAGCTGGCCGAGAAGTCGACGTTCATCGAAGTCAGCTATCTGCTGATCTACGGCGAACTGCCGACGAAGGACGAGCTGGAGAAGTTCACCACGCAGATCCAGCGTCACACCTTGCTGCATGAGGACCTGAAGCGGTTCTTTGACGGCTTCCCGCGCAACGCGCACCCGATGCCGGTGCTGTCCAGCGCGGTCAACGCACTGAGCGCCTACTACCAGGATTCGCTGGACCCCTTCGACGACGCCCAGGTCGAGCTCTCCACGATCCGGCTGCTGGCCAAGCTGCCCACGATCGCGGCGTATGCGTATAAGAAGTCGGTGGGTCAGCCGTTCCTCTATCCGGACAACTCGCTGACGCTGGTGGAGAACTTCCTGCGAATGACGTTCGGTTTCCCGGCCGAACCCTACGAGGTCGATCCCGAGGTCGTGCGGGCGCTGGACCTGCTGCTGATCCTGCATGCCGACCATGAGCAGAACTGCTCGACGTCGACGGTGCGGCTGGTCGGTTCGTCGCAGGCCAACCTGTTCACCTCGATCTCGGGCGGCATCAATGCCCTGTGGGGTCCGTTGCACGGCGGCGCCAACCAGGCCGTGCTGGAGATGCTCGAAAAGATCCGGCAGGCCGACGGCGATACTCACGACTTCGTCAAGAAGGTGAAGAACCGCGAAGACGGCGTCAAGCTGATGGGCTTCGGCCACCGCGTCTACAAGAATTACGATCCGCGGGCGCGCATCGTCAAGGAGCAGGCCGACAAGATCCTCGGCAAGCTCGGCGGCGACGACGAGCTGCTCGATATCGCCAAGTCGCTCGAAGAGGTCGCGCTGACCGACGACTTCTTCATCGAGCGCAAGCTGTATCCGAATGTCGACTTCTATACCGGCGTGATCTATCGCGCGATGGGCTTCCCGACGCGGATGTTCACCGTGCTGTTCGCGCTGGGCCGGCTGCCGGGCTGGATCGCGCACTGGCGTGAGATGCACGACGAGGGCGGCGGCAAGATCGGCCGTCCGCGCCAGGTCTACACCGGCTACACCGAACGGGACTACAAGGCTCTCGACGGCCGCTAGCGTTCCCTGCGACGAGCGTCACGGCATTTCGGCTTGCCTTGAAGACAGTTGTAGTTTCACAATAGTTGTGTGAATGAAACTGTCGTCCGATCCCTGAGCGCTCGGCGCAAGGGCATCATCCTGGTGTCCTGCTGCCTGAGTCTGCTGATCGTGTCGATGGACGCGACGATCGTCAACGTCGCCATTCCGAACATCCGGGCCGAACTGCATGCGTCGGCGTCTCAGTTGCAGTGGGTCATCGACATCTACACGCTGGTGCTGGCGTCGCTGCTGCTGCTCTCCGGCGCCACCGCAGACCGGTTCGGCCGCAGGCGCACCTTCCAGATCGGACTGACGGTTTTCGCGATCGGCTCTCTGCTGTGCAGCCTTTCGCCCAACATCGAGGTCCTGATCGTCGCGCGGATGGTGCAGGCCGTCGGCGGGTCGATGCTGAACCCCGTCGCGATGTCGATCATCACGCAGGTGTTCACCGGGCGGGTGGAGCGCGCGCGTGCGATCGGTGTCTGGGGCGGCGTGGTCGGAATCTCGATGGCGCTCGGTCCGATCGTCGGTGGGGCGCTGATCCAGGTGGTCGACTGGCGCGCCGTGTTCTGGATCAACCTGCCGATCTGCCTGGCCGCGATCCTGCTGACCGCGATCTTCGTTCCCGAATCCCGCTCCATCACGATGCGCGACGTCGACCCGGTGGGCCAGGGCCTGGGCATGACTTTCCTGTTCGGCAGCGTCTACGTGCTCATCGAAGGACCGGTTCGAGGCTGGGCCGACGCCCGCATCATCGCCGTAGGCGTCGTCGCGCTGCTGGCCTTCGTCTGGTTCCTGCGCTATGAGTCGCGCCGCCGCGATCCGTTCATCGATCTTCGTTTCTTCCGCAGCATCCCGTTCGCGTCCGCGACGATGATCGCGGTGTGCGCGTTCGCCGCCTGGGGTGCGTTCCTGTTCCTGATGTCGCTGTACCTGCAGGACGAGCGGGGCTTCTCTGCGATGCACACAGGCCTGATATTTCTGCCCGTTGCCGTTGGCGCGCTGATCTTTTCGCCGCTGTCGGGGCGACTGGTCGGCCGCTTCGGCAGTCGGCCGTCGCTGCTGGTCGCCGGCACCCTGATCACAGCCGCTACGGTGATGCTCACCCGGCTGACCGCGACGACCGCGGTTTGGCAGCTGCTCGTGATCTTCGCGGTGTTCGGCGTCGGCTTCTCGATGGTGAACGCACCAGTCACCAATGCGGCGGTGAGCGGCATGCCGACCGACCGGGCCGGTGCCGCTTCGGCAGTGGCCTCGACCAGCCGACAGGTGGGTGTGAGTGTCGGTGTGGCGCTGTGCGGTTCGGTTGCGGGGGCCGCGATCGCGACGGCCGGCGCGGACTTCGCGGTCGCGGCCAGGCCGCTGTGGCTGGTGTGCGCCGGACTCGGCCTGGTGATCATCGCCCTTGGCGTCTACTCGACCTCGGCACACGCACTGCGCTCGGCCGAACGGCTCGCGCCGTTGATCGCCGGTCCCCATGTGCGACGGGAGGGCGCCGATGTCACGCAGTGATCTGGCCGACGAAGTCTGGCGCACCATGGCGTCGCTGGTGCACGACAACCGCGACCGGTGGAAGCGGGCCGTCATCGAACAGACGGGCCTGCCGTTCAGCAGAATACGGATCCTCACGCGGCTGAGCCGGCAGCCCATGTCCGTGAAGCAGGTGGCGCAGGCAGCGACCATCGATGCGCCTGCGGCGACGGTCGCCGTCAACGACCTGGAAGACCGCGGGCTGGTGGTGCGTGAAACCGATCCGACCAATCGGCGGTGCAAGGTCGTCTCGTTGACCGACGCCGGCCGCGAGATGATCCACAAGATCGACGCGGTCGACGATCCCGCGCCCAATGTCCTGGCCTCACTGGACGAAGTCGAGCTCAAAGAGCTGAAGGCGATCATCGACAAGGTCGCGCCGAAATAGAATTCCCGGTCGTTAATCCGCCGATTCCACAGCCCTGGCTTCTGTCTCGGCATGAGGATTGAGTTGTGGCGATACCGTGCCGCACATGCGGCGCCGAACCCCGGGACGGCGCCCGGTTCTGTGACGCGTGTGGTTCGCCTGTCGTCGCCGTGGATACTCACGCCGAGTACAAGCAAGTGACAGTGTTGTTCGCTGACGTCGTCCACTCGATGGACATCGCGGCGGCCGTCGGAGCCGAGCGACTCCGGGAGCTCATGACCGATCTGTTCAATCGCTCATCGAAGGTCGTCCAGCGATATGGCGGCACAGTCGACAAGTTCACCGGTGATGGGATCATGGCGGTGTTCGGCGCGCCGATCGCGCTCGAGGACCATGCCGTTCGCGCCTGCCGAGCGGCACTGGACATCCACAAGGACCTCAAGCAGCTCGCGACCACACTTGAGACGAGTGACGCAATCCAGCTGGAGCTGCGAATCGGACTGAACTCGGGTGAAGTGATCGCCGGCGAGATCGGCTCGGGTCCTTGGGGTTACACCGCTGTCGGCGAACAGGTCGGCATGGCGCAGCGAATGGAATCGGTAGCAGCGCCGGGCGGGGTGATGATCAGCGGGTCGACTGCGCGGCTGGTCGAAAACGCGACCATCTTGGGCGAACCGGAGTTGGTGAGCATCAAGGGCGCCGGTGCTCCTGTGCCCGCGCGCCGTCTACTGGCGATCACCACAGGGCGCGGGCCGAACCGAGTGGAGACAAGCTTTGTTGGCCGTCAGTGGGAGATGGGCGCGCTGCACGGACTTCTCGACCGCGCAGTCAACGGCAATGGGCGTGTGGTCGGCGTGGTCGGCCCGCCAGGAATCGGCAAGAGCCGTATCGTTCGCGAAATCGCCTCACTTGCAACAGATACGGGCTTCGAGATGTTCACGACCTACTGTGAGTCTCACACCACCGACGTCCCGTTCCATGCCGCGGCCGGCCTGGTGCGGGCCATCACCGGTTCGAACGGTTTGGACGGCGCTGTGGCCCGGACGCAGGTCCGGGCGAGGTTTACGGGGGCGGACGACGAAGATCTGCTGATTCTGGAGGATCTCCTGGGCATCGGCGATCCCGCGGCCACGTTGCCGCAGATCGATCCCGACGCCCGTCGGCGTCGACTGGCCGCAATGGTGAACGCGGCGGCACTGGCCAGGAGAACGCCGACGGTCTACGTCGTCGAGGATGCGCACTGGATCGACGGGATCAGCGAATCGATGCTTGCGGACTTCCTTGCCGTCATACCCCGGACGCGGTCGCTCGTCATCATCACGTACCGTCCGGAATACGGTGGGGCACTTGCCCATGCGCCGCGATCGCAGACGATAGCTCTTGAGCCGCTTGACGACTCCCAGATGAGCCAGCTCAGTACTGAACTGCTCGGCGACGACGGGTCGGTGACCGGTCTCGCCGACCTTGTCGCCGAGCGCGCCGCGGGCAATCCCTTCTTCGCAGAAGAGATCGTCCGGGACCTGACCGAGCGGGATGTGCTGATCGGTGGCCGCGGATGTTATCTGTGCATCGAACCGGCGAACGACGTCAGCGTGCCAAGCACATTGCAGGCGGTGATCGCCGCACGCATCGATCGCCTCGATCCCGCCGCGAAGCGCACGTTGAACGCTGCGGCGGTGATCGGATCTCAGTTCAGCCCCGAAACGCTGGGCGCATTGGAGATCGAACCGGTGCTGGGCGACCTCGTCCTAGCGGAGCTGATCGATCAGACCACGTTCGGCCCACGGCCTCAATACGCCTTCCGGCATGCCCTGATCCGCGCCGTAGCGTACGAGTCGCAGCTCAAATCGGACCGCACTCAGCTGCATCGGCGGCTTGCCGAGACCATCGAACAGGATGACCAAAACGCAGCGCTGATAGCTGAGCACCTCGAGGCGGCGGGCGACCCGCGCGCCGCCTACGCATGGCACATGCGGGCGGGGGAATGGTCAAGGGTTCGTGACATCACCGCCGCACGGATGAGTTGGGCACGCGCGCGCGATGTCGCCGACGCCCTGTCCACCGACGACCCAGATCGCCTGGCGATGCAAATCGCTCCTCGAATGCTTCTGTGTGCAACCACATATCGATCGGCGGCCAGCTTGGTCGATTCGGGATTCGAGGAGCTACGTGAACTGTGCGCCGCAGCTGATGACAAGCGGTCGCTAGCCATGGCGATGTTCGGTCAGATGACGGAACTCATGGCGCAGGCCCGCGTGCGCGAGGCAGCGCGGCTGGCCAGCGAGCACGAGTCGTTGCTGGAGTCGATCGGAGATCCGGATTTCATCCTCGGATTGTCCTGGGGGACGATGGCCATCAAACAAGAGACCGGCCAGTTCGCCGACATCCTCCGGTGGTCGCAGGCCTCCATTGATATCGCCGGCGGTAATCCCACCAAAGCCGACTTCTTTGTCATGTCACCGTTGTCGGTGGTGTTGGTGTTTCGCGGTGTCGCGCGAGCTGTGCTCGGTCTTCCCGATTGGCGGGCGGATTTCAACGACGGCCTCGCGATGGCCCGGCAATACGATCCGCTTAGTTTTGCCGTTTCTGTCGCCTACAAGTACGGAGCCGTCATGCAGCACGGGCTGCTCGTGATCAATGACGTCGCGGTCGGCGAGATGGAGGAAGCGCTGGAGGTAGCCATTGATTTCGGCGACCACAACGGCCTCGGGCTTACGAAGTACATGCTGGGTGCTGCGCTCCTGGAATCTCGCGCTGACATCGAGCGTGGGCAGCAGTTGCTCGCCGAGATCCGAGAAATGTGCGCTCGCAATCAGTTCTGGAGAACCGAGCTTCCGATCATCGATCTCCTCACCGGTCGCGAACTAGCACTGAGCGGAGACATCGAAGCGGCGCTACGGGGGATGCGCGAAGCGGTCGACGCGATCTTCGAGAACGGCCAGCTGGCGTTTTGCATTTGGGCAACCCGGGTGCTGGTCGTTGTGCTCCTGGACCGCGGCACCGAGGGTGACGTGCGGGAGGCCGAGACCGCGATCGCGAGGCTTGCTGCCGCGCCTATCGACGATTTGGTGGTTCGTGATGCGACGCTGTTGCGCCTGCGCGCGTTGCTCGCCAAAGCGAATGGCGATGAGCCGCCTTACCGCGACTTCCGAGACCGCTACCGCGCGATGGCCAACGATCTCGGATTCGAGGGGCAGATGGCGTGGGCCGCGGCGATGCCCTAGACAACGCCGGATTGCCCGCCTCTACGCGACAACTGTGTTTACCCAGGTCAACGGCATAGCGGCAGTGCTTTGGTCATCGACAACACAGCCCTTCCACCGCAGGTCAGCCGGTTGTCGCTCAGAGCCGGGCACAAGGCCGTCCGCTAGTTTTCCAGCACTGCCATTGCGGCGTTGTGGCCGCCGATGCCCGACACCGCGCCACCGCGGCGACAGCCCGAGCCGCACAACATGATTCGGTCATGGGCCGTCGCCACTCCCCAACGCCGCGCAGGCGTGTCCAACGGCTCGTCATCCTCCGCAAACGGCCACGACAAAGCGCCATGGAAAATGTTGCCCCCCGTCATCCCCAGCATCTGCTCCAAGTCGACCGTCGTCTTCGCCTCGATGCACAACCGCCCCGCCGAATCTTCCATCAACACGTCTTGAATCGGTTCGGCAAGAACGGAATTCAGCGAGTTCAGCACCGCAGAGGTCAACGCGTCCCGCATGCGATCGCGATCCCCGTCCGCGATCAAGCTGTGCGGGGTGTGAAGGCCGAACACCGTCAACGTCTGTGCACCCGATTCGCGCAGCCGATCCGACAAGATGCTCGGGTCGGTCAGCGAATGGCAGTAGATCTCGCACGGCAGCGGATCCGGCACCACCCCGTGCTCCGCCCGGGTGTATGCAGTGTCGAGCTGACTGAACGTCTCGTTGATGTGGAACGTGCCGCCGAACGCCTGCTCTGGTGTGACGCTGTCGTCGCGCAGCCGCGGTAACCGCCGCAGCATCAAGTTGACCTTCACCTGCGCGCCCGGGACCAGTGTCGGCTCCGGCTCACCCAACAGCCTCGCCAGCACAGCCGGTGTCACATTGGCCAACACGGAATCGGCGTGCACCCGATGCTCCCGGCCGTCGCGGCGGTACCGCACCTCACCGTCCGGGTCGATAGCGTAAACCTCTGCACCAGTGAGGATTTCGGCTCCGTGCCCGGCCGCCACCGCGGCCAGTGCGCCGCTGACCGCGCCCATGCCGCCGACCGGGACGTCCCAGTCGCCGGTGCCACCCCCCAGCAGGTGATACAGAAAGCACACGTTCTGCGTCAGCGTCGGATCGTCGGCGCGGGCGAATGTGCCGATCAACGCATCGGTCGCCATCACACCGCGAACCAGGTCGTTCGAGACAGCGTCCGTGATCGCATGCGCAATGGGCTCGTCGACCATGAACCGCCACGCCGCATCGTCGCCCACATGCTTGCGCGCCTCGTCGCGAGTACACAGCGGCTGAATCAACGTCGGCCACAGCTGCGAGGTGACGACACGGCAGCGACGGTAGAACTCGCCAAAACCGGCCTCGTCATCGGCGGCGCCAACAGCCCCGAACGTCGACCGCGGCCCGATCAGCAGCCCCGTGCGACCCGCCGTCGCCGGATCGGGCGTGTAGGACGAGTAGCGGCGGCGCACCAGCCGCACCCGCGCACCGAGCTCGTCGACGATGCGCCGCGGCAACAGGCTGACCAAGTACGAGTAGCGCGACAGCCGCGCGTCGATGCCGTCGAAGGCATGCGCGGACACCGCAGCACCTCCGACGTGATCGAGCCGCTCGAGTACCTGCACCCGGCGACCGGCGCGGGCCAGGTAGGCAGCGGCCACCAGGCCGTTGTGCCCGCCGCCGATGATGACGACGTCAGGCCCAGTCATTAGGTCAGCCAGCCAAACTAGCCAAGGTAGCCCTCGACCTCGCCGGGCGGGCGCACCCGCGCCTCTCGGGGATCCCCACCGGTTTCGCGCAGTGCCCTGCGCTGCCGCAGCAGATCCCAGCACTGATCGAGTGCCACTTCCACGGCGCGCAGCCGCTGGTGTTCTTCGGATTCGTCGATCTCGCGGTTCTGCAGCTTGGCGCGCAGCTCTTGTTCCTCGGCGACCAGGTTGTTGACCTGATCGAGAATGTCTTGGTCCTTAGCCACGGCTCCAGTCTGCCCGACTACCGTGAGTGCGGTGACTACCAAGCCAGAGATCGAATTTCCCGACGGGCCCGCGCCGACCAGCCTGGTCATCAAGGACCTAACCGTCGGCGACGGTGCGGAGGCTGTGCCCGGCGGCACCGTCGAGGTGCACTACCTCGGCGTCGAGTACGACACGGGCGAGGAATTCGACAGCTCGTGGAACCGCGGCGAATCCATCGAGTTCCCGCTGCGCGGACTGATCCAGGGCTGGCAGGATGGCATCCCGGGCATGAAGGTCGGCGGCCGTCGTCAGTTGGTCATCCCGCCCGAACAGGCCTACGGCCCGGCCGGCGGCGGGCACCGGCTCTCCGGCAAGACTTTGATTTTTGTCATCGACCTGCTGGACACCCGCTAGCGCGGCCCTGGAAGCCGCAGCAGCAGGCGCACGCCGCCGAGTGGGCTGTCCTCCAAAGACGCTGTGCCGCCGTGCAATTCGGCCTGTTGCGCGACGAGCGCCAAGCCCAGTCCGGAGCCGGAGTGCGACGCCGTGGACCCGCGAGAAAACCGGTCGAACACCACCTTGCGCTCTTCTTCGGGGATGCCGACGCCGTCGTCGTCGATTGCGATTTCCACCCCGGCGCGCGAGCTGACCGCCGACAACTGCACACGAGTCGCCCCACCGTGTTTGACCGCGTTGGCGATCGCGTTGTCGACAGCCAGTCGAAGCCCCGCGGGCAGCCCGATGATGATCACGGTCGGCGCCGGCACCAGCGAGACTTCCAGATCGGGGTACACCCGCATCGCGTCATGCGCGGCGCGGTCGAGCAGTTCGGTGATGTCGACCGGCACATGGTCCTCGGACGTCGACAGCTCGCCCTGGGCCAACCGTTCCAGCGCACCGAGCGTGGCCTCGATGCGCGACTGGGTGCGGATGACGTCGTTGACCACCTCTTTGCGCTGCTCCTCCGGCAGATCCAGGGTGGAGAGCACCTCGAGGTTGGTGCGCATCGCGGTCAGCGGCGTGCGCAGTTCGTGGGCGGACACCGCGGAGAAGTCGCGGGCCGATGCGAGCGCGGCCTTGGTGCGGTCCTGCTCTTCCCAGATGCGCTCGAGCATGCCCTTGACGGCGTCCGCGATCTCGACGGCCTCGGTGGCGCCGCGCACCTCGATATCGGGTGGTTCGTCACTCGCATCGATTTGACTGGTCTGTCGTGCCAACTGTTTGAACGGCCGCACCGCGAATGCGGCCAGCACCCAGCCGAAAACAGTCGAGGCAATGATGGCGAACAAACAGATGATGATCACCCGGCGATGGAGATTGTTGGTGTCGGCGATGGTGGCGTCGTAGGTGTCTCCGACGGCGACCGCCATCGGCTCCGGCGCCCGGATCTCCACCGTCCGTACGCGATAGCGCACGCCGTTGACATAGGTGTCTTCGTAGCCGGCCGGCAGCTCGGGCAGCACGACGTCCGAGTTCGACGTGACCTGTCCGTTCTTCCGCACCGTGATGACGGCGTCCTGGTCGTTGGGCGACTTCGGGATCTCGTCGAGCCCGCGAGGCAGAAACGGGATCGCGAAGCCCGCCGCCTCGTCCAGCCGCCGATCCAGCCGTTCCTTGCGGTCGTTGGTGATGCCGACCCAGACGACGGTGCCGACGATGAGCACGGGAATCGCCGCGCCGATGGCCGTCGCGACCACCACCCGGGCCCGCAGCGAGGGTGTGCGGCGGAAGATCCGCGACAGCAGGTTCATCGGACTACTGCGTCCTGAGCACAAACCCCACGCCGCGAACGGTGTGCAGCAGCCGGGGCGCACCGCCGGCCTCGAGCTTCCGGCGCAGGTAGCCGATGAATACGTCGACGACGTTCGTATCGGCCGCGAAGTCGTAGCCCCACACCAGCTCGAGTAGCTGAGCGCGGGAGAGCACCGCGGTCTTGTGCTCGGCGAGCACCGCGAGCAGGTCGAACTCCCGCTTGGTCAGGTCGACGTCCGCGCCGTTGACGCGGGCACGCCTGCCAGGGATGTCGACCTCCAGCGGACCGACGTTGATGGTTTCCGACGAAAACGTCGCCGTCGCACCCCGCCGGCGCAGCAGCGCCTTGACCCGCGCGACAAGCTCGGCCAGCACGCACGGCTTGATGAGATAGTCGTCGGCGCCCGCCTCCAGCCCGGCGACCCTGTCGTCGACGGAGCTCCGTGCCGACAGCACGCAGACTGGCACGTCGTTGTCCATTGCCCGCAGCGCAGTCACCACGCTGACGCCGTCGAGCACCGGCATGTTGATGTCCAGCACGATCGCGTCGGGCCGGGTCTCGGTGGCGCTACGCAGCGCCTCGGCGCCGTCGACCGCGGTCGCGACGTCGAATCCGGATAGCCGCAGGCCACGCTCGAGCGACGCGAGCACGTCGGGGTCGTCGTCGACTACGAGCACCCGGGGCGAAGCCGCTCCACTCTCCATGCACGCAATCTTGCCTGAAGTGGTGCCGCGGATGTGACAGGCACGGGAGCTACGTCGGTATCACCGCGGCGGCGTTCTCATCACCACCGTGTCACGGGCGGCTGAACGTTCGTGCAATAGCAAAGCGACGCCATTCTCCCGGTGCTAGCATCTGTGAAATTATGCTCCCGTTGTCTCCGCGTCTGATTGTCGAGCCTGATGACGGCCTTGAACCGGTCCGCGAATTCATCAATTCGGCCCAAAGTTCGCTTTTGATAAAGCAATTCACGTTCACCGAACCGAGTTTGATCGCGGCCGCCATTGACCGGAAGAAAGCCGGTGTCGACGTGCGCGTCATGCTCAACGCCGCCAGGTCCGGGGGTGATCGGGCCAATGACGAGACGTACGAGCAATTTTTGAA
>Ga0136846_1220556_pt1 | contig 20341 bp, 23 predicted proteins | sample HopSoiMetagenom2_FD_96841 | JGI IMG/M metagenome (GOLD analysis project Ga0136846, IMG submission 96841) | Grasslands soil microbial communities from Hopland, California, USA - 2 Assembly 2016 (version 4) | ecosystem: Environmental > Terrestrial > Soil > Grasslands | place: USA: Hopland...
GTTCGTTCCAAAACCAACCCCATGGTGACCACCGCTCTTTACAGATACCAAACCGCCACTTTCATGCGCAAAACGCACCGCCGCTTGGACATCTTCAACCGCCCTGGGTCCAAGTACCACCGCCGGCGACCCTTTACGTATAACGACGGCACCTGCTTGGTCGTAACCAGCGTCGTTTGGAGTAGTAATCTCACCCGAAAATACTCGGCTAAGTTTCGCTATGTCTATCATCGGTAAGATCTTTCCTATTATGCTTTTCCTATTGTTATCATTATACTGGAAGAAAAGAGGAGGTGACATGTTTAAAGATTCACAAGCGTTTAGCGGATTTTCAACTAACGATATCGAAAAGACAAAGCAATTTTACGGCGAGATTCTTGGCGTCGAAATAAAAGCCGATAAAGACACTATGGGCGCTGTCGTCCTTCTTCTGGGTACGGGCGGATCGGTGTATATTTACCCGAAAGAGGACCATGTACCGGCTACTTTTACCGTACTTAATTTTCCTGTAGGTGATATCGACAAAGCTTTCGACAAGCTAACCGAAAAAGGTGTCGTCTTCGAACGTTACGAGGGAATGACTGATGAAAAGGGCATTGCGCGCGGTCTTGCGAACAATTACGGACCCGACATCGCCTGGTTTAAAGATCCTGCAGGGAACATTCTTTCTATCCTTAACAACGGCTAGCCTTAAAATACTCTTTGAAATAACCCCTTAATTACAGGGGTTATTTTGTTTATGCTATACAATGTTATTGACATTAGCGTAATAATATGATAGTATAGAAACCAATCCATACTACGGTTTTGAGAGACCGCCCCGGAGAAAGTTTTTAACGGAGGAATCATCAAATGAATATCAATAAAGTAGTAGTTAGTGCAGCCCTTATTGCAGTTATATCTGTTGCTGGCCTTGCAACCAACGCCTTTGCGTGGCACCCTAAAGGGGTTATCACGAAGAAAGTACAAAACATCACTTCAGCAAGCGCCTTAAGTGAAGCCGACACAACAGCAACCGCTGTTGCCGCTAAGCCAGGTGACACCCTTAAATACGTTATCGAAATCCGTAACGACGGTGCTGCTGACAGCAAAGGGTATAACGACATGGCGAAAACAGTTATGACCGACACCCTTCCTGCAGGTATTGAACTTGTCAGTAACCCTGCACAACGTACAATCACTGAAAACATTGGTCTCCTAAAGCCAGGCCAAAAAGTAACCAAGGAATATGCTGTTAAGGTAACCGCCAAACAAAATGGTGCTATTACAAACACCGCTTGTTTCACTGGTGACAGTACCGCTAACGACAACCCACAAAAAGGTTGTAACCCAGCCGTCGTTACCGTAACTGTTCCCCCAGTAGTTGTACCTCCTGTAGTAACAACGCCTGAGACGCCAAAAACTCCTGAAACTCCAGTAGTTGAAATGCCTGCCGAACTTCCAAAAACCGGTATGGCTCAGGATGTCCTTGTTAGTGCGTTCGCTCTCGGTATCGCCGCATATGCAGCCCAGCGCTACATTACGTCACGCCGTGAACTTACTGCAGCTATGACCGTTCGTCGTTAATACTTTCCGAGAATCTTATAGCAATAAAACCAGATTAATTTCTGGTTTTATTGCTATATTGGCACAAATAATGATTATGGTTGTATACTAATAACAGTCATGTAGGTACTGGTGGATACCTTTCAACTTACAGGCTTAAAACAACTTTGCGTCACCCGACGTACATATTTTAAAGTCACATCGGTAAACAGAACCCGTCTTGAGCGGTCACGTTGGTTCCTTTCCGTTGTAGCTCACTCCAAAACCCGTTCGCTGACCAATATCATTTGATGTCAGCTTTTTGTCGTTTAACGTATAAAAACTTGGGAGTAGAAATATGAATCATACTAACATTAACCAACAAGTCGACATCACAAAGATGGGGTTCAAGAAAAACCTTGAAGCATATCCTCGTCAGATGGAATACAACGGTGGCTCATACGAGTTCATCGACGCGGGACTTCGTTGCATGGTAAGACATGGTGAGCGCATGGCGCAAATCCTTACTATGACCGATGGTCACGCGCAATTTCGACTACGATCAGACAATAGGGGAGGTAACTGGACACTGCTTAGTATTACCTTGTAACCCTCGCCAAAAGGTCAGATCAAAAAACCACCCGCAAAATCCGGGTGGTTTTTAAAATGAAATGTCGTTCTTATTTGCCGTAAGCGCTGCCGCCGTAGCCACCTGATTGGTGATTGTCGCCACCACCAAGTTTCATAAGCGTATTCATAAGGCCAGTTACGCCAATTACGGCTAACACAACACCGCCAGTATACTTAAGAAAGTCCTTGCGATCCATTTCTTTCGTCATAAGTTTTGCTACGTTTTTATTCACCATTTTTATATTTCCTTTATCTTGTTTCCATTTAACCAATTCCAAAGCGCTTATGCAAGTACTTTTTGTCTTTTTTACTACAAATCGTTTGCCTGGCGAAGCGTAAGATTAACCGGACGTGAAATGCCATCTGGTGAACGCTTAGTTCGACGAGGAGCAATGTCGTTCATTACCCGCGTTGGACGCATGGCGCGCGTTGGTCGAGTTGGGACGATCGTACGAAGAGGTTGCTTCTGAACAGTAGCACTAGCCATACCAGCCGCAGGGCGGCGAACAAACTCTGATGACATAGACGGACGACGACGTGCAGCAGCCACTGGCGCCTGCGCAGGTGATGTACGAGCCTGTGTAGCTAATTGCTGAGGAACAAGCTGCACTGGCGCTTTAGCGGTTGTTGTGGCAGAAATAGTTGACGACACAAATGGCTTTGTCGTTGCCGTAGCTTTCTGCTTCTTTTCCGCCCGACGACGCATGCGCTGTTGAATGAATACAATACCAATAGAAAGATTATAAAGGATAATAATCGGGCTTGCGATCAACATCTGCACAACAGGGTCAAACGCAAATGGAACAAGCACCCCTACGGCGACGCTTCCGACGATAATGTACTTCTCAGCCTTAAATAACTTAAGCGGCGAAAGTGGCTTGATATGGTCGAGGAAACTAATAAGAAGCGGCAACTGAAAAATAAGAACAAACGTAATAATAACGTTCACGACAAATTTCAGGTAATCATCTGCTGAAATAAGCGCAATAAGGCCATCTACCTGAAACTTATAGAAGAACTTCAGAGCAAGAGGAATAATAACAAGAAATGCAAAGCTCCCGCCTAAAGCAGCGAGAAGTAATGAAAATAGCGTCGTGAAGTAAACTCTTGCTTTCGACAGACGTTTTTTAAGCGCCGGCTGGACAAACATTATTATGTTATAGACAGCAGCCGGAATCGCCGTTATCGTACCGATAAGGAGACATATTTTGATAACAAAAGTGAAGCTTCCCGCAGGAGAAGTGTAATGGAGCGGACCGTTGAGTGGCGCCTTAATAAAAGCGAACAACGGTTCGTAAAAGAAATATCCCACTACCATTCCAACGATTAGTATTGCAACAACAACTAATAATCGAATTTGGAATTCTTTGACATGATGAATCATCATAGTGGGTTCAGAGACGGCACTACGAGATGGCTTCTTCATCGAGATTTAGAAAGCCGTATTATTTTTCTTCAGCTGTGTCGGCTTTTTTTGCTACAGGAGTAGCTTCGTCTGTACTAAGACCTTTTTTCAGCTCACGTACAGATTGGCCAACGCCACGTGCAAGTTCCGGAAGCTTCTTAGCTCCAAACAAGATCAAGATGATCGCTAGCAGTATTAATAAACCTTCTACCTTACCCATATTTTGTCCTTTCAATTCTAAGCGAATTTGTTACACTTTAAATATAAGCAATATATCGCGCGAAAGCAAGTAGTTGTCATTATTGTAAAAACAAAATAGGGAAAAGTGAAGGCGAAAATATGAAAAAATACATAAAATCATTTCTCATTGCAGCGACACTCGTCGTAGGCCTCAGTTTTACGATTCCTACGCAACCAGTTGCCGCTCAGCAGGCTAACGCAACCTATTCTTGTGGCACCTACGGAAATGGCGCCTACAACAATAACAACAGTTGTAACGGCGTTACTCCACCAAATACAGGATTCGCAAAGCTAGCCGAACCTGGCACAATTATTCCTATCGGAATATTCCTAGCAATTATTGCCGCGGGTATCGTTGTTATCATAAAAACACGCAAACAAAAGAAGTCGCAGCAGTAGTAAAATTACCGTCTAGCGAGGCGCTGTGATTTACGCTACAATCAAGCTATGAATAAGCATAAGATCGCAGCAATCGGACGTATTTTATTTGGCCTCCTTACCGCAGGAGCACTCGTCGTTCAACTTATGACCAGCATCAATAACGGCTGGAGTATCATTAATTTCTTTAGTTTCTTCACGGTTGAAAGTAATATACTTGCCGCTACGATGCTTTTATCGATCGGCATCTACGAACTCGTCGGAAAATCAGGAAAGCAAATTGCACTCCTGCGCGGCGCGGTGACACTTTATATGGCAGTAACGGGTATTATTTACGTGCTCCTTTTGTCTGGAAATGAAGTCGCTTTGCAAACAACCGTTCCATGGGTGAACTTCGTATTACATTACCTTATGCCTGTCGTTATTTTGGCCGACTGGCTAGTACTTTCACCTAAGATTCGGCTGTCGATGCGTCAAATACCCGTATGGCTTGTTTTTCCAGTCATTTATCTTATCTACAGCTTAACGCGCGGAGCGATAACCGGCTGGTATCCATATCCGTTCCTCGACCCGATTGTTAACGGGTGGCCGCAAGTGGTTGTTATGTGCATTTTCATTACCATAGCATTCGTTATTATCTCCTGGCTGCTTGTTCTTCGAACAAAAACCAACAAAATTACTGCGGCAATGTAGTCTTATAAGAGACAAAACCCCTTCAGTATCGTATAATTGGTACTTATGAAACAACCTCTTTTTAAAACAATGACGATTGATAAAATCGTCGGTGGCGGCCAAGCACTTGGCCAACTTGACTATGGTAAAAAAGCCTTCGTATGGGGTGGCCTTCCAGGCGAAAAAGTCGTCTTTGAAGTCTCGAAGAAAAAATCAAGCTACCTAGAAGGTATTGTCACCGAGGTACTCGAGCCAAGCGACCAACGAGTTACGCCTATTGATGAGTCGAGCTATCTTTCAACTAGCCCCTGGCAAATTATGACCTTTGACGCCGAACAGCACTACAAAGCCGCACTTATCGAAGAAGCTTTCGAGCTTCACGACATCGTTGTGCCTGAACCAATTGATGTCTATACCGACGGACACGAGCTTGAATATCGCAACAAAATTGAATTTAGTTGGTGGTGGGATAAAGAAGCTGAACAGCTTGATTTAGCTTTTTTCCGTCGTGGTACGCACGGAAAAGTCCCCGTAGACGGCACTAGCTTAGCGCACCCGGCCATTAACCAAGCAGCTCATGCAATACGCGATGTTCTTCGAAAGCGGGGCACACAGGCGTTTACATTAAAGACGGTCATTATTCGTTGTAGCCAAAATGGAGATGTCGCTATGCAGCTCTATGTCAAGGACGAGGATTTCTCACCGCTAAATGAAGAAGAGCTGTCGTCACTTGGCACTAAAGGATTTGAACTTATTTTCAGTAACCCAAAAAGTCCTGCTAGCGTTATTACACACCGCATGCAGGCTTGGGGCGAAACGACGCTTACCGACACAATTCTTGACGTGCCGTTTACCTATGCTGTTGAAGGCTTTTTCCAGATTAATATCCCTGTTTACGAACAAGCGCTTCGCGACATGAAAGAATGGATCGACGAAAATAAACCATCCGTCGACCTCTACAGTGGTGTTGGCACAATCGGACTTACAACAGGTGGAAAGAATGTAACGATGGTAGAAATTCACGCACACGCCGTACGCGAAATGCAACGAAACATTACCGCGCTCGAACGTGAAACAAGCGCAAAAGCAATTCTAGCGCCTAGCGAAAAGGTGCTCGAAAGCATCACTCCAGAAGCAACCATAATCGTCGATCCGCCACGCGCCGGACTACATGAAGACGTGGTTAAAAAACTACTCGAAATGAAACCTTCGCGAATCATCTACCTGAGTTGCAATCCCGTTACACAAGCTCGCGACGTTGCTCTTCTTGGTGAAGTGTATGGAATCCGTGCCCATAGGGGATACAACTTTTTCCCACGCACACCACACATCGAACATTTAGTTGTTTTAGATATTAAGTAAACTTCCACATCGGCATTGTAAGTGATACAATAAGCCGCATGAAAAGCAGAAGCGGTTTTACAATTGTTGAAGTAACGATAGTAACGGTTATTATCGCAATACTGGCCGCAATTACCGTCGTCGCATATACAAAAGTACAGACCGATGCCCGTGACAATACTCGAAAAGGCAATGTAACCGTTATCGGTGCGGCGCTTGAAAAATATTATGACAAAAACGGTGAATACCCTTCAGTAAGAAGTCTCGTCAATAATTACTCCGACAATACTGGCGCTACGGTTGCTGCAAAATTGCAAATTAATGCAAGCGACCTTCTTTTTCCAAAAATGCCAACCAGCGCCACGAACGGACTGATTTCTGCTACTACGCCATCAAACAACTACATTGCCTACATCGGTAAAAGCGATGTTAATGACAATGTTTGTCAAACCATGCTTACTGGTGGGTGCGACCAGTTTACCCTAAAATATATTCAGGAGAGCACGGGCAATACACTCACTATTGATAGTCGTCACAAAGGACGCCCAGACAGCCTTCCAACCACCCCAGGTCAACCAAATAAACCATCACTTGCTATTGCGAAATCAGGGGCGAACGTTGTCGCTACCGCCACAGCTGATCCTTGTGAATCTGGGCTCACTGCAAAATTCTCATTCCGTTATCGTGTGAACGGCGGAAGTTGGAGCGCCTACAGCACTTGGTCGACATCTCCAACATACAGCATGACAGCAACAGAAGGCGCGAGCTACGACTTCCAGTCAGCCACTCGCTGTGATAACGGCTCAACCGCTGGTGACACCTCACCAGAAAGCGATATTACCTCATTCATTTTCCCAATTACCGCTCCTTCGACACCTGTCGTTACCGTTACATCAAGTGGTTCAAATGTGAACGCTACTATTACCGCCGTCACCTGTGCAAGTGGCACAACAGCACAGTACACCCTTCGTAGTCGTACCAATGACGGCACATGGGGAAGTTATGGCTCATGGTCAACTTCTCTTACAGGCACACAATCAGGAACAGGTGGAACGAAGTACGGCTATCAAGCCAAGGCACGCTGTCAGTCTGGATCCAACTACAGTTCAGAAACACAGGGAGTGGAAGGCACATATGTATTTCCAGCAGCAACACCAGCAAAACCAACTATTTCATATGTGACAGGAGCGGACGACGTCACTCGTTGGACATGGAACGCGGCAGGTTGTCCTAGCGGAATGGATTCTGAATATTTCGTCACTTCAAAGAAAGATGACGGGTATTTATGGACAGGAACATACACAAACTCAACTACTGATACCTGGTACGCCGTTGACGAAGGCTACCAATACACCGATAACGTTAAATCGCGCTGTACGAACGCCTATCTTACCACTCCGTGGAGCACGGTAAGTAGCGACAGCAATTACATTCGGCCTATTTCAACCCCTGGAGCACCGACGAACTTCGTTGGCTCGCTCGCATCTGATCGTAAGGCTGTTAACTGGAACTGGACCGCACCAAGTTGTTACTCAGGCTTACAGGCACAAGACTCTAAAACCGCACGGTTCTCATCATCTGGAACGTACGGCTCTTGGACGACACAGGGCTGGTGGGCAAGTGCGTGGTCTCAAACAATTACCGTAAACGGCTCGCCAACCGTCATTGCAGCAGGCTCACAGTTCCAAATCAAAGCAAAATATGTTTGTGTCAATACAGTCACAGGTCGACAAGGATCATGGGGTCCAGAAGGCCAAGCTCCTCTATTCACCGCACCATAATCAGGGAAAAGGATATACATGGAAGATAACTCTCCGAAACCAGTCAGTAAACATGCTAAGAAGATAACCATAATCGTTGTTGCGATTATCGTTGCTATAGCAATAGGTGCCGGTACCATCGCGATTCTCCGTTCGGCAACACCGGCTAGCGACGCAAACTCAACGACAGCCAATAAAGACGAGAAGGCGAAGGAAGCGAAAAATAAATACGACGACGCGACCGCTCTTATGAAAAAGGGCGACTCTACCGGCGCTAAAAAGGCCCTAGAAGATGCACAGAGCCTTTACAATGAGGCCGGCGACTCGTCGCACGACAAAGATATTGAGTCTTCGTTGAGCACGCTTAACAAGCAAAATGAGACGCAGCCTGCGCAAACTGCACCGGCTGCCTCCGAACCAGCAAACAACTAGCTTGTCTTAATGCGACGGTAAGCGAACTTTGCCGCAGTGCGCCACTCTCCGCGTGCATCACTATCGTATTGGTAAATCTCGCCCTGCTTTACTTCACTGATCAGTACAAGCGCGGGGTTATAAGGGGCAAGTGTACGATAAAAAATAATATCCTCGTCGCTAATGTGGCCACGACCAGGGAATACCTCTCGAAACTTACTGCGACCAACCGCATCAAAGTAGTCGGGTTGACCTTTGGGCGGAAAGTAGAGTTCAGCCTTTAGACCCATGCGCGTAATAATTTTCTTTACGTCACTAAGAAGCAATTTTGAATGGCCGTGCACAAACACCAAAAGCTGCTTTTTCGTCGTAAGAAAAACGGTTGCAGTGCCCGTACGGCTCACTTCGATATTACGAACAATAACTTGACTAATGGCAATATCGAGTCCAAAACGATCTTTGGCAATACGTTCCAAGGCCATATCATCATAGATTTCATCGGTCATACTTCTCCTATTGTAGCATCTATTGTTAGATTAGCAATTTTATGATATAATATAAATGAAGTGATGCGCCGCATCACTCGTTCGATCTATGGAGGTGAGTACGTGTCCACGGACTTGACGTCGAGGAATCTCGGCATCGTCTGGGGGCTCCGGTGGATGTTCAGCAAGCCGCGCAGGTCGCCCTGGCTGCCCGCGCTGATCATGCTGATCATCCCCGAACTCCTGGCCATCGGCCTCGAAGGCCGCGTGGCCGACCCGCGCAAGCAGTACCTGGGAGTCTTCCCGGGCGACCTCTTCCTGAGTGTCGCCATGGGAACAGCCTTCTGGCTGGCCACCCGCTACCTGAGCCAGTACGACCGCAAGCGGTGGTACCAGCAGTGGTGGTGGCAGGCTAGTTCCGTACTGTTCGGACTGGCGTTCGCTGGCTCCGTCTTCTACGGCGAGCTCAGCAACACCATCCACCGCTACGTGCCCAGCGCCGCCTACACCCAGGCGCAGTTCGTCAGCCCGACCAACCTGTTCCACTACGGCATCGTCGCTGTGATGAGCTACCTCGTGCCGGCTGTCGTGGTGCCCGTGCTGATCCACGCGCCGAACCGCGACCAGCTCTGGGTACTCAAGACGCTCATCATCCTGTGCCTGCTGGCCTGGATGACCTGCGCCGTCATCCTCGACAACTCCCTGCCGCGGCCGAACCTGGCCGATGTCCACGGTGAGTGGTTCGGCGGCTGGTGGCACAACCTGGGCTGAACGTAGCCCCTCCGCAGGTCGAACTGACCGCTCGCAAACTGGTACACCACCAGGGCGCGAGCGGTCGTTTGACTTTTCAGACGATCTACAGAGTTCGTTTTGCGCTACAATAGGTGTAATGGATTTCACGACTCGATACGGCAAACTGAATGCGGCGCAAAAGAAGGCCGTCGATACAATTGACGGCCCTGTCATGGTCATCGCAGGACCAGGAACAGGAAAAACGGAGCTGCTTAGCATGCGCGCAGCAAACATTCTAAACAAAACAGACACGCTACCCGAAAATATTCTTTGTCTTACGTTTACCGAAAGTGGTGCCGATGCCATGCGTCGACGCCTTGTTGAAATTATTGGGCCGTCTGCCTATAAAGTAGCCATCCATACCTTCCACAGTTTCGGTGCTGAGGTGATTAATCAAAATGGCACCTTTTTCTACCACGGAGCAAATTTTAGAGCTGCAGACGAGCTAGGAAGCTACGAACTTCTTCGAAAAATATTTGATGAACTCGACTATGCCAACCCGCTTGCCGCAAAGATGAACGGTGAGTACACCTATCTTAAAGACACGCTTGCGGTTATTTCGGAACTAAAGAAAAGTGGTTTAACAAGTGATGAACTTCTTGGCATTCTTGATGCTGATGATCAAGTTATTGACACTACTGAACCACTCCTGGGTGCGGTTTTTGCAGGGCGCATCAGCAAAGCAACCGGGAGTCAGCTTGAACAGCTTATTGAACCTATTCAAAAGAGCGCTCAACCAATAACGCTTCCTGGATTCGTCTCATTAGCAACAGTACTGGGCGATAGTCTTGAAGTAGCCATTTCAGAAGCACTTGAAACCAACTCAACGAAGCCACTAACCGCCTGGCGTAATACCTGGATGAAAAAAGACGAGACAGGAGATTTCGTCCTAAAATCGCGCGAACGAATCGCAAAGCTTCGCGCAGCTAGCTACGTTTACTATCAGTACCTTGCTCGTATGCAAGAGGCCGAATTATACGATTTCGACGATATGATTCTACGCGTCGTTCATGCCATGGAAGTATTTCCCGAGCTTCGCTTAAATTTGCAGGAAAAGTACCAGTACGTCATGGTTGACGAATTTCAGGATACTAACTTAGCGCAAATGCGTATTTTGCACAATCTTACCAGTAATGAAATAAATAATGGTCGTCCAAATATTCTTGTTGTAGGAGACGACGACCAAGCTATTTACAGTTTCCAAGGAGCAGACGTCAGCAATATTCATAACTTCCGACATCTATTTAACGAAACAGCACTGATCGTTCTGACCGATAACTATCGTTCTGCAGAAACAATTTTATCGCATGCCAGGAGCGTCATAACGCTTGGTAGCGATCGCCTTGAAAACACCATTCCCGAACTAAACAAGACGCTCACGCCCCACAAAACAAATCCGTCGAGCAGCACGGAACTCGTTGAGTTGCCATCGCTCGCTGATGAAAGAATATGGCTAGCTGAAGTAGTCGATCAAAAAATCAAAAGCGGCGTAAATCCTTCAAGTATTGCCATTCTTGCGAGGCGCCATCACGAACTTATTCATTTGCTTCCGTATCTGACTAAAAAGGGAATAGCCGTCAACTACGAACGTCGTGACAACGTTCTAGACCTGGAGATTATTCAGCTCATTGAACTCCTTGCAACTATTCTAGTCATGATCTTCGAGCAGCGCCACCAAGATGCCGATAGTCTTATTCCCGAGCTTCTTGCGCACCCAGCGTTCGCCATCCCGCCTTTAGACATATGGCAACTTAGTATGAAAGCACACCAAACGCACACCTCGTGGATGGAGCTGATGAGTCAAACCCCAGAATTCCAACCACTGCACGAATGGCTTATTTCACAGGCGCAGGCATTAAAAACTACACCGCTCGAACATATGATTGATGAAATTACCGGCCATGTCAGCGACGAAAGTCGTTCATCATTTACTTCGCCTATTTTTAACTATTATTTCTCGGCTGAACAGCTCGAAAAAACTCCGGAGGACTATTTAGTTTGCCTTGAAGCTCTGCGTACGATTCGTGCAAAGCTTCGAAACTACACACCCTACGAACAACCTACACTGCAATCGTTCCTCGAATTCATTCGTGTCCATCGCCAGCTAGGCGCGCCTATTACAAGTATTCGCCCCCAAAGCCAACAATCTAACTCGCAGGCGGTCACTCTTATGACTGCACATAAATCGAAAGGTCTCGAATACGACCATGTATACGTCATGGGAGCAGTTGACTCATCTTGGGGCGCACGAGTTCGTTCGCGTTCGCGGCTTATAAGTTATCCAGAAAATCTTCCACTTACTATTTCGGGCGACACGGCCGACGAACGAATGAGGCTCTTCTTCGTGGCCATGACCCGTGCCCGCCTGAATCTTACTATTAGCTACAGCACGAGCGACGATAACGGAAAGCCGACTGATCGCGCTAACTTCCTTCTCGGCGAACCATGGAATGCCACCATACCGAATGTTTCAAATACACCGAAAGAACAAATAGAGCATGCAGAAACTCGTTGGTACGAGCCGATTATTCACCCCATCAATCAGGATATGCGACAGCTACTTGCTCCTATGCTCGAAAACTACAAACTTAGTGCGACTCATCTAAATAATTTTCTTGATATTTCCAGAGGTGGTCCACAAAAGTTTCTCATAAATAATCTCCTCCGTTTTCCTCAGGCCATGAGCCCGAGCGCCTCGTACGGTTCAGCAATTCATGCGACGTTACAGCGTGCTCATTCGCATCTCGCCGCCACAGGAAAACCACGACCCGCAGAAGATATTCTACATGACTTCGAGAAAAGCCTTGAAACTCAGCATCTTCCTGAAGCCGATTTTCATCTTTATTTACAAAAGGGTATTGACGCACTTTCAACATTCCTTGAAGCCAAATACCAAGATTTTAAACCAACCCAAAGAGCAGAACTGAACTTTGCCGGCCAAGCAGTTTTCCTTGGTACTGCGCATCTTACTGGCTCACTCGACCTTGTCGATATCGATAAAACCGAGAAGGTGATTACGGTTACCGATTACAAGACAGGGCGTCCAGCTCGCGACTGGTCGGGTAAAAGTGACTATGAAAAGGTAAAACTTCATAAATATAGGCAGCAGCTCATGTTCTATGAACTCCTTATTCAGCATTCGCGTGATTTCAACAGCTTCCGAGTAGATAAGGGTGTTTTGCAATTCGTCGAAGCAACGCCAAAAGGTGAAATTATCGCTCTTGAGGCTACATTCTCACGCGAAGATCTTGAACGTTTCACGCGGCTCATTCAAGTAGTCTGGAACCACATTCTCACACTCGACTTTCCAAACACCGATGATTTTGAACCAAGCTATAAGGGCATGCTCGCCTTTGAAGCCTCTCTTCTTGGCGAATAGCCATATAACGACAAACAGTTGACCAATAATCAAAAAGAGATTATAGTTCAAATTGCCCCGAAAGAGCACTCTCCTAAAGATGACGTGCCTCTCGGGCGCTCATTGACAGGAATAGTGCTTTCACGAACCAGGTGCTTGTCGCTTTTTGACAAGTGCCTTTCCAGGCGAGCACGCGCCAACTCCACACTGGACGGATAAGGGACCCTCCCTCAACCCCCCCAAGAGGAGGGACTGGTCCGCCGTCACCATTAAGGTGTGTGAACGGCGCGTGCTCGCCGCCCATAATCGTCTCCACATGATTAAGGCGGCAGCTCGTGTCCAAAGCTATTGCGAAACCCGCCGGGGTCAACGCCAGCAAAGCTGGTAAGATCGACTGCGACTGGTGCTGTGAGAACAGCCATGTCGACGGCGGAAACGTCCTCACGCATAACGCGTGCAACAATACCGGTCACAAGGCCGGATGCCTCTACCGTACGAATGTACTGAAGCGCTGAGGCGCGGGAGAGGGCATGCATTTCGCGATGCATCGCTGTTCGGACGAGTGCACTATTCCTGTCCGTCTCCCAATTTTTATAATCAGATTGTAGGAATTGGGAGATGTTTTTATCAATCGTGCTAACAATGAAATCATTCATTGTCTACTAGTTATCTGATATAATGTAATTAATATGAACTTTTGGCAAGACTTACCACGTCCGTTCTTTATTTTGGCTCCAATGGAGGCTGTAACTGACGTAGTATTTCGCCATGTTGTCGCTCATGCCGCCTCGCCAGATATCTATTTCACCGAGTTCACTAACGCAAGCAGCTACTGCAGCCCAGCAGGCATTCATAGTACTCGTGGTCGCCTTACATTTACGGCCGACGAACAGCCTATGGTCGCCCAAATTTGGGGTAGCCGACCCGAGCAATTCGCTCAAATGTCGCTTGGCTTGAAAGAGATGGGATTTTCAGGCATTGATATTAATATGGGCTGTCCAGATAAATCCGTCGTTAAGGGCGGAGCGGGAAGTGGACTAATAAAAACACCAGAGCTCGCCGCCGAGCTTATTGCTGCCGCAAAAGAAAGCGGCCTCCCGGTAAGCGTAAAGACACGTCTTGGTTACAATGCAACGGATGAGTGGCGTGAGTGGCTAACGCACATTTTGAAGCAAGATATCGTCAACTTAACGATCCACCTCCGTACCCGAAAAGAAATGAGTAAAGTTGATGCCCACTTTGAACTTATTCCAGAAATAAAGAAACTGCGCGATGAAATCGCCCCCAACACATTACTAACAATTAATGGTGACATCCGCAATCATACACACGGTAAAGAACTGGCGGAAAAATACGGCGTAGACGGCATTATGATAGGCCGCGGTATTTTTACAAACCCATTTGCTTTTGAAACTACTCAAAAAGAGCACTCGCGTACTGAGCTTATCGGGCTTCTTAACTTCCACCTGAATCTGTTCGACAAATACTCAACCGAACTAGAGCCACGTCGCTTCGAACCGCTAAAACGTTTCTTTAAAATTTACGTTCGTGATTTTCCTGGTGCAAGTGAACTACGCGAACAGCTTATGCACACAAAAAGCACTGAAGAAGTTCGTGAACTTATAAATAGCTAGTCGAGTTACGCCGCAAGCGTAAAACGACCACGAAAGACAGCAGGTAAATCGCCTGCAGTAAGCGTCCCTGAAACAGCAAGGGTACGAATCCAGAAATCTGCTTCAGCGGTGTCGTAAGCACGCTGGCGATCAATACCGTGCTCTGAATGCGCTTCATCCGCAATAAGGTCAGCGTACATGCGTCCGCGCCACGAATCCACTACAAAAGCCTGTGCCGTACCCTCCACACCCTGACTTGCCATTTCCTCATCAAACATTCGCTGATCGAATGTTGTCCCTTCGATATCGTTTATAACGACAAAGTCTTCCAAATGATCATCGGCAAGTTCCTTTATAACCGAGCCTTTACGCTCCATAAGATCCATCGTTTTATTGCCTGCAGCATCCTTAAAGAACTCTGGCGCATTCTCCACTTGGTTTTCATATACCGCAAAAACGCGCTCTATAGCCGCCGTTTTTGCTTCAAGCGCTTCGCCTGTAACTCCCTGCAAATCGCGATAAACCGTTGTCACCAAATTAGTGATTTCACTCCTATACTTCAGTGCATTCGCCGTAATCTCAGGGTAAAGATCGATCGCCCCACAGCCACATTTCTCGCCGCTTGCATGGTTATCGGTATGGCCACCATACTCAACCTTCCGCTTGTCTAATATTGCTGCCGTTTCTTTACGGTCATTTAGAACAGTGTCGCCTTCGATAACATTGCCGCGAATGGTCGAACGGAACATACTCGACGCCACGACCAAGCCGCCGCCAAATATCTTGGCGCGTCGCCTTGATTTTTTAAACACCTGCTTTGCTGTGTCAATCATTTGATACACTACCGAAGTAGGGCGGCCATCGCCACATCCATCGTCTTTAGCATCCACATCAACCGCCACAAACGGTTTGCCGCTTTTAATGATCTCGAGACCTTTTTCCATTGCATCAGGTGTTAATCCTGAAAGTTCAGGATTCTTTAACTGTTTCGTGGTGCTAATTCCACCCTCACCAAAACCAAAACCGTTTGGTGCAGCTACTCTCACTTCGATTGAAAAACCTTGTTCTCGTTTTTCACGTTCTTCTTCGGGCATCATAGAGCCTCCCATTTCATGGCTTGTTACTGGCATAGTGCAAATCTTTCTTGAATAAAAAATAACGCGGTCGCTCGATAGGACTATTCGCGTTTCCTGGGGTATTATACGCTTCAACTTACGCATTGTTAAGCATAATGTAGCGCATTAACTATAATAAGCTGTGGTATTCTATATATATGGTATACGAATCGGCAAGAGACGCTATATTTAGTATTCGCTACGATAAAACACCCGACAGATTTACTATCGAGAGTGTAAACGAATTGCCAACTTTCAATGCTGTCCGCCTTGAACTGGGAAGTAGCGATGATTTTATTCTTTTCGACAATGACACTCCTGGTGCTTTCCGATTCGCAACACACTCTGGCCAAAATAAGTTAGCAGTAGCGACACTAGCGCTGGCTATTTTCGATGAAGAATATCTCCTCTTCTCTGGTAGTATGCGCGAAGGCGCACAAATATACGACCTTGAAACCCGCATGGCAACTGCCACGGCAAACTATTCAAACCGCAGGCGGCTTGCCCGCATTGCGCTTCATGCTAGAGCGCCCGACGCATCAACAGAAGTGAAGGAGCTTCACGCTCGCATTGAAACCGCTAGCGACGATGGCGACGGCGAAGGTCCGCGACTTTCAGACGAACTGAGTGACGATCAACCAACTGGTGCGCCTGTTCAAGTTCAACCTGATTTTTAGCGCTGTCACGCATAGCAATTGCGCGCTCAAGCGCAGCTTTGCTTTCTGCCTCAATAATATCCTCGCCATGATCGGCTTCGTCTACTAGGACGCGCATTTTCTCAGGAGATATTTCAATTACCCCACCACTAATGGCAAAGTAGTCCAGCTCGCTATCGGGATCTGTTTTTTTGTAGCGTACGGCAATAGCACCCGGCACGGCAATAGTAACCAGTGGTTCGTGACCTGGAAATACAGAAATTTCGCCGTCTGCCGTCGGGAGCATTATTTCATAAACTTCTTGGTCAACTTTCTTGCCAAGGAGGGTAATAAGTTCTAGATTCATATCTATTATAGTAGCAAAAAAACTCGCCAGTGGCGAGTCCTTCAAAACAGGGGAATGATAGATGCTCAGTGAGGAGCCAGATGGCGGCGCGCTCCGAGCGCTCGTGGCCCGAGCGGCCGCCATCTTCCCCGAACGTCTTGGCCTCAGTGGTCGCGGTGATCCTCGACCTTGTCCGGCCCCTGCTTGGGGTTGGAGTGGTCGTCGTCCTTCTTGTTCGCCTTGGCGATGAAGTAGACGATGGTGAAGATCACGGCCGCGACGAAGCCGATGACGAACATCGCCGCGAAGGCCGAGAAGTCGAAGCCGTTCAGGGCGACGAACGAGACGCCGACGATCGCCAGGACGGCGATCAGAAGCACTCGGGGCCAGAACCCCCAGCCCAGCGTGGGCCGAGGCTCGCCCGTGTGTTCACGGTTGTCTCGCTTCTTCTTGCCCTCGGGCTTCTCGTCGCGGACGACGGGCAGCTCCTGGGTACCGTGCGGACCGGTCTTGGTGACCGGCTCGATGGGAGCGGCACCACGGACGCGAGGGGTGAATCCCTCGGGTAGCGTGAAGCTGCGGGTGCGCGGTTCGGACATGAGCACTCTCCTTAAAGAGCATCTATCGCGTCGGCGCAGGCAGCGCCGACTTGGGCGTCTTGCTTGACCAACTAACTTTATTATATCATAAATACATAAAAAATACAACCCCACCAAAGAGGTAGGGCTGTATTTATAAGAGAGAAACGACTAGTCTTTCTTCTCTGCAAGGCTGCCACCAGCCATATAGAACCAGCTCTCTGGCTTATCGTCGTACTTACCAGCTAAGATATCTTTCGCATCGCGAATCGTATCTTCTAGCTTAATGTAGACGCCGGGGTTACCAGTAAATTGTTCGGCAACGTAGAACGGCTGCGCGAAGAAACGCTGCAGACGACGCGCCCGGTTAACAATTTGTTTTTGGTCGTCTGAAAGCTCTTCCATACCCAAAATCGCAATGATATCTTGCAGCTCTTTATACTGCTGCAAGACACGTTGCACTTCACGAGCAACTTTGTAGTGCTCTTCACCAACAACTTCTGGATCGAGGCTGTTTGACGAGCTATCAAGTACGTCAACCGCAGGGTAGATACCAATTTCGGTAAGTGCACGGTTCATCACGATAGTAGCATCGAGGTGAGCGAAGGTCGTTGCAGGCGCTGGGTCAGTAAGGTCGTCTGCAGGTACATATACTGCTTGAACAGAGGTAATCGAACCTTTTTTCGTACTTGTAATACGTTCCTGAAGCGCACCCATTTCTTGTTGAAGGTTAGGCTGATAACCTACAGCCGAAGGAAGACGGCCAAGAAGAGCAGAAACTTCCGCGCCAGCCTGAGTGTAGCGGTAAATGTTATCGATAAACAGTAGTACGTCTTTACCGTCATCGCGGAAGCTTTCAGCAATCGCAAGACCTGAAAGAGCAACACGCAGACGTGCTCCAGGTGGTTCATTCATCTGGCCAAAGACAAGACTTGTCTTTCCAAGAACACCAGCTTCTTCCATTTCGTGGTAAAGGTCGTTGCCTTCACGGGTACGTTCACCAACACCAGCAAACACCGAGTTACCGCTGTGGAACTTAGCGATGTTGTTGATCAGTTCTTGAATAAGCACCGTTTTACCAACACCCGCACCAGCAAAGAGGCCGGCTTTCCCACCTTTAGTTAGTGGGGCAATAAGGTCGATAACTTTAATACCTGTTTCAAGAATCTCGGCCTTGTTTGACTGCTCGGAAAGAGCAGGTGGTTCACGATGAATTGAAGCGCGCTTGCCGGTAACTGGCTTGCCGTCGTCAATAACATCACCAACCACGTTAAACATACGTCCCTGAGTTTGTTCGCCTACAGGAACACTAATTGGTGCGCCTGTTGCCTCTACTTCTTCGCCGCGCTTCAAACCGTCCGTGCTTGAAAGGGCAATCGCACGAACCGTTCGTTCGTCCAGGTGCTGAGCTACCTCAAAGGTAATCGTCTTTTTATTATGGGTTACCCGTAGGGCTTCATACATGCCCGGCAGGTGTTTTTCCTCAAATTCTACGTCAACAACCACACCAATAACTTGGGTAATGCGGCCTTTCGTAGTTGTTAGTTCTTTACTCATCATCTCTCCTTTAATCTCTAAGGGCCTCAACGCCGCCTGATATTTCTGCTAATTCCTGGGTAATCGCACCTTGACGAACCTTGTTCATTGCGACAGTTAGGTCGTCGGCCAAATCAGACGCGTTGTCGGTAGCATTTTTCATGGCAATCATCTGCATACTGTACTCGCTCGCTTTCGCATCGAGTAGCGCCTGGAATATCTTTGCGCCAACTAAACGATACGTCGTCGCATCGAGTACCGCTTCGGCACTTGGCTCGTATAGTGCGTCACGGACATGGTCGGTTACTTCCGTTGCAGTAAATCCGGCAGGAAGCACCCGTGTTACCGTAACCTGTTGGTTAATACTACTGATAAACTCAGTGTAAATAACATCTACCGCATCAACTTCACCACTGATAAATGCATCACGCGCTGTATCAAGAATGGCACGAAGTTCGTTTCCGGCTGGCTCGTCGGGTAGGTATTCGTACGCACCAACAATGTTCGTGTTCTTCAGTCGCGTCGCAAACTGTGAAGTTTTACGCCCTACGGCAATCGTCGTATTTTTAATACCCGTTTTATCATCGGTTGTTAGTTCACGAAGATACGCCTTTAGCACATTGCTGTTATAGGCGCCTACAAGCCCCTTGTCAGCAGCGATAACAATAAGAAGACGAGACTTTACTTCACGAACTTGAAACAGTGGGTGGTCGTCGGTAACGCCCTGACTAGCAAGGTACGTTAATAATTCGCTTGCGGCCTGAGTATAGGGCGCAGACGCCTTATCTGCCTCTTGGGCGCGGCGCATTTTACTGGCCGCAACCAACTGCATCGCTTTCGTAATCTGCTTGGTGCCTTTGACCGAGCGGATACGCGATTTAAGTTGCCGCAAAGACGCCACTGTTACGCCTCAAACCCTTTAGCTGCGGCTTTAGCCGCTTTAGCAACAACAGCCATCAGTTTTTCATCTGGCTTGTCACCGGTGTTCAATTTACGCATATCCTCTTTGTGGTCAGTCCACAAACGGGTAAGTAGTGCCGTTTGAGCATCTTTAATTTTAGTAACCGCCACACCATCGAAGATACCTTCGTTTACTGCGTAGATACTAGCAACTTGCTCCCAAATGCTCATAGGCTGATACTGTGCTTGTTTTAGAAGCTCAGTAAGACGCTGACCACGGTCGATTTGCGCTTTAGTTGCTTCATCGAGGTCACTTCCGAACTGTGCGAAACTTGCAAGTTCGCGGAACTGACTAAGACCAAGCTTCAAGTGTCCGCTAACACCCTTAACTGCCTTAGTCTGCGCGTCACCACCAACACGGCTTACCGAAAGACCAGCCGAGATTGCCGGACGAATACCTTGGTAGAATAGGTCGGTTTCCATGAAAATCTGACCATCGGTAATTGAAATAACGTTGGTTGGAATGTAGGCCGAAATGTCACCTGCCTGAGTTTCAATAATAGGAAGAGCCGTAAGGCTTCCGGCGCCAAGATCGTCAGAAAGCTTAGCTGAACGCTCCAAA
>Ga0136846_1223505_pt1 | contig 20341 bp, 25 predicted proteins | sample HopSoiMetagenom2_FD_96841 | JGI IMG/M metagenome (GOLD analysis project Ga0136846, IMG submission 96841) | Grasslands soil microbial communities from Hopland, California, USA - 2 Assembly 2016 (version 4) | ecosystem: Environmental > Terrestrial > Soil > Grasslands | place: USA: Hopland...
CTGCGCGGCAAGGTGCGGGCGGGCGCGGCACCACCGGACGCGAAGCTTCTCTACCGCCACGAGTCCGAGCCGCTCGCGAGCCTCGTGCACGACATGAACAAGTTCTCGAACAACGTGATGGCGAGCCAGATCTTCCTCGCGCTTTCCGCCGAGCGCGGCGCCGCGGGCGAGGCGGGGGCGAGCGAGCGCGTGCTGCGGGAATGGATGAAGTCACGCGCCATCGACGCTCCCGGCTTCTCGATCGAGAACGGCTCGGGGCTGTCGCGCACCGACCGCATCACCGCGGCCTCGCTCGCCCAGCTGCTTCGCACCGCCTGGGCATCGCCCGCGATGCCCGAGATCGCGGCCTCCCTGCCGATCTTCGCCGTGGACGGCACCCTCAAGCTGCGCAAGCCGGGCAGCGCCGCCGGCCAGGCGCACCTCAAGGGCGGTACGCTCACGGGGGTGCAGAGCATGGCCGGCTATGTGCTCGATGCCCGCGGCCACCGCTGGGTGGTGGTGATGATCCTGAACCACCCGAACGCGAATGCCGCGCAGCCCGCTCTCGACGCGCTCGTCGAGTGGGTGTACCGCCTGCCGGGAAGGAGCACGCCATGACCGCCGCGTTGCTGCAAACCCATGAAGTGCGCAACCAGGTGCCCGCGCTGGAGGGCTACGACGCGTACGGCGCGGATCCGTGGTTGCGCGCGGCGGTGCGGCGCGCGGGCGTCGAGTGGATCGACTCGGCAGCCCAGGCCCTCGGCACGTATGTGGCCTCGGCGGAGGCCCAGCACCATGCGACGCTCGCGAATCGCTACACGCCGGAACTGCATGCCTTCGACCGCACCGGCATGCGCGTCGACCGGGTGGAGTACCACCCGTCCTACCACGTGCTCATGAACCGCGCCTTCAGCGCGGGCCTGCATTCGCTCGCCTGGAAGCGCGACGCAGGCGGCTTCTCGGGCCGCGCGGCGCTCTTCTACCTCTGGAACCAGCTCGAGCAGGGCACCTCCTGCCCGGTGACCATGACGTTCGCCTCCGTGCCGATGCTCGAGCACGCCCCGGACCTGCTGCGCGACTGGCGTGGGCGCATCCTCGCCGACGCCTACGACCCGAGGCCCGCGCCCGTGCTCCAGAAAGCGGCGGTCACCATCGGCATGGCGATGACGGAGAAGCAGGGTGGCAGCGACCTGCGCGCCGTGCAGACGGTCGCGGTCCGCGAAGGGGGACTCTACCGGCTCACGGGACACAAGTGGTTCTGCTCGGCGCCGATGAGCGACGGGTTCTTCACGCTCGCGCGCATGAAGGAAGGCGTGAGCTGCTTCTTCGTGCCGCGCTCGCTGCCGGACGGCGCGCGCAACCCCTTCCTCATCCAGCGCCTGAAGGACAAGGTCGGCAACCGCTCCAACGCCTCGGCCGAGATCGAATACCGGGACACGGCCGCATACGCGGTCGGGGAACCGGGGCGCGGCATCGCCACCCTCATCAACATGGCGCACCACACGCGCTTCGACATCGTGGTGGCGGCGGCCGCGATGATGCGCGCGGCGCTCAACCAGGCGCTGCACCACGCCGCGCACCGCGAAGCCTTCGGCAAGCGCCTCGTGGACCATCCGTTGATGGCCAACGTGCTCGCCGACCTCGCGCTCGAGGCCGAAGCGGCGACGCTGCTCGCGTTCCGCCTCGCGGCCGCGTTCGATGGCGCCAGGAAAGATGCGGCCGAGCGCGAGCTGCAGCGGGCGCTCACCCCCATCGCGAAGTACTGGCTGTGCAAGCGCATGACGGCCGTCGCGGCCGAGGCGATGGAATGCCTCGGGGGCAACGGCTACGTCGAAGAAGGCGCGCTCGCGAGGCTATTCCGCGAGGCGCCGTTGAACGGCATCTGGGAAGGCAGCGCCAACGTGATCTGCCTGGATGCGCTGCGCGCGCTCGCGAAATCGCCGGAGGCCCTGGACGCGCTCGCGCGCGAGGTGGCGCTGGCAAAGGACACGCGGCTGGACCAGCGGCTCGTGGAGGTGCGCCAGCTCCTGGCGAGCCCGGCGAATGCCGAATCCGGCGCGCGACGCATCCTGGAGACGATCGCCGTGGCGACGCAGGCCTCGCTCATGCGGCGCTACGGCGATGCGGGCGCCGCGGACGCGTTCGTGAGTTCGCGGCTGGAGGATTCGTTGCGCGCGTTCGGGGGCCTGTCGCTGGATGCCGCAGGCCTGCAGGCGCTGGTGGAGCGGGCGAAGCTCGCGGCCTAGGCGGCCTTCGCCTCTTCGAGCATCGTGAGCTTCTCGCGGGCCAGCTTGAACTGGTGGCCCAGCGTGCACAGGCCCTCGCTGTCGAAGCGCTGGGCGAGCTTCGCGAAAGTCTCGTCGTGCTCGGTGTCGATATGGCGCGCGACCAGGTCGCGTACCACGTGCAGCTGCGCCGTCCACTCGCTCGTGCCGGCACGGCCGCGGTCGAGCTTCTGGAAGAGGCCGTCGATCAGGTCGTGCTCGACGAAGCGCTCGTCCGCGCGCGCCGAGGAGGCGGACGCTTCGGCACCTTCCAAAGCGCGGTAGACGACCGTCTCCTCGGCGAGCGCGTGGATCACCCACGCGCGGCGCAGCTTCTGCAATCGGGTGCGGCAATCCGCAGGGTCGCATTCGCGCAACGCGTCCAGCTCCGACAGGGCCAGCTCGTGGTCCCGCCGGAGGAGGTCGCGGATATCGTCGAAAGCGTCCATGGCGCCGCTGGGGTAGGGCTTAGCGATGCTCGTTCGCTTCCTTCTCGATCTTCTTGCCGCCCGACTGCACGTCGCGGCCGAAGCCTTCCATCGTGCTGCAAGCGGCGAGCAGGAAAGACGCGCCAATGATCGCGGCGATGAGACGTTTCATTTGATGCCTCCGTTGTCTATGCGGGAAAGGGGGTGTTTCAGCACTCCCATCCTCGCTTGCGAGGCCATCTTTCGAAATCGGGCGATGGCTTCCGCCGCTGTCGGTCGCCGCCAGCAGGCGTGTCGGCGGGTTCCTACGGCCGGGCGCGCACGGCCCGGTTCGCGGCATACAGCGCCGCAAGCGCGGCCGCCACCGCCGCCACGAACGAAGGCGCGATGCCCCACGCCTGCACGGTCGCGGCCACGACGAGGAAGAACGAGCTGAACCCGGTGAGCCCGACCGCGAATCCGCGCACGAGGCGCGCGAGCGCCCCTGGGCCATAGAGCGCGAGCGTGAAGGGCGGCATGATCGAGCCCGTGATGGGCAGCGACAGCAGGACGCCGCTCACCGTCGGCCCGAACACCGGCGCGCTCCAGAGGATGAGGCCGGCGAGCGCCACCGCCGCCAGCAACCGCAGCCTCAATTCCATCGGCGGGATCGCGGGCGGCGGCGATTCACCGTGAACGCGCGGCAATCCGCGCCACGCGATTGACAGCCCCACCGCGGCGAGCGCGGCGGCGAGCGCGAGCGACATCGGCAGCAACGTCACGGCGAGCGCAACCGAAAGAAATCCCGTCCAGCCGCCGGCGAGCGACGCGAGCCATCCCCGGCGCTGGCCGATGTGCGCGAGCGACATGAGGTGCGCCGACTGCGCGGCCACGGCCGCCAGCGTGAAGAGCGCCGATTTGGCGGCGAACGCCGGGCCCAGGTCCATCGCGAGGAAGAGCGTGATCGGCCCGCCGATGAGCGGCATGCCGCCGAGATAGCCCGACACCGCGTGGCCCCAGCGGCGCGCCGCGAGGCTCGCGAGCCAGACCGCGGCCGGCACCAGCGCCAGCCGCAGCAGCATCTCCACCGTCACTTGCGGTTGCCGCCCGCCACCATGCGGTACTCGTAGAGGCGGCATTCCAACGCGCCGTTGTAGAGCACGGTCTTGCGCGAGGGCTTGAGGCGGATGAGCTTCGCGAGCTCCGGGTCGCCCGAGAAGATGTAAGCGGTCCAGCCGTCGAATTTCTGCTTGAGGGTGTCGCCGAGCTTCGGGTAGAACTCGGCGAGCTGCTCCTTCTCGCCCAGCCGCACGCCGTACGGCGGGTTGGTGACGATCATTCCCGAGGCCGCGGGCGCGGACATCTCCAGCAGGTTGGCCTGCTTGAGCGACACCACGTCCTCCAGTCCCGCCTCGCGCAAGTTCAGCACCGCGTGCCCCAGCGAACGCCCATAGAGATCGGATCCATGGATCGGCAGCTTCTGCGGCGGCCGCTCGACCTTCCTCGCATTGGCCAACATGCGATCCCAAGTGGACTCGTTGAACCGCGAAAGCTTCGCGAACGCGAATTCGCGATGGCGTCCGGGCGCGCGCTCGAGCGACATCTCGGCGGCCTCCGAGAGGAAGGTTCCCGCGCCGCACATCGGATCCAGCAGCGGCATTCCGGGCTTCCAGCCGGCGAGCCGCAGGATGCCCGCGGCGAGGTTCTTCTTGAGGGGCGCCTCGCCCACGTGGTCGCGCTTGCCGCGCTTGAACAGCGACTCCCCGCTCGTGTCCACGTAGAGCGTGCAGGCCTTGTCGTCGAGGAAGACGTGGATGCGGACGTCCGGCTCGCGGGTCTCCACCGACGGGCGCTTGCCCGTGGCGCCGCGGAACTGGTCGGCGACGGCGTCTTTCACGCGCAGCGTGATGAAGTCCAGGCTCTTGACGGGGCTGCGGTGCGCGTTGGTCTCGACCTTGATGGTGCGGTCGGCGTTGAAGTACGCGTTCCAGCGCACCGCGGCGGCGCCGGCGTAGATGTCGTCCTCCTTGCGATAGGGAAACTGCGCCACCCGCCACAGGATGCGGCTCGCGATGCGCGAGTGCAGGTTGGTCGTGTAGATGAGGTCGAACGGGCCGCTGAAGGCCACGCCCGCGTCCAGGGCCTTGGGGCCCTTCGCCCCCAGCTCGCCCAGCTCCTCGGCCAGCGCGGGCGCGAGGCCCCGCGGGCACGGCGCGAAGAACTCGTGCGTGGCGTTGTCCTGCTTCACCAGGATGCGGGGCGAGCCAGCGGCCATCTCAGAAGGGCTTGACGACCACGAGGATCACCACGGCGACGAGCAGGACCGTCGGCACCTCGTTCACCCAGCGATAGAAGACGTGCGTGCGGCTGTTGGCGTCGCGCGCGAAATCGCCGAGCAGCTTGCGCAGCCAGAAGTGGTAGGCCACGAGGATCGCCACGAGCGCGACTTTCGCTTCCAGCCACCTTCCCGAGAAGCCGAAACCGAACCAAAGCCAGAACCCCGACAGCAGCGTGAGGACCATGGCGGGCATCATGATGCCGCGGTAGAGCTTGCGCTCCATCACCTTGAACCTTTCCCGGGAAGGGGCGTCGTCGGACATCGCGTGATAGACGAACAGCCGCGGGAGATAAAATAGCCCCGCGAACCAGGAAACCACGAAGACGATGTGCAAGGCCTTGACCCACAACATAGGGGTTCATTTTACCCTCGCGCTCCTGGCCGCCCTCTGGGGTGGCCTGCCCGCGCTCGCGGCACCGGTGGTGAAGACCGAACACGTCGAGGCCGAGCTCGTCACCGAGAAGGCCTCCGCCCAGCCGGGCAAGCCCGCCACCGTGGGCCTCAAGCTCAGGATGGCCGAGCATTGGCACACCTACTGGAAGAACCCGGGCGACTCGGGCCTTCCGACGAAGATCGATTGGGTCCTGCCGGAGGGCTGGAAGGCCGGCGACATCCAGTGGCCCTACCCGCGGCCGCTGCCGATCGGGCCGCTGATGAACTACGGCTACGAGGACGAAGTGGTGCTGCTCTCGGAGCTCACGCCGCCCGCCAACGCGAAGCCCGGCTCCCATGCCGTGAAGGCGAAGGCCGAGTGGCTCGTCTGCAAGGACGTGTGCATCCCGGAGAAGGGCGAGCTGGATCTCACCCTGCAGGTGGCGGCGGCCGAGCCCGTGGCGAATCCTCGCTATCAGGCGCACATCGAACGCGCGCGCAACATGTTGCCGGTCGCGCCAACCGGCTGGAAATTCGACTCCGCCGTGCAGGCAGGCAAGCTCGTGGTGCGGCTCGTGCCCCCGCCGGGGTCCAAGGCGCCCGACCAGGTCGCGTTCTTTCCCGAGCGCGAGCAGCTGATCGAACCGGCCGCGCCGCAGAAGGTCTCGCGCGAGGGCGACGGCGTGCGCATCGAGATGAAGCTCGCCGATCCGCCGCCCGCGGCGCTCCAGGTGGTGAAGGGCGTAGCCGTTTCAGACGACGGTTGGCCGTCGATTGCGAAGAAGGCGATCGAGGTCGATGCGCCCGTCAACGCATCGATGGCCGCGGCGCCTGCCGCCGCGACGCGACCTGCGGCCGGTGACATCGCCGGAAGCACCGCGACGGCGCTCTTGTTCGCTCTCGTGGGCGGCATCCTCCTCAACCTCATGCCTTGCGTATTCCCGGTGCTCGGCATCAAGGTCCTCGGCTTCGTCGAGCACGCGCACGGTGAGGCGCGCGCGCTGCGCACGCAGGGCTGGGCGTTCTTCGCGGGGACGCTGCTGTCCTTCCTCGCGCTCGCGGGGCTGATGCTCGCATTGCGCGCCGGGGGCACGCAGCTGGGTTGGGGATTCCAGCTCCAGTCGCCGGTGGTGGTGTCCATGCTTGCGGCGCTCTTCTTCGTCCTCGCGCTCAACCTCTCCGGCGTGTTCGAGTGGGGCGCGTTCGCCCAGTCCATGACGGCCAATCTCTCGGCGCGGGGCCGCTACGCGGATGCCTTCCTCTCGGGCGTGGTCGCGTCGGTCGCCGCGACGCCCTGCACGGCGCCCTTCATGGGCGCGGCCGTCGGCTTCACGCTCACGCAGTCGGCGGGGCTGGCGATGGCGGTGTTCGCGGTGCTCGGCATCGGCATGGCGCTTCCGGTGCTGCTGCTGTCGCACTTCCCGGCGCTCATGAAGAAGCTGCCACGGCCCGGCCGCTGGATGGAGACGTTCAAGCAGGTGCTCGCATTCCCGCTCTTCGCCACGGTCGCGTGGCTCGCGTGGGTGCTCGGCGCGCAAGCCGGAAACGACGCCGTGCTGGCCCTTCTCGCGGGGCTCATCCTCGTGGCGATGGCCGCGTGGATGTTCGGCAAGTGGGAACACGCGGCGGCCCCCTGGCGCGCGGCCGTCGCCGTGATCCTGGCGGCCACGGGGCTCGCCGTCGCGTGGCCCGGGCCCGCCGCTGCCCCCTCCACTGCCGGTATCGCATCCGCCGCACCGGGCGAGCTCGCGTGGGAAGAGTGGTCGCCCGAGAAGGTCGCGTCGTACACGAGGCAGGGGCACGCAGTGTTCGTCGACTTCACCGCCGCCTGGTGCGTCACGTGCCAGGTGAACAAGCGCATCGCGCTCCACAACGAGGCGGTGGTGCGCGAGTTCGGCTCGCGCGGGGTCGTGGCGCTGCGCGCCGACTGGACGCGCCAGGATCCGCGCATCACCGCGACGCTCGCCGCACTCGGCCGCAACGCCGTGCCGGTCTATGCGCTTTATCTTCCGGGCGAGGCGGCGCCTCGCCTGTTGCCAGAGGTCCTCACACCCTCGATCGTCCTCGCCGGCCTCGCGGACGTAAAACCGGCGACGGACCATTTGAGCGGCCTCGCCCCCAGCCCCGAAAGGACTCCCCGATGAAAGCTCCCATCGCCCTCGCCGTCGCGGCACTCTTCGCGGCCGCGGCGCTCGCCAATGCGCCGGCCGGCAAGCCTGCGCCCGCTTTCACCGTCAGCGACCTGGACGGCAAGCCCGTCCACCTCGCCGACTACAAGGGCAAGACCGTGGTGCTCGAGTGGACCAACTTCGGCTGCCCGTTCGTGCAGAAGCATTACCGCAGCGGCAACATGCAGGCGCTGCAGAAGAAGTATGCGAACGACGTGGTGTGGCTCGCGGTGAACTCGACGAACAAGGCTTCCGCCGACTGGACCGACGCGAAGGCGCTCACCGCCCAGCTCGATGATTTCGGCGCGAAGCCCGCGCGCTACCTCGTGGACGAGCCCGGCACCGTGGGCATGGCGTACGGCGCCAGGACCACGCCGCACATGTTCATCGTCGATCCGAAGGGCACGGTGGTGTACAACGGCGCCATCGACGACAAGCGCTCGACCAGCGTGGACGACGTGAAGTCGTCGAAGAACTATGTCGTCGCGGCGCTCGACGAGCTGAAGGCAGGCAAGTCCGTCTCCACGGCCACCACGACGCCGTACGGGTGCTCCGTCAAGTACCGGTAGGGGCGGCGGCGGACGCGGGCAGGCTCGTCCTGCGCCTCGCGGTCGGCCTCCTCATCCTCCTGCACGGCATCGCCAAGCTGCGCTTCGGGCTCGGCGATGTCGCGACTTCGCTGCAGCGCGCGAACCTTCCGGCCTCGCTTGGTTACCTCGTGTACATCGGCGAGGTCGTGGCGCCGGCCTTCATGATCCTAGGCGCGTGGACCCGCCTCGCCGCGGCGATCGTCGCCTTCAACATGCTGGTCGCGCTGCTGCTCGGCCATCCGCATGAGCTCTTCGAGACCACCACCCACGGCGGACTGCTGCTCGAGGTGCAGTGGCTCTACCTCGCCGGCGCGGTCGCCGTGGCGCTCCTGGGAGGCGGAAGGTTCGGGATACATCGCGGCACGCATGGGAGGGCGACATCATGAATCGACGGCTCATCAGCTCGGGCTCGAAGTTCGAGTCGGAGATCGGTTACTCGCGCGCGGTCGTCCACGGGGACTGGATCTTCGTGTCCGGAACCACGGGCTTCGACTACGCGGCCATGACGATCGCCGCAGATGTCGCCTCGCAGGCCGAGCAGTGCCTGAAGAACATCGAATGGGCGTTGCGGGAAGCCGGGGCCCACATGCGCGATGTGGTGCGGGTCCACTACATCCTTCCCGACGCAGGCGACTTCGAGAAGTGCTGGCCCATCCTGCGCAAGTACTTCGGCGAATCCCGTCCCGCCGCGACGATGATCGAGGCGAACCTGCTGGACCCCCGCATGCGCATCGAGATCGAGGTCACGGCGATCCGGCAGCAGGCCTCGAGCGAATCCTGAGGCCGGGCGGGCATAGAATGCCCACAAGGAGGTGACTCATGCCCGACGACCGCGTGGTAGTCCGTACGGCAACCGTCGAGGAGCGCGTGGATGCGATCCAGGCGGCCCTCGATGCCAAGGGCTTCGACACCCGCAAGGCGGTCGAGGAGCTCGAGCACAAGGCCCAGGAGGAGTGGCTTCCGCGAAACGGCGCGCGCATGGTGGCGCGGGCGTGGGTCGATGCGGAATACCGCAAGCGGCTGCTCGCCAATGGCCGCGAGGCAGCCGCCGAGATGGGTTTCGCGATGCCCAAGCATCATCGCCACCTCGTCGTGCTCGAGAACGCCCCGAAGGTGCAGAACGTCATCTGCTGCACGTTGTGCTCGTGCACCGCGTTCACGCTGATCGGCCTTCCTCCCGACTGGTACAAGGACCTGCAGTACCGCTCCCGCGTCGTGCGCGAGTCGCGGACGGTGCTGGCGGAGATGGGCCTCGCGCTCGACCCCGACGTCGAGGTCCGGGTCTGGGATACGACCGCGGACACGCGCTACATGGTGCTGCCCGAGCGTCCGGCGCACACCATGGGTTGGTCGGAAGAGCGGCTCGCCGCGATCGTCACGCGCGATTCCCTGATCGGCGTCGCCCGCCTCTGAGGCCACCATGGACGGCATCCACGATCTCGGCGGCAAGCAGGGCTACGGCCCGGTCCACTACACGCTCGATGCCACGGCATTCCACAACGCGTGGGAAGTGCGCGTGAATTCGCTCTACGCCTTCGCGGTGCGCAGCGGCATCTTCAACATGGACGAGTACCGGCATGCCATCGAGCGGATGGATCCCCGGCACTACCTGGCGGCGAGCTACTACGAGCGCTCGCTCACCAGCCTCGCCACGCTGTGCGTCGAGAAGGGAGTCCTCACGCGCGAGGAGCTCGAGCGGCGCGCCGGCGGCACGTTCCCACTCTCGTCGCCGAGCGCGACCGGCCGCTCCAATTCGCCGGGCCGCGTTCGCTTCCAACCGGGCGATCGCGTGCGCGTGAAGCTCGACTTCGTCCCCGGACACATCCGGCTGCCGGCCTACATTCGCGGGAAGGTCGGCACCGTGGTGGGTGAGTCGCCGGCCTATCCCTTCCCGGACGCGCACGCCCACGGCATCACCGCCGAGGACGAGCCGACCTACGACGTTCGATTCCGCTCCGAGGATCTCTGGCCGAACGGCAGCGACCCGGCCCTCGTGCACGTGGGCGTCTTCCAGAGCTACCTCGAGAAGGCGGGCTGACCCATGCTCTCCGACGACGAGCCGAGGCGCGGATTCCGCTGGGGGCGGGCGATCGTGGGCGGCATCCTCGGATTCGTGCTCGCGTTCATCTTCGTGAAGGTCGGCGAGTCGCGATGGTGGTGGCTCCTGGTTCCGGTCGCCGTGGCCGCGTTCGGCACCGGCTTCGAATTGCCGTGGTGGGCCTATGGCTGGGGGAGCTCGAGCGACTCGAGCGATTCCGGCAGTTCCGGCAACGACAGCACCTGATTCCCTGGAGCGCAGATGAGCAACCCGGTCGGCTGGTTCGAGATCTACGTGCAGGACATGCCGCGCGCCAGGAAATTCTACGAGGCGCTCTTCGACGCGAAGCTCGCGGCGCTCATGCCGCCGGGAGGCGAGCTCGAGATGTGGGCCTGGGAGGGCGACCAGCATTCCTATGGGACGCCGGGTGCGCTGGTGAAGATGAAGGACGCGCCCTCGGGTGGCCTCGGCACGCTGGTCTATTTCATGTGCGAGGACTGCGCCGTGCACGAAGCCAAGGTGCCGAAGCTCGGCGGCAGGATCCACCGCGGCAAGACGAGCATCGGTCAGTACGGCTTCATCACGCTGGCGGTCGATACCGAAGGCAACATGATCGGCCTGCACTCGATGAAGTGACCCGGGCGCGAGCGCCTCAGGTCGCGAGCCGCTTGCGCAAGAGCGCCAAGGCCACGAGGAACACCACGGCGCCATAGGCCGCCAGCACCGCGATGTTCACGAGCGGCGCCTCGGGCCAGCGCCCCAGCAGCAGCGGGCGTCCCAGCGCGATGGCGTGCGTGAGGGGCAGAGCGCTCGCAAGCGCCTGCAGCCAGCCCGGCATGTTCTGCAGCGGATAGAAGACTCCGCACAGGAGCATCATCGGCGTGAGCGCGAGCGTGAACCAGTACATGAAGAAGTCGTACGATTTCGCGAGCGCGGTCATGATGAGGCCCAGCCCCGCGAACGTGAGGCCGATCAGGAAGGCGAGCGGCAGGATGAGCGCCATCGTCCACGAGCGGCCCAGCCCCAGCGCGATCGCCACCAGCAGCACCGCCGTGCCCGAGAGGAAACTCTTCGACGCGGCCCAGACCCATTCCGCGAACACCACGTCCTCGAGCCCCACCGGCGCGTTGAGGATGCCTTCCCATGTGCGCTGCACGTGCATGCGCGCGAAGCCCGAGTAGAGCGCCTCGAAGGATGCCGCCAGCATGGTCGAGTAGCAGATCGTGCCGCCGGCGAGGAACGCGATGTACTTCACGCCTTGCACTTCGGGCACCATCGCGCCGATTCCCATGCCGAAGCCCACGAGGTAGAAGAGCGGCTCGATGATGTTGCCCAGCACGCTTTCGGCGGCGAGCTTCTTCCACACCAGGTAGTTGCGCCGCCACACGGCGATCCACGAGCGCGAGATCCTCATTCGCGCATGTCCCGCCCGGTGAGCTTGAGGAACACGTCCTCGAGGTTGCCGCGGCGATGCATGAAGCGCAGCCGGCCGCCGTGCGCGCGCAGGCTCTCGATCGCGGCCTGCGGGTCGCGCAGGTACAGGAATGCGGTCTCGCCATGGAGCTCGGCGCGGTTGGCGAGCGCCTTGCCCTGGGCCTCGAACCACGTTTCAACCCCTTCGCCGTACACCTCGACCACCTCGGGCTCGATGTGCTCGGCGATGAGCGCGTGGGGCGCTCCTTCGGCGAGCGTGCGCCCCCGGTCGATGATCTTCAGCCGGTCGCACAGCCGCTCGGCCTCGTCCATGAAGTGCGTGGTGAGGAGGATGGTCTTGCCCTGACGCAACAGCAGGCGAAGGCGCTCCCACATCTGGTGGCGCGCCTGCGGATCGAGCCCGGTGGTCGGCTCATCGAGGAAGATGAGCTCCGGATCGTTCACCAGCGCGCGCGCGAGCACGAGCCGGCGCTTCATGCCGCCGGAGAGCTCCTGGATGCGGCTGTCGGCGCGCGATTCCAGCGTCGCGAATTCGAGGAGCCGGGGAAGGCGCTCGGCCATGTCGCGCTCGCGCAGGCCGAAGTAGCGGCCGTACACGACGAGGTTCTCGCGCACCGTGAAGTCCGGATCGAGGTTGTCTACCTGGGGAACCACGCCCACGCGGATGCGTCCCTCGCGCGCGGCTTTCGGCACCGGATGGCCGAGCAACGTGATTTCGCCCGCATCGGGCTGGACGAGGCCCAGCAGCATGCGAAGCGTGGTCGTCTTGCCCGCGCCGTTGGGGCCGAGCAGCCCGTAGCATTCGCCCGCGGCGAGCTCGAGGTCGAGGCCCGCCACGACCTCGCGCCCGCCGTACGACTTGCGGATCGCCTTCGCCGCGAGGACCGTCATCGAATCCAGCGCGCCGTGATCTCGCGCAGCACGTGCAGCTTGCGATGGAAGAAATGCTCGCCGCCGGGCACGACCGCGACCGGCACCTCGCGCGGCGTGGCCCACGCGATCGAATCGGAAAGCGGCACCGTCTCGTCGAGGTCGCCGTGGATCACGACCGTGTTGGCCGCGCTGTGGCGCCCGGGCGAGCCCAGGTTGGGATCCTGCGGGTCAGGCGCCTCGCCCATGCCGTGATCGGAGAAGCGGCGGAACCCGGGAGCGACGAGCACGAGCTGCCTGAAGTCCACGCGCTCGCTCGCGCGCGTCGCCACCGCGCCGCCGAAGGAAAAGCCCGCCATGCAGAGCGGGACGTGGCTCACCTGCGCGCGGGCATGCCCTATCACGGCGACCATGTCGTCGGACTCGCCGCGGCCCTCGTCGTGCTTGCCCTCGCTCGCACCCACGCCGCGGAAGTTGAAGCGGAACACCGCGATGCCCGCGTCCATGAACGCCTTGGCGACGGTCGTCACGACCTTGTTGTCCATGGTCCCGCCGAATAGCGGGTGCGGATGCGCGATGACGGCGACCGCGTGGGCGTTCATTGGAAGGTTCGCCGCGACCTCGATGCGCCCGGCGGCGCCGTCGAGCAGCGTCCGGGTGGTGCCCGCCGGCACGTCAGATCCGCAGGCGCTCGACGACGCGCCCGTTCACCAGGTGCTCGTCGATGATCTCGTCGATGTCGTGCTTGTCCACGTAGGTGTACCAGACTTCCTCGGGATAGACGACCACGACCGGCCCTTCCTCGCAGCGGTCGAGGCAGCCGGACTTGTTGATCCGGACCTTGCCCTGGCCGTTGAGCTCGAGCTCCTTGATCCGCTTCTTGGCGTATTCCTGCATCGCCTCGGAGCCGTGGCACGCGCAGCAGTTCTCGGGCGCCTCGCGCTTGTTCAGGCAGAAGAAAACGTGGTGTTTGTAGAAGCTCATGTCCCTATTTTAGACTCCGCGGCCGCGCGGCGTTCCCGGAAGAACAAGCCGATGAGGAAGGCGATCGTGGCGAACGGCCAGAGCTCGTGCAGGAAGCGGGTGAGTGTCGCGAAGCTGCCGAGCTGGCCGTGCGGCCAGCGGAAGAGCCGCACCAGCTCCTCGGCCGGGCTGTAGGCCCCGAAGATCTTGGCGAAGAGCGCGCCGGCGAGGATCGTGATGAGGCCCACGTAGATCCTCACCGAACGCGACAGCCGCCGCATGGGAACGAATGCGATGAGCCCGCCGGCGAGGCCCGCGATGCGCCCCACGCTCAGCCACTCCTCGGAGAAGTGCGGCTGCAGGAGCATCGAGGCCGTGACGAACTTGAGCCACAGGGCCACGCTGAGCAGCACGAAGGTCGCCCTGAGGCTGCCCTTCGGGTCCTTCAGCAGCGACGAGACGAAGAGGCCGAAGCCGCAGATTGCGAGGCCCACGGCGACCCACTGGAGGATCGACAGGTCCGCGCGCCCCTCGGTGCCCACGTTCCCGGCGCCGAAGAAGGGCAGCGCCGGGTTCCATTGGGCGAGGAACCACAGCATCAGGAGGACGAGGCCCGCGTCGCCCCACGCCCCGGAGATGATGGTGCGCTCGCGCACCTCGCCCAGAGGCAGCGTGATGTTCTTGTAGATCGGCCCCAGGAAGGCGAGCGCGCCCAGCAGCGCGCCGGCGGTGTTGCACAGGATGTCCACGAGCGACGACACGCGGTTGGGCACGAAGAGCTGCGCGAGCTCCATCGCGAGCGAGAAGCCCGCGCCCAGCGCGATCGACTTGAGCACCGGCAACCGCGGATCGGGCTGCTTGCGGAAGTAGAGGCAGGCGAGCGTGCCGAGCGGCACGTAGGCGATCACGTTGAACGCGATGTCCGAGCGGATCATGTAGCGCGCGGAGAAGGCGAAGAACTCGCGCGCCCAGTCGGGGGGCGGCAGCCGCAGCGGGAAGAACGGATAGAGGCTCGCGTAGGCGAGCAGCAGGAGCCACACCGCGAGGGAGCCGCGGTATCGGCTCGCGGTCATCGCAGCGGCTTGAGGCCCTTGCGGTAGAGCGCGGCACGCTCCACGTAGTGCTCCGCGATCCAGGTGTTGGTCGCGATCTCCTCGGGCGTGAGACTACGGACCACCTTGTTCACGCCGAGCACGAGCGAGCCGTCCGGGATCTGCTTGCCCTCGGTCACCATCGCGCCGGCGCCGACGAGGCAATTCCTCCCGATGACCGCGTTGTTGAGGATGATCGCGCCGATGCCGATGAGCGAGTTCTCGCGCACCGTGCAGCCGTGGAGCATCACGAGGTGCCCCACGCTCACGTTCTTCTCCAGGCTGACCTGGACGCCGCCGTCGGTGTGGACGACCGAGCCGTCCTGGACGTTCACGTTCTCGCCCAGCCGGATGAGGTCGTTGTCGGCGCGGATGGTGACGCTCCACCACACGTTCGCGTTCTTGCCGAACGCGACGGAGCCGATCACCGCCGCATTGTCCGCCACGAAGTAGTCGCCCTCGAAGGAGGGCTTGCGATCGCCGAGCTCATAGATCATGCGGCGATTATGAGGCCTTGAACAGGTGCGCGAAAGTGCGGCTTACTTCCAGTTTCTCGGGGCGCTCGCGCAGCGTGATCTGCCTGCGGCCCATCTCGTCGCTCGCCACCGAGGCGATGGCGCGGATGTTGACGATCGTGCCGCGGTGGACCTGCCAGAAATGGCGCGCGTCGAGCTCGCTCGCGAGCTCCTTCAGCGTCTTCTTCACCAGCGCCTCGCCGTCCCGGGTGACGAGCCGCGTGTACTTGGTGTCCGACTCGAAATACACCACGTCGTCCACGTTCACGAGCTTGATCGCATTGCCGAGCGAGGCCTGCAGCCACTGCAGCGTGGGAGCGGGCGCGACCCGGCGGGCGAGCTCTTCCAGCAGCGCGTCCATCGACGCGGCGGGCGTGCCGAGGCGCGCCTTGAGCCGCTTCGTGGTTTCCGCGAGGCGCTCCCCCGACGCGGGCTTCAGCACGTAGTCCACCGCGCCGCGCTCGAAAGCCTCCACCGCGTAGCGGTCGTAGGCAGTCACGAAGACGATGTGCGCGGCTTCGCCGATGGCGCGGGCGGCATCCAGGCCGTTCATCACCGGCATCTCGATGTCGAGGAAGGCGAAGGCCGGCTGGTGCTCCCGCACCGCATGGACGGCTGCCGCGCCATTCGGGGCTTCGGCGACGATCTCGAGCTCCGGCCAGGCCGCCTGCAGTGCGTCGCGCAGGCCCGCGCGCAGCAGCGGCTCGTCGTCGGCGATGACCGCCGTCGGCTTCATCGGTCGGGAACCTCGATCGTGGCGAGCGCCCCGCCCCCTTCGCGCCCCGCGAGCTCCATGCGTGCGCGCTCGCCGTAGAGCGCGGCGAGGCGCTCGCGGATGTTCGCGAGCCCCAGTCCCTGCCCCGGCGCGACCGCGATGCCTCGCCCGTCGTCCTCGACCTGGAGCCGGACCGTTCCTTCGCCGTTGCGGGCGCGAATGACCACGCTGCCCTTGCCCACCGGCGCCACGCCGTGCTTGATGGCGTTCTCGACGAGGGTCATGACCATGAGCGGAGGGAACGGCGCGCGGGCGACGTCTTCGGGCACGTCGATCTCGTAGCGCAGCCCGCCGCCCATGCGCAGCCGCATGATCTCGAGGTATGCACGGGCGAGCTCGGCCTCGCGGCCCAGCGTGGAGGTCTCGCTGCGGATCTCCGGCAGCGCGGTGCGCAGGTAGTGGATGAGATGGTCGAGCATCGCGAGCGCATCGGGCGAATTCGTCTGGACCAGGTAGCGCACGTTGGCGAGCGTGTTGAAGAGGAAATGCGGCTCGACCTGCGCCTGCAGGAGCTTGAGCTCGGCCTGGACTCCGGCGCGAGCAAGCTTCTCGCGCTCCGCCTCGGCCGCGAGGAGCGCCACGTGTTGCGCTGCCTCGCGCGTGCGCAGGTTCGCGATGCTAGCGATGAGCGCCACGGCCACGAAGCCCAGCAGCAGGACCGCGCCCGCGATGGTGGAAAGCTCGCGAGGCGCCAGGTCATCGATGGAGCGGCGATGCACGACCATGTCGATCACGACCACGCCGACCGCGCCGAGGAACATCGACCCCACGAATCCCAGCAGCGTTCGCCGCGCGCGGGCGCCGGTCCACTTGTGGTAGCCGTAGAAGGCGGAGAGCAGGAAGACCACGCCGCAGAGCGCGAGCAGGTTCGCGGCCAGGAATGCGCGCGGCAGGTCGATGCGGCCCCTGAGCAACATGAGGCCGACGGTGAAGACCGCGACCCCCGCGACGTACCAGCCGAGCCAGCGCATGCCGTGGCGGCGAAGGTCCAGCCTGATGAGATCTTTCATGCCGGGAAGCGTACCGGAGCGCCGTCACGACCGGGGGGCAGCCGACGAACCGCCGGAAACGGGCGGCGAAGCGCCCTACATCTGCTTGAACAGGTGCGAATAGATGCGTGACACGACCAGCGACTCGTCCTTGCCCTTGATCTTCACGTGGGCCTGGCCCCGGAAATCGCGGGTGACCGCGGCGATGAAGTTGGCGTTCACGAGCGTCGAGCGGTGGATCTGCCAGAACATCTCGGGGTCGAGGCCGTCCAGCAGCTCGCGGATCGGCGTCTTGATGAGCGCCTCCCCGTCGGCCAGGGCCACGCGGGTGTACTTCTCGTCGGACTGGAAGAAGAGCACCTCGGCCACCGGGATGAGCCGCAGGTTCTGGCCGACGGTGGCCTTGATCCACTGCAGCTTCTCCTTCTTGCCGCCCACCTGCTGCGCGATCTGGGAGAGCACCGACTTCAAGTCCATCGGCGGCGTGGCGAGCTTCGCCTTCAGCCGCTCGATCGTGACCGCGAGGCGGTCGTCGGTCGCGGGCTTGAGGATGTAGTCCACGGCGCCGGTCTCGAAGGCCTGGATCGCGTACTGGTCGTATGCGGTCACGAAGACCACGTGCGCGCGGGCGCCGACGTGGCGGGCGACCTCCACGCCGGTGAGCTCGGGCATCTGGATGTCGAGGAACATGAAGTCGGGCGCGCGATCCTCGAGCGCCTCGAGGGCCGCGGCGCCGTCCCCGACGGAGGCGATGATCTCGAGGTCGGGCCAGAGCTTGCGCAGCTTTCCCTCGAGCTGCGTGCGCAGGATCGGCTCGTCCTCGGCGACGATGGCGGTAGGCATGCGCGGATTCTAGCGCCCGGGCTCGGCGGCGGGCGGGATGGGCGGCGGTCCCGGGGTGATGGGCGCAACCGGCTGCGGCTCGGCCGTGGTCGATGGAGCCTGCATCGTCGGCTCGACGCGCGCGGCCTCGCGCTGGCGCTTGCGCTTGCCCAGCCACCAGATGAGCAGGCCGAAGAGCACGAACGGGGCGAGCAGGGGCGAAATGCCGACGGCAATCGCGACACCCACGATCAGCACGACCGCGAGCATCACCCAGCCCAGGGCGTAGAAGACGAGCATCGTGATCGCGAGGGCGGCCGCGACGGCGACGAAGCCGATGATGGCCCCGGCCAATGCGATCAGCACCGCGAGCGGCTGCGACACGGTGTCGCTGCCCATGACGACGGGGATCGCGCCGATCGACACGCCGATGAACGCGCCCACCGCCACGGCGCCCGCGACGACGAGCAGCCCGAGATAGAGGTAATAGAGGGCCTTGCGCCACAGCCGCTCGACCACCATGAGCGTGTCCCACGTCTGCGGCCAGAAGCCGGTGCGCACGACCCGCACGGCAGGTTGCGCCACGGGCGCGGCCGCGGCCTGGGCAGCCGCATCGGCGCTCGCCGCGGCGGCCGCCGCCGCGCGCGTGCCTTGCGCCGGCACCTCGATGCTCGCGATGACTCCGTGGGGCTCGTTCGCCTCCAGCGTGAATTTCGCCGCGTCGCCATAGAGCGCGGCGAGGCGCTCGCGGATGTTCGCGAGGCCCACGCCGGCACCGATCGTCTCGCCGAAGCCGCGTCCCGTATCGGCCACGACCATGCGCAACCGCCCGTCCTCGGCCGAGGCCGTGATCCTCACCATGCCGCCCTCGCGTTGCGGCTCGAGGCCGTGCTTGATCGAGTTCTCCACCAGCGAGGGCAGCATGAGCGGCGGGAACGGCATCGACTGGAGCGCCTCCGGGATATCGATCTCGAAGGCGAGCCGCGGGCCCATGCGCATCTGCAGGATGGAGAGGTACGCGCGCACGAGCTCCACTTCCTGGCCGACCGTCGACACCGACTCGCGCATCTTCGGCAACGCGTTGCGCAGGTACTGGATGAGGTGCCCGGTCATCTCGTTCGCCTTCGCCGGGTCCACCTCGGTGAGCGCCTGCACGCTCGCGAGCGTGTTGTACAGGAAGTGCGGCTCGACCTGCGCCTGCAGCGCCGAGAGCTTGGCCTCGGTCACCTGCTGGGCCATGCGCGCGAAGTCGGCCTCCTTGCGCTTGTCCTCCGCGACCTTCTGCGACAAGCGCGAGCGGTCGGCGAAGAACTTCGTCACCAGGGCGAGGATGAAGACCGGCAGCAGGATGAGGATCAGCCCCGCGCCGATTCCCATGCGCCACATGTCGCCCGTCACGTCGCGGCGGATCTGGGTGGCGACCTCGGGCGGGATCGGCGGCGCGGGGACCGCGGGCATCGGCGTCATTGGGCCGATTTGGCCCGGCGGCTGCGGAATGGGCGTGACCGCGGGCGGCTCCGGCACTTTCGGCATCGGCGAGACGCCCGCCACGTCGCCTTTCTGCTCGTCCGGGCTCACGTCCACCTGGATGTCGATCGAGGGCTTGCCCTTGCCGGGGCCGATGACGATGCGCTTGGTGCGTGTGTCGTTCAGCGCCTGCTCGGCTTCGCGCTCGGCCTTCTGCGCCGACTTGAGCGATTCCTCGAGCTGCTTGCGCAGCGCCTTGTCGCCGGGATCGACTTCCTTCAGCGCGGCCTCGGTCTCGCGGCGGCTGTTGCGCACCGCTTCCAGCGTCGCGCGTTGCGCCTGCTTGAGCGTGCTGAGCGCTTCCTTGCGCGCGCGCAGCGCTTCCGTTCCGGCCTGCTTGAGCTCCTCGCGGGCCTCTTCCAGGCCGGCGAGGGCTTCCTCGAGCTCGGCGCGGCGCTCGGGATCCCTGGTGCGCGCGAGCATGCCCTTCACGACGTTGCGCCCGACGCTGATCGCATTCTCGGCGAAGGTGTTGTCGATCTCCCGCTGGATGGCGCGCGACTCTTCCTGCGACTTGGCGTCGTCGCGGTAATGGAGGATGTGGTAGGGCGTGACGAAGATCGCCAGGGCCACGACGGTCGCGATGGCGGCGAAGATGAGCGCCCACCAGGGCGTCCGGTGCAGGACGTCGGTTACGGACTTCATGGAGGAATGTTACCCGGGCGGTCTCAGTAATCGGCGAGGAGCGCCACGACGGCCGTGGCGACGGAGAACAGCAGGACGCCGAAGAAGAGGAGCGCCATCGGGAGGGAGGTGCCGAGCGTGGGCAGGAGCGCCATGGGCGGGATCCGGTTGGTCTTGATGGGACCCAGTTTGGTGGGGGGGACCACGGCGTTCCACCGGAAACCGCCGAAATGCAGAAACCGGGGGGCGAAAGGCTCCCGGAGGGGCCGAAACGCCGCCCTACATCTGCTTGAAAAGGTGCGTGAAGGCGCGGGAGACGACGAGCGTTTCCCGGCAGTCCCGGAGCGCGATCTCGGCCTGGTCCTTGAGGCCGCGGCGGACGCTGGCGATATAGTCCACGTTCACGATGGTCGCGCGGTGCACCTGCCAGAACTTGGCGGGGTCCAGCTCGTCCAGCAGCTCCTTGATGGGCTTCCTGATCAGCGCCTCCGAGTCGCACGTGACCACCCGCGTGTACTTCTCGTCGGACTGGAAGAACACCACCTCCTCGACGGGGATCAACCGCACGTTCGATC
>Ga0136846_1231877_pt1 | contig 20340 bp, 17 predicted proteins | sample HopSoiMetagenom2_FD_96841 | JGI IMG/M metagenome (GOLD analysis project Ga0136846, IMG submission 96841) | Grasslands soil microbial communities from Hopland, California, USA - 2 Assembly 2016 (version 4) | ecosystem: Environmental > Terrestrial > Soil > Grasslands | place: USA: Hopland...
GCCTTGAAGTCGGTCTCGGCCTCGTCGAAGCGCTTGGCCCGCTCGTAGAGGTGGGCCTGGCCGATCTGGCCAAAGTATTCCACGCCGGCGTCGCCGCGCAGCTGGGGGCGCACCAGGGAGGCGTCCACGTCGCCGGCCGCCGCCGCCACCCAGGGCGCGAGCAGGGCCGCGGCGCTGCGGTGCGGGAAGCCGATGCCGTCGTTGCCGAGGCTCTCCTTGGCGACCTTGCCCTTGCCCTCGCCGAGGGCGGCCACGACCTTGACCAGCCGGCCGAGACGGCGGCCGGGCTCGGACGCGTCCGGACCGTCGGGCGCCAGCTGGGCGGCCCGGTCGATCTCGCCGGCCATCAGCGCCGCGGTGAAGGCGCGCTCCCCCACGGCCGCGTCGCCGCCGCTCTGGTTACGGGCGAGGTCGAGGAACTTCGCCGCATCGCCATTGTGGCCCTGGTTCAGCGCGGCGCTGCCGGCCAGGAACATGCCATAGGCGCTGTCGGCCGCCGCAGCCGCCGAGGGGGAATCGCTCGCGGCCTTCTGGGGCGTCGAGGCGCAGGCGCCGAGGAGCAGGATCGGGGCGAAGGCGAGCGCGGACAGGCGGCGATACATGCGCGCGAGTCTGGGCGCGCGAGGGCGCGGCCGCAAGCGCCCTCTCGTCACACGTGAACGGCCGGTGCACAAACCCGCGCTCAGCCGCCGCCGTCCACCACCAGCTTCACCTTCCGGCCCGGGGCCAGGGCCTCGCCGGGATCCAGGGCGTTCAGCAGCCGGAAGCGTTCCAGCCGCGCCTCGCCGGCCATGCGCGCGGCCAGGCTCTCGCTGGTGTCGCCGGCCCGGACGGTCACCACCGAGATCCGGCGCGCCCCGACCGCCGCCGCCTCGCGTTCCGACAGGCGGTGGAACGAGCCGATCAGGTCGTCGACCGCCCGCCCCTGCCCCACCGGCGCAATGGTCACGAAATGGTAGGCGCGGCCGTCCCCGACAGCATAGGCGGCCACGGTCAGGTCCACCGGGCCGCTGCGCGGAAAGGCGCGCGCCGCCAGCACCACCGCGTCCAGGCCGTTGATCACCGTATGCTGCGGCCGCTCCGCCTGCAGCGGGGTCGAGCCGGCGACGGCGGCCAGCACCTGCGCCGCATAGTCCTCCAGACGGCCGGCCGTGGCGCGGCCGGCGGCGAACTCACCGCGCAGCGCGCCGGGGCCCTCGATTCCCACCGCCCGGCTGGCGTTCACCAGCCGAAAGCCGCCCGGCGCCTGGAAGCCGATCCGCAGGCCCGGGTGCAGGAAGGCGCCGCCGCGGATCACCCCACCGACCGGGTCGTCGCCATAGGCCAGGCCGTCCAGGGCCGCCAGGAACGCGGGCGCGCCCACTTCCAGGCCCGGATCGGCCGCTCCGCCGGCGGCGCCGTCGTCCGCGCGCCGGATGCGGTCGGCGGTCAGCGGGTGGGTGCTGGCCCAGGCGGGCAAGGACCGGCTGGTCCCCGCGGTGTGCGCCGTGAACGCCTCCTCCCGCTGCAGGGCGTCGAGCACCGCCGCCAGCGCCCGGGGGTCGTAGCCGGCCAGCGGCAGGTAGTGGAGCGACAGGTTGTCGGCCTCGAACTCCTGGTTGCGCGAATAGCTGAGCACGCCCAGCTGGGCCGCCTTGCCCGCCACCTCTCCGACCAGGTCCGACTTGGCCAGGGCGCCGACCAGGGCCGCGGCGAGGCCCGTCGCCACCTGCTGGTTGCGCTGGCGCGTCGCGTGGTCGGCGGCCACGTGGCCGACCTCGTGGCCCAGGACCGCCGCCAGCTCCGCCTCGGAATTCAGGAGGCTGAGCAGGCCGCGGGTGACGTAGACATGGCAGCCGGGCGGCGCAGCGAAGGCGTTGACCACCTCGGAGTTCACCAGGGTGAAGACGCAGCGCCCCCGCAGCCCCGCCACGGCGGCCATCCGCTCGCCGATGCGGCTGACATAGGCGGCCTGCGGACCGTCGTAGGCGCCGCCCAGGCCCTCCAGCACCTGGGCCTGTTGCTCGCGCTCGGCGCGGGCGGCCCGGGTGTCCTGGGCGGCGGCTGGCCAACCGGCGGCGAGGACCGCCACCGCCAGCAGGGCAGCAAAGCTGCGCATTTCGATCCTCGCCCCTGTCCCTGGGCTGACAAGCCCGCCGCTTCGCGCCAAGAGTGGCGCAACCCAGCCCGGGAGTGAACCGTCCGCATGCCGGCGCCCGCCGAACCCGCGATCGAGAGCCTGCTCGCCTTCTGGGCGGACGCGGGCGTCGACGCCATGCTGCTGGACCAGCCGTTCGACCGCATCGAGGCGGGCAAGGTCGCGCCGCCCGTCCGCGCCACGGCGCCGGCCAGCGCGCCGGTCCGGGCCGCGAGCCCCCAGCCTGACATCTCCGCCGCGGTGGCCGAGGCCCAGGCGCGCGCTGCCGCGGCGACGGACCTCGAGAGCCTGGTCGCCGCCATCGCCGCCTTCGAGGGCTGCCCTCTGCGCTTCGAGGGCGCGGCCACCCAGGCGGTGGTCTATCGCGGGGACCCCAAGGCGCCCCTGATGGTCATCGGCGAGGCCCCCGGCGCGGACGAGGATGCGGCGGGCCAGCCTTTTGTCGGCCGCTCGGGCAAGCTGCTGGACCGCATGTTCGCCGCGGCCGGCCTGGAGGGCCGCGTGCTGATCAGCAACACGGTGTTCTGGCGCCCGCCGGGCAACCGCACGCCCACGCCGCTGGAGCAGGCGGTCTGCGCGCCCTTCCTGGAGCGGCTGATCGCCCTGGTCGCGCCGCGCATGCTGCTCCTGGTGGGGGCCCCCTCCACCAAGGCGATGCTGAAGCGGGACGAAGGCATCCTGTCGCTGCGCGGACGCTGGTTTGAGTGGCGCTCGGCCGATGGCGCCCTGGAGCTCCCGGCCCTGCCGACCCTGCATCCGGCCTTCCTCCTGCGCCAGCCAGGGGCCAAGAAGCGGGCCTGGAGCGACCTCCTGACGCTGACTGAAAGGCTTGATCGCCCGGAGCGGCCCCTCTAGCCTCACCGCTTCGATGGAGAAAAAGGGGTTCGCGCTCAACCTGGCGTTAGTTCTGGTGCGCGAATAAGACGGCATGACGCTCTTCAAGCGCCTATGCGTCGGGGTCTGCGCCCTGGCCACCGCCGCCTCGCTCGCCGCCACCGCCGCGGCGCAGCCTGCTGCCAAGGCGCTCTCCGACGCGGACGCCCGCGCGTACGCGGCCGCCTTCAAGGCCATCGATGACGGCGACCTCCTGGGCGCCCAGCTGCAGGCGACCGAGATCGAGGACCAGTCGCTGGCCGGCTACATCTCCTTCGGCGCCCTGATGCACCCGAGCGCGCACAAGGCCAGTTTCGACGAGCTGTGCGGCTGGCTGACCCGCTTCCGCGAGCTGCCGATCGCCGACCGGGTGTTCTCCCTGGCCTCCAAGCGCAAGCCGGCCGACGCTGCGTTCGACCCGCCCGCGCCGCAGGTGGCCCTGCTGGAGAACGCGCGCAGCGAACTGACCCGCCCGGCGCGCGAGGCCTTCTACAGCGGCGATGCCCGCACTGCCTTCAAGCTGGCGGTGGGCGTGGGCGAGCGCTGGATCGCCGGCCTCTCGGCCTGGCGGCTACAGGATTACACCCAGGCCCGGGACTATTTCGCCCAGGTGGCCCGCGACGACCAGGAAGACCCCTGGCTGCGCGCCGCGGCCGCATATTGGGCCTCCCGCTCGGCCCTGGCCCTGGGCGATGGCGTCGCGGCGCAGTCGTTCCTGAAGATGGCGGCCATGGCGCCGCAGACGTTCTACGGCATGATCGCCGAGCGCCAGACCCAGAAGACCCTGGCCGAGGCCGCGCCCACCGGCCAGATGACCCTGGCCGCGTACCACCCGCCCGAGCCTGACCTGTCGCACTTCGTCGAGCAAGACCCGCGCGCCCACCGCGCCGCGGCCCTGGCCCAGATCGGCCGCCAGGAAGAGGCGCGCGAGGAGCTGCGCGCCGGCCTCGCCCTCTCCCACACCACCGCCGAGCGCCAGGCGTGGAACGACCTCCTGACCGCCCTCGGCCCCGCCGCCGGCCCCGGCTTCTCCAAGCCGCAGTACCTGACCCTGGGCGCCTACCAGACCCCGAACCTGGAGCCGAAGAACGGCTTCACCGTGGACAAGGCCCTTGTCTACGCCATCGTGCGCCAGGAGAGCGCCTTCAACCCGGGCGCCATCTCGCCCGCCGGCGCCATCGGCCTGATGCAGATGCTGCCCGCCTCGGCGACCCTGGCTACGGGCGATCCGCGCTACCGCAAGCGCCCCAAGGTGCTGCTGAACCCGCAGGTGAACCTGCGCGTCGGCCAGGACTATCTCGGCTACCTGATGGACCGCGGCGTCGGCTCCGACCTCCTGAAGGTGGTGGCCGCCTACAACGCCGGTCCCGGCGCCGTGCTGAAGACCACCAGCATGGTCGGCGACGACGATCCGCTGCTGATGATCGAGTGCCTGCCGGCGCTGGAGACGCGCAACTACGTCGAGAAGGTGATGGCCGCCTACTGGACCTATCGGCGGATGTTCGGCGAGGAGACGCGCACCCTCGACGCCCTGGCCAGCGGCGCCAAGCGCATCGACGCCCGCCTCGACCTACCCGATGCGGGGAACCGACAGGCCCAGGCGTCGACGCAGGCGCTGGGCGTCATCGACGCCATCCTGGACAAGACCGCGCTCGACTAGCAGGCCGCTGGCCCGCGGGCCGAACAGGCGGCCCTGCCCCAGCCCCACCACCAACGCACGCCCGCCGCCAGCCGCAAGGTGCCCGCCGAGGGCGCCGATCCAGCCGTCGCGTAGCCGGAAATCCGCCGGCAGCACCAGCAGCCGGTCCGACCGCGACGCCCGCGCCGCGCCCGGCAGGCTGACGTGCGCCTCGGCCCCGGTTTCCTCGCAGAGTTCGGCGACGCCCGGCTGGTCCGCGGCGGCAACGATCAGCACCTGGCGGACCAGGCCATCCACCGCCCCGGCCGTCAGCTGCGCCAGCAGCGCGGGCAGCCGCTCGGCCCCCGACCGCGCCTCGATCACCACCGTGAGCATGGACCCGATGGGCCGTGCTTCGGGCCTCGGCGTCAAGAGTTCTTGTTATGTTCTCACCTGGCCGCTATGTTCGGCGGGTGTCCACCGGCTTCACCTCCCAGATCCCCGTCCGCGGCCGCGGCGCCCGCTCCAACACTTCGGGGCGCTACGAATCCCAGGCGCGCGAGGCGTTCGACGACGGCTGGACGCTCGAGGATCCCGAACCCCAGCAGCTGCAGACCAGCGTCCAGCCGGAGGCCGCCCGGGTCATCATCAGCCACAACGACAGCCCCGATGTCGGTTTTTCGGCCTCCATCAACCCGTACCGGGGGTGCGAGCATGGCTGCATCTACTGCTATGCGCGCCCGGCCCACGCCTACATGGGGCTCTCCCCCGGCCTGGATTTCGAATCCAAGCTTTTCTTCAAGCCGCAGGCCGCGAAGCTGCTGGAGGCCGAGCTTTCCAAGCCCCGCTACCGCCCACAGCTGATCCACATCGGCGGCAACACCGACCCGTACCAGCCGCAGGAGCGCACCCTGCGCATCACCCGCGGCGTCATCGAGGTGCTGCTGCGCTTCCGGCATGCCTTCTCGGTGATCACCAAGTCCGCCCTGATCGTGCGCGACCTGGACCTGCTGGCCGAAGCGGCGAAGGACGACCTGGTGCGGGTGGCGATCTCGATCACCAGCCTGGACCGGCGGCTGGCGCGGTCCATGGAGCCGCGCGCCGCCACGCCGGAGAAGCGGATCGACGCCGTTCGCCGGCTGACCGCGGCCGGCGTGCCCGTGACGGTGATGTTCGCGCCCTGCATCCCCGGCCTCAACGATCACGAGATGGAGGCGGTGCTGGAACGGGCGGCGCAGGCGGGGGCTTCGGGCGCCGGCTATGTGGCGCTGCGCCTACCGCTGGAGATCAAGGACCTGTTCCGCGAGTGGCTGGAAAGCGACCACCCGGACCGGGCGCGGCGGGTGATGTCCCTCGTGCGCCAGATCCGCGGCGGCAAGGACTACGACGCCGAGTGGGGCTCGCGCATGAAGGGCCAGGGCCCCATCGCCGACCTGATGGCCAAGCGCTTCGCCGCCGCCAAGAAGCGCTACGGCCTGGACCAGGGCTGGGGCGAGCTCGACCTCGGCAAGTTCCGGGTCCCACCCAAGCCGGGCGACCAGATGGATCTGTTCGGCAGTGGGGGGTGAGGATGTGAGCAACGCAGCACCTGGTTGAAAACGCCTGCGCGCCACGCCAGCTTGACCGGCATGACGAGCGACAGCGCAACCGCAACTCCGACATTACTTGAGTGGGCCGGCGGGCCTTTGGCGCTGGAGGGGCTGACCAAGGCCTTCTACGCCGCGGTGGCGCAGGATCCCGTGCTGGCGCCGGTGTTCGCCCAGATGAGCCCAGACCACCCGGCCCATGTGGCGGCGTTCATCGGCGAGGTGTTCGGCGGGCCCAGGGCCTATACCGCCGCCGGCGGCAGCCACGCCGGGATGATCGGCCACCACCTGGGTCGCCACCTGACCGAGCCACAGCGCCGCCGGTGGGTGGAGCTGATGCTCGACACCGCCGACGCGGTCGGGCTGCCCGGCGACCCGGAATTCCGCGCCGCCTTCGTGGGCTATCTGGAATGGGGCACGCGGCTCGCGGTGCTGAACTCAGCGCCGGGCGTCGAGGCCCCACCCGAAGGCGCGCCCATGCCGGTCTGGGGCTGGGGGCCGCCGGGCGGGCCCTACGTCCCCTAGAGCCGGCGGCTCAGCGCTCGAACACGCCCACCAGTTCCACATGCGGCGACCAGAGGAACTGGTCGACGGGGAGCACGCGGGTCAGCCGGAAGCCGGCGTCGATGAGGATGCGGGCGTCGCGCACGAAGGTGGCCGGGTTGCAGGAGACGCCGATCACCCGGGGCACAGCCGAGCGCGCCAGCTCGGCGGCCTGTTCGGCGGCGCCGGCGCGGGGCGGGTCGAACACCACCACGTCGGTCTTCTTGAGCTCCTCGGCCAGGACCGGGCGGCGCGCCAGGTCCCGCGTCTCGGCGACGATCGCCTTCAGGCCCGGTGCCGTGGCGCGGGCCGCCGCGAGAGCCCCCACAGCCGCGCCGCCCGCATCGGCGGCGTAGACAGGCGCCAGCTCGGCCAGGCGGAAGGTGAAGGTGCCGGCGCCGCAGAAGAGGTCGGCGATGCGCGAGGCCCCGGCGGCCGCGTCGGCCACGAACCGCGACATCACCGCCTCGGCGCCCACAGTCGCTTGCAGGAAGGCCCCCGCCGGCAGGGCGACGCTGGCCGCGCCCAGGCGCACGGTCGGCTGGCGCGCCAGGTAGACCATCTCGCCGGCCAGGGTGACGCGCGCCAGGTCCGCGGCCGCCGCCCGCTCGGCCAGCTGCAGGCGCGCATCGCCGGAGAGGCCGCCACTCTTGGCCTCGACGCCGGTGATATCCACATCCAGGCCGGTCTCGGTGAGGCTGACGTGGAGCGTCGGCGCGGACTTCGGGTGCTCGAACAGCGGGGCGGCCAGGCGGGCCAACCCCGGGAACGCCGCCTGCAGCCGGGGGTCGGCGATCGGGCAGACCGCCACGTCCACCAGGTCCCAGGAGCGGCGGGCCTTGTAGCCCAGGTGCGCGGCCTCGCGGCTGCCACGCCGGGCGTGCAGCGCCACGCGCCTGCGCGTGCCGGGGCCGGCGGCGAAGGGGGCCAGCAGCTGCGTCTCGATCCGCTGACGCGCCAGCAGACCGGCCAGCCGCTCCACCTTCCACGCCAGGTAAGGCGCGTGGTCCCAGTGCTGCAGGGCGCAGCCGCCGCAGGCGAAGAAGTGCGGACAGGGTGGCACGACCCGTTCGGCGCTGGCTTCCAGCACCTCCACCAGCTCGCGCCGCTCGCCCGAGCCCTGCGCGCGCACCCGCTCGCCCGGCAGGGTGAACGGCACGAACAGCGGCCCGGCCGCCACGCCGTCCCCCTCTCCCCCGACCGATTCGATCGTGAGCTCCACCGGCGGACCGGACGCGGGCTTGGGACTCGGACGGAAATTGGCGCGACGGCGCGGCGACCTCATATAGGGTCCATAGGCTTAGCCACGCTTAGGTCAAAATGAACGAACATGAACGAGACTCTCAACGGCCGTTCAGCTTGGCCGACGCATCTTCGCTTCAAGCCTCGCCGTAGGGCGAGTTGAGGCATCGAAAAGAGGGATACCCAATGTCCAAGCGTGTCGCCATCGCCAAGGCCGGCGCCGCCGCCCTTGCCGGCATGCTGGCGCTCAGCGCCGCCGTGCAGGCCCAGGCGCAGTCCACGTCCGAGCCGGCTCCGCCGCCGGAGGCCAGCCGCTACGCGACCCAGAGCCCGGACGGCTACAACTACGACGCCTGCAAGCGCGCCAAGACCGAGCGCGGCACTGTGGGCGCCCTGCTGGGCGGCGCCGGCGGGGCCGTGATCGGCTCCAACGTGGCCGCCCGCAACGCGCGGCCCGAGGGCGCGATCCTCGGCGGCCTGCTGGGCGCCATCGCCGGCGGTGTGGTGGGCAACAACACCGCGGCCTGCGATTCGAACGCGACCTACGCTTCGCCGCCGCCTCCCCCGCCGCCGCGCACCGACAACCGCTACTACCACCGCGACGACTACGCCGAGCGCGGCAGCTACCGCCACCGCTACGGCGACGACGGCTGGGCCTATGGCGGCCACGGCGACCGCTACCGCATCGTCGACGACCGCGCCCCGGACTCGGACGGCTGCACCCTGGCCGAGAGCCCGATCTACATGCCCGACGGGCGCACCCAGATGCGCTTCGTGCGCGTCTGCCGCGACAGTTCGGGCCGCTACGCCGTCGTCGACTGACGCGCCGCTTCCATGTCGAGCGACTGGGCCGTCCTTCGGGGCGGCCCTTTTGTTTGCGCCTAACGGCTGGCCCAGAGCAGGTATTCGCAGTTGCCGTCACCCCCGGCGATGGGGCTGTCGGCGGTGGCTCGGACGCGCCAGCCAGCGGCCTCCAGGAAGCCCGACACGCCCTCGACGGCGTCGGCGCGGGCCGCGGGGTCGTTGACCAGCCCGCCCTTCCCCACCCGGTCGCGGCCGACCTCGAACTGTGGCTTGACCAGCGCGACGAGGTCCGCGTCCGGCGCGGCCAGCGCCAGGGCGGCCGGCAGCGCCTTGGCCAGGGAGATGAAGCTGACGTCGGTGACGATCAGGCCCGGCGCCTGCGGGACGAGGACCGGCGTCAGGGTGCGGGCGTCGAGGCCCTCCAGGCTCACGACCCGCGGATCAGCCGCGAGACTTGGGTGCAGCTGGCCGTGGCCGACATCGACGGCATAGACCCGCGCCGCACCGCGCGCGAGGCAGACCTCGGTGAAGCCGCCCGTGGAGGCGCCCACGTCCAGCACCACCCGGCCCTCCACCGCCACCGGCCAGAGCGCCAGGGCGTGCGCCAGCTTCAGCGCCCCACGCCCGACCCAGGGATGGGCCGGCTGGGCCGCGATCTGCGCGTCGTCGGCCAGCAGCTCGGCCGCCTTGAGCACGGGCCGGCCATCGGCGGTCACGCCACCGGCCTCGATGGCCGCGCGCGCCTTGGCCCGGCTCTCGAACAGGCCCCGGGCGACCAGCAGGACGTCGGCGCGGGTCTTCAGGCGACCGTCCCCTAGACCGGCTCTTCCTCGAACAGCTTCTTCAGCTCGTTCTTGAGGATCTTGCCGTTCGGGTTGCGCGGCAGGGTCTCTTTCCAGAACTTCACCGCCACCGGCACCTTGAACGCGGCCAGCCGCTCGGCCACGTGGGCGCGAAGCTCCTCCTCTGTGGCCTCGGCGCCCGGCTTCAGGGTCACCACCGCCGCCGGCTCCTCGCCCAGGATGCGGTGCGGCTTGCCGACCACGGCAGCGTCCATCACCGCCGGGTGGTCGTAGAGCGCGTTCTCCACCTCCACGCAGTAGATGTTCTCGCCGCCCCGGATCAGCATGTCCTTGGCCCGGTCGATGATGTAGCAGAAGCCCTCGTCGTCCAGCCGCGCCAAGTCACCCGTGCGCACCCAGCCGTCGACGAAGGTCTGGGCGGTGGGCTCGGGCTTGTTCCAGTAGAGCTTGGCGTTCATCGGGCCCTTGGACCACAGCTCGCCCACCTCGCCGGCGCGCAGCACGGTCTTGCCGTCGGCCGGGTCGCGGATCTGCAGCTCGGCCACGACCGCGGCTGGTCCGCAGCTGGAGGGCCGGTTCTGGTAGTCCTCGGCGCCGTTGGAGGTGACCGTGGCGCAGGTCTCGGTCATGCCCCAGCCCTGGCCCGACTGCGACTTGGGGAACACCTCCTTCAGCCGCTTCACCAGCTCGGGCGCCGAGGGGGCGCCGCCGTAGCTGACGGCCTCGAGGGATGAGAGGTCGTAGTTCGTCCGCGCCGGGTGCTCGATCAGCTGCCAGGCGATGGTGGGCACGCCCCCGGCCGAGGTCACCCGCTCCCGCTCGATCAGCTCGAAGGCGCGGATCGGGTCCCACTTGTACATGAGGACCAGCTTGGCGCCGGCGAACAGCGACGGGTTCAGCACGGCGAAACAGCCCGTGACGTGGAAGAACGGCACCGAGAGCAGGGTCGCCCGCTGCGGCTGGTTCGGATCGGGTTGTGGCGGCGCCTCGCCCCGGCGCAGGAAGCTGCGGGCCATGGCCGCGCCGGCGGTGATGATGTTGGTGTTGATGCTCCGGTGGGTGGCCAGCGCCCCCTTCGGCCGGCCGGTGGTCCCGGAGGTGTAGAAGATCGTGGCGTCGTCGTCGGTGCCGAGCTCCACCGGCGGGATCGGCTGGTCCGGCAGGTTCGCCCACTCCGGCGGCGCGCCGATCACGCTCTCCAGCTTGGTCACGTAGGGATGGGCGATCTCGTCCGGCTCGCGGGAGACGTAGACCCGCTTCAGCTCCGGGCAGTTGACGAAATGCTCGGTCATGCGGGCGAAGCGCTCGGCGTCCATCACCGCGACCTTGGTCCCTGAATCGGTCAGGCCGTATTCCAGCTCCGGCCCGGTCCACCAGGCGTTCAGCGGGGTGACGATCGCGCCGATGGCGGCGGCGGCGTAGAAGGCCACCACCCATTCCGGAAGGTTGCGCATGATCACCGCGACCCGGTCGCCCTTCTCGACGCCCTGGGCGATCAGCTCGGCCGCGAAGGCGGCGACAGCCCGGTGGAAGGCGTCGAAGCTGACGCGCTCGTCCTCGTAGATGAGGAACATCTTGTCGCCGTGGCCCTTGGCCATCTCGGCGACAGCCCGCAGGGTGGGCGGCTGGTTCTTCCAGACCTTCAGCTTGACGCCGCGGATGGTCTCCTCGGCCACCTCCGTGGGCAGGCCCGGCTGCGACAGGATCGCATGCGCCTGCTGGATCGACATGGCGGGCCAACCGGGCGGCAGCTGAGCCTCGGACATACGCGTCGTTCTCCCTAAAGCGCGCCCGGATACCCGTCCGGACGTCGTCCAAGTGAACAAGCATAACCCAGCGTCAGAGGCAAACGCCCGTTTGAGGCCAAGCCGGCCCGCGCTCAGCCCTTCGGCGGAACCGACTTTCCGGCCACAGGCGCGACGATCTTGCTGGCCCGGAGCCAGAGGACGAACTGGTCGAACCAGGCGTCGCTGGTCGTGCCGTTGGGCCGGGAGGCGAAGCCGTGGCCGCCGGCGCTGTAGAGGTGGAACTCCACCGAGGCGCCCGAGCGGCGCCAGGCGTCCAGGAGCCCCAAGTCCTCCTTGCCGAAGAAGCGGTCGTCGGCGGCGATGGCGGCGAACAGCGGCGGGGCGTGGGGCGGCACGGGCCCGGTGTGGGTCGGCCCGTAGATCAGGCCGACGAAATCGGGCCGCGCGCCCTCGGCATTGGCCTGGGTCATGCCCAGGCTGGTGACGGCCCCGGCGGAGAAGCCGAGAATCCCGACGCGAGCGGGGTCCACATGCCATTCGGCGGCGTGGGCGCGGACGGCGCGAACCGCCGCTTCGGTGTCGGCAATGGCGTCGGGCAGGTCGGCGTAGAGGTTGGGCGGGCCCGCCGGCCGCGGCCGGCCGGCGAAGGTGCTGGCGATCGCCGCCTGGAACCCGGCGAAGCCGTCGGGCAGCGGCAGGGTGCGGTACTTCAGGATGAACACCTTGAGGCCCAGGCCCTTGAGCCGGGCGGCCACTTCGTAGCCCTCGTTGTCCATCGACAGGAACTCGAACCCGCCGCCGGGAACCAGGATCAGGGCGGGACACGGCTTGGCGCAGCCGCCCACCCCGCCGACCGGGATCAGCTGCGGCTGGGTGACGTCGTAGACCATCCGCTGGCCGGCGTTGCCCGCCCAGCCTTCGCGGGGCGCGGGGTCGAGCGGCCGCTGGGTCGACGGCGCGACGGCCAGAGGCAGGCCCTGTCCGTCGGCAGGCGCCGGCAGCGCGTTGACCCGATCCACCCAGTCACCGGGCGCGGCCCGCGCCTGGAGCGGCGCGGCCAGCAGGACGCAGGCCAAGAGGGCGCGGAGCGATCGGGCGAAGTCCATGAAGGTCCTGCGGCTGGGAATCGATGGCGTTATCCGCACCCGCCACAGCGCGCGGCGACCTGCAAGCCCGGTTCGCCAGAACCTGGGCGTGGCCGGCTGGAAAACTCGACCAGCCGGTGGGCTCAGGCGCCCAGCACCTTGCGCAGCGAGGCCTCGATCTGGCCACCGCACCAGGCCTCGCCATAGTCGCGCCGGGACGCGGCCGCCAGCGCCGCCAGCGGCGGCAAGTCCGCGACCCGTCGCGAGAGGGCCGCCGTCATCGGCGCGGTCTCCTCGAGCATCGCCTGGACCTTGCCGAACCGCTCGCCCACGGTCGTCCACAGGGTCGCCGTCACGATGTCGGCGACGCCGGGCGCCTCGCCGCCCAACAGGAAACCCGCGTCGGCCGTCAGGCCATGCCGCCGGCCGGTCTCCTCCCAGAACGACATCCACTTCTTCAGGCGCGGGACGAAGTCGGCCCAACGCTCGGCCGTCCACATCTGGCGGCCGCCGTCCAGGGTCAGTTCGTCGATTACGTCGTTGGCGTCGTTGACGACCTTCATGGTGAGGGCGCGCAGGGCTACGGTCGCCGGCATCAGCCCCAGCGTCTCGCCCAGGTAGAGGACCACCGCCGGCATTTCGGCGATGGCGAATCCGGCGGCGCGGTCGACCAGCATCGGTGGCCCCATGAACGGCACGGGCATGTCCGCGACCGGCCCCTTCATCAGCCTGGCGATCGCCGCATCGCCCGCCTCCGTCCAGGTCTTGCCGGCATAGGCCAGGACGGCGCGCACGAACTGGCCGCGGAACGGCACGGACCAGTAGTAGAGGTCGTAGTCGGACATCGCGGGGTTCCCGTCAGGCGTCGAGCCTGCAGACAACCTTCGGCGCCCCGGCGGTGTTCAGCCGCCCCTCATCGCGCCGCGAACAGGGCCGCCACGTCCTTGCGGAACTGGTCCTGGCTGCCTGGCCGCGAATAGAACATATGGCCGCCGGGATAGAGGTTCAGCTTCACCCGGCCAGGGTCCGGCATCTGGTCGACGATCAGCTTGGAGGCGAAGTACGGGCAGCTGAGGTCGTCGTAGCCGTGGACGATCATCACCCGCATCTTCGGATCGCTGGAGAGCGCCTGGCGCAGGTCCGTCACCGAGTCCTGCAGCTCCACCCCGTGCTCCCAGTTCTCGCCGACCTCGTAGGAGAGCGCGTTGTAGCGGCCCTCCACCTTCCACCCGACGATCCGGGTGGTGAAGTCCACCGCCGCGCTGGTGGTCGGGGCGATGATGGCGTCCAGGATCGGGTCGCCCGTGCGCTGGTCGTTCGACCAGGGGAAGGGATCGAGGGCGGTGACGTTGCTGTCGTACCAGCTGCCGATCCGGCCCTGGCCGCGGTAGAGCTCGCGCAGGAAGGCGCGGCTCTCGATCCGCCCGCCGGAGCGCTGCACGAAGGCCGGGTCGAGGCCGGTATAGAGCGTGACCTTCTTGACCAGCCGATCCAGGGCCGCGGGGTCGCGGCGGCCCTTCATCAGGTCGGTGACGAACTCGGTGCGGGTATATTCCTCCACCTCGGCCATCTGGGCCGGCGACAGCGCCTTGCCCCGGCGCTCGTAGTTGGCGGCGGCCATGGACGGCAGGGTGATCACCCATGGCATGGGCGAGAAGTCCGGCGCCTGGTCGGCCGGCGGCTCGAGGTAGGGCGAGACCATGACGATGCCGCTCATGCCGACGCCCAGCTGGGTCTGCAGGTAGCGGGCGATGCGTGGCACGCGGAAGCCGCCGTAGCTCTCGCCGACGATGTACTTCGGCGAGGCCATGCGGCCGTTCTTCACCAGCCAGTCGAAGGTGACGCGGCTGAGGTATTCGATGTCCGGCTTGATCGACCAGAAGAGCTTCTTGGTCTCCTCCTTGTCCACCAGGCTGCGCGAATAGCCGGTGCCGATCGGGTCGATGAACACCAGGTCCGTGAAGTCGAGCCAGGTGCCGGGATTGTCGAGCAGCTGGGCCGGATCGGAGGGCGCATCGCCGGCGGCGCCGAACTGCACGCGCTTGGGGCCGATGGCGCCCATGTTGAGGTAGACCGAGGCCGCGCCCGGGCCGCCGTTGAAGGCGAAGGTGACGGGCCGGCTGGGGTCCTTCGGACCGTTCAGGGTGTAGGCGGTGAACACCACCTCGCCCACCTTCTTGCCCTTCTCGTCGCGCACCGGCAAGGCCCCCACCGTGGCGGTGTAGTTCAGGGTCTTGCCGGCGACGTGGGTGACCTGCTTGACGCTGGCGTCGGCCGGGAACGGCGGCAGGTCGATCTTGTCCTTGGCTTCGGACTTACCGGCGTCGGCCTTGGGGGCGTCGTCGGCGAGGGCGGAAAGGCCGAACGAAAGGCCGGCGGCGAGCGCGGCGGCCGCCAGAAGTCTGCGCATGAGCATGCCCCCAAATCGGTGAGAAGCGGGGACGCTATGCCAGGCTTGCGGGCTGCGCCAGCACCGCTCGCCGCAAGCGCCCGTCCGGCCGGCGCCGATTTCGCGCTTGCCACGCGGCGGACGCGGACGTATCAGCATACTGATTGCGATTTGCAATCAGTTTGCTTGCGAGAGGTCCCGATGTCCCCGGCGCTCTACGGTCACCCCTTCTCCTCCTACACGCAGAAGGCGCTGATCGCGCTCTACGAGAATGCGACGCCCTTCGAGTTCCGCAGCATCGGCCCCGACACGCCGGAGCACATGGCCGCGTGGCTGGAGCGCTGGCCGATGGCCCGGTTCCCGCTGCTGGTGGATGGCGAGCGCCAGGTGGTGGAGACCAGCGTCATCGTCGAGTACCTGCAGCTGGCCCATCCAGGGCCGGTGCGGCTGGTGCCGGACGATCCGATGGCTGCGCTGGACGTGCGCTTCCTCGACCGGTTCTTCGACCTCTATGTGATGGATGCGGTGCAGCTGGCGGTGGCCGCGACACTGGGGCGGATTCCGATGGCGGCCGACGACGGGCGCAAGCTGGCGGGCGAGCGGCTGGAGAGCGCCTACGCCTGGCTGGAGGGCCACCTGGCGGGGAAGACCTGGGCGGCGGGCGAGACCTTCACCCTGGCGGACTGTGCGGCGGCGCCGTCGCTGTTCTACGCCGACTGGACCCAGCCCATCGCCGAGACCTATCCGGCGCTTAGGGCCTATCGCGCCCGGCTGCTGGCGCGGCCGTCCTTCGCGCGCGCCGTGGACGAAGCGCGCGAGTTCCGGCCCCTCTTCCCCCTGGGCGCGCCGGACCGGGACTGACGGGCGCCGCCGGCGCGGGCAGACCTGGCGTTGCAATGCCGGCTTCAGCGCGCCGCCGGGTCTGCTAAGCTCGCGCGCACATAAGTGGGGAAACACCATGAGCACCAAGCTTGCCAGCGCCCTCGCCGCCTTGGCGATCGGCATCACCCTCCCGGCCGCCGTGGCCCTGGCCCAGCCGGCGACGCCTCCGGCCGACGCCATGACCGACCCGGCCCTGAAGCGCGAGGACGTGATCGCCTTCATCGGCGTGAAGCCCGGCGACAAGGTGGCCGACATCGTCTCGGGCCGGTTCGTGCGGGCCCTGAGCGCCGCCGTCGGGCCGAAGGGCAAGGTCTACGCCGTGATGCCGGCCGAGGTGGTGAAGGTCCACCCGGAGGTCGAGGGCATGCTGAAGGGGGCGGCCGGCGCCAGCGGGAATGTGGAGGTGCTGACGCCGCCGGTGAACGCCATGGCCCTGCCCGCGGCCGGCCTGGACGCGGTCTTCATCCGCCAGAACTACCACGACCTCTACGACAAGTTCATGGGCCCGGCTGACGTGGCCGGCTTCAACAAGCAGGTGTTCGCCGCGCTCAAGCCCGGCGGTGTCTATGTGATCCTGGACCATGCGGCCGCCAAGGGCGCGCCGGACAACGTCACCGAGACCCTCCACCGGATCGACGAGGACCGGGTCAAGAAGGACGTCCTGGCCGCCGGCTTCAAGCTGGACGGCGAGAGCAAGGCGCTGGCCAACGCCGCCGACGACCACTCCAAGATGGTCTTCGACCCCTCGATCCGCGGCAAGACCGACCAGTTCCTGCTGCGGTTCAGGAAGCCGAAGTAGGGCTGACCTCTTCCGTCAGGCGGCCGGCTTCTGGCGCCGCGAGCGCGCCAGCGAGTCGGCCACCACCCAGGCGACGCCGGTATAGGCCAGGTTGGCCGCGTTCTCGGTCCAGACGCCCTGGTTGGAGGGATCGGCGATAAGCATCGGCAGGTGCACCAGCGGCGTGAAGCTGGCGAACATGATGGTCAGCAGGATCGCGGCAAGGCGGGCCTGCACGCCGCTCAGGATCGCCAGGCCGGCGGCGAGATGGGCCACCCCGGTCGCATAGCCCCAGAACACCTGGCTCGGCGGCAGCCAACTGGGGACCAGCGGCGCGGTGAGGTTCATGTAGAGGAAGTGCGCCCCGCCGAAGAGCAGGGCGCAGAGCCCGAAGACCTTTTGGCCCACCCACGTGAGGCGCCCCGCAAGCGGCGCGTCGATCGCCGCATGGCTGGCGAACACGATCAGGCCGCCGGCCGCGATCGCCACCTGCCCCGCCGTGTTGCTGTAGGCGAGGTATTCGCTGGCGTGACGCAGGATCGAGCGGCCGCCCATCAGGATGACCACGACGAGCGTGTAGTAGGCGGTGAGCGCCGCCGCGCCCCAGGCCACCGTGCGGCGCCACTGGAGGACCCCGGCGGCGATCAGCATGTAGGCGCCGGCGACATAGGCCAGCGCCGCGCGCGCCGGAAACGCCTTGGGCACGGGCTGGCCCGGATCGAAGTCGCCGCGCACCAGGCAGAGCACCGCGATCGCCATGACGCCCAGCCCGTAGACGCGCCAGCCGAACGCCCTGGTCGGTCCCTCCGCAGCCATGGTGTCTCGACCCCGCTCCGCGCGGCCGCGATGGTCAAGCTGAACCGCGTCCACCGCAAGCGCCGTGGACGCGACAGGCGTTGCGTCGGCCGTTGCGCCGCGCGGAGCGCTTAGCCCACCGCGCCCAGCCGTTGCAGGGCTTCCTCGAGCTTCGCCTTGGCGCCTTGCGCCTCGGCCAGCCGTTCGCGGTTCTCCTCGACCACCTCCTCCGGCGCGCGGGCGACGAAGTCGGCGTTGCCGAGCTTGCCGGCGATCTTGCGGATCTCGCCGTCCAGGCTGGCGACCTCCTTGGTCAGGCGCGCGCGTTCGGCGGCCAGGTCGATGAACTCGGCCACCGGGAGGGCGAAGGTCGCGCCCGCGACGACGTAGGGAATCGCGCCGGGCGGGATGGCGTCGACGGCCTGGACGCCCGACACCCGCAGAAGCTGGGCCACCTGGGCGGCGTTGGCCTCCAGGGTCGCACGCTGGGCGTCGCTGGCCTCGAGAACCAGCAGCGGCGGCTTGGCCGACAGCGGCACGTTCAGGCCCTGGCGGACGGACCGGCCTTCGGAGATGGTCTCGATGATGAGGGCGATGTCCGCGTCGGCGGCGGGGTCGATCAGGTCGTCCCCGAGCTGCGGCCACCGGGCCACCATCAGTTGGCCCTGGTGCGCCCGCGGGGCGCCGAGGTCAGCGGTCTGGCCCCACAGCTCCTCCGTGATGAACGGCATCACCGGGTGCAGCAGCTTCAGGATCACGTCCAGCACCCAGGCCGCGGTGGCCTGGGTCTCGGCCTTGGCGGCGGCGTCGTCCCCGGTGAGCAGCGGCTTGGCCAGCTCCACGTACCAGTCGCAGAACTGGTTCCAGATGAAGCGGTAGAGGCCGTTCGCCGTCTCGTCGAAGCCGCAGTCGGCGAGCGCATCGGTGACGGCCCGCGCGGTGCGCGCGGTCTCGCCCACGATCCAGCGGTTCAGGGGCGCCTTGACCTGGGCCGGGTCGAAGCCGGCAGCGCGCGCGCAGCCGTTCATCTGGCAGAAGCGCGTGGCGTTCCACAGCTTGGTGCCGAAATTGCGATAGCCTTCAATGCGCTGTCGGCTGAGCTTGATGTCCCGGGCCTGGCCCGACATGGCCGTCAGGGTGAAGCGCAGCGCATCGGCGCCGTAGTCGTCCACCAGCTCCAGGGGGTCCATGACATTGCCCTTGGACTTGGACATCTTGGCGCCGCTGGCGTCGCGGACCAGGGCGTTGATGAACACCCGCTTGAAGGGGACCTCGCCGGTGAAGTGGATGCCCTGCATCATCATCCGGGCCACCCAGAAGAAGATGATGTCGAAGCCGGTGATCAGGGTGTGGGTCGGATAGAACCGGGCGAGGTCCGAGGTCTTCTCTGGCCAGCCCAGGGTGGAGAACGGCCAAAGCCCTGAGGAGAACCAGGTGTCGAGGACGTCCTCGTCCTGGCGCAGCTCGGTGGGCCGCCCATAGTGCTCCTCGGCCTGGCGCTTGGCCTGCGCCTCCGTCTCCTCGACGAACACCTTGCCGTCCGGCCCGTACCAGGCCGGGATGCGGTGGCCCCACCACAGCTGGCGCGAGACGCACCACGGCTGGATGTTCCGCATCCACTCGAAGTAGGTCTTCTCCCAGTTCTTCGGCTGGAAGACGGTGGCCCCCTCCTCCACCGCCTTGATGGCGGGCTTGGCCAGCACATCGGCGGCGACGTACCACTGGTCGGTCAGATAGGGCTCGACGACCACGCCGGAGCGGTCGCCGTGCGGGACGGTGTGGCGGGTCTTCTCGATCTCGCGCAGGAGGCCCAGGCGCTCGAATTCCTCGACCACCTTCTTGCGGGCCGCGAACCGGTCCAGGCCGCGATACTCCGCCGGGACGTTGTCGTTCAGCCGCGCGAAGTCGTCGAAGATGTTGATCATCGGCAGGCTGTGGCGCTTGCCGACGGCGAAGTCGTTGAAGTCGTGGGCCGGGGTGATCTTCACCGCGCCCGAGCCCTTCTCGGGATCGGGATATTCGTCGGCGATGATCGGGATCGGGCGGTTCACGATCGGCAGGCGCACGGCCCGGCCGACCAGGGCCTTGTAGCGCTCGTCATCGGGATGCACTGCCACGGCGGTGTCGCCCAGCATGGTCTCGGGCCGGGTGGTGGCGACCACGATCTCGCCGGAGCCATCCTCCAGCGGATAGGCGAAGTGCCAGTAGAAGCCGTCGACCTCGCGCTGCTCGACCTCCAGGTCGGAGATGGCGGTCTGGAACTGCGGGTCCCAGTTCACCAGCCGCTTGTCGCGGTAGATCAGCTTTTCCTTGTGCAGGGTGACGAACACCTTGCGCACCGCGGCCGACAGGCCCTCGTCCAGGGTGAAGCGCTCGCGCGACCAGTCGCAGGAGGCCCCCAGGCGCTTCAACTGGTTGACGATCGTGCCGCCGGACTTGGCCTTCCACTCCCAGACCTTGGCGACGAAGTCCTCGCGGCCCAGGTCGCGGCGGCTCTGGTTGCCGCTCTCGGCCAGCTGGCGCTCCACCACCATCTGGGTGGCGATGCCGGCGTGGTCGGTGCCGGGCAGCCACAGGGCCGCCTTGCCGCGCATGCGCTCGAAGCGGATCAGCACGTCCTGCAGGGTGTTGTTCAGCGCGTGGCCGATATGCAGCGACCCCGTCACGTTCGGCGGCGGGATGACGATGGAGAACGGCTCGGCGTTCGGGTCGTCGGTCGGCGCAAAACCGCCGGAGGTCATCCAGGCGTCGTAGAGGCGCGGTTCGGCAGTCTTGGGATCGAAGGTCTTGTCGAGCATGGCGGTCTTTGTGGGCTGGCGGGCTGCATACACACCCCACGCACCGCGTGAAAGGGCGTCAGGGGTCGGTTGAGCGCCGTTCCTCTCCTACGAAGTGGGAGAGGGGGACCGCACGCCGAGCGCAGCGGAGAGCGGGTGGTGGAGAGGGCGAGCCGCAAGCGCGGTGCTCCGACCTGGCGTTCCTGGCTCAGCGGATGAGGCTTGCCCTCTCCACCAGCCGCTCTTCAGCCGACTTGCGTCGGCTTTGGCGGCCGGTCCC
>Ga0136846_1218897_pt1 | contig 20331 bp, 16 predicted proteins | sample HopSoiMetagenom2_FD_96841 | JGI IMG/M metagenome (GOLD analysis project Ga0136846, IMG submission 96841) | Grasslands soil microbial communities from Hopland, California, USA - 2 Assembly 2016 (version 4) | ecosystem: Environmental > Terrestrial > Soil > Grasslands | place: USA: Hopland...
CGCGAGCCACGTGCTCGGCGGGCTGTCCGGGAATCCCCAGAACCACTGGGGATCGATTGTACCGGTCGCCGCCTGGACGGAGTAGTCGTCTTCGGCGACCAAATTGTCGTTGGAGCCGGCGTACAGTCGCGTAAAGCCCATTGGTGGATCGCGGCCGGCCAAGGTGCCCGACATCGTCGCCCCGTACGCGAGCGCCCCCGCGCCGATCGAGATCGGACCCGGGCCAGCGACCATCCCGCCCGATCCGGTTCCCGACGTCGTGCGATGCGCACCCACCACCTCCGCGGCGACCACGTTGGCGCCCGTAAAAGCGGATATCGACACCCCGCCAGACGTCGTCGGCTGCGACAAGTAGGCGCCCACAGCCAGAATGTCCGACTGACCCGGATCTACGTTGGGATCCGGGAAATTCTGCACATTCGTCGCGACATAGGTCGCCATGTTATAGCCGGCGGCGCTGACTTTCTCGACGAGTGCGTATGTGTTGCCCACGCGTGTGTAGGGATTAGTCGTAAGCACGTCCCGGACCGAGTCGATTGTCGCCGGGCCCGCCCAGTAGAACGTCGCAATGATCGCGTCACCGCGATGCGGGTTGGTCGGATTGAATCCCTTGATGAGCAGCTGGCCGGTCGTCCCGAGCGTGCTGTTCAGCTGATCGAGGACGATTCCGCGGGCAAGCTGGGGAGTAACGGCGAACGACGTCGTCGCGAATGGGGACGCCGTGCTCTTGCCGGGACCAACCGGCTCGCTGCACGCGGTCGCAAGCAACGCCACGCCGAGAAATGCCGACAGGTATTTGATCGTAGTCTGAGTGCGCATGTGTTTCCTCCGGTCCTCCCCAGTCGGCAAAGTTCGGACCACCTCGCGCTGTGCCGAGGCATGAGGAAAACCATTGTCCGTTGGGCGATTGGTGCGACGAGTGCTGCGGCGTTCACTCCACGACTTATGGCCTTCACGCAACAGCGGACACGGCGATTGGACCTAAGTCTCGCGACTCGCGCGCAGCGCGTTCGCCAGCTCGCGCACGCAGCGGGCGATACGCTCGTAGGTCTGGTCGAACACCTGGCGGCTTTGATCGATGGGATCACGCACCGTCCGCGCCTCGACCGGCGCGGGATCAAGATCACCGAGCAGCACGACGTCGCGCGGCCAGCGCCCGAAGCGCTCACACACAAGACGGCGTTGTTCCGCATCCATGACGACGATGAGATCCGCCGCGCGCGCCAGATCGTTCGTCAACAGGCGGGAGCGGTGGTCGGCGAGATTCACCGCATGGCATTCGGCCGCGGCCACCGCATCGGGGGGTGCCGGGCGGTTGAAGCCGATGAAGCCGGCCGACTGCACGTCAATGCCGAGCGGCGCGACTTCGCGCGCGAGCAAGGCAGCGGCGACCGGACTCCGGCAGATGTTGCCATGACACAACGCCAGCACTTTGGCAGGACGTGGCCGTGCCCGCAATGCATCGAGCGCTTTGCGCCGGCGTAAGGGATGGAGCAGACGTTCGGGTGTACGGCGTACGCGCACGAGCAGATTACGCAAGAATGTCATCACCTGTTGTTGCCGCGCGACATTGCGGGCACCTTCGCGCGCGGCAAGAAGCGCGCCGAGTCGTGGCCCGCTTCGTGCCATAGGGCCCGGCATGAGATATCTGGTCACGGGCGGCGCCGGATTTATTGGATCGCATATCGTGGAGCGTCTCGTCCAGAGTGGTGCGGATGTGACCGTGCTGGATGACCTCTCGACCGGACGCCGTGAGAATCTACGGAACGTCCGCGATCGCATCCGGTTCGTGCGCGGGAACGTCGCGCGGCTGGACGCATGCCGACGCGCGATGCAGGGGGTCGATTACGTGTTTCACCATGCCGCCGTCACATCGGTCCCCCGCTCCACACACACGCCGCTCGTCGCGCATCACACCAACGTAACCGGGACACTCAACGTGTTGCTCGCCGCGCGGGAAGCACGCGTCCGTCGCGTAGTGTATGCCGGATCGACCGCGGCGTATGGCGATGCCGACGAAGCCCCGCAGCACGAGGCGCTCGTGCCGCGGCCATTGTCGACGTATGCGGCCTCCAAGCTCGCCGGCGAGGCGTACTGCCAGGCATTCTGGCGGACGCACGGGCTCGAGACCGTCGTGCTCCGCTACTTCAACATCTTTGGGCCGCGGCAGAACCTCGATTCGCAGTACGGCGCTGTCGTGCCGATCTTCGTGGCGGCTGGCCTGCGCGGCGAGCCACCCGTGATTCACGGCGACGGCGCGCAGACGCGCGACTTCACCTTCGTCAGCAATGTGGTTGATGCGAACATCCGCGCGTGTCACGCACCCGTGGAACAGGCCGCGGGCTTGGTCTTCAACATCGGGTGCGGCATCCCGACGAGCGTTCGGGAGCTGTGGCATCAGATCGCCGCGGTCGTGGGCTGTGCGAGTGAGCCGCGGTACGAGTCGGTCCGCGCCGGCGATGTGCGCCACTCGTTCGCCGCGATTGCCCGAGCACAGGAGCACCTGGAGTATTTCCCCCGCGTGGATCTCCGCGACGGCCTGCGCCGCACCGTCGCATACTTCCGTGAGCGCATGCTCCTAAGCGGGCGCGCGGAGCGCCCGCGCGCTGCAGCCGCGGCGCAGGTAGGCCCCGACTATTCGCCCGCGTTCGTGCCCGGCTAGGATCGACCATTTAGGCGTCATCCATTCGGACGAGTGACACGCGTGCCGCGAGTGGCACCTTTGCCACATTCCCGGGTCTGATAGGCGCCCGAGGTGTCGCGTCCGCGCCATAGTATTTCTGCCGACGAAACGCAAATGATTGTGACAAGACCTCTTGCGCGTTTTGTCTCGCTCCGGCGAATGCGGGCCTGTTCTGTGCTAGTAGTCCGGTAGCCCCTTTGGAGGAACGCATGGCCGGACCGCAACCATTCGATCGATTGTCGCGCGGCGCTTCCCGCTCGAGTCGAAACACTCCCATTCCCGCGATCGCGCAGCTCACACCAGAGCTCAAAGCGTCGATGCGCATCCTGATCGTCGATGACGAGCGCACACTGCGTGAGAGCTGCGCCAGTGTGCTGCAGTACGAAGGCTACCAGGTGAGCCTGTGCAGCCGCGGCGAGGAGGGGAAAGATCTCCTGACCCGCACCGCATTCGACATCGTCTTGCTCGACCTCTACATGGGCGATGTGTCGGGGATGGTGCTGCTGCGCGCGTGTCTGGAAGCCCACCCGGGGACGATCGTCGTGATGATCACCGGCAATCCGAGCCTCGAAACCAGTCTCGAGGCGCTTCGCGCGGGCGCGTGGGACTACCTGCCGAAGCCGTTTTCGGCCACCCACCTGTCGATCCTGGTCGGTCGCGCGGCGCATGCCGTCATGGTCGCCCGGGAGACGCACGCGATGCACACGACGTTCGCGCGCGAGCACGGGGGCAGCAACGATCTCGTCCGGGTGCTCGGGACCGCGCCGGGATTCAGGCGCGCCGTGGAGCTTGCCGAGCGGGTGGCGCCGACCGATGCGTCCGTCTTCATCACGGGCGAAAGCGGGAGCGGCAAGGAGCTGATCGCGCAGTTCATCCACTCCCACAGCCGCCGGAGCAGCCGGTCGCTCGTCGCCGTCAACTGCGCGGCGCTACCCGAGTCGCTGCTCGAAACCGAAATGTTCGGACACGTGAAAGGCGCTTTCACGGGAGCCATCCGCGACAAACCGGGCCTGCTGGAAGCCGCGAACGGCGGCACGCTGCTGCTCGACGAGCTGGTCGAGATGCCCAAGTCCATCCAGGCCAAGCTGCTGCGCGTTATCCAGGACGGCGTGGTGCGCCGCGTAGGCAGCGAGAACACCGACGCCGTCGTCAATGTGCGGTTCATCGCAGCCACCAACCGCAATCCCGAGGACGCAGTCGAACAGCAGGTGCTGCGCGAGGACCTCTACTACCGGCTCCGCGTCGTCCCGATTCACGTACCGCCGCTGCGCGAGCGGCCCTCCGATATCCCGTTGCTGGCGGACTTTTTCCTCACCCGCTACTGGGCACGCCATCGCGGCGCCACAACGCCTCTGCCCCGATTCTCGGAGGGCGCCGTGCGCGCGCTGCGCGCACGCCCGTGGAAAGGGAACGTGCGGGAGCTGCAGAACGTGGTGGAGCACATGGTCGTGCTGCTCGAGCCCGGTGCTGAGATCGTAGCCGAGGACATCCCCGCCATGGGCAATCGCCAAGTCGATCGCCCGGTCGAGGAGGTCAAGGCCTGGACGCCCACGCCGGTTTCGGCAGACGAGCCCTACTTCACCCTGCGCGATCGAATGCTCGCCGAGTTCGAGCTGCAATACCTCACCCAGCTCCTCACGCAGGCCGGGGGAAACATGTCACGCGCAGCGCGTGTGGCCGGCGTCGATCGCACCACGCTGTATCGCTGGATGGAGCGCCTCGGGCTGGATCGGCGCGTGCTGACCGGCGCTGAGCCGCTGAGTGCCGGCGGCAATGGCACGGGGAACGGCAACGGCAGCGAGCCAGAAAGCTGATGTAGCGGTCCCGCTACAGCAGTTACTGTCGCAATCGATCACAACAGCTTGTCGTCTGCTCACGACAAAAACTGACGGATTGTGCCTGATTCCAGCATGGCTGGATCAGGCACGCCGTCTGCGTTTGCGGCTCGTGACCGAACAACGAGATCGAGCCGATGACCACGTTTCCGATTCTTCTCGAACAAGCGCACCCCGCTCCTCGGCGCAGGTACGGACAGCATGTGATCGCGCTTTCCACCGTCGAGGTGCTGCGTCGCGCGCTCAACATCGTGATCGCGCTCGCGGCGCTCGTCGTGCTCGTGCCGCTCATCCTCGTCATCGCGATTGCCGTCAAGCTGAGCTCGCCGGGACCGGTCTTTTACACCCAGACCCGCGTCGGTCTTAATCGTCGCCATGTCCTGCCCCCCGGCTCGCGCTACCGGCACGCCGACCGCGGCGGCAAGCCATTCACGATCTTCAAATTCCGCACGATGCGAGTGAACGATGGCGGGTCGGAGGGAGCCCACCGACAAGTCTGGGCGACGCCGGACGATCCGCGGATTACGCGCGTCGGACGCATCCTCCGGCTCTATCGCCTCGACGAGCTGCCGCAGCTCGTGAACGTGCTGTTGGGCGACATGGATATCGTAGGCCCCCGGCCGGAGCAGCCGGTGATTTTTGCGCAGCTGCGCGAGCAGATTCCCGGCTATCAGCAGCGTCAGGGAGTGCGGCCGGGCATCACGGGGTGGGCACAGATCAACCAGCACTACGACGCTTCGATCGATGACGTGCGCCGGAAGCTCGCGTTCGATCTCGAGTACATCGGCCGGCGGTCGCTGACGGAAGACCTGCGCATCATGCTGCGAACACTGCCGGTCGTCGCCGGCCGGTTCGGCGGCTGGTAACTGGCGCACCGATGTCCGCGCGCAATGACTGCTACCCTCACCCCGTTATCCCCATCGCCGTCCGCGGCCGCGACGCCGACCTGCCGCGCGTGCGGCAGTGCATTGACGCACACTCTCGTCGATCTCGGCATGTCGCCGCTCGGGACCAGCTGCCGCCGCGCCGAGCAACTGAACCAGATCGAGCCGTTCCATCCGCTCCGCGTCTGGGTCTGCGACGCATGCTTCCTCGTCCAGCTGCCCTGCGTCACGGGCGAGGGGCGTACCGTCAGCGAATACCCCTGTTTCTCGTCCTCGTCTGAAAGCTGGCTGGAGCACGCCCGGCGCTACACCGATCGCGCGATCGAGGAATTCCGGCTCACGCCCGCGCACCGCGTCATCGAGATCGGTTCCAACGACGGCTACCTGCTCCAGTACTTCGTCCAGCGCGGTATCCCCGTGCTGGGTATCGATGCGGCGGTCAATGTCGCGGAAACCGCAATCGCGCGGGGAGTCCCGACACGGATCCAGTTCTTCGATCTCGAGACAGCGCGGGCGCTGCGCGAGGAGGGCGTGCAGGCTGACCTGCTGATTGTGAATAACGTGATCGCCGCGGTGCACAACATCAACGACTTTGTCGCCGGGCTGAAGCTCGTCATGGCGCCACGCGGCATCCTGACGATGGAGTTCCCTCACGTCATGCGACTCATCGCCGAGAATCAGTTCGACACGATTCACCACGAGCGCTTTTCCTATTTCTCGTTGCTGGCGGTGGGATACGTCCTCGAGAGCAATGGCCTCACGATCTACGATGTCGACGAACTCGATACCTACGGCGGCTCGCTGCGGATCTTTGCATGTCACCGCGAGGATCCGCTGCGTCCCGTTACCCCCCGCGTCGATTCGCTGCTGGCGCGCGAGCGGGAGGCGGGTGTCGGCACGTTGGATTATTACGCCGAGTTTGCCGATCGCGTGCGCGAGACGAAACGGCAATTGCTGAATTTTCTGATTGCGGCGACGCGCAGCGGGAAGCATGTGGCGGGGTATGGAACACCGAGGAAAGCGAACACACTGCTGAACTATTGCGGCATTCAGGCGGACGTCATCGAGTATACCGTCGATGCCGATCCCGGCAGGCAGGGGCGGTATTTGCCCGGCAGCCGGATTCCGATCCGCTCTCCGGACTGGATCGGTCGCACCCGTCCCGATTACGTGCTCATCCTGCCATGGCATCAGCAGAATGAAATCGTGCCGCAATTGGAGTTCATCCAGGAGTGGGGCGGTCGTTGCGTGATCCCGATCCCCGAGGTACACATGGTCACGTGATCTTCGTGGGGTGTGCCCTCCTGGTCATCGCGCTCGCCACACTCTGGCCGCAGGCGGGGACATCCACCCACCCGGGGTTGTGTCTGACATGCGGCAGTCGCGGCTCCGCGGATGTCCTGCTGAACATCGCCCTCTTCATGCCGTTGGGAGCGGCGCTCGCGCGCCGCGGTCGAACGGTGGCGCGTCTCGCGTTATACGCTGCCCTGCTCTCCGGCGCGATCGAGCTGAGCCAGTTCTTTATTCCTGGCCGCGATCCCACGATTGGCGACGTCGTCGCCAACACGTTGGGTGCAGTCCTCGGCGGGCTGCTGTTCCTCCACGCGCGCACCTGGCTGCTTCCGGCGACGCCGGCGGCGTCTCGGCTATGCCGCGTAGCGGCACTCACCGCCACATTCATCTGTTTCGCGACCGGTTTTCTGCTGGCGCCGTCCTTCCCCGCGGGGCGCTACTTCGGCCTCTGGACGCCACAGCTCGCCCATCTTGCACGGTATCAGGGGAGCGTCATCGACGCGGCCGTCTACAGTGTGCCGATCGCGGATGGCTCACTTGCACCGCACGTCCGGGATCTGCTCAAGTCACGCGAGGGCTTCGAGCTCGGGGTACGGGCCGTCGCGGGTCCGCCGCCGCAGAAACTCGCGCCGGTCGTTGCCATCGTCGATGATCGGCAACGCGAAATCCTGCTAGTTGGTGTGGATCACGAGGTCCTGGTGTTTCGGGAAAGGATGCGTGCCGTGGACTGGCGTTTCGATCACCCGGACGTCCGCGTTCGCGCGCTCGCAGGATTGAAGAATGGCGATACACTGCGAGTGACCGCGCGCGCTCGCGGCGGCCACTACGCAATCAGCGGGGTTGAACGCGGCTTCACCGTAGCACAGGGCTGGACGTTGCTGGCGTATCGCGACCTGCGGCCGTTTCAAACCTTCGCCAATGCGATGTGGATCGGCGCTCTATTTGTTCCGGCCGGATTCTGGTGGCGGACACGGCAAGATGGCGTCGCTGCTCTGCTTGGCCTGGTCGCCGCTTTGCTCGTGGTGCCGGCGTTGACACCCCTGCTCCTCACTCCGGCTGCACAATGGCTCGCGGCAGGCGTCGGATTGGGGATCGGCGCGGCGCTGCGCCGCGTTCTCCCTTCCTTTATACAGCGGGCCTCAGGCGAAACGCACGCCGTCACATAACACCGCGGCGATGCGTTGGGCCGTACGTCCGTCCCATCGTTCGATGACAGGCGGACTGGAATGTCTGTGGACTTGTTGCGCTGCTGCCAGGAGGGCAGCGCGGTGGGCGGGTACGAGACGGTTCGTGCCCTCGGTGCACGTAATCGGCCGTTCTGTGTTAGGACGCACCGTCAAACAGGGCACACCCAGAAACGTCGTTTCTTCCTGAAGACCACCCGAATCGGTGATTACCAGATCACTGCCCAACATCAGGCTGAGCATCGCTTCGTACGGTACAGGATCCAGTAACTGCATACCGTTCCCATTCTGGCTTTCGGGACGCCAGCCAAGGGCTTCCATGCGCGCCCGCGTGCGAGGGTGGACGGGGAACAGAATCCGGCGCTCCCGGCTGAGCTCGGATAGTGCCTCGAGGAGCTCGCGCAGGGTAGCTGGATCGTCCACGTTGGCGGGCCGGTGCAACGTCACCAATACATAAGGTCCGTCAGTGGGGGGAATCCGGCCTTGCGCGCGCGCTTTGGGAAGGAGCGCGACGAGCGAATCGATCATGATGTTGCCCACAAAATGCACGCGCTCTGCCGGTATGCCTTCGGCGCGCAGATTGTCAGCCGCATCGCGCGATGGCGTGAACAGCAAAGTCGAGAGTCGGTCGGTCAGGACTCGATTGATCTCCTCCGGCATCGTCCAATCGCGGCTGCGCAAACCCGCCTCCACGTGACCCACGCGGATCCCGAGCTTTGCCGCGACCAGCGCGGCGGCAATCGTGGAATTTACGTCGCCGTAGACCAGCACTATGTCGGGCTTGGCTTCGAGCAGCACCGGTTCGAAACGCTGCATGACCGCGGCCGTCTGCTGGGCGTGACTGGCCGAGCCTACCGCGAGATTGTAATCGGGCTCCGGGATGCCCAGACTCTCGAGGAAGGACTCCGACATTTCGGCATCGTAGTGCTGGCCGGTATGGACGATGATGTGCGGCGTGCTGCGGCGGCTCAGCTCGTGGGCGAGCGGAGCAAGCTTCATGAAATTGGGTCGGGCGCCGACTACCGAGAGTATGCGCACGGTGCAAGCTGTAACATCGTCGAGCAGGCGCTGCGGGTGGTTTCCATAGCCCCCCTATACCCCCTTTCGGGATGGGAGATTTTGAGAACCCGGCAGCCTGCGGTGAGGCGAGGATTTACGCGGCGGACGTTTCCTGACGCTGGCGGTGCGGATCGCTGTTGCGACCGGACTCGCGCTGTGATGCGCACAGCGGCAGACTCAATTCGAAGAAGAAGCGCGTTCCCCGTCCGAGCTGCGTTTCGACTTTCAGATGGGAGCCCATCCGTTCGGCGAGCTTGCGACAGATGGCGAGTCCGAGGCCCGTGGTCGAAAACATCTTGCCGCCCCGCTGAGCGTTGTAGCGCGGTGCACTGCGTACGGAGTCAAACAGAGTCGCCATCATCGTCGGATCGATCCCTCTGCCGCTGTCGCGGACCGAGAATTCCATCCGCCCCGGCGTGGGCTCGCTCGTGCTGAGCTCGACGAATCCATGCTCTGTGAATTTGAGTGCGTTCGTCGTCAAATTGAGCAGGACACGCCGCAGCGCGACCGGATGTCCGAGCCGCTCGTCGTCGCACGGCGGCGCGAGGCGCACCTGCAACCGTTTCACTTCCGCGATCGGTCGCACGATATCGTTTACCGATTCGAGCACGCTCGTCACGGAGAATGGGATCGGCTTCGGCTCGAGCAGCATTTCGCTGCGCGTCAAGTCGATAATGTCGCTGCCCACGGAGCTCAGCCCCAGTGCCGCGGTACTGATGAGACCGAGCTGCCGACGCTGCATCTCCGTGAGCGGACCACTCTCCTCGCGCTGCAGCGTGTCGGCGAGCACGAGAATCGACGCGAGCGGCGAGTGCATGTCGTGCGCGACTTCGGCGAGCAAATCGAGTCCCGCGCTGCCCCCGAGCTGCGCAACGAGTTGGTGTGCGGCCCGATTCGCGGTCGCTTCGCGCACGCGCTCGATCGCGAGCAGCAGCACAGGTAGTTGCGTCTCCTTGATGCCGTGCGATCTCCAGTCACGCATCAGGTGATCTCGGATCGCGTCGAGCAGGCGTCGGCCGAGCGCTGACTGCGCACGCGAGTCGATGACCGCGCTGGGTGTGATTTGCATCGCCAGCACGCTGGCCACGACACCCGCCGCGATGTCCCGCACTTCTTCGATTGAGGGGCTAGCGGGTTCTGCCGCGGGGAGCGCCATCAGCTGCCTGATCGCCGACTGCTGTAATGCGTGAGGAACGCCGATCCCGCCGTTCCGGCCATTCCGTCTGGCCGTTGGGGGCGCCTGCATAGACTGTTCTGAGGTGCGGCGATCTACTGGCAGCATTAGTCCGTGGTTGCTAGGGCGAGAAAAAAGGTACACGATCCTAGGGAATTTGCTAGATCGCGGTAAGAGGGAAAACCCTTACTCACGGTCCCTTGCGGCGATGGTACCGATGTGCGCTTTTCCAACACTCCTTGCCGCGCCGGGACAACGGAGGCGAACCCCCACAGCCGTGTGTCGCTCGTGCATCAGTCGCGGATGGGGGAAAAGTAAAGCCGCCTTCAACGCGATGCCGGAAGCGATGTTAGCGCCAGAGCGGCGCGCACGCATTCTGCAGGGGTTATGACATTTGGAGCGCGCCATGGCTGCAGCACCATTTGTGAGAGGACTGGTAATGCCCACGCGGGGACCGGCAGCACGGCCTGTCGACGTGTTGATCGCCAGTACCCATGAATGGATCAGCCGTTCACTCGCGAGCATCCTCGCGCCGCACGGCTATGTCGTGGGCAAGACCTACAATCGCGCCCAAACTCTGAAGCGCTGTCGCAGCAACCCACCTGACGCGATCATCATCGACGAGCAGCTCCCGGATGGCGACGGGCACGCACTGTGCCGCCAGCTGACGGACGAGAATCTGGTTTCCGCGAGCACGCCCATCTTCCTGGCACTCTCCCGTTCGCCCACGCGGCGCGACCGAATTACGGCATTGCAGTCGTGCGCGTGGGCATGCCTGGGCGATCCGGTGGACGCCGAGGAGCTGGTCGCCATGCTGGACGTCTACGTGCAGGCCAAGCTCGACGCAGATCAGGCGCGGGCGCAGGGCCTGGTGGACGAAGCGACCGGGGTCTACAACATGCGCGGCCTCTCGATGCGGGCCGAAGAGCTTGCCGCGAGCGCCGCCCGGCGGCATGTGGCGCTGGCATGCGTGCTGCTCGCTCCGGAAGTGGAGTGGCCCGTCCGAGGCGGACCACTGGGCGACGAGCTTATCGCAGCTGCGCGAGACTCCGGCGCCGGAGCCGCGTCTTCAACGGGACGCGATGATCCGGCCCCACCGCTGTGGGTGCTGCGCAGCATCGCAAGCGCACTCAAGTCCGTGACACGTCATTCGGATGCGATTGGCCGGCTCAGCAGCAACTCATTCGCCGTCGTGGCGCTGGACACCAACGCGTTGCAGGCACGGCAGCTTGCCGAGCGGCTCGGCGCGGCAATCGTGGCCAAGCCTTCGAGCCACAACGTCCCGCCGCTGCCTAAGCTGCTCGTGCGAGCGGGCTATCACGGCGTCACGGGCGACGATCAGCGGTCGCTCGATGTAGCCACGCTGCTGCGGCAGGCCGACACGGCGCTGCAACGGGCCAAGGCCGATTCCAGCCACGCCTGGCTGCAGGGGTACACCGCCTAGATCCTTCCTTTATATCAGGCGACGCCGTTACCAAATAAGGCGAAGCTGTTACGCCTCGGTGACAAGAAGCGTCTCCGAGCAGGCTACACGCGCACGCAGTGACTGGCACCGCCCTTGCACAAGCGGTGTGATATGTCACGTTGTTTTATCCCACTGCTCGGCGCGTTGGTGTCGTCGCTCGCGCCTGCCGCGGCAAGCGCGCAGCAAACTCTGGCGTTTGCGCCCGCCTCCCTGCCGCCCGCGTCCAGCACCGTGGGAGTTCGCTGGTCTATGCCGCTCAATAACGTGACGCGCCATGCCCCCTCCTGGAGCGCCACTGATGTCGGACTGGCAAGCGGCTTTCTGGCCATCCTTTGGGTGGACGCCGCGCAGACGCGCTCGATTGCCCGCAACAGTTGGGAGGGATTCCAAGAGGCGAATCCGCTGATCGGCCCCCGGCCGACGGTCAGTCAGATCAATACGTATACGGCCGCGGCTGCGGTTGGGACACTCGGCATCGCCGCGGTGCTGCCGCAGCGCGCGCGCCGCTGGTGGCTGATGACTGCTTTAGCGGTCGAAGCCTATACCGTGTACCACACCACGGCGCGTATGGGCATCTCGCTCAGGATGCACTAGCGGAAGAGCGCACTGATCAATGATCCTTTAGAAGTGACTGAGAGTGAGAATAGCCACCGGGATGCTGAGAATCAGCGCAATCGTGCGTAGCGCATCGCCTGCCGACCCCTTCTGACCCACTGCGATTTCGTCACCCGGCTGAATACCGAGATCATCCAGCGTCTTGCCTTCTCCAATAGCACGTTGGAGCGGTACCCCTTCCCACTTGGTCTTGCCGTGCTGGATGATCTTGATGTCCGTGATCTTCCCCTCTTTTTCCCCGCCGCCCGCGCTGCTGATCACCGTTCCGATGACGGCGTCAGCGGGGACGGAGTAATAGCCGGGGCGGAGCACGCCGCCGGACACGGCCACGACGACGAGGGGCCGGGCGTGAACCTGCGGATCGCGAATCCGAGTGCCGATTTGTCTGGTGAGATAGGGCTCGATCTCGCTCCGCAGAACCCCATGTAGGGGCACCGCGCCAAGGAGCGGGAGATTCAGCGCGATCGTGCTGGTGACCGTGAACGTATCAGTCAGCAGCTGCTCCGGGGACTTCGATGCCGCTCCACCCCCTCCCCCTCCCGGTGCCAGAGGCAGTGGCTCCTCGACCTGGAGAAGGATCCGGTCGCCCACCTTGAAATCGCCCGCCTCGAGCCGCTGGTCACCGAACCGGATCTCGTCATCGAGCTGGGACTGAATCGCCGGCGTTTTTGATGGCCGGAGCAGTCGCAGCGAGTCGAGGGTGACAAGGAGGCCCGTACGGCTGGCGAGCATGCGGCGGGCGCCTGTTTCGATCGGCTGTTGCGCCGCTGCAGGCAGCGGGTGGACAGCGGCGGCTAGAGCAAACACGAGAGCTGCCGCCATCGCGGCAGGAGCGGAAACGCGGTTGGATGTTCTCACGGGCAATTCTCAATTCAAGTTTGAGGCCGTGAGGCGGGTCACGCGGTCTTGCACAAATCCAGCGTCACCACAACCCGCGGCGCGGCAAAGCTGCCACAGGATTGTCAGCACTTTTCAGCGATTTTTACGCGCCGGTTTGGCGGTTTTTCGCGAACTGTTGAGCGAGCAACGAGTTGTGCGCACTCCGACAAGGTGCAGAGGTTGCACGTCGAAAGTGATGCGCGACACCGCATGTGTTATGGTGACACAGGTATTGGCACAATGCACGGAAAGGGCTATCGTTGCTGCCTCCAATGCACCCCCCCGACACTCTAGGGAAAGTTTCTTCGCCTCCGCCTTCCCCCGGGCGGCGAGCCGGACCGTCGCCCGAACGCGACATGTCTCATCTGTTGCCGCTCAACAGCACGATGAAGGCAAGCGTGCGCATCCTCGTCATCGACGACGAGCGCATCCTGCGCGATAGCTGCGCGACGGCACTGCGGTTCGACGGCTATCAAGTGGAGGTGTGCGGGCGCGGTGAAGAGGCGCTCGACGCTTTGCAGCGGCACGCGTTCGACATCGTCCTCGTGGACCTGTACATGAGCGGCGCCGCCGGGATGCAGCTGATCGGCGCCGCGCTGGCAGCCAATCCGGACGCCATCGTCATCGTCGTTACCGGCAAGCCCACCGTCGAAACCGCTCTCGAAACGATGCGGGCCGGCGCCTGGGACTATCTGCCGAAGCCGTTTACCGGTAGCCAGTTGCAGGTGCTCGTGGGACGCGCGGCGCACACCGTGCACGTCGCGCGCGAAACACAGGTCCTGCGCGCCGGCACCCAGGGAGGCGCCGACGATGCCGTGGGAATGGGGACGGCGCGCGCCTTCCGCGAGGCTATCGCGCTGGCGCGTCGCGTCGCGACCACTGACGCCTCGGTATTCATAACCGGCGAAAGCGGCAGCGGCAAGGAAATGATCGCGCAGTTCATTCATCGCAACAGCCGCCGGGCGAGCCGCCCGCTGGTTGCGGTCAACTGCGCCGCTCTTCCCGAGACGCTGCTCGAGTCCGAAATGTTCGGCCATGTGAAGGGCGCTTTCACCGGCGCCGTACGCGACAAACCCGGGTTGCTCGAGACGGCCAACGGCGGCACGATGTTTCTCGATGAATTGATCGAGATGCCGAAGTCGATTCAGGCCAAGCTACTGCGGGTGATCCAGGACGGCGTCGTGCGTCGCGTCGGCAGCGAAGAAACAGACGCCGTCGTCAACGTGCGCTTCATCGCTGCCACCAATCGGGACCCGGAAGCAGCGGTGCGTTCCGGCCTGCTGCGTGACGATCTGTACTACCGGCTGCGCGTCGTGCCGATCAAGGTCCCGACACTGCGCGAGCGCGCCGAAGACGTCCCCGTGCTCGCCAAGTATTTCCTCGACCATTACTGGCGCCGGCACCGCCATGCGGACGAAAAAGCACCGACGTTGACCAAGGCCGCGTTGTGGGCGTTGCGCGCACACTCCTGGCCCGGGAACGTTCGCGAGCTTCAGAACGTGATCGAACATGCCGTCGTGTTGCTCGAGCCCGGCGCCGAGATCGGGGTCGACGAGATCCCGTTCATCACCGACCAACGCAGCGATGCGGAGTTGATCGCTACCTCCGACGAGGGAGGCGACGACGGCTATTACGCCGCGCGCGATCGCCTGCTCGGCCAATTCGACAAACGCTTCCTGACGCGGGTGGTGATTCGCGCGGGAGGCAACCTCTCGAAGGCGGCGCGCCTGGCGAAAGTCGATCGCACAACCTTCTACCGCCTCATGGAACGCCATGGCCTCCAGCGCGATCTACTCGGCGGCGGCGGGGGCAGCGGTGGCGGCAGCAACGGCGACGATCAGGAGAAGTAGCATCACTCTGCGTAGTGCCCGTCGCAGATCATCCCCGTAGTTGTAAGTCGGTCGCGTCATTCTCGCCCCCGCGCAGCCTGGCGAGCGTCGTAACCCGTTGAGCCGCAAAGACTCAGTAAACGTGACCCGGTGCACGCCTCCTGCTTGTGCAGATTGGCATGGCAACCGCGCCCACGTTTCTCGAATCCACATTATTCGCGCCGCTCGCCCCCCATAGCGTCCCGCGCCGTATCCTCGCCATTGCCGCTCATCCGGACGATGAAGTGCTCGGCTGTGGCGGCACGCTCGCGCTGCATGCTCGCGCCGGCGACGAAGTCCATGCCGTCATCGCCTGCGAGGGCGAATCGCTGCGCTATGGCGCCAACGGCGTCGGACAAAGCGAACACACGCGCCGCGCCGCCGACGTCCTCGGACTCGTCCAGTCCCGGCAGCTTGGCTTCCCCGACCAACGATTGGACACGCTCTCGCTGCTCGAGCTGATCGCGCCACTCGAGCGCGTCGTGCGCGAAGTCCGTCCCAGCGTCGTCTACTGCCAGTTCGGTAGTGATGCCAATCGCGACCACGAGCTGCTGTTCCGAGCCGCTCTTGTTGCGACCCGGCCGCTCGACGCGTGCATCGAGGGCGTCTATGTCTTCGATACGGCGAGCAGCACCGAGTGGGGATATCCGCGCGCGTTCGTTCCTGACACGTGGGTGGATATCTCCCAGACCCTGGAGCAGAAACTGACCGCCATGTCCTGCTACGAGAGTGAAGTCCGGCCCTATCCGCATCCGCGCTCGCTCGACGCGCTGCGGCATCGCGGCCGCGCCTGGGGCAATCAGTGCTGCATGGACGCCGCCGAAGTGTTCATGACGGTGCGGCGGACGTTGCGATCCGGGCGGATGCCCATATGACGTCCCTGCGATTCGAATTCGACTCGCTGGCGCGACGCTTCAGCTGGCCGGCGCGCGTCGTTGCGGATGTTGCGCGCGCGTTGGATGACGCGGTGCACCGGCCGGCGTTGCGCCGCGGTGCCAAGGCGGGGGTGGACTTCGCCTGCGCCGCCCTTGCCGTCGTCTCGGCGATCGCGCTCAGCCACGGCTTCGTGCGCTATAGCGCGCAGGAAATCGCGACACTCAGTTTGCTGGTCGGCTTGCTGCTCGTGTTCGCCGACACGCTCGCCGGGAGCTATCGCACCATCTGGCGCTACACCGGCCTGCCGGAGGCGCTGGCGCTCACCTTCGCCAGCATGTTCGTCCTGACGGCGCTCCTGGCGCTGCGCGCGCTCGGCGTCGTCGATTTCTATCTCGCCACGCTCGTCCTGATCGTGATGTTCATGCTGTTGTTCTGCGTCGCGGTGCGCGGGCTGCGCCGCTGGTCGCGCGCCACGGCGATCCGGGGTGTGTGGCAGGTCGCCGCGCCGCGGCGGGTGATGATCGCGGGGGCCGGGCGTCACGGTCTATCGATCGCCCGGGAGCTCACCGCGGGCAGCGTCCCAGGCCTCGAGCTCGTGGGATTCCTCGACGATGATCCGGCCAAGCAGGATATGGTGGTGAATGGCGTACCGGTACTCGGCTCCCTGGAGGAGGCCCTGCCGCTGGCGGAGCGCCGCGCCGTCCGCGAGGTAATCGTCGCGATGCCGGATGCCAAGCGGGAGGTCGTGCGCGCCTTCGGGCGCCGGCTGGAAGACGTCGGGATCCGTGTGCGGGCCATCGGCGGCATCGCGCGCTTCGTGCAAGGCAGCGACGTGCATCGGCCCGGTCGCGTGACGCTGGACGAGCTCCTGGCCGGGACGACCCCCCGGCGTTCCGTCCCGCCGAGCGATAGGCGCCGGGTGCTGGTTACCGGCGGCGCGGGGTTCATCGGCTCGCATTTGACGCGCATGCTGCTGGCCCGCGGTTACCACGTGCGCGTGCTCGATCGCTTCGACTACGGCCGCGCCGGCCTCAATGGGCTCGTCCATCCGCGCCTGGAGATTCTCTCTGGCGACGTCTGCAGCAGCCGGGATGTCAGCCGGGCACTGCGCGACGTGCACGGCGTGATCGCGCTGGCCGCAATCGTCGGCGACCCCGCCTGCAATCTCGATCCCGAGGAGACGGTCAACCTCAATTACACAGCGACGAAGGTGCTGATCGAAGCCTGCAGCTTTTACGGCGTCCGTCGCGTCGTGTTCGCGTCGAGCTGCAGCGTGTACGGCGCGAGCACAGGCAGCGATGTGCTCACCGAGCAGTCGCGGCTCAATCCCGTCTCGCTGTACGCCCGGACCCGCGTGCTGAGTGAGAACATCCTGTTCGACCGCGCCGGGGATGTCGAGCCGGTGGTGTTGCGCCTGTCCACGGTCTTTGGTCTGTCCCCGCGGATGCGGTTCGACCTGGTGGTGAATACGCTCACCGTGCGCGCCGTCGTGGACCATAAGATCTCGATCATGGGCGGCAATCAATGGCGGCCCAACGTCCACTGCCGCGATGCGGCGCGCGCGTTCATTCGCGTGCTCGAGGCGCCTGCGGGCCTGGTCGCCGGCGAGGTGTTCAACGTGGGCGGAGACAACCTCAATCATACGATCGCCGATTTAGGCAACATGGTGGCCACGATCGTCGGCGGCGTGGAGATCGCGCAGCAGCAGGACATTGCCGACCCGCGAGACTACCGCGTCAGCTTCGAGAAAATCCGCAATACGCTCGGCTTCGAGCCCGAGTTCACGGTGGCAGCGGGCATTCGGGAAGTCGCCGCAGCCGTGCGGCTCGACCCGATGCTGCGCGACTACCAGAACGCGATCTATCACAACGTGCAGGCGCTCAAGCAATCGTTTCTCACCCCGCGGCGGCGGCGCACCGATTGGCTGCCCGGCGCCGTGCCGGCCGCGTCCGCACGCGCCTCGGCATCAGCCTAACGAGGTCTTCGACGCAGATGGCCATTCGTACTTCGGACTTCCTGGTGGTCGGTGGTGGCATCGTCGGGCTGACGCTCGCCCTGGATCTCAAGCGCCGCTACAGCGATTGCTCGGTCACCCTGCTCGAGAAAGAGCACGCGTGCGGACTGCACGCGAGCGGACGCAACTCCGGCGTGCTGCACGCCGGCTTTTACTACAGCGCCAACAGCCTGAAGGCCCAGTTCACGCGCGACGGCAACGCGCAGCTCGCGGCGTACTGCGCGGAGCGCGGCCTCCCGCTGTCACGCTGCGGCAAGCTGGTGGTCGCCACGAGCGAAGCCGACCTCAACGGACTCGTCGAGCTGCAACGGCGCGGCAACGCCAATGGGGTGCCGCTCGAGGCGCTGTCGGCTGCCGAAGTCCGGTTGCTGGAACCGCGCGCCCGAACCTACGACTGGGCGCTGTTTTCGCCGTCGACTGCGACCGTCGCTCCCGCCGCGGTGGTTGCATCGCTCGTCGCCGACGCGCTCTTGGCGGGCATCGTCATCCTGACAGACGTGGCCTATCGCCGGCGCGGGCGTGACGGCGTCCTGACGTCGGACGGTCCGCTCGCCGCAGGTTACGTCGTCAATGCAGCCGGTCTTTACGCCGACCGTATCGCCCGTGACTACGGCTTCTCGGAGCGTTATCGCATTCTTCCATTCCGCGGTCACTATCTGGTGTCGGCGCCCGGCGCGCTGCCGATGCGCACGCACGTATACCCGGTGCCCTCGCTCGCCAATCCGTTTCTCGGCGTGCACATCACCCGCCGCCTCGATGGCAGCGTTAAGATCGGTCCCACGGCCACCGCGGCGCTGTGGCGCGAACACTACGGCGGCCTCGGCAAGTTCTCCCTGGCCGAATGTCTGTCGATCGTGGGGCGCGAGCTGTCACTCCTCGCGCGCGACCGCACGTTCCGGCAGCTGGCCAAGGCGGAGCTGCTCTTCGGCACCCGTCAGGGCATGCTGCGCCGCGCCGCGGAGCTCGTCGATGGCGTTCGCCCGGCGGCATTCCAACGCTGGGGGCCGCCGGGGATCCGGGCGCAGCTCTATGACATCCGCGCGCGCCGCCTGGAGATGGATTTCCGCTACGAAGGTGATGACCGGTCGTTCCACATCCTGAACGCGGTCTCACCAGCGTTCACGTGCTCGCTGCCCATGGCGGCCCATTTCGGCCAGCGCATCGATGAGCTGTTGAACGGATCGGCGCAGATAGAGGAATCGCCCCTGAGCGCCGCATCGGTGGCGCCATGATCAAGCGCGCGCTCGACATCGTGCTCGCGGGCGTCGCACTGATCGCTGTCAGCCCGCTGCTGGCGCTGCTCGCAATCATCGTTCGACTCTCGAGCAAGGGACCGATCCTGTTCCGCGCGCGACTTACCGGACGCAACGGCCGCTGCTTCACGATGTACAAGCTGCGCACGATGCACGTGGGTCAGGACTCGATGAGCATTATCACCGGCGCCCGGGATCCGCGCGTCTTCCGGTTCGGGGCCTGGCTGCGGAAGGTCAAACTGGACGAGCTGCCGCAGTTGCTGAATATCCTGCGCGGCGACATGTCGATCGTGGGACCGCGGCCCGAGCATCCGCGGATCGTCGCGCTATTTTACACGCCCGATGACCACGCGCTGCTGCGCGTGCGTCCCGGACTCACGAGCCCCGGCACCCTGTACGACTACACGCACGGAGAAGACATCATCGGCTCGGCAGATCCGGAGCGGTCTTACGTCGAGCGCTTCCTTCCGATTCGTCTGGCGCTCGACCACGTCTATTTGCGACGCGCAACAGTGCGGTACGACGCGATGCTCGTCGGCCGCACCCTCACCCTGATCGCGGCATCCTTGATTGGCCGCCGCAGCATCGCGTTCCCGCCCGAGTACCTCGAAGCGAGCCTGTTACTCGCCCGCACCCAGCCGCCTACCGGATCGATTCAGAGTCCAGCCGTCGTCTAACCGCAGCCGGCGCTAGTCGTGGCCCCGCAGCATTCGAGTACGCGGGCCCTCGAGCTCTTCGCGCGCTTCGTAGCCTTCCAGATAATAGGAGTAGTAGCGGTAGGTGCCGTTGGGCTCCACGTCGTTCAATACCGCCCCCAGCATGCGGACCGGCAGACGGTCCAGCACGTCGAGCTTGGCCTCCGCCATGTCGCGATCCGATACTCCGGCGCGCAGCACCATGAGCATGCTGGAGGTGAGGGTACCGAGCACGTAGGAATCGACGCCGGCACTCAGTGGCGGGCTGTCCATAATGATGACTTGATACCGCGTGCGCAGGTCCGCCATGACCTGTGCCATTGCCGGCATCCCCAGCAACTCCGGGCCGTTCGTCGTGCGTGAGCCACAGCCGATGAACGACAGGCCTGGGTAGCGGGTCGCCTGAAGTGCCTCATCGAGCGGTAATCTTCCCGCGAGCACATCGGTGAGTCCGGGCTTGCGAGACGCGTTGAGCAGGCGATGCAATCCGCCACGGCGTACGTCCCCGTCCACCAGCAGCGTCTTTGAACCCATCACGGCGAATGAAAGGGCCA
>Ga0136846_1209990_pt1 | contig 20318 bp, 18 predicted proteins | sample HopSoiMetagenom2_FD_96841 | JGI IMG/M metagenome (GOLD analysis project Ga0136846, IMG submission 96841) | Grasslands soil microbial communities from Hopland, California, USA - 2 Assembly 2016 (version 4) | ecosystem: Environmental > Terrestrial > Soil > Grasslands | place: USA: Hopland...
CTCCCGAAGGAGTAGCGGTGCGCAATCCCGCCTTCGACGTCACGCCCAGCCGGTACGTGACGGCGATCGTCTGCGAGGCGGGCGTGGCGCGGCCCCCCTACACGGAGTCCCTGCGGGCGCTGGCCGCCTCCGGCCGGTCCTGAGCATGGCCCTCCTCGCCATCGAGACCTCCTGCGACGAGACGGCGGCGGCGGTGGTCGAGGGCGGACGCCGCATCCTCTCGAGCGTCGTCTCCACCCAGGCCGCGCTGCACGCCCCCTACGGCGGCGTCGTTCCGGAGCTGGCGTCGCGCCATCACCTCGAGAACATCTGCCCCGTCGTGGAGAAGGCGATGTCCGAGGCCGGCCTCGCCTACGGCGACCTGGAGGCGGTCGCGGTGACGCAGGGACCGGGGCTGGTCGGATCGCTCCTCGTCGGCGTGCAGGCCGCCAAGTCCATCGCCTACGTGCAGGGCAAGCCGCTCGTGCCCGTCCACCACATCGCGGGACATCTGGAGGCGCCCGCCCTCGCCCAGGGCAGCGACATCCCGCTCCCCGCGCTCGCGCTCGTGGTGTCCGGGGGGCACACGAGCCTGTTCGAGGTCGCGGGCCGCGGTGAATACCGGCTCCTCGGCCGCACGCGCGACGACGCCGCGGGCGAGGCCTTCGACAAGGTGGCCAAGCTCCTCGGCCTCGGCTATCCGGGGGGCCCGATCATCGACCGCCTGTCCGAAGGTGCGAACGACCGCGCCCACGAGTTCACGATCGCCCGCATCAAGGACGGCCGGCCCGACTTCTCGTTCAGCGGGATAAAGACCGCCGTCCTCTATCACGTGCGGCGCGAGGGCGTCCCTCCGGTGGAGGATGTCGCCAACGTTTCCCCTCTCATCCGCGACCTCGTCGCCTCCTTCCAGCGCGCGGTGGTCACGGCGCTCCTGCGCAAGCTCGAGGAGACGGCGAAGGAGCGGCGGCCGCGAAGCCTGCTCCTCACCGGCGGAGTGGCGGCCAACCGGCGGCTGCGCGGCGACGCCGCCCGCCTCGCGGAGAGGCTCGGCCTGCCGCTGTTCGTGCCCCCCATCGCCCTCTCCACCGACAACGCGGCCATGATCGGAGCGGCGGCCCAGATCGCCCTCGAGAAGGGCATCCGGGCGGGCTGGGACCTCAACGCCGATCCCCATCTCGCCTTGGGATGACGCACTGCGTCAACGGGGACGCGGCCTCGCGCACAAAATTTGACAGGTCCCGGGCCCTCGGCTACTTTGGGGTGAACAGACTCCGCCGGGAGGTGGCTTGGACCCCGACAAACGCCGCGCGTTGTCCGACTTCTATCGTGAAGAGTTCCTCCGCTACATCGAGTACTTCAAGGCCAACGGCATCCTCAGCGACGACAGCGAGGACGCCATGCAGCAGACCTGCCGAAAGCTGATGGCAGACCTGGACCAGGTCTGCGGGCAGGCGAACTTCCCCGCGGTGGCGGAGACGCTGCTGCAGAAGTTCGACGTCCTCACCCGGCTGAGCGAGCTGGACCCGCGCAAGGGCCACTGAAGCCAGGGCACCCGCGTCGCGGGCGCCCGGCCTCACGTCCAGTCCCCCGCACCCGCGCCGGCCTGCGCCGCGCGGCCGCCGCCATCCTCCACGCCGGCCTCCGCGCCGCCGAACCGTCCCTTCTCGTCCACCGCGCGCTCCGCCTCACCCCCGCCCGCCTCGTCATCGGTGGCGAGTCCGTGCCTCTCGGCCGCGGGCGGGTGATCGTGCTGGCGCTGGGCAAGGCCGCCATCGCCATGGCCGCCGCCGCCGAGGAGGTGCTCGGCGGCCGCGTCGATCGTGGGCTCGCCGTCGCCAGCGCGGCCGGACGAGACCTCCGCCGCATCGCCGTCCGGGTGACCGGCCACCCCCTGCCGGACGCGCGCGGCCTCGCCGCCGCCGAAGAGGTGGAGGCGCTCCTGCGCGGCCTGCGCGCCCACGACCTCGTGCTCGTGCTCGTGTCGGGAGGCGCCTCCGCCCTCCTGCCCGCCCCCGTGCCCGGGGTGAGCCTCGCGGACAAGGCGGACGTCACCTCCCAGCTCCTCCGCGCGGGAGCGACCATCGGCGAGCTCAACACCGTGCGCAAGCACCTCTCGCGCCTCAAGGGTGGCTCTCTCGCGCGAGCGGCGGCGCCGGCCCGCGTGATCGCGCTCGTGCTCTCGGACGTGGTCGGCGACGACCTCTCCACGATCGCCTCCGGACCGACGGTGGCCGACCACACCACCTACGCGGACGCCCTGCGCGTTCTCGAGGAGCGCGGCCTGCGCGCGACCGCGCCCGCGTCGGTGGTGCGCCACCTCGAGGCGGGGACGCGCGGCGAGGTGCCGGAGACCCCGAAACCCCGCGATGCCGTGTTCCGCCGGGTGAAGACCCTCCTCATCGGCAGCAATCGCCTCAGCGTGGAGGCGGCGGCGCGGGAGGCGCGCGGGCAGGGGTTCCGTCCCCTCGTCCTGACCACGCGCCTCGAAGGCGAGGCCCGGGAGGCGGCCCGCGTCCTCGTCTCCGTGCTCCGAGAGTGCGTGGAGAGCGGCCTTCCGGCGGCGCCCCCGGTGTGCCTGCTCGCGGGAGGCGAGACCACGGTGACGGTGCGCGGCGCCGGCCGGGGAGGACGCAACCAGGAGATGGCGGTCGCGGGGGCCATCCCGCTCGCCTCCTTCCCCGCGGAAGCGGTGATGGCGTGCCTCGCCACCGACGGCGTGGACGGAGCCAGCGAGGCCGCGGGCGGCGTCGCCGACCGGACGTCGCTGGCGCGGGCGCGCGCGCTGGGGCTGGCCCCCGCGGAAGAGTTCCTCGCCGGCAACGACTCCAGCGGCTTCCTGGGGCCGCTGGGCGACCTCATCGTGACGGGGCCCACAGGCACGAACGTCGTGGACCTCGCCGTGCTGCTCGCCCCCGCGCGTGCGGGCGTATAATCCGCCGATTTCCGCGTTTCGAGCGGGAGGAACGTTGAACGACGGCGATCCGCCAGACGACGACGGGCCTCCACCCGCCGAGGGCGCGGGCTCCGCCGCCGCGGACGTCACGCCCGAGGTGGCGGCCGCTCTCAATCCGGCCGAGCCGGCGAACCCCCTCGAGCAGCGTGCGCGTCTGGCCGAGGACCGGCTGGCGGAGGTCCTGGCCGCCTATCGCAAGCTCAAGACGGACAACGAGGACTACCGCGAGCGGCAGTCGCGCAACCTCGAGCGGCGGTTCGAGCAGCGGCGGGAGCGGCTGCTCCTGAAGTTCATCGACGTGCTCGACAACCTCGACCGCGCGCTGGCGGCGGCGCAGACGAGCTACGCGGGCGAGCCCCTCCTGGAGGGGATGATCCTCGTCCGCACGCAGCTCCTGCAGACGCTGCAGGACGAGGGGCTCGAGCGCATCCCGGTGCTCGGCCTGGCCTTCGATCCCGCGGTGAGCGAGGCGGTGGCCACGGAGCCGGTGAAGGAGCCGGAGCAGGACCACCTGGTGGTCAAGGAGCTCCTGCGCGGCTATCGGCTCAACGGGCGCATCGCCCGCCCCGCGCGCGTGGTCATCGGCATGTTCGAGGGCCCGCACCCGGAGCCGGATTCGACGTGGATCCCCCCCGCTCCGTTCCCCGATGTCCCTGCCGCTTCCGGCGAGGCCGCGGCTGCTGTTCCCGTCATTCCGGAGACCGCCCCCGCCGCCCCCGTGGAGCCGCCGCCCACTCGTCCCGCCACCGCCTCGCGGCGAAAAGCGAGTTAGGGCGACGGGGACGGAGTCCCCGCCGCATCGACGGGGCCGCCCGCGGGGACGCGCAGGATGCGGATCGTCGGGCCGAACCGTTCTCCGGCCGCGGGCGCGAACTCCTGGACCAGCGGACACAGCGAGAAGAGCTCCGCGTAGTCGCGGCTCTGCCGATGGTCGGGCGCGAACCGCTCGTAGGAATACGAGGAGACCACGAGGTACTCCACCCCCTCCGACCGATACCCGCGCACCCCGCGGTTGACGATCCGTGACTCGTTGACCACGCGATAGCGTGCGCGGTCCAGCACGGGACCGTGCAGCTCCACCGCGATCGCGGTGCCCGCGGGCAGATGCGTGTCGATCCAGGTCCGCGCGGCGCTGCCGGTGTCGGGCAGCATGACCGCCCGATTGTGGCGGATGCTGCCCCACACCAGCGGCGCGAGGAGGACGAGCGCGGCCGCGGCGGCGACGGGGACCACGGCCCGGGGCCGCGGCCACCGGCGGGCCAGGGCGCGGCTTCCCTCCTCCACCGCATAGGCGGCCAGGATGGCCAGGAATGGGTAGACGGGGACCATGTTGCTCGGAAAGCGCGTGCGCTGCGCGCTGTAGTACGAGAAGTAGAAGATCGGGAAGGAGAGGAAGATCGCCATGCGCGCGTCGAGGCGGTAGAGGGCGAGGCCGAGGCCGGCCAGGGCGGCCAGGAAGCCCAGGACGCCCATGGCCTGGGTCGCGATGTAGCGGGCATGGTAGGCCCAGTTGTCGGATGTCGCGCCCTGCCCCTCGATGCCGACGACCGCGTAGGTGCGCACGACGGTGCCCGCCTCGTCCAGGAAGCGCGGGAAATCGGCGAGCAGGTACGGACAGGCGGCGAGGAAAGTCACGACGGCGGCGGCGAGGCCGAGATAGAGGTCGGGTCTGGCCAGCGTGGCCGACCGGTGGCGCAGGGCCACCGCCAGCGCGAACGGCAGCACGAGCGGTGCGCCGTTGTACTTGGCCGCGATCGTCAGCCCGATGACGGCGCCGGCGAGCAGGGCCCGGCCGCGCCCGCCGTGGTCGAAGTAGGAGAGGATGGCCAGGATTCCGATGGGCACGAGCAAGGCCACGAACGGGTCCGACTTGTTGTACTGGGAGTGCTCGACGGCGGCCGGAGACACGGCCAGCAGCGCCGCCGCGAGGAGCCCGGCGGTGGGGCCGAACAGCCGCCGTCCGAGGAGGAACGTGGCCAGCACGGTCGCGGTGCCGGCGAGGACGCTGATGAAGCGGCCCCAGTAGAGCAGGTCCTCCTCGACGACGTCGGCGATCCGCGTCCAGCGTCCCTCGGACGCGCCCGCGAAGTAGACGCCGGTGAACGTCAGCACGGCCAGGTACGGCTGCAGCGTGGGGTGGTCCCAGCGCCGCGGGTTGAACTGGCCGGACTTCATCATCCCGAGCGCCCGGTTGACGTAGTCGAACTCGTCCGCCGGATAGCTCTGGGGCAGCCCGCTGCGGATCCCGCCCACACGCAGCTCGAAGGCGAGGAGCAGGACGAGGATCACGGCCACCGCCGGTCCCCATCGCCGCATCAGCGCCCGCCGCTCCTCGCCCGAGCGCGGGAGCGCCCCGCGCTCGACGAGCAGGGCCACCGCCGCCGCCGCCACGCTGAGCAGAGCCAGCGCCTTCCGGCCCACGGCGGGCTCGAGGAACCGCAGCCAGTAGGCGCTCGTGACGAGGACGAGGACGGCGTGGACGACGAGGAGCCAGGCGACGATCCGGCGAGCGCCCGGCCGCTGGAGGCTCGTCCCCTCGGGCCCGCTCATCGCGCCGGAGAGTACCACCCTAGAAGACGTAGGCGAGCGCGAACCCGACCTGCGCGACCATCATCATCCGGTACATGTGCGTCCACGAAGGATGGTTCTCGGTGGTGGCCAGGTCCTCCGGCCGCCGCACCAGCAGGTAGACCGTGTACACCCCGTAGGCGACGAGCGCGGGCCCGAGGATCATGAGCAGGACGGAGTTGCCGGTGAGGATCCCGCGCCACACGCCGACCGGGATGAGGACGAAGGGCAGCACGAAGAAGGGCGCGATGATCCAGGCTGCCGCCTCCACGCCGTAGGCGATGGGCAGCGTGCGGCAGCCGCCCGCGCGGTCGCCCGGGATGTCCGCGAAATCCTTCGTGCTGGCCGCGCCGAGGAGGAACAGCCCGAAGATCATGCCGATGTACCACGGCTCGAGGCCGACGATCGTCTTCACCGTGGACCAGCCCGCGACCTTCAGGAGCACGCCGCGCGGGATGGCGATGGTGATGTTGGCCCAGATCCCGCGGCGCTTGGTCCACACTGGCGGCGCGGAGTAGATCCAGCAGAGCCCGGTCGTGAGCACCACGATCCAGAAGCACTCGTGGTGCGCCGCCCCCGGAGGCGCGGCCAGCCAGGCGAGCAGCCAGGCCACCGCGCAGGTCACGACCGTGAACGTCCAGGCCTCCCCGAGGCTCAGGGCGGCGCTGGGCAGGGGCCGCGCCGGCTTGTTCACGCGGTCGATGTCGAGGTCGAAGATCTGGTTGAGCGCGTTGTTGGCGGCGTTGAGCACGGCCGCCATCAGCGCGCCGTAGACGACGGGCAGGACGAGCGCGCCGGTGACGGGCAGCTTGTGGTGGCCCGCGCCCCAGGCCGTGACCGCGCCGCTCACCACGCCCAGGGCGGGCGGCGCCAGCGTGAACGGGCGGGCCAGATCGACCAGCGCGCGCGCGCGTCCACGCGGGGATGGAGCGGCGCTGGACGCCGGCGCCCGCTCGGGTGCGCTCACGAGACGCGCCTTCGTTCCGCGGCGATCATGCCGTCACGCGCCTCATCACCACCACCAGGGCGGCTCCGATGGCGGTGTTGACGGCGTTGAGGAGGTCGTTGTCCAGCCAGCCACGCTTCTCCGCCACCGTGCCCAGCAGGCTCTCGGCCAGGCTTCCCAGGAGACCCGCGATCGCGACCAGTACCGCCGCCCCCACGCCGAAGAGCCCGGCCGCCACTCCCACCACGGCGATCACGACGGCGGCGGCGAGGCCAGCCAGCGTCCCCTCCAGGCTGATCGCGCCCTCCGTGCCCGGCGCCACCGGCCGCAGCGTGGTGATCAGGAACGTGCGGCGGCCATACGCCTTGCCGATCTCCGAGGACGCGGTGTCGGCGGCGGCGGTGGCCACGGCGGCGGCGTAGGCCACGGCGAGAAGGGCGCGGTCGTCGGGGGCGGCCAGCCCGGCCAGCAGGGCGAGCGCGGCCGGGATGCCCCCGTTGGCCCAGGCGTTGCGCCAGCCGCGGGCGCCGCCCTTCTCCTGCGCGATCCCCCGCTGCGCCTTGACGCGATAGCCGACCTTCGTCACCGCCGTTCCCACGACGAAGAACGCGACCATCACCGACAGGCCGGCCAGCCCGAGGCCGGTCGTGATGAGGGTCCCGATCACGATCGCGGAGACGGCGCCGGCGAGGTCGATGGAGCGCGCGAACCAGGCCAGGGCCGCGATCACGGCGTTGACGGCGACGCCGATCGCGAAGCGGCGCGGCAGGCCGGGATCGCCGAACAGGATCGTGAGGTCGGCGCGAGCGAGGAGGGCGACGGCGATGCCTCCGACCAGGGGCACGGTCAGGTTGTCGTCCAGGGTGGTGGGCAGAGACTCCACCAGCGCGCAGATGAGGGCGAGGGGCACGATCACGGTCAGGATCCAGGGGGAGGCGACGGCGCGCAGCGGCATCTCCAATGTCCAGACCGAGAGCAGGGCCGCCGCCAGTCCTCCCGCGAGCGTGAAGGCGGCGAGCCCGGCCCAGCCCTTGCGCTCGTTCCAGGGCAGGCGTGGACCGCCGACCGCCTGTCCCACGATGGACGCCATCCCATCTCCCACCGCCATGAGTCCCCACACCGCCGCCGCCATCCACCGGTCCTCGCGCATGGCGATCACCAGGACGAAGACGCTGAGCGGATAGAGGAGGATCCCGAGCGCGTAGCCGGCGCCGTGCTCCGCCTCCCGCCAGAGAGTGCGGCCGCCGAGGCGAGGCAGGACCTGCCAGTTGAAGAAGAACGCCGCCGCCGCGAGTCCGGCCGCCTCCGGCCAGGTCAGGTAGCGCAGGAGCAGCGCGAAGGCGCCCACCCCGATGTGGACCAGCTTCCGACCGAGCTCGCCGCGGGTGAGCGCCATCGCGATCAGGCCGCGCGACCGCCGCGCAGCCACTCGAGCGTGTGCCGCAGCCCTTCCGCGAGCGGCCTCACCCGGTAGCCGAGCTCGCGCTCCGCCTTCGCGCTCGTGTAGGACCAGTGCTCGCGGAAGACGCCGACGACCTCGTGCGTCAGCAGCGGCGGAAGGCCGGTGAGCTCCGCCCAGGCGTAGAGCAGCCAGCCCAGGGTGGAGGCGGCCGCGTACGGGATGTGGCGGCGCGGCGCCGCGACGCCGCCGACCTCGGCCAGGACGCGGAAGAAGTCGTCCATGCCGACGTTCTCGCCGGCCAGGAGGTAGCGCTGGCCGGCGCGGCCGCGCTCGAGAGCGGCCACGTGCCCGTCGGCCACGTCGGCGACGAAGGCGTACGACCACAGCCGGTCGCCCGGCCCGATGATGCCGGGGAAGGCGCCGCGCAGGTGATCGGCGATCATGTTCACGACGATGTTGCCGGCCGTCCGGTCTCCAGGGCCGTACACGACACCGGGGTAGAGCAGGACGACGTCCCCGCCCGCCGCCGCCGCTTCCCTCGCGATCGCGTCCGCCGCCGCCTTGGTGCGCTCGTAGTCGTTCCGGAAGGACTGGCCCGGATGCACGCGCGTCTCGTCGGCGGGCTCCCGGCCGGTCGGTCCGAGGGCCATGAACGACGAGGTGTACACCAGGCGCGCCCCCGCCGCCTCCGCCGCCGCCAGCGCGCCCCGCAGGCCCTCGACGTTCACGCGATCGAACTCCTCCCGGTCGGGCACCCACATCTTCACGAGCGCCGCCATGTGCATCACGGCCTGGCAGCCCTCCGCCGCCCGCCGTACGGCGGCGGCGTCGCACACGTCGCCGCGCACGATCTCCGCCCCGGGGAGGGCGGAGAGGCCGGAGAGGTCGCTGCCCTCGCGGGCGAGCAGCCGCACCTCGTGTCCACGCGCGGACAAGGCGCGGGCCACGTTCTTGCCGAGGAACCCCGTGCCCCCGGTCAGGAGGACCTTCATCGCGCGGGGCTCCGCGCGCCCAGCCGCGCGCGCCAGTCCTCCAGGAGGTCCCGGAGCGTGCGGTCGAGGCCGATGCGCGGCTCCCATCCCGTGGCCGCGCGCAGGCGCGAAGGATCGCCGACGAGGACAGGGATGTCGGCGGGCCGGAAACGCGCGGGATCCTGCCGGACCTCCACCTTCACCCCCGCGAGGGCGATCAGGCGAGTCAGGAGGTCGGCCAGGCGCACGCCGCGGCCGCTGCAGACGTTGTACACGGTGTCCAGGCGGGCGCGGGAGGCGGTGGAGACGCGGTCGAGCAGCGCCCAGTACGCGCGCACCACGTCGCGCACGTCCGTGAAGTCGCGCACGACGTCGAGGTTGCCGACGGAGAGGACGGCGGCGCGGCGGCCCCGCTCGACCTCCACGATCTGGCGGGCGAACGAGCTCTCCGCGAAGGCCTCGCCGCGTCCGGGTCCGGTGTGCGGGAAGGTGCGCGTGCGGATCACCTCGACCCCACCGGGCACGGCGTACTCGAGGGCGAGCAGGCCCTGGGCCAGCTTGCTCACCGCGTAGGGCGAGACCGGCCGCACCGGGGTGTCCTCGCGGACGGGGACGGAGGCCTGCTCCACGATGCCGTACTCGTCCGCGCTGCCCACCACCAGCACCCGCGGCCGGAGGCCTTCCGCGCGCACGGCGTCCATCAGGTGGACGAGGCCGAGCACGTTCGTGCGCAGGGTGGCCCCGGGGTCGATCCACGAGTGATGGACGCTCGACTGTCCGGCCAGGTGCACGATGCGGTCGGGCCGGGCGGTGGCCACCGCCGCCGCCACCGCCGGGGCGTCGTCGAGGTCCGCCTCCAGGAGGGCGGCGCCGCCGGGCCGCGCTCCCGGTGCGCCTCCGCGCGGCCGGATGAGCGCGAACACCTCGACCTCCGGATGCTCCGCCCGCAGGTGGTCGACCAGGTGCCCTCCCACGAACCCGTGGGCGCCGGTGACGAGGAGCCTCACCGGCGCGGCGCCGCGGCCCTCATCGTCCGGAGAGGAAGTCGCGGTTGCTCGCGATCGCGTCCTGCCCGAGGAAGCTGCCCATGGACCCCACGTTGGCCAGCTCGATGGAGAAGCGGAACTGGCGGTCCTGGACGTTGTAGGAGTTCTGGATCATCTCGACCAGGAAGCCACAGCACTGGGCCTGGTAGCGGAGGCGGGCGGTGGACTGGACCATCTTCCTGGTGGTGGCGTCGTAGTCGGCGGAGCCGGCGGCGGTGAGCACGTCGCGCACGAGCTGGACGCGGGCCGACCCCCGCATGGTGTTCCGCAGCCGGGCGTCGTCGAAGAGGCCGAAGCGGAAGAGGCCACGGTACCACCGCGCGTCGAAGCTCGCGCGGTCGTAGTTCACGGTCGAGGAGAGGCTGATGCTGCGGATCTCGTGGAAGTTGACGTCGTACTCGAAATCGAAGTTCGTGCTGAGGCGCGAGGTCGGCCGGATGCGGAGGCGCGACTGCAGGGGCGAGAGGTGCGCGGGCTGCCCGGCCGGACCGAACACGGCCGACGAGTAGTTGGGGTCGAACTGGTTCTGGGCGTCCGCGATGTCCACGTAGTAGGTCTGGTTGACCTGCCAGTTCAGGAACTCGTAGGGCTCGAGCTTGCCCGACCGCCCCGGCCGCTTCGCATAGAGCTGCTGGACGAGGCCGTAGCGGATCTCGTTGGTGCCGGGGAAGAAGTCGAGGTAGTCGAAGCGCGGGATCTGGTCGAACTCCTCGAACTTGGACCGGTAGGTGTAGGTCACCTGGGGCGTGAGGACGTGCTTGAAGCGCTCGGAGTAGAAGTTGCCGGGCGTGTTGATCACGCGCGAGAAGCTGGGGCCGCGCAGCTCGAGGCTGCCCTCCACGTATTTGCGCTCGATGGGGGTGTTGACGATCTGGTTGTCCGCCACCTGCGCGCCGTAGTGCGTGTAGCGGGCCTGGACCTGGGGGGTGAGCTGGATGAAGCTGCGCGAGAACGGGCGCGAGATCCGCGGGTTGATGTCGAAGCGCGAGTAGCTGTCGAGGTGCTCCTGGTTGCCGACCTGCAGCCCTTCCGCGCGGCCTTCGTAACCGTAGACGAAGCCGCTGTGGCCGATCTTGCGTGGGGACTGGCTGACCAGGAACATCGGCAGGTTGCGCCGGCGGTCGAACGAGCTCGGGACCTGGCTGCCCGGATCGTAGAAGAAGGTGTCGGTGGAGTTCGCCTGGAGCTGGAGCTGCAGGGGTCCGAAGCTGCGCTGGACGGCGGCCGTCCAGTAGCGGCTGCGGCGCGAGGCGAGGTCCAGGTTCTCCTGGAACTGCTGCTGGAACTCGACGTTGCTCGACTCCTCCACGCGCAGGCTGGCCTTCACCTTGCCCGCGAGCTGCTGGATGGCGTCCCAGTTGAAGTCGTGCTCCCAGTTGCCGTCCAGGCGACGGAAGAAGAAGGTCCGGAACACCCCGCGCGAGGGCGAGGGCAGCTTGTAGCGGAACTCGTGCCCATAGCCGTAGCCGTACTTCGAGTAATGGTCGAGGTAGAAGGTCTGGTCGAAGCTGCGGTTCATGGCCCAGAAGAAGCCACCCCCGATGTTGAACCCGCGGATGCTCGAGTTTCCGTAGTGCGGGAGGAGGAACCCCGTCGAGCGCTGGTCCTCGTCGATGGGGTACACGAAGTAGGGGATGTAGAAGGCGGGCACGTCCTTGACCTTGAAGAGGACGTTCCTGGCCTTGACCTTGTCGTCGACGTGGATGGTCGCGGAGCTGGCCTGGAAGCTCCAGCGCGGGGTGGGCTGCATGCAGGACGTGAAGCGGCCGTCCTCGATCCGATAGAGGTCGGAGCCCAGGCGCTCGATGCGCTTGCCCTCCACCATCACCCCTGGCGAGACGTATCCGAAGGCGTTCTCGAACGTGCCGCGGCTCGTATCGAGCTCCATGTCGAGCTTCTCGCCCGAGAGGCGCTCCTCGCCGCGAAGGAAGAGCACGTTGCCTTCCGCGACCAGGCGGCGGGCGGTTCCGCCGTCGGCGCGCGGCATCTCGTAGAGGTCGAGCTTGTCCGTCTGGATCCGCGTGTCGCCGAACTGGAGGTCCACGAACCCGCGGAACTGCGAGTGGCCATCGCCGAAGCGCTCGAACTGGCCGGAGCTGACGCAGGCGCTGGCGTCCGGGGTGCACTCCACGGTGGGAGAGGGCGATGGCTGCGGAGTGGGGGGGCCGCCGACCACCGCCGGCGCGGTGGCGACGGGCGACGGAGAAGGCGAGGCTCCCGGAGAGGGGCTGGCCTCCGGCGCAGGGGAGGCGTCCTCCGGCGACGGCGACGGGCTGGCCATCATCTGCCGGCGGTGATGTCCGTGCTTGCCGCCGCCGGGAGGCGCCGACTGTGCCCCCACGTGCTCGGCACCGAACCCGAGTCCCAGGACGAGCAGGGCGGCGATGGCCGCGCGCCTAGACCACATCCCCCGCCATTCCCATCACGTGGAACCCCCCGTCGACGTGGAGCACCTCGCCCGTGATCCCGCGCGAGAGCCGCGATACGAGGAAGAGGGCGGCATCCCCGACCTCTGCCTGCTCCGTGTTCTTCCTGAGCGGCGCGTGCGACCGGTGGTACTCGAGCATCTTCGAGATCCCGTGCACGCCGGAGGCGGCGATGGTCTTGACCGGACCCGCGGAGATCGCGTTGACGCGGATGCCCCGGGGCCCGAGGTCGGAGGCGAGGTAGCGGACGGAGGCCTCCAGCGCGGCCTTGGCCACCCCCATCACGTTGTAGTTCGGCACCACCCTCGCTCCACCCAGGTAGGTCAGGGTCACGACGCTGCCGCCACGCCCCTCCATCAGGGGTGCCGTGCGCCGGACGAGCGCGGTCAGCGAGTACGACGAGATGTCCTGGGCCACTCGGTAGCCTTCGCGCGAGGTGTTGACGAATTCGCCCTCGAGGTCCTTCGGCATCGCATAGGCCACGGCGTGCACCACGAAGTCCAGGCCTCCGAGCTCCTCCTTGACGGAAGCGGCCAGCGCCTCCAGGTCCTCGTCCTTGGCGACGTCGCAGGGGAGGATGACCGGACGGTCGAGGCCCGCCGCCAGTTCGCGCACATTCTCTTCCAGCCGCTCGCCCTGGTAGGTCACAGCCAGGCGGGCGCCCTCGCGGGCCACGGACTGGGCGATGCCCCAGGCCAGCGATCGCTTGTTGGCGATGCCGAGGATGAGACCATGCTTCCCTTCGAGGAGCATCCGGGTCCTCCCGAAAGCGTCGATCTTACGTCAGGCCGCCTCGAGCGCGTCCACGGAGAGGCCGCGCAGGGCGAGGAGGCGCCGCACCACCTCGCCCACCACGTTGTTCGGGGTGGAGGCGCCGGCGGTGAGGCCGATGCGCACGGGACCGGCGGGAAGCCAGCCCGTACTCGTGGCCTCTCCGTGCCCGCCCACCGTGTGGTGGCGCAGCGCCGCCGCCACGCAGTCCGCGCCTTCGATGTGGTACGTGGGCAGGCGCGCCGCGCAGATGCGAGCGAGGGCCTGCGTGTTGGAGCTGTTGTAGCCGCCGATGACGATCATGAGGTCGAGCCCGCCCTCGTCCAGCATGCGCAGGACGGCGTCCTGCCGATCCTGGGTGGCCGAGCAGATCGTGTCCATGGCCCGGAAGCGCCGCGCCGCTTCCGCCTCGCCGTGGCGATCGACGATGGCGCGCCGGAGCATCTCCTGGATCTCGAGGCTCTCGCTCATCAGCATCGTCGTCTGGTTGGCGAGGCCGATGCGGGCGAGGTCGCGATCGGGATCGAAGCCGGGGCTGGCGGCGTGGGCGAAGCGCTCGCGGATCTCCGCCGCTCCCTTCTCCCCGCGGAGGAAGGCGCAGACCACCTCCGCCTCCTCGCGGTCACGCACGCACAGGTAATGGCCGCCCTCGTGGGTGAGGGCCTGGGAGGCGGTGGCCTTGGTCTCCTCGTGATAGTGCTTCCCGTGGATGACGGCGGTGAACCCCTCGCTCGCGTACTTGTGGACGTTCTTCCAGACGTTGAGCACGCTGCCGCAGGTGGTGTCGACGAGCACGCATCCCCGCCGGCGCAGCTCCGCCATCTCTCCCACCGTCACCCCGAAGGCGGGAAGGATGACGACGTCGCCCTTGGCGACGTCGTCGTAGCGGGCGGCGGCCTCGCCGGCCTCGGGCAGGATCCGGATCCCCATGGCCTCGATGCGGCGGTTCACGTCGGGGTTGTGGATGATCTCGCCGGAAAGGAAGATCCGCCGGTCCGGGAACTGCTGGCGGGTCTCGTAGGCGTACTCCACGGCGCGGTCCACGCCGTAGCAGAAGCCGAACTCGCGGGCGAGCTTGAGGACGACGTCGCCGGCGCGGGCGGCGTGGCCGAGGGCGCGCAGGCGGTCGACCACCCCGCTCGCGTAGCTCTCGGACAGGACCGGCCCGACCGCCTTCTTGAGACCGAAGCCCTTCTGGAAGTACGTCTCGCTCACTCCAAGAGGATACGCGACCGGGCGCGGAGCGGCGAAATCGACGGGGGAAGGGAACGGGCGCCGGGGGGCCGGCGCCCGTCGATGCGTGGCTAGCTCCCGCTGGCCGTGCGGCCGCCGACCCTCTTGAAGTCGGAGATCTCGCTGCAGCCGACGAACGGATTGTCCGTCCCCGCCGTCATCGATCCGGCGGTGTTCGAGCCGGTCGTGTTCGATGCGGTCGTGTCCGAGCCCGTCGAGCCCGAGCTCGTGGCGGAGCCCATCGCGGACGAGAAGTTGTCGGTCCCGCGGCAGGTGACCTCGACGCGGTCGCCAGGGGAGACCTTCTCCAGCTTCGAGCGGTTGCGCACCATCAGCGTGTACGTGCCGGGCTCGGTACCCGCCGTCCAGATGCTGCCGGTTGCGTTGTCCATCGAGCCCGTCCCGGTGGTGTCGGCGCTCATCATGCTGCCCGACGTGCTGGCGCTGCGTGACGTGCCGTAGGAGCCGCTCGTCCCCGACGTTCCCCTCGTGCCCGATGTTTCCGTCGTGCCGGACGTTCCGCTGGTCCCGGTCACGCCGGCGGCGGCGTCGGCGGCGGTCGTCGTTCCGCGCGTACCGGTCGCATACGAGTTCTCCGTCGCTCCCGTCGAAGGCGCGGGAGCGGTCGCGGCCGAGGCCGCATCCGCCGTGCCCGTCACTCCGGTGGTCCCCGTCGTTCCGGTGGTCCCCGTCATCCCGGTCGTCGTCCCCGTCATGCCGGTCGTGGCCGATCCCGAGGTTCCGGTCCCGTAGGTGCTGCCGGTGGTGTTCGAACCCATCGTGCTCCCCGTGGTGGTCGATCCCATGGACGATCCGGTGGTGCCACCCGAAGTCCGCACCGTCACCATCTGGTTCGCGACGTCGACGGAGACGACGTCCGCGACGATCTTCTTCTTGTGTGTCTTGTTGGTACCTGCGCTCGATCCGGTGTCATCGCCAGCCGGGGCGGCGGCGACGGCGAGCACCGCGAGAGTGATCCCAAGCAACATGTCCCCATCTCCTTGCCTGAAGATCCCGCGGGAGGGAACGGTTGCGCGCGGTGAGCAGGCCCTGTGGTCGGCCGGTCCCAAGCGAGACCAAGCCTCACCTCCAAGCTAGGGAGTGGCCTCACGCCTGTCAATGGAACGACTTGCAAACGTCGTTGAAAATCGCGGCGGCGGCGGTTTGACCGGCCGGGGGCCCGCGTCGTACGCTCTTCCGGTCGGTCCCCCGCGGCCTCCACCGCGGCGCCGGCGAGGGAGGCGGGGCGCCCGCCAGGGCGTCAGCGCCGGTGAGGTCGGCATGTTCGAGCGAGCGTCGGTGAGGGTGAACCCCCGGACGCCGGTGCGGGTCGAGATCGGCTCGCCCGGGCAACCCACGACCCTGGGGGTGGTGTCGAACATCTCCGACCACGGGGCCTGCGTGGTGACGGACGGCCGATTCCCGATCGGGGAAAGCCTCGTCCTCCAGCTCACCTTCTCTCCCGACACCCAGCCCTTCCAGGCCGCCGGCCGGGTGGTCTGGATGCGTCCGGCGGCGGAGACGGCGGGAGGGCAGCGATACGGGCTTCAGTGGGCGCACCGGACGGGCCCCCAGCACGCGCGGCTGCGCGAGCTGATCAGCGAGAAGGTCTAGCCGCCGCCCTGCGATCGGCGGAGGCCGCCCAGGGTGGAGGGCCGCGCCGGCCCCCGGCGTCCGTCGCGGTCCGCGGGCGCCCCCGTCGGCACGAACACGCACATCTCGAGCAGGCGCGACCGGAGGCGCTGGCCCACGCGCTCGACCAGGAACTCCTGGCGGCGGCGGGCGTCGGCTTCCCGGGCCACCTCCGTGTCCACGTCCTCGTAGGCGGTCGTGATGACGGTCGGCCGGCGCGCGAGGTAGCGGCCGTTGACGAGCGTGAACAGCGTGTCCGCGGCCCAGTCCGTCATCCGCCGCGAAGCCAGGTCGTCGAGCACGAGAACGTCGGCGGCGACGAGCGCGTCCAGGCCGCCGGAGACGGTGGCGGGCGCGGTGCGATCGTGATGCCGCGCGATGTCGTCGAGGACCTGGCCGAACTCGCAGAAGCGGCCGCGAGCGCCGGCATTGGAGACGAGCTCGGCCAGCACCGCCACCGCCAGGTGCGTCTTGCCCGTCCCCTGCGGTCCCCAGAAGAGCAGGCCCAGGCCGCCCTCGGAAAGTCCGGAGCGAAACCGCTCGCAATAGGAGAGCGCGCGCGAGTAGGCGGCGGCGAGGGCGGGCGCGCGCGGGACGAAGTTGCCGAGCGTGCAGTGGCGGAGCCGGCCGGGCACGCCGATGCCGTGCAGCGGGTCCCGATCGGGGTCGGACTCCATCGTGGGCGCGCGGCCACAGTCGCAGCGGCGCGCGTACGCGCGCCCGGCCACCACCGCGTGGGTGAACCCGGATCCCTGGCAGCGCGCGCACGAGCGGAGGGCGGCGCCGGACCCGCCCTCGCTCACAGGAGCAGCCGCTGGTTCGAGGCCTGCAGCGCGACCTGGCGCCGGTCGGGCCCGTCCAGCCGCACGACGGTGCAGGCCTCCAGTAGACGCGAGCGCAGGCGGTAGCCGATGCGATCGACCAGGTACTCGCGGCGGACGGTGGTGTCGGCGTCCATGAGCTCGCGCGCGCTGGCCTCGCGGTCGGGATAGTTCGTGGTGATGAGGGTCGGACGGCGAGCGAGGTACCGCTGGTTCAGGATGTAGAACAGGGTGTCGTTCATCCAGTCCGTCATCTTCCAGGCCCCGAGGTCGTCCAGGAGCAGGACCTCGAGCTCGATGACCGGCTCCAGCAGCTCGTACTCCGTGATGGCGGTGGCCGGGTTGTAGGAGTTGCGGATCTCGCGCATGAGCTCGTGGTAGTCCCAGAACTGCCCGCTCACTCCCTGCGTCTCCGCCAACTCGCGCAGGACGGCCACCGCCAGATGCGTCTTGCCGGTGCCGTTGCCGCCCGTGAAGAGCAGACCCAGTCCCTTGTCGTTGGCGTGGGCCGACCCGCGCTGGGCGTAGGCGCTGCAGTAGCGCAGGACCATTCCCAGCGCGTCGCGGGTGGCGCGCGAGCTGCCCTCGCCGATCTCGAAGGTCGCGAACGTGCAGTGCTCGTAACGGGGCGGGATGCGCAGGGACAGCCGGCGCCGCTCGGCGGCATCGGGGCCGGCGGAGGCCTGGCACGCGCAGCGGCGGGCCACCTCGACCTCGGTCCCGTCCGGACCGGAGACGGTCACGATCTCGAACCCCGTCCCCCGGCAGCGCGGGCAGTCGGACATGGACAAGACGCTACTCCCGGCCGAGGTATTCGTCGAGGCCGGCCCGCAGCGGTCGCATCGGGAACGAGAAGTACTCGAGGGCCGGCCGGGTGTCGATCTCCACCGTCTGGGTGATGAAGTCGACCGCGCCCGGCGACAGCATGGGGCTGGGCAGCAGCGCCATCGGCTTCACCAGCACCTTCATCAACCCGACGGGATGGTGCACGAGCGGGCGGCGGCGGCCGAGTACTTCCTGGATGGTGCGGATGACGTCGTCCATGGTGAGCCGTTGCGGGCCCCCGATGTCGAGCGCGGTCGCGCGCGCGTCCTCGCGGCGGGCGAGGTCGGCCACCGCGTGCGCGATGTCCTTCACGTAGGCAGGATAGACGGGAGTGCGGCCGTCGCCGATGACGGGCACCACCGGGAGCTCGCGGCAGAACCAGACGAAGCGGTTCATGCTGTGATCGCCGGGCCCGTAGATCCAGGACGGCCGCAGGATGCCGTATTCCATCCCGCTCTCGCGGATGGCCTTCTCCGCGAGGTCCTTGGCCTTGAACCAGGGCTGGGGCAGCCCGCGGCCGGCGCCCGCGCCCGAGAGGTACACGAACCGGCGGACGCCGAGCTTCTTCGCCACCGCCACCGCGACCTCCGTCCCGTGGCCGTCCACCTCCATGTAGGTGCGGCCCTTCGACGGGTCCTCGACGGGATGGTTCGGGAACTGGATGGCGTGCACGACGGTGTCGGCGCCGGTGAAGGCCTTCCCGATGGAGACGGCGTCTCCGGCGAAGGCCTGCACCTTGCGCACGCGGCCATCCCAGGGATCGGGCCGCTCCGGGTGACGAGTGGTGACGGTGACCTCGGCTCCCCCCTCGGCGAGCAGGCGGGACACCACCTCCCGGCCGATGAAGCCGGTCCCGCCGCTGACCACCACCCGCATCCACCCACCTCCGCCGTGCGCCGACGAGGCGCGCGCTATTCTGTCCTATCCTTTGCTCATGCGCAGGGCGCTCGTGGTCGAGGACGACGCCGACATCGTGGAGCTCGTGTCCGTGTACCTGGCCAAGGACGGCTGGGAGGTCGACTCCGTCGACGACGGCAAGCGGGCGCTGGAGAAGGTCCGCCGCGGGTCCTACCAGCTCGTGATCCTCGACATCCAGCTTCCCGGCCTCGACGGGCTGTCCGTGGTGGCGGAGCTGAGGCGCGATCGCGCTCGCGCCTCCGTGCCGGTGGTGATGTTGACCGCGCGCGGCGACGAGGCCGACCGCGTAGTCGGCCTCGAGATGGGTGCGGACGACTACGTGGTGAAGCCGTTCAGCCCCAAGGAGCTGCTCGCGCGCGTGCGCGCGCTCTTCCGCCGCCTCGACCGCAAGGAGGAGACGGAAGCCCTCACCACCGTGGGCGCTCTCGAGATCGACCGCGAGCGGCACGTCGTCCGCTACGCGGGGGAGGCGGTGCCGCTCACGGCCAAGGAGTTCGCGCTGCTGGCCGCCCTCGTGGACGCGCGCGGCCGCGTCCTCTCGCGCCAGGCCCTGCTCCAGGACGTCTGGGGCTACAACTACACCGAGGGCACGCGCACGGTGGACGTCCACGTGCGCCGCCTGCGCGAGAAGATCCCGGAGTTCGCTCCCTCCATCGTCACCGTAAAGTCACTCGGATACCGTATTCCTCGAGACGGGGAATGATGAGCCGCCTCGGCCTGCGGGAACGGATCGCGCTGGGCGCGGTGATCGCGTCCGCGGCCGCCCTCATCGCCGTGATGCTGCTGGTGGGCCCGGACCTCCGCCGCCGGTCCGTCGAGCACACGCGCGACACCCTGCTCGCGGAGGGCCGCCTGATGGCGCGCGTCGTGGAGCGCCCGCTGGCGGAGGGCGCATCCTCCGATCAGATCGACGCCGTGGTGGACAGCGCGGCGCGCGAGGTCAAGGCGCGCGTGACCATCATCGCCCTCGACGGGCGCGTGCTGGCCGATTCCTCCCTCTCCGGAGCGGAGCTGGCCGAGGTCGAGAACCACGGACATCGGCCGGAGGTCCTGGAGGCCCTGCGCGGCGACTCCGGCTCCGCGATCCGCCACAGCGCGACGGTGGACGTCGACCTGCTCTATGCGGCGGTGCCCGTCCGCCACGACGGCCGCATCATCGGCATCGCGCGGGTGGCCTATCCGCTGTTCGGGATCGAGGAGCAGGCGCAGGAGGTCGCGCGCTCGGTCGCGCTCGCTCTCGCCCTCGCCTTCCTGGTGGCGGTCGCCCTGGCCGTCGCCCTCTCCGCGCCCCTGGCCGGCCCGCTGCGCGAGATGATGGAGTCCGCCCGGCGCTTCGCCGCCGGCGACCTCACCGCGCGTACGCGCCTGTCCCGGCGGGACGAGATCGGCGAGCTGGCCCGCATCCTCGACCGCTCCGCCGATCAGCTCCAGTCCCGGCTGACCGAGCTCGCGGGCGAGCGCGCGCGCACGGAGACGATCCTGTCCGCCATCGACAGCGGCCTCCTGGCCGTGGACCACCGGGGCACGGTGATCCTCGCCAACGACAGCCTGCGCCGGACCCTGGACATCCCCGACCCGCTCGGCCGCCATTACGTCGAGGTCATCCGCCATTCGGAGGTGGGCCGCGCCCTCGAAGGCGTGCTGCGCACCGGCCGTGCCCATATCGCCGAGATCCGCGTGCACCATCTCCGCCGGACCTACGCCCTCCATGCCGGCCCGTTCCCGGGCCAGGAAGGCATGCCGCACGGCGCCGTCCTCACCTTCCTGGACGTCACCGAGCGGCGGCGCGTGGACGAGGTCCGCCGCGACTTCGTGGCCAATGCC
>Ga0136846_1217514_pt1 | contig 20318 bp, 24 predicted proteins | sample HopSoiMetagenom2_FD_96841 | JGI IMG/M metagenome (GOLD analysis project Ga0136846, IMG submission 96841) | Grasslands soil microbial communities from Hopland, California, USA - 2 Assembly 2016 (version 4) | ecosystem: Environmental > Terrestrial > Soil > Grasslands | place: USA: Hopland...
CCTGATGGCTTGTGCCATGTTGGCCAGCCTGATTTCTCGAATGATCAGCCGACCGCTCTACGACACCTTGGCCGAGCATATGGTGAACGGTGCCAACGCTTCGCGACAAGCAGAGCCACCCCTGCTGCCAGTAGAGCCCACGACCATGAAAGACTGAATCCAGAATCGGACGATTCAGGACAAGTGGCACCATTCAAAGAACAGATCGAGTTCCCTCGATTTGTCAAAAATCGCATCGGCGCCCAATTCCAGGCTTCGCCGCCGCATTTCCTCGGTGGGGTAGTTCGTCAACACGACTACGCGCTGGTGGAGCAACCGCTCTTGGCAAGCGCGCAAGACGGTCAAGCCGGAACCTTCACGCAAGAAAAGGTCCACCACAGCCAGTTGCCATGTGTCCTTGCGACTTTCAAGAATGGAAACGGCCTCGCTTGCTGTCTCCGCGATGGCCACTACGTCCACGTCGGCAAGCTCCGCCAGTGCTGGAATCAAGTTCTCTCTGATGATCTTGCTGTCTTCGACCAGGATGGTTGCGAGCGGCATAGCGATTGCGCATGGGCCCCATAACAGTGTTTAGTGCATTGGGTTGAAGACGGAACCGTCACCGTTTATACGGACAAGTCACGCCACGTTTGTAGGCCTAAAGCTCAACTTGTTTGCTGCGCTTTGGCAATCTCGGATTTTTAGCTAGCATCAGTGAGGATCGCTCGATCGAAGGAAAGCCATGCCCAAGCAGACGCCACTTTCAAGCACGAAAAAGACGGCCGGCCTTGCCAAAGCGCTGAAGGAGAACAAGGAGGCGACTCAGGCCGTTGAGAAGGCCGCGGACGACCTCGCGGTCGTGCACGCCGTTCTAGACAGCGAGTTGTCGAAAGAGGCCGTTTCATCCGATGTGGATCGAGCGGTCGAGCAGACCAATCAACTCGAAAAGCAACTCAGTGCGTCCAGCGAGAAGCTGAAGAAGGTGAATGAGTCACTGGAACGAGAGCTGACGAATGGCAAAGCTTAGTCGTTGAGTCGCCGGATGGAGCGTAACAGCGTGCCCCGGAGCGCCGTTGCACGCAGTCACTTCCGCCCTGCGCCCCACCCCACCTAAAGACTTCGTTCGCTGCGCGCTTCAGTGGACGAGTCTCGGTGAGCCGTCTGAGCTTGCGATCAACGCGCCCAAGCAAAAGGTGGCACCTTCCGCGTGTCAGCCATCAAAGCCAACAAGGCAAGACACGCGGACAAGCCAAGGACGGCGGAGAAACATAGCGCACCGTCTCCCCATCGTTCCACGGCCATGCCAAACAGGAAAGGCGCACCGGCTTGCACGATGCGCGCCGGCACCATGAGGAATCCCTGGCGCTGCCCATAGCCCTTTGCGCCGAAGATCAACAAAGGAAGCGTCCCGATGGCGATGGTCAAGATGCCGTTCACCAGGCCATGCAGCACGGCGAAGGCTGCGGCGACCGAAGTACCGAACAGGTCAAGGCACAGCGCACCCAGCGGATGAGTCAGCGTGGCCAACCGCGCAGATAGCAACGGATGCGCTCGCTTGAGAAATGTGAACTCGATCAATCGGCCGGCTACCTGCGCCGGGCCGACCAGCGCGCAATGCCTACGGCAGCGGCCATCGTCGCACCACTGGCCAGCGGTATCTCAGGCAGATGCGCAGCCATGGCCGTGCTGATGAACCAAGTCAAGGCGAAGACGAAGGCCATCCGGATGGCCGCTCAGCGCAGTTGCACCAGCGAGAGTCCGGCGCCCTCACCTTGTTCGGAGGCCTACTCTCAGTGTGCAATCAACCTGCGGCTTCGAACTTCCGTGTGCTACCGAACATACAAATGGATCTTGTCGGCATAGGAAGGCTCACGAACTTCCAGTGCCTGATAGAGGGCACGCCACCAGCCACCGCGCACTGATTCAATCCCCTGTGATGAAGGTATCGAAGAAATGCGCGCAGCGACCAGCACATCCCCTTGGCTGAGCTCGGGCTCCAATCCTGGGCGTGGCGCTCGATATAGCGGATCACCTCTTCCTGCTTGATCTTGCCGAGATCGCTAGCGCCAGCGGGGCTGGACTTCACACAGAAACCGGCGAGTCGCGGGTAGGTGGTGCACGATAGTCTTCGCCGTCAGACCGCGCTCGCTCCGCAGATAGTCGCCAAACTCCGCGAAGATCTGCTCTTGCGGTGTGTTGACCGAGGCCGCCGCCGGCGCAATCGTGCCGGCTGTGCGCGGCGTCGCCAACCACCGCTTCAGCGCTGCCCGGTCGCCCAGCTGAATGGACTGCTTCGCTCCTTGATGTCGCAGGTAACGTGGTGTTCGAGTTGCATGACAGATCCTTCATAGGTGCCGTGCTTTCAAGCCGCGTATTGTTTGAGATGAAGCGCCTCGCTTGAAGAGCCGAATGGAAGCAGAACCAGTGCCCAGGTCAGAGTGAAAGTGCACTGCGCAGGGCTCGAAAAATCGCTGTTCGACCCAGCGGCAGCCTCTTTCCAAAATCGCCTTCCGCATGGATCTGCTTCTAGCGTGCGACAGGTGCCACCTTAGACAACTATGACTTTTGAGAGGCCTCTGAAAGCTGATGGAATGGCCTGATAGCACGCGACGTCTCACTTCCAGAACGCCTCATGACTGCATCGGAACCGGCCGGCCCGCAACCCAGCTTTGACTGTGCGTCCCTGACGCGGACATGGAAGAGCCGGCTCTCATCCCCTTCAAACGCGCTGGCGAGCAGTGGCAGAAGCAATCCCGGCACGAACCCGCAAGACGTGTGCTCGAGAAAGCCGGAGTGGACTCGCGCGAAGGCGGCTCGCTCCGCCTGCGACACACCTTAGACAAATCGTTCAGCAGCTTTTCTACTCACTGCGGCCGCAGTCGTCACCCGCGGATTGTCGAAGCGCCCGCATATCGACCGTCGCCTTGTCGATCGAACCAGTCTTGGCCGCAGGCTGACGGCGAGCGCCGGAGCAGACAGCAGTTTCGGGTTCGTGCACCGGCCATGAGACAAGAAGCGTCGTGCAGCGAGACCGCGTGGGCGACGCTCCTGCGACGCTCACAAGGCCTTCTTTTGCGGCCGCCACGAATCACGAGCCCAGGGCAGCCACATGGGCGCCGAGCGCGCATTCCGGGGGGTGGCCTCGGCGCAGCGTAAAGCGCGACCACGGCGCTCGAACACCGCGCGCCGACAACGGGAAATTGTCAGACCCGAGAAGCTCCCGGCACAAGCTGAAACCGGCCCATCGACTGAAACGTCAGAAACGGCAACTGCTCCATGCGCATACAGCCAATGCTGAATTGCTCCTACGTGACAGCCGGCTCACTGGATCGAGTGTTCCTGCATGAACACCCATTCGCTTCAACTCAAGGCAGGCCGCAACGCGGCCCTGCTCGTCGTCGCGGCAGGCTTCGCATTCGCTGCCGCCGCGCAGCCCACCGGTAACCCCAAGGGTTCCGCGCCGCCGCCAACAAGCGATGCGCAGAAGGCGCCTGCGTCCCGCCCACCCACCACAGGATTCGGGGACCGCGGAAAAATCGTGACCGACAAAGGCACGGTGAACAGCCGCTCGCAGACAACGAACTCCCCCGCCAACGTGGGCCCGGCGCGGTCGTCCTCCGACAAGGCGTCGACTCGAACCAAGGACGGCAGCGGCGGAGGGCAAGGTGGGAGTGCTCCAGCCAAGCCGCCCCCTCAGTAGGTCACGCCTCATTCCCGCAATTTTCAGACGCAAGGATACAAGCATGGCGACCAGCAGCATCCTGGGCGGCACACGCCCGCCGATCGACCCTAAGGGCACCGATGAAGAGAGCCTCGGACCCAGCGATTCCAGCGACGGCGGCAGCGATGCCGCAGACACCGGCACAGACCGTGCATCCGCAGAGGCTAGGATCGAGGAGCCCACCGATTCGGACATCCTTCCTGATCGCGTCGGCGTGTTTCCGGATGCGGCGCATGAAGCATCCACCGCCGTCGATGATCCCGAAGCAGCAGACGCCGCAGAGCTTGCGGACAACAGCGGCGAGGGCCACTAAGAGGACGAGAGAGCCTGATGCCCGTCTTGCCCGCTCGCTCCGCCGCGGCGCGAGGGGCAGCTGCTGCGCGCATCGATCAGACACTGCGCGACGTGTTCGGTCACGCCCGATTGCGCAAAGGACAGGGCGAGGTGATCGAGCGGGTGACCAAGAGATTGTCCACCCTTGCAGTGATGCCCACGGGCGCCGGCAAGTCCCTCTGCTATCAACTGCCCGCGGTTTTGTCCGAAGGACTGACCGTCGTCGTATCGCCGCTCATTGGGCTGATGAAAGACCAATGCGACCGGCTGCGCGAGTTGGGCGTTTGCGCCGTGCAGGCCAACAGTTCGTTGAGCGCGGATGAATCGGCGCAAGCCGAAAACGACATCGTCGCCGGCACCGCACGCATCGTGCTGACGACGCCCGAACGGCTGTCCGAGCCGAACTTTCTCCAGCTGCTGGGCACTCGCTCCCTGGCGCTGGTGACGGTCGATGAAGCGCATTGCATCTCGCAATGGGGACACGACTTTCGCCCTGCTTTCCTGGAAATCGGCCCCGCTATCCGGGCGCCGGGCAGCCCGCCCGTGCTGGCGCTGACCGCCGCCGCTGGCGAGGACGTGGCCGCGGACGTCATGAAGCTTCTGGGCATCCCCCGATCGGGCCTGATCGACACCGGCGCCTACCGCCCCACCCTGCATTTCGCGGTCGAACAATCGACGGATGAAAAGGAGCGCCTGCGGCGCACCGTGGAGTTAGTGCGGCAGGAAGCGGGCAGCGGCATCGTCTATGCCGCCACGGTGAAGGCGGCGCAGCGTGCTTTCGAAGCGCTGAAGGCGCGCGACGAATCCGCCGCGCTCTATCACGGCAAGCTCGGTTCACGCGAGCGCAACGACGCCCAGGAAGCGTTCATGGCGGGTGGTGTTCGAACCATGGCCGCCACGAATGCGTTCGGCATGGGCATCGACAAGGCCGACATCCGTTTCGTTCTGCACTGCCAGATGCCGTCGAGCCTGTACGCCTACTACCAGGAGGCCGGACGCGCCGGACGCGCCGGGCGGCAGGCAAACTGCATGCTGCTGTTTCATGCCAAGGACAGGGCGGTGCAGCAGTTTTTCTGGCCGGCAAGTATCCGCAGCTGGAAGACCTCCGCGCCATCTGCCGGCAGCTGCTGGCCGAACCGCCCGAGGCGGCGGGCTGGAAGGTTGTGGATCTGCTGGACGCGCTGGATCGTCCGCGTACCCGGATGCAGTCCGCCCTCACGGTGCTCAAGCAGGAGCAGGTGCTGAAGATCGACCGACGCGGACGTATTTCACTGCCGCAGCGCTGCGGAAAATGCGGACTTTTCAGCGATGCTCGAGGCCTACAAGGATCGGCGGCGGCAGGACCGGGAGACGATGGAGCGAATGATTGCCTACGCGCAGTCTGGCCGGTGCAGATGGCAATTGCTGCTGAACGACCTCCAGCCGGCCGAGGATCTGCAGCGTTGCGGCGCATGCGACAGCTGCAGGCGCATCGCCGCCCTTGAAGCGGCGATGGCCCGCCCCATCGTCGTGAACGAAGATATCGCGGCATCGGTGCGTGAGAAACCGGCCTTCGCCCCTGGCGACCCGATGAAAGTCCGGCGCTTCGGCCCGGGTGTCGTCATCGCTGCGGGCGCAACGTCGATCACCGTCGACTTCGCGGACGGCACCAGCCGCTGCTTTCACCCCGACTATGTGACCCGCCTGCGCCGGGCACCGGTCCGCAGCGGCGAGGCGGGGCTTCTGCAGAGGCATGCATTGAAGATGCCGCGCTTGTGACATTGGATCCACTCCAGATTTCAAATCAAAGCCACGGCGCCACAGGGTGTCCTCCTACACCGCGGGCGAGCCCAGGCGCGATGGTTCGGGACTTGGGCGCCCCGCATCCATAGAGCTTTTTTGCACATCGGCGGCGCCCTTTCTTCACAGGAGCAAACCATGGAAACCGACAGCATCTGGCCTTTCCCCACCGGGGCTCCCCCCTCGAGCGAGACCCGACGGAGCGAGAAGGAAGTTCCGCGTCAGAGCGATTCGAGTTCGAACGGAAACGCCGTGCCTGCGGCAGTTCACTCCGTGATGCGTCCGCCCACGTCGCACAAGAGCGCCGGCGCGCAAGGCAAGGCATTCGCAAAGGAGCAGTCATGAGCACACCGCCGATTGTGGGCAGCGGAGACGGCACTCGGCCCACCACATCTGGCGGCGTCGACAACATCGGCGCCGGCGAGAAGTTCGGGTCAACGACAAACGCGGCAGGAGAAGCCGTTTCCGGCCCTGCACCGCAGGAGCGCATGCAGGCCAAGCGCAAGAACGTCGAGGCATCGAAGCACGACGATTCGGCCGACTTCAATCTGCGAGAGGACCTGGCCCAGGTCCCGAACAAGGAAGCCCCGGAATCCGGCGAGGCCTTGGGTCGAAGGTAGGGCACGCGCCGCCGACGGCACCCGCAACCAATGAAGAACGCATGAACATGAAGAATCCGCACAACGACAGCGATCCAGACACGTCTGAAGGCAAGCAAGAGGCGGGAGCGAGCGCGGAACGCCGTCGGACCGCGGCCACCGGAGAGACGCGCTGGTCGCAGGCGAGCGGCGAAGGCCTTCAACGGCCGGTGCCGCAGCAACCCAATGAACTCGACGAGTCTGCGAGCAGCCAGGCGCCCGCGAGCCCATCGATGAAAGAAGTTGGGCGAGCCGCGTATCACGATGCGTTCACGAGTGAGGACACCGACCGAGGCCCGGTGCTGGACGCTGTATACACCGGCCCGGTGACGCAAGGACACCGCGTGGACGACGAAGAGCGGGTGCGCGACAAGCGAAACCCCATGAAACCGACCTCGTCGAACAATCGCTGAGCCCGTGCTGGCGCTATTCGGCGGCCGCGCGAACGCCACGCGTGCCAGGAGGCGCCGGGCTCTTGCGTCCTTTGCGGGAACAGGACGCATCGGATGACGAGCCTGTGAAACGCCATGGCGCATCGAGCGGCATTGGTCTTTCCACGACGGCCGGCCCGGCGCGATGCAAGACGTCACGCGGCTTTACCCGCTGCTTACTCCGCCTGGAGAATCCAGACACCGGCGCATTCTTCAATGCCGGAATGCGCCAGAAACGATCCGAGCCGACCGAACAGGAGTTGACTGCGATCACAGCCATCGCAGCGCACGAGATCGCGCAAGCCAGGCGACTGCGCAAGACCGCGGCAGCCGGGCGCGCCGAGTACGCGAGGGTTCGCAAGTACAGGACTCTCGTGCGCCTCGGGAGCTTTCCCGAGACGTCCGCGCGCGCGAAGAAGTAGCACCACGTCGAAGTCGCAAGCCCACGCCGCCCGACGCTGGTGAATCGACGGAAAATCTGCCCGACGCCGGACGGCGTGCCGTATGCCACTACCGCATCCATTCGCGATGTCCGCGCCTTTGCGCGCTAGGCGCCGGGCAATCGCCTGTCCGACTCCCCGGCCGGCGCCGGTCACCAGCGCCACGCTCCACGGCCGATGTGGTCCCTCCGCGGCGAACAATGCGCTCGCGCACCTGCCTGCCCTGCTGGCGGGTCTGGCCCAGGTGCGCCAGGATGCGCTCCTTCAGCACGGGATAGTTTTTCAGGCGTTCGGCTGTGGCGCTGAGCATCTTCTCAGCCTGTTCTTCCATGGCATGCGCATCGCGCATGCCAGTCCGTCAGGTTCTCTTCGGCAGTCGGGCGACGCCTCCATCGTGCTGGGCGAAAGCAGCTACTTCCGGCGGCTCGATCTCGAATCTCCGCTGGACATCAAGCTGCGCGCCGACCTGCCGGGACGCACCGTCATGTTCATCGGCTACAGCCTCGCGGACGTCAACATCAGGTACCTGTTCTACAGCTCTCCCGCTTGTGGAAACGTCGGTGCCTAACGTGGCTCAGCCGGTGTCCTACTGATTCACCTCGCTGGCAGCGACCCGTCGCAGGCCCTGGTCCGCTTTCGCGAGACGGTGCTCGATGGATAGCGGCGCGCCGCGCGTGCACGCCCAAGGTCTAGACGATTCCCTCCTGCCGCGCCACCGAGCGCCCATCGCGGCTCCAGACCGCGAGGAGGAAATCCTCCTCCTCGTGACGCACGATCCGGTGCAGCCCGATCTTGTCCAGGAGCGCGTGAGCGGCCTCGGCCTCCAGTTCGCGCGCCTCGAATGGGTGGCGCCAGTCGCACGCGACGAGTACGCCGTCGCCGGCCAAGGAGGCGGCACAGCGCTGCCCGAGGTAGGCAACATCGCCGGTATCGAGAAACGAGCACAGCTCGCTGACAACAATAAGGTCGAAGCGGCCCAACGCCGCCGGCCACTGCATGGGCACGCAATGCTCCGCGAATTCGACATTGCGCAAGGCATGGACCTTTTGGCGCGCCTGCGCCAGCGCTGCGCGGCAGAAATCGCTGGCGAGCACCTGGTCGCAGCGGGCGGCCAGCTCGAATGTGAGTTCGCCGCTGCCACAAGCCGGTTCGAACGCACGAACAAACCGTTGCCGAGGCAATGCGTCCAGCAGCACGCGGCGCTTGCGCCGTTCGTACCAGCGCCGGCGCGTGCCGTAAGGATCGCGCCGGCGATAAAGCCCGTCGAAATAGGTCTGTCTTGCCGCTCGCGTGCGGTCGCCCGGGGAAGCCGGCGGCGCGACGGGCGCGGCGCCTGAAACTGCTTGCGAAGTCGTCATGTCTTTTCCTGGTGATGCGTGATGCGCTCACCCGGCAATCGGGATGCCACACCGCAGCCGGCCAGCAGCGACACCGCCCGGCCGACAGGGCTCGTGCGGCCCTGGCCGGGCATGCCCGGGCCGGCAGGCGAACTCGTCGCCTGCTGCTCACCGCTCAACGCCAACTCGACGCCAGGTTATCGGCCAAGCTTTTCCAGGTGCGGCTCCGCCGGACACGGACGATCTGAAAACAACAAGAAGTAGGCAATTTTTCCGAACGTCGCGGCCCGCAGTCCTACGAACATGAAAGGCGCCGAAAAACACGCTGCGCTGCATGCATGAAACCCGCTTTTCAAGACCCCCGACGAGCTTTCGCGCAGTCCGCCGCTGGCTAGGCGGCACTGTCGTGTGCGCCGGGTTGTTGCTGCTGATCCTCGAGGGCGCCGATCTTGCGCAGTCGAACTCGCCTATGGGAGCAGCGCTGACGGGCGGCAGCATTGCGGCGCTGGCGACCGCGCTGGGCACCGTGCCGGTTCTTCTCTCGCATCAATTCTCGCAGCGCGCGTACGACAGCATGCTGGGCTTCGGTGCGGGCGTGATGCTCGCGGCGAGTTCGTTTTCGCTGGTCATCCCCGCGCTCGCCGCCGCGAAGTTGCAAGGCGCAGGTCCGTGGGGCAGCGGCGCGATCGTCGGCGGCGGGCTGCTGCTGGGTGCGCTTGCGCTGCTGCTCATCGAGCGCCTCGTGCCGCACGAGCATTTCGTCAAGGGCCTCGAAGGACCGGAGTCGCGGGCGTTGAAGAGGGTGTGGCTCTTCGTGCTGGCCATCGTGCTGCACAACCTGCCGGAAGGGCTGGCCATCGGCGTCGCATTCGCGGGCACCGACCCGGTCGGCGCGACGGCGCTGACCACGGGCATCGCGATCCAGGACGCGCCTGAAGGACTGGTGGTCGCGCTGGCGCTTCGAAGCGTGGGCTATGCCCGCGGCACCTCGGTGGGACTGGGCGTGCTGTCCGGCCTGGTCGAGCCGATTGCGGCCGTGTTCGGCGCGGCGGTGATCGGGCTCACCGCCGGCTTACTGCCCTGGGGCCTGGCGATGGCGGCGGGTGCGATGCTGTTCGTCATCAGCCATGAAATCATTCCCGAGTCGCACCGCAAGGGCCACGAGGCCTATGCGACCGGCGGGCTGATGCTCGGCTTCGTGCTCATGATGGTGCTCGACACCGCCCTGGGATAAGCGCCGTGGCTGCCGCGCTGGAACACCAGACCCTCACGCTCGGTACGGACGACGTGGCGCTGCACGTCGTTACCGCGGGCGTCGCCGACGCGCCGCTCGTGATCCTGCTGCACGGCTTTCCCGAGTACTGGGGCGCCTGGCGGCTGCAGATACAACCGCTGGTCGACGCAGGATGGCGGGTCGCAATTCCCGACCAGCGCGGCTACGGCAGATCGTCGAAGCCCGGAGCCGTCGCCTGCTACGCGCTCGATACGCTGGCCGACGACGTCTTGGGCATCGCGCGCCACCTGGGTGCGTCGCGCTTCAGCCTCGTCGGCCATGACTGGGGCGGCATGGTCGCGTGGCACCTGGCCGCTCGCGAGCCCGCAGCCATCGAGCGGCTGGCCATTCTCAATGCGCCGCATCCGGCGAGCTTTCTCGGCTTCGCCCTGACGCATCCGATGCAGATGTTCCGCAGCACCTACGTGGGCTTCTTCCAGCTGCCATGGGTTCCTGAAGCCGTGCTGGGCGCGCGCGATTTTTCGCTCCTGGAAGCGGCGCTCACCCGATCGAGCCGCCCCGGCACCTTCAGCGATGGCGAACTGGCCGACTACCGCACGGCGTGGTCCGCGCCCGGCGCCCTGCGCGCCATGCTCAACTGGTACCGCGCAATGCCACTGGCCCAGCCGCTCGCCACGCCCATCGAGGCGCCGGTCCGCATCGTCTGGGGCGATGGGGACACGGCGCTCGAAGCCGGCCTCGCCGACGCGGCCCTGCGCTACTGCGTGGACGGCCACGTCGTCCGGCTGCCGCAGGCTTCGCATTGGCTGCACCACGAAGAGCCCGATGAAGTGGGCGCGCTGATCGCGGAGTTTCTCGCCGGGGGCGCATCCGCCGGGAACACAAAAACATCGGACCCTCCGGATCGCAAAAAGACTACACGCAGGGCCGGACGCCTCACGCAATTTCAAGCTTTTCAACCACCAACCCACAGGAGCCATCCATGCCCATCAAGTCTGTGAACGACCTTTTCGTACACGAGATCTCAGACACGTACAACGCCGAAAAGCAGATGACGCGATCACTGCCGAAGCTCGCGCGCGCCGCCACGGACCCGGAGCTTTCGCAGGCCTTCGAAGATCACCTGCAGGAGACGCGCACCCAGGTCGAGCGCATCGAACAGATCGCGGAGACCTGCGGCTTCAAGATCAAGCGCATCAAGTGCGACGGCATGGAAGGCCTCGTCGAAGAAACGATGTCGCTGGTCGACCTGATCGAAAAGGGTCCGGTGCTGGACGCAGCGCTCATCGGGTCCGCGCAGAAGGCCGAGCACTACGAGATCGCGGGCTACACCTCGCTGTGCCTGTTGGCGCAGAAGCTGGGCTACGCCGAGGCCATTCCCTTGCTAAAGGCCAGCCTCGAGGAGGAACAGGCGACCGACAGGCGCCTGGGCCTGCTCGCCGAGGCTGCGCAGATCGAAGAAGCCGTGGGCTGATGCGATGAAGGCGCAGGCCGGATTCATGTCCGACAGCTATCAGGGCGATGGCTACGAATTCAGCATCCGCCTGCCCAACCGGCAACGCGTCCAGGTGCACGTGACGCGCGCGGCACTGGAGTTTCTCGGGGGGGATGCGCCGATCGACCAGCTCTCCGTGCTCGTGGACTGGATGGATCTGCTGCACGAGCGCGCCTTGCTCCTCCATGCACGAACCGGTGCCGAGCTGATCATGCTGGAGCCTGAGGATCTGGCCGACCTGCAGGACGCCGGCATGCCCAGGCCGCGCACGCTTCATTGACCGTTGTCTACATGCCCGGACGCGGGCGGCTTTCGCGGCGCGCGCAGGCAGCGCCACAGTTCCTCGAGATAGCAGCCGGCCACGAGCACGGCGCCGGCCGCCAGCCCGCCCAGGTAGGCGGCCGGCAGCAGGTCGCGCCGCAAGACCGGCGCGAACGACGCGGCCTGGCTGCCCAACCCGGCGAGCGAAAGCGCCTGGTCCCAATGCGCCGACGCAAGCAATGCGATGGCCGCCACCGGCAACATCTCCTGCACGCTGTGCACCATCTGCTCTAGCGGCGCGATCGGCCGGCGCGGGGCTGCCCATCGCAGGTCCGCGTACACGGTGAGCTCATGCGCGGCGAAGGCCGCCACGCACAGCGCCAGCACGCCCGTATTGACCTCCAGCAAGGTCACCGCGAGCACGGCCGCGCCCATCTCGGCCAACATGACGATGTGCAGCACGGATTCGCGCACGCCGGCGCTCGTTTCGATGCGCGCGCGGCGGTGCAATGCCCAGTCGACCACCCCGGCGGCGAGCCACGCGGGCATCACCACGAACATGAGCAGCAACTGTTGTGGCACCCGCCTGTTCTCCCACTGCGGTGACGCCGCCTCAGGCGCCCAGGCCCGGCTTCGCGACCATCAGCCAGAAGAGTGCGAGGAAGAGAAAGAACGCCGGCACGCCGAGCGCAATCCACCAGCGAAAAAATCGCCAGTAGCGCGGCGGCAGCGCCGTGCCTCCGCGCGCGGCTTCCGCCGCCAGATCGCGCAGGCGCATCTGCAGCCACACCACCGGCAGCCAGCAGGCAATGGCCAGCATATAGCAGGCGATCGATGCCTTCAGCCACGGCGTGGACAACGGCAGTCCGAGCTTCTGCACCAGCCAGAAGCCGGTAGCCGGCTGCAGCACGGCGGTGGTCGCGGTGAAGAGCCAATCGGCGCGCACCACCATCCGCGCGACCACGGCCACGGCCCGCACGTCGCGCGACAGCGTGGTCGCCAGCAGGTAGAACGCCGAGCCGATGCCCGTGCCGAAGAGCAGCGTGGACGACACCACGTGCAGGTACTTCATGAAGAGGTATTCCACGGATTCCTTTCCGGGCGGCGCTTCGCCGCCCCGGGCGCGGCGGCCGGCGCGTCCATGGCCCACAGCAGCACGATGGCCGCGCACATCGGCAGGTTCTTGGAGAGCGGGCCGAACGGATGCAGCCAGAACTCGGGCAACGCGAAGCTGATGGCGAACGTGTAGAAGGCGATCAACGCGAGTTGCAACGGCCAGAGCAGCCGCGCCCGCGCGCCGGCCGGGAGCACGAGCGTGCCGATGCCCAGCGCCAAGTCGAAGATCGCCGCGCCGTCGAGCAGCAGCCCGGCCCAGGCACCATGCGCGCCAACCCGCGCCAGCAGCGCCAGGCTCTGGTCGCGCGGATACAGGCCGATGGAGACGATGAAGGTCCAGATCCAGACCAGTGCCACCGCAACGCGCAGCAACGGCAGCAGCGACCACAGCCACGCCGAGCGGCGCATCGCATCGGCGCGGTGCGCCGGCACGAAGCGTTCGTGGGAAAGCGGCGGCCGCGCGAGCCACTGCGCGATGCCGTCGACAGGCGCGGTATTGCCTTGCAGCAGCATGCCCGCGGTGTCGGCGTCCAGGAAGCTGCCGCGCCAGCGTCCGGTGACATTGGCAGCGGACCGGAACCAGCGCTCGGGCATTGCCAGCAGCAAAGGCCGCCTGCGGTGCCCGAGCTGCCGGCGCAGGTCGGCGAGGTAGGTGCGCAGCGCCACGGGCCGGGGTCCGACAAAGGCGATGGTCCGGCTGCCATCGGGCCGCGCCTCCGCGAGCGCTCCCACGCCATCGACCACATCCTGCAGATGCACCGGCTGCAGCATCTGGCAGCCACCGCCCGGCAGCACCAGCAGCGGCATCACCGCGAGCGCGGCAAAGAACTGCGCGCTTGCGCCCTCCTCGCCCCACACGAGCGAAGGCTGCACCACCGCGGATGCCACGCTGCAGCGCCGCAGCCGTGCATCGGCCAGCGCCTTGCTGCGGTGATAGGCGCTGGTGGCCTCCTCGTCCGCGCCGAGCGCCGACACTTGGATGACCAGCGCCACGCCGGCCCTGTCGCAGGCCTCGAAGAGCATGGCGGGCCCGCGGTGGTGCACGGCGTCGAACTCGCCCACATGGCGTTCGCGCAGCACCCCCGCGGCATTGATCACCACATCGCCCGGCAGCAGGTGCGGCATCCAGAACGACACCGGCGGCACTTGCGCGAGGTCGGCGCGCAGCCAGCGCGTGCGCGACTGCGGCCAGGTGGCACGGGCGCTCGCCGCGGATGGGTCTCGCGCAGTGCACAGCAGCCGCGCGCCCTGGCGCGCGAAACCCTCCGCCAGCGCATTGCCGAGAAAGCCGGAAGCGCCGACGATCACCACCCTCATTGCGTTCTTTCGCCGGCGCCAGGCCGCGCCTCAGCGTCGCCCGCGGTGGGCCACGGCGCATCCCGCCGTCAGGCCGAGCGCGAACATGGCGTAGACCGCCGCCATCGACCGCCTGGACAGGTGGTGCTCGAAGCCCGGCGTCAGGCGCTCGGGCGTGATGGTGTAGTCGACCGCGCAAGCCACGGCCGCCGCCGCGCCCGCGCTGGCCAGCGCAGCCGGCACCGACTGAGCCGGGCGCCGGTTCGCATGGAGCCATGCATACAGCACCGCCCAGAAGGTCGCGGTGCCGTGGTGGATGCCATAGCCGACGACCGTGTGCCGCCACGACGGCCGCTTCGCTTTGAGCGCTTCGCGGCCCCAGACCCAGTGGCTCGTGGCATTGGTGGGAGCCACGCTGCTGCCCGCCTCGCGATGGCCGCAAGCCGCGAGCGCGAGCGTGGACGCCACGCTGGCGAAAGCGCCGGCAACGACGCCCGTGCGCACAGCCTCGACCATCGCCGGCGGCGCCCGCGATGTGGAGCGGAATTGGGTCCGCTGCATGGCGCCCTACTTCTTCGCGGTGCTCGCCGCCAGGCTTTGCGCGTGCTGCAGATGGCCCTGCACGATGGGCAGCATCTTTGCGGCCAGGGCCTTGAGGTCGGCATCCTTGGCTTCGGCCTGGGTTTTCTTCAGCAGCTTCTCGGTGGCTTCGTGGTCGCCGACGCCGGCCTGCTTCACGTAGCGGCTGTCGAAGGTGTCGCCCCTGAGCGCCTTGAACTCGACCATGACGGCCTTGTGCTTGGCATCGGGCCCGTCGGGCAGCTCGGTGCCCGATGCCGACGCAAGGGTCTTCACATCGGCCAGGCCCTTAGAGTGGTCGTCGACCATCATCTGGGCGAACTTCTTGATCTCGGGATTCGAGGATTTTTCGATCGCGAGCTTGCCGGTCTCGACCTCCGCGATGTTGGCTTGGGCAATGTCCTTGAGCAAGCCGGCATCGGATCTGTCGAGTTTGCCGGCGGCCCACACGGTCGAGGCCGACAACAGCGAGAAAGCGATGGCGGCGGTTGCGGTGAGGTGGCGTGTCGATCGTTTCATCTCTAAGGCTCCAGGTGATTGAAAGAGCCGGCAGGCTCGCACACGCATCCTCGACCTCGTTGTAGGAAAAAGATCAAAACCGTGTGCCTTAAATTCCCGCCGGAGCCGGGTGCAGCTTTTCGCATTCATCGATCGAAAACGAGCGTTTGTCCGACGACGCCGATGCGACGTCGGCGTAGGTTGGCCGCCTCTTCAACGACCCAGGAGGCGACCATGCCAAAGACCAGTGCCAAAAATCCAACCAACCCGCCCGTGACCTACCCGGGTGCACAGCAGACCGTCGAACCGGTGCAGCAGACAACCGGTGCATCGCAAGAGAAGGCGCAGCTGCAAGAGCAACAAGCGCAATCCCCGTCGAACTCGCAGCCTCCGTCAGAGGCAGAGGCGCAGTCCCCGGCACAGTCGCAGTCCGACGACACGTCGTCCAGGGAGGCGCGAATCCGGGAGGCCGCCTATGCGGCCTACCAGCGCCGGGGCGGCGAACGGGGCAGCGACGTGGACGACTGGCTCCAGGCAGAGTCCGAGATCGATCGGCCCCTGCAGTGATCGCCCGGCCTGCGGCGCAGCCGGCGATCAGGCTGTGCTGCGGGCCGGCAATGTTGACCGGGCATGCCGATTGCCATGACAGGGCTTCCTCTTGTTTCTTTTCAGACCAGGTAGCTTGCATGAGAAAAAAGGTAACGCCCAAAGAACTTCGCGTGGCCGAGTACTACGCCCTCTTGGAATTTCTTTCGCGACGGCACTTGCCGGTCGTGTGCTCGAGGGCGGAGGACATCCATCGCATCCTGGCGCTGCGCAGCGCATCGCTGCTGGAGGCGCTGACTGAACCACCGGAGTTGCTGCGCACCGGCGAGCGCCGCATCGGGCGTGCCATCGTCACGGCCATCACATCGGAAGGCCACAACGCGCTGGCCCGCAACACACGCGCGCTTGCTGCCTCGCACCGCGCCTGACGCGGGAAAGGGCACCCCGGCTTTTCAGAGCCGTGCGATGGCGGACTTGAGTTCCTCGATCGAAGCCGGCTTCGGCAGATGCGCATCGAAGCCTGCCTCGAGTGCGCGCCGCGCATCGGTGCGCCGGCCGTAGCCGGACATGGCGATGGCGCGCAACTCGCGCGTCGCCTCGTTCCGCCTCACCTCGCCGATGAGCTCGAAGCCGTCCATCTCGGGCATGCCGAGGTCCGACACCAGCAGGTCGTACCGCTGCGTTTGCAGCAAAGCCAGCGCCTCCTTGCCGTTCTCGGCCGTGTCGACGACGGCGCCTTCCAGGCGCAGTACCTCGGCAAACGGCGCGAGGGCATCCGCATAGTCGTCCACCGCCAGCACGCGCCAGCCCTTGACGTTCACGCCCGGCAGCGGCGCATCGGCCTTCACCGCCTGGTCGGTACCGACCAGCGGAAGCCACACGCTGAAGGTCGCGCCATGGCCGACACCTTCGGAGTGCGCCTCCGCGCGGCCGCCGTGGGCGAGCGCCAGCTCGTACACCAGCGCCAGGCCGATGCCCAGCCCGCCATTGGGCGACGCCACCGCTTCGGCCTGGTTGAACATGCCGAACACGTGGGGCAGGAACTCGGGCGCAATGCCGCAGCCGGTATCGGTGACGGTCAATCGTGCAAACCCGTTCTCCGGCGCCACCCGCACGGTGATGCGCCCGCCGTCGGGCGTGAACTTCGCCGCGTTGCTCAGCAGGTTCCAGGCGATCTGCTCCACGCGCACGCGGTCGCCGTTGCAGACCACGTCGGCTTCGCAATGCGCATCGAGGGCGATCTGCTTGCCGGACGCGCCGGCAATGGCCGCCGTCGCCGCGGTCTGGACCAGCTCGCCCAGGTCCACCGCCACCCGGTTGAGCCGCAGCTTGCCGGTACGGATCCGCGAGAGATCGAGCAGGTCGTTGATGATGCGGCTCTGGCTGGCCACCGCGCCGCGTATCGCCTCGCCCAGGCGTTGCACCTTCGGGTTATCGGCGACCCCGGGCAGGCGCATGAGCAGTTCGGCATTCATCTGGATCAGGTTCAGCGGCTGCTTGAGCTCGTGCGACATCACCGCCAGGAAGCGGTCCTTCAACTCGTTGGCCAACTGCGCATTGAGGCTGGTCTTCTTCTCCTTTACCAGCCGGTGCTCCTGCGCGAGTTCCAGCTGCTTGGTGCCGGTCATGTCTCGGCCGATCTTGGCAAAACCGCCGCCTGCACTCGCATCCAGCACGGTCATCACGCCGCTGCAGAAAAAGCGGCTGCCGTTCTTGCGCAGATGCCAGCGATCGTCCTCGGCGCGGCCGGTTTCCGCGGCGCGGCGCATCTCCTGTTCGGGGATGCCGTGCGCCTGATCTTCCGGCGTGAAGATGCTGGCGATGGGGCGCTGCAGCATCTCTTCCTCCGTGTAGCCGAAGATGCGCTCGGCCGCGCGGTTCCAGGTGGTGATGAGCCCGGCGGGGTCGGTGGTGATGATGGCGAAGTCGCGCGTGGTGGCGGCCACCGTGCGCAGGCGCTCTTCGCCGGCGCGCACCTTCGCCTCGGCGGCCCGCAGGTCGGTGATGTCGAAGAAGTTGAGGATGGCGCCTTCGATCTTGTCGTCGGCGGTGCGATACGGAAGTATGCGGGCGACGTACTGCCGCCCATCCGCGCTGGTGACGTGCCGCTCCACGGTACGCAGGTCCTTGAACGCCGAGGCCGTGTCGTCGGCCAGATCGGGGTAGTCCAGGCGGCTGGTGATGTCGAACAGCGATCGGCCCAGGTCGGTCGGGATCAGGTTGAACAGCCGCACCGCATCGGGCGTGTAGCGCTTCACGCGCATGCCGCGGTTCACGAATATCGTGGCAATCTCCGACGACGAGATCAGGTTCTGCAGGTCGTCGTTGATGTTGCCGCGCTCCTCGACCTTGACTTTGAGCTCGTAGTTGACCGTCACCAGCTCCTCGTTCATCGACTGGAGCTCCTCCTTGCTGGTCTCCAGTTCTTCGGTCGCCGAGCGCAGTTCCTCGTTGATGGCCTGCAACTCTTCGTTGGAAGCCTTCATCTCCTCGGTCGAAGTCTCCGAGTTCTCGATGGTGTCCTGAAGATGCAGCTTGAGCTGGCGTATCTCGTCCTCCATCTGCGCGATGAGCAGGACGCGCGCAGAGTCGCCCGACTCCGCCGTCAGCAGCGGCATGCTTTCCTCGACCTCGTCGAACACCACGAGCACGAGGCCGGGCGGCCCCGCCTCCTGGGGCAGCGGCCGCACCGTGATGTTCAGGAAGACCTGCTTGCCGTCCTGCTGGCGCTGCACGATGCGAGTTTCCACGCTGCGTCCGGACTGGCCGGCCTTGAAAAGTGCCGTGCGAAGTTCGATCCGGATGTCCGAGCGAACGTTGTTCAGCAGGTTGTTCGAAGGCTCGCCGCTGGCCCGCTCGAGAAAACGCCCCACGCCATTGGACAGGTGTAGCACCTCGTGCTCGCCGTTGATCAGCACGCTGGGCGGCGAGAACTGCTCGATCGCGCGCTGGTGCAGTTCCGCGGTGCCGAGCGCGCCGGCCGCGCGGCGGCTCGCACCGCGCGGTGGCTCGGCGGAAGTGCCGGGCGCGGCGACCGACGGCGACTCGCTGATCAGCGGCATGTGCCGCCCGCCCGGGAGCCCCGGATTGACGCGAAAGATCCGGTTCTTCTTGTCGACGGCGGTGAAGAGGTTGGCCGTTGCATCGGTCGACTCGGAGGTTCCCATGAACAGATAGCCGTTGGGGCGCAATGCGATGCGGAACATCTCCAACACATGCGACTGCGCCGGGCGGTCCAGGTAGATCAGGAGATTGCGGCAGCACACCAGGTCCAGCCGCGAGAACGGCGGGTCGCGCAACAGGTTGTGCAGCGCGAACAGCACCGGCTCGCGCACCACGGTGGAGATGCGGTACTGGTCCTGGTCCTTCACGAAGAACTGCCGCAGCCGCGCGGGCGTGACGTCTTCCACGATGCCCTGTGCGTAGATGCCCTTGCGCGCCGTGGAGATGGCGCGCTCGTCGATGTCGGTCGCGAAGATCTGGATCTCCACCGGCTTGGATTGCAGGTCGGCCTGCTCCCGCAGCAGCATGCTCAGCGAATAGGCTTCCTCGCCCGTCGCACAGCCCGCCACCCAGACGCGCACCGGCTCGCCCGGCTGCTTGGATTCGATGATGCGCGGAATCGCCTCGCGCTCCAGGGCCTCGAAGGCATCGCGGTCGCGAAAGAAGTTGGTCACGCTGATCAGCATGTCCTGCAGCAGCAACGGTCCTTCTTCGGGGTGTTCCCGCAGAAAGTCGCGGTACGACGGCAGGTCGGTCAGCCGGTTGACCTGCAGCCGGCGCTCGATGCGCCGGAGCACCGTCGCGCGCTTGTAGTGCGTGAAATCGTGGCGGGTGTAGCTGCGCAGGCAGGACATCACGTCCTGCAGCGCCTTTTCGGCCTCCTGCGAGGCAACGGGCCCTTCGGGTTCGGACACGAGGATGCCCACCTTCTCGGCATCGGGCAGCTGGATGTGGCGCGCGCTTCGCCAGATGTCGATCAGCCGCTGCGGCATCTCGACGGCCGGCAGCACGAAGTCGACCACGCCCGTGGCAATGGCGGCGCGGGGCATGCCGTCGTGCGCGGCATCCTCGGGCGTCTGGGCCAGCGCGATGCCGCCGCGCTCCTTGACGCTGGTGAGGCCCACCGCGCCGTCGCTGCCGGTGCCCGACATCACGATGCAGATGGCGCGCTCCTCGTGCACTTCGGCCATGGTGCGGAAGAACACGTCGATGGCGATGTGCGCGCCCTCGATGCGCTTGCCCGGCGTCACGCGAAGATGGCCATCGTTCATTGTGAGCGTAACGCCGGGTGGGATCACATACACATGGTCCGCCTCGATGGGCATGGGCTTGTTGACCTGCTGCACCGGCATGCGCGTGGCGCGTTGCAGGATTTCGGCGGCGCTGCTCTTGTGCTCGGGCGACAGATGAAGGATCACCACGAAGGCCATGCCGGACCCGGCGGGCATCTGCTCGAAGAACCGGAGCACCGCCTCCAGCCCACCCGCCGATGCACCGATGCCGACCACAGGAAATTTCAAGTGGCTGCGGATCAGGTGCGAGGGATTGGCGGCCTTGGGGGTCATGGATGCGGCAGGTTCTGGAACGGGCATGGGTTTTCGTGAGGTGGACCGCCGCGAGCAAGCAAGCAAG
>Ga0136846_1219315_pt1 | contig 20314 bp, 19 predicted proteins | sample HopSoiMetagenom2_FD_96841 | JGI IMG/M metagenome (GOLD analysis project Ga0136846, IMG submission 96841) | Grasslands soil microbial communities from Hopland, California, USA - 2 Assembly 2016 (version 4) | ecosystem: Environmental > Terrestrial > Soil > Grasslands | place: USA: Hopland...
AACTCCCAGATACTTGTTGGTCGCGTGCTTGGCGACTTCGTTCGGGATGAAAACCTGCATCACTTCCTCGCTGTGTATTGATCGATTGCGCGCTCGATGCCCAGCATCAGTTCCTTGACGCGCGGTTCGAGAGCTCCATTGCGGGAGCGCTTGAACCTCTCCCCCTTGCCATCGATGATATCTGCCACCGCCGCAACGGCGGAGTCGAGATCATCGTTGACCACTACATACTCGTACAAATCTATCGCTTTCAGCTCGTCTTTGGCACTCCGAAAGCGTCGAATCAGGGCGGGTACGTCCTCGGTGCCCCTGGCTTCGAGTCGCTCTATCAGCGCTTCCGAGGAAGGCGGCAGAATGAAGATGAGCAGCGATTCGGGAAATGCCTCCACGAATTGCCTGGTGCCCTGCACGTCGATATCCATGATCACGTTGCGCCCTGACGCGAGCACCCGCTCGACTTCTGATCGAAGTGTTCCATACAGGTGCCCGTGCACCGTTGCCGACTCGGCGAACTCACCCGAACCGTGGCGCGATCTGAACTTCTCCTCGGTGAGGAAGTAGTAGTCCCGACCGTTGGATTCGTCGTGCCTCGGCGGACGCGTCGTACACGATACCGAGTAGCCGACGTCCTTCCGGCTCGATAGGCGTTTGTGGGCGATAGTAGTCTTTCCGCCTCCCGAAGGCGATGAGAGGATGATCGGGACCGGCATTACTCGAGGTTCTCGACCTGCTCGCGGATCCGCTCCAGCTCTTCCTTGATCGCGATCACGTCTTCCTGGATCTGCGCGTCGTTCGCCTTGCTGCCAACGGTGTTCGCCTCGCGCACCATCTCCTGCAGAATGAATCCGAGCCGCTTGCCCACCGGATCGGCAGTCTTTGACTGCGAAGTCTCACGGAACGCGGCGAGGTGGGCGCGAAATCGATCGAGCTCCTCTGCAACGTCGAGCTTATCAGCGAGGATGGCAATTTCCTGCGCAATCCGCTGAGGATCCGCGCCGGCGGCGCCAATGAGGTCCGAGACCGTGCGCTTAACTCGCTCGTGTTGTTCCTTGAGACGAACCGGTGCCCGCGACTCGATGCGCGCTAGTCGGGATTCAACCGCCGCCACCCGTTCCAGAAGAAACGCGGCAAGCAGCGCCCCTTCCGACCGTCGCATGGTGAGCAGGTTATCAGCCGCCTTGGCAACGATCGCGGAGAGAGCCTCGCCCGCCGACGCATCCATCTCTTCGCTGGGTGTGGTGACCACGTCAGGGAGCCGAAGAACCGTGGCGAGATCCACCTCGCCGCCGAGTCCATGCTTTTTCTGAAGATCTTTGAGTGCGGTTGCGTACTGGGCGAGGCGGACTTCGTCGATCACGGAGCCCGACGCCGCCGGGCGATCGACACGGGCCGTGAGGGTCACGTGACCGCGCGCGACCTTCTGCCGAAGGATCTCCCGGATCTCACCCTCCCAGCGCGCAAACGCGGATGGCAGCTTGAGATTGGGGCTGAAAAACCGATGATTGACAGTCCGAATCTCTACGCTCGCACGGGCGTCTCCGACCGTTCCGTCGGCAGCGCCAAAGCCTGTCATGCTGGATATCATGTGAGGCGGCCTATCTTACGAAACGACAAAGGCTTTGTCAATTCCAGAACTCCCATCGCACGCCATAGTTGGCGAGAACCCGCGGCATCTCGAATCCCGGGATTACATCGTACTGGTAGCCCATGATATTCCGCTGTTGATAGGAAATTATGGCTCGCAGGATCCGTATCTCCAGAATGGCCGATAGCGTTTTCGAGACCGGTGTTCTTACGTCCCCCGCCGAGAGCGGGAAATCGACGTGACTGCGGTACTCGTAGATGCCAGCTACCTTCACCTCGAAATCGCCGCGCGGAAATTGTTTGGCGAAGTTGTTGGCGTAATTGATCTCCGATCTGCTTTGATATCTGGGCAGGTACGCAACGCTGTCATTCCATTGGGTAACCCAGGCATCGATGCCGAAACCAGCAACGATGGGACCGCGAATCGAGATCGTTTTGCCGGTGACCTGGCCCGAGCGCGTTGGCAGGAAGAGCGTGTCGTAAACGAGCGGCGCGAGTCCGTCCGGATTATCAGCTCTTATCAAACCCGCCGCGATCCATGGTCCGAACAGCCTGATAGCCGCCTCGCCTCGAACGGAGGTGCGCGCGGGCTGGGACGCGGTTCCCGTCCCTCCAGGAATCGACTCCGCTATCGAGCCTGAAAACGCGAGGATCGGAGCAGGCTGCGCCCTTATACCTGCGTCGAAATTGGTGGTGTTTCGGAAGCCGTCATGTTCGACAAAACCGCTGATTGTCCCGATCGGACTGACGACGTCTGCCCGTCCACTCACCGCGTTGTACGTCGCGCCACCCAGCGCGCGAAGACGGTCCAGCGCCTCAGCACGCAGAGCGCCGAGCGTCATTCCAGCGCTCAGATTGTATTGGGTCTCCGACGCCCGTCGCTCGAGAGTATCCGCGAGGATCGCGGCGCCGATGGTTCTATTGGGCTCGGTGGTCCCCGAGTAGCCAAGCGAAGCGACGGTAAGCTGCGCCCAGGGGCCCGCGTCCACACCGCCAACCGCCGCCCTCAGGTAAGCGTCGGTGTAAGTCGCATCGAGCCCCAGGACTGGCGGCCTTTCCGAAGCGGCAACAGGCCGCTGCATATCCCGGGTAGGATGATGCCGGAGCATAAACCCATCGATACTCCAGCCCTTCTTCGCAACGCCGACTCTGGTGAGGAGAGACAACGCGTCCCCGCTGCCCGCAAATCGTGAGCTGGTCACGCCGTATTGCTGTCCCGCGAACTGCAACACGCCGCCGTTGTCGAACCGTTTTCCGTAAAACCCGCGATACAGATTCGTTTCTTCGTTTCCTGTCGCCACATCCGCGCGGGTATAAGGGTCGGTGTTCTCCACTCGCCAGCTGCGCATATAAATGCGAGTCTCGTCCGCCGCGCGCTCGATGCTCAAATGCTCGAGGGACCAGATAGGGACCGACGCAAGGTCGATGACGCCGCCGGTTCGCGCGTCGAGGTTGTCGATCTCGACACCATCGTAGAAAATCCTGACGCGTTGAAAATTCCCAGCATACATCGCGGTCTGAGGCGTCGAGATCCAGCCAGATCTGAAAGTCGTGAGCCCTGGAATGCGATCGAGAAGATCGACGAGGGTGAAGGCGCCCGTGGCGAACAATTGCGTGCGGTTCCACTCGTACTGGGGGCCAATCTCGTAGAGCGCGGGATCCGCGAATCGGCCAATGGGCGCTTTGATCGTATCGGTCTTCACATGAGCGCTGTCGGGACCAGAATCGGTCTTTGGCTTGACCGGAATTGGAACTTCACTCGCTGGCGGCGGGACGACCTGCGCCAGCGAGATCGATACGGGCGCGTACAAAAGCGCCCCGGCCACGAGGCCGAGGCGGGCTGAAATGCGCCATTTGGTGTTCGCGCTGGTCAGCGAGCTCTCCCGCGAATGAACTCGATGAAGGTACCCGTTGGAACGCCCGTCGGTCCCTTCGGGATGGTGACCAGATCACTCTCTGAATAAGCAGTGCCAGCGATATCCAAATGCGCCCAGGGGTAGCCCTCGGCGAATTCCTTGAGGAACATCGCGGCCGTCACCGCGCCGGCCGGCCGGCCGCCGGAGTTCTTGACGTCCGCGACATCAGACTTGATCAGATCCTTATAGTCATCCCACATCGGCAGTGGCCAGCCGGGCTCTCCGGCGCGCTTCCCGGCTGCGAGAATTTCGGCGATGAGGCTGTCCTCACTCGAGAAAACCCCGCTCGCGGTGTGCCCGAGCGCGATGACGCACGCACCGGTCAGCGTCGCGGCGTCGATCACCACCTCGGGATTGAATCGTTTCGCGTAGGAAAGGCAATCGGCAAGAACGAGCCGGCCCTCGGCGTCGGTGTTGATGATCTCGATGGATTTGCCGTTTTGGGCCTTCACCACGTCACCGGGATTCATCGCTGTTCCCGAGGGCATGTTGGTCGTCGCGCCGACGATTCCGACCACGTTGACCTCCGGCTTCATCTGCCCGATTGCTTCCATCGTCCCCAGCACACCTGCACCGCCGCACATATCGAACTTCATGAACTCCATCCCCTGCGCCGGCTTGATGGAGATGCCCCCGCTGTCGAAGCAGAGACCTTTGCCGACGAGAACCACCGGCTTGGCGCTGGGTTTTCCGCCCTTGTACTCCATCGCGATCAGCTTGGGCTCCTGCGGTGTTCCCTGAGCCACGGCGAGGAACGACCCCATTTTCTCGGCTTCCATCTCCCGCCGGCCGAGAATGGTGATTCCCATTCCGTAGCGACCAGCGATTTCTCCAGCCGTCTGCGCGATGTACTCCGGTGTGCAGATATTTCCCGGCATCATGGCGAGCCGCCGCGCGAGACTCTGGCCGGTTCCTATCGCCTGGCCGTTGCTCAACGCGTTACGGAAGTCGTCGGTGTTGTTTGTCAGGATGCTCGCCTTCTCGAGCGGCTTCCTGCGCTCCGATTCCGGTGGCGGGGTTTTCAGATCCGGATATTCCCAGGACCCGGCGATCAGGCCGACGGTGATCGCTTCGGTTTCTTCGGGGGTGATTTGGCCTGAGTACCATACCATTTCCCCGACGCCAAGTCGATGCGCCGTGCGCGCAGCGAGGGTGGCTGCGCGCCGCAGCGATGCGCGCCGGTCGGACATCGAGCCCATTCCGAGCAACATCAGACGGCGTGGACCTTTGGCGAAACCCGTGAGATGCAGCATCTCGTCGCGGCTTCCCCGGAAATCCTTCATCTCGATCGACTTGCTCAAGGAGCCCTGAGCGGCGCTGTCAAGCCCGGCAATTCCGGCGATGGTCGGATTCTCCGGAAGTGCGACCACGAGCAGGCTCGTTCCGACCTCGGTCGGACTCGCCGAGTTGATGCTTACGGAAACCACCAGCTAGGCCTTCATTCCGGTGATCACCTGGTCGCCAAACGCGGAGGTGGATACCTCGGTAGCTCCTGGCATCTGGCGCGCGAGATCGTATGTCACGCGCTTGGATTTGATCGCGTTCTCCACTCCCTTGATGATCAGGTCCGCGGCCTCGTTCCAACCCATGTACTCGAGCATCATCACTCCCGAAAGAATGACACTGCCCGGGTTGATCTTGTCGAGGTTGGCGTACTTCGGAGCGGTGCCGTGGGTGGCCTCGAAGACTGCGACGCCGTTTCCGACGTTGCCACCCGGTGCGATTCCCAACCCGCCGACCTGCGCAGCGGCCGCATCCGACAAATAATCGCCGTTCAGATTGGGGGTCGCGATCACCGAATACTCTGACGGGCGCAACAGCATCTGCTGAAACATTGAGTCCGCGATCCGGTCGCGCATCACTATCGCGTCGGCGCGTGCCTTAGGTCCCGCCTTGGTCAGTTCGGCTTCAGTCGTCGTGTCCTCGGGGAATTTTTCACGGGCTACTTCGTAACCCCAGTCGCGAAACGCCCCCTCGGTGAACTTCATGATGTTGCCCTTGTGGACGAGCGTCACCGATTCCCTGTCCTTCTCGATCGCGTACCTGATCGCCATCTCGACGAGCCGTTTGGATCCAAACTCGGACATCGGCTTGACGCCGAGCGCTGACTTGTCGCGGATCTCGCTCTTGAACTCTTTGCGGAGGTACGCCGCGATCTTCTCCGCTTCCGGAGAGCCCGCCTTCCACTCGATCCCGGCGTATACATCCTCGGTGTTCTCGCGGAAGATGACGACGTCTACTTTCTCCGGCTCCTTCACTGGCGCTCCGACACCCTCGAAGTAACGCACGGGCCGGATGCAGGCGTAAAGATCGAGTACCTGCCGCAGCGTGACGTTGAGCGATCTGATGCCGCCGCCCACTGGCGTAGTGAGCGGACCTTTGATCGACACGCGGTACTCCTGCATGGCGTCGACGGTTTCCTGCGGAAGCCAGTCCTGGTACTGCTTGAAGGATTTCTCCCCGGCGAAGACTTCCATCCACGCGATCTTGCGCTGGCCCTGATAGGCCCGGTCGACAGCAGCATCGAAGACACGAACGGACGCCCGCCAGATGTCTGGGCCGGTGCCGTCGCCTTCAACAAATGGAATGATCGGATTGTCTGGAACGGAGAGGGCTCCGTTTCCGTACGTAATCCCCTCTCCGCGCAATGGGACTTTGGCGAACTTATACTTCGTCATTGGCTCCTTAAATACGAATCCGAATCGCCAAATGTAGTGCAACGAGGCGCTGCACAAAACCTTCGCCGATAACCAGCAGAACAGTGCCGCATCACGTATTGGGAATAATGTCGCATACCAACAGACTTCTCCAAGCCATTTTCATCGGCGTGTCGCCGATATTAGCGAGCTGCACCGGGACCCCGAGGGTAAACGGCGTCGCCGGAAGTTCACCCTCACCGAGCGTGCCGTGGACACCGCCGGCGGGTGTCACCGATCGAGAGCCGCTCGTTACACCGGCGATGATCAACGCGGTGCCTGCGGATCTGCAGCAGCGCTTGCAGGCGCTCACTCTCCCCGATGTCGTTGACCTGGCGCTGCGAAATAATCCGACCACGCACGCCTCATGGTCGCAGGCGCAAGCTGCCGCCGACCTGCTCGGCTCTGCGCGCGGAGAATATTTCCCGGAGCTCAACGCAAGTGTAGCGACCTCACGGATCAAGTCGCCGGCGACCAACGCCCGGCCTGCGGGACAAAGAACAGAATATGGACCCGCGATCTCGCTGAATTACCTGTTGCTGGATTTCGGCGGCCGTTCCGGCTCTGTTGAGGCGGCGCGCCAGAGCCTCTTCGCCGCCAACCTCACGCACAACTCATCGATACAGAACACCGTGCTCGATGCGCTGACAGCGTACTTCAATTACGTCGCAACCATTGCGCTCCTCGCCGCCGAACGAACGGCAATCGAAGAGGCGCAGGCAAGCCTGAAGGCGGCGCAGCAGCGCAACAAAGTTGGCCTCGCCACGATCGCCGATGTCCTGCAGGCCAAGACGGCTTTATCGCAGGAGCAGCTGAACCTCGAGACGACCCAGGGCCTGGTACAAGCCGCGCGCGGTAGCCTCGCGTCTTCGCTCGGCCTGCCTGCAAATCTTCCGTTCGACCTCGCGCCCAACCTGGGGCCGTTTCCGGTCCGAACGCTGACCGACAGCGTCGACAACATCATCAACGCGGCGTTGCGAAACAGACCGGATCTTGCCGCTGCCCGGGCACGAGCCGAGGCCGCGTATTCTCAGGTTCGAGTGACCCGTGCCGCGGCGCTGCCTTCCCTGAACCTTACCGGAAACGGTTCGCGGCTCTATTCCACCCCTTCCACGTTCTCGGGCCCGTCGTATAGCCTCAACTTCGGTCTCTCGATCCCGATATTCAACGGATTCTCTCACCAGTACGACATCGCTGCGGCGCGGGCTCAGGCGGACGCAATATCTGCCCTCGCCGACCAGACGCGGCAGGACGTCGTGACCGAGGTTTTCGTTTCTTACTACAGACTGCAGACAGCGCAGCAGCGCGCGGTGACGGCCGACGATCTCCTCCAGAGTGCAGAACAGTCGGCACAGGTCGCGGCCGGCCGGTACAAAGAAGGCGTGGGCAGCATCCTCGACCTGCTGACGGCACAAACTGCTCTCGCCAATGCGCGGGCTCAGCGTGTCCAATCAAGATGGGCGTGGTACACTTCACTCGCGCAACTCGCCCACGACGCTGGTGTACTAGGTGTACACGGCGACACGCCTTTCTCTTTCTCTCCCGACACGTTGTCGCGTCCACTTCCGATTCCTGACTCCAAATGAGCACGCGCATACGTGCGGCGTGCATGGCCGCAATTGCCATTTCCGGCATAGCCGCCTGCTCGAAAAACGCCCCGCAGCGCTCGCCGCAGGTACCGGTCAGCGTGACAACGGTGCGCCGCGCCACGATACCATACGTCGTGACGGCCAACGGGGTCGCCGAGCCGATGCAGACGGTCGCTGTCCAGGCTCAGGTCAACGGGATCCTCCAGCGCGTCAATTTCTCCGAGGGACAGTCTGTCGAAGTCGGACAGGTGCTCTTTCAGATAGACCCGCGGCCTTACGTCGCGGTGCTCGATCAGGCCCGCGCACAGCTCGCGCGCGACGAAGCCACGGCGGCTAACGCCCGCCGCGATGCAACGCGCTACGCCGCGCTGGTCAAGGAGGGCTACGTCACTGGCTCACAAGCGGATCAAGCCGAAGCGACAGCGATGTCAGCAGCCGCCACGGTTGCCGCCGATCGCGCGACGATTCAGAAAGCGGCCCTCGACGTCGCGAACTGCACCATCCGCGCACCCATCTCCGGCAGAACCGGAAGCCTGCTGGTACGGATGGGCAATCTGGTAAAAGCGAACAGTGAGCCACCCTTGGTCGTAATCAATCAGATACAACCAATACTGGTGAGATTCTCAGTGCCGCAGAGCCAGTTCCCCGATATCCAGCGCTACTACAGAAGTGGAAATGCGTTGCAGGTCCGCGCGACGCCCTCTGAGGGCACCGGCATTCCGATAGATGGTGCCCTCGCGTTCGTGGATAACAACGTCGATTCCACTACCGGAACGGTCCTGCTCAAAGCGAGATTCAGTAATCCCGAAGGGACCATCTGGCCGGGACAGTACATGAGTATTGGACTGCAGCTATACGTTGATCCGAACGCGCTGACGTTGCCCGCGCCGGCAGTACTCACCGGGCAGCAAGGCACCTATGTGTACACCATCGACAGCGCGAACACAGCCAGGCAGCGTCCGGTTCAGGTAGCTCGAACCGTCGACTCGGTGACGGTCATCGCCAATGGAGTGCGGGAAGGAGAGCGCGTCATCGTGGACGGTCAGTCGCGCCTCATCCCCGGATCAAAAGTCACAATCAAGGGAGTGGCCCGATGACGGCGTTATTCATCCGCCGGCCAGTCATGACCGCATTGGTCATGATCGGGATCCTATTCTTCGGCATCTCGTCGTACAAGCGCCTGCCCGTGAGCGATCTGCCGTCGGTGGATTTTCCGACGATCTCCGTAAATGCCAATTTGCCGGGCGCGAGCCCGGAAACGATGGCTGCCGCGGTCGCGACACCGCTCGAAAAACAATTCTCGACTATCGCCGGAATCGACAACATGACCTCGTCGAGCCAGCTCGGCTCGACGTCCATCACGATTCAGTTCTCCCTCGATCGCAGCATCGACGCTGCCGCTCAGGACGTGCAGGCGGCAATCTCGCAAACGTTGCGGAGCCTTCCGTTCGGCATCCTTCCGCCGTCGTACCGCAAGGTCAATCCCGCTGATCAACCGATCCTGTACTTCGCACTGACATCCAAGACGATGCCACTCGCGCAGCTCGACGAGTACGGCGAGACGTTCATGGCGCAGCGCATCTCGATGGTGCGTGGCATCGCACAGGTGCAGGTCTACGGCGGGCAGAAGTATGCGGTCCGGGTTCAGCTCGATCCCACCTCGTTGGCAAATCGCGGTATCGGAATCGACGAGGTGTCAGACGCTATCGCGGCGCAAAATGTCAGCATGCCGACTGGTACGCTCTGGGGGCCGAACAGAGCATCGACCATACGCGCCAACGGGCAGCTGCAAAACGCGGCGGAGTTCCGGCAGATGGTGGTCGCATATCGGAACGGCGCTCCCGTACATCTGAGCGAGCTTGGACAGGTCCTCGACAACGTCGAGAACAACAAGGTCGCCAGTTGGTTCAATGGCGACCGGGCGGTGGTGCTGGCGATTCAGCGGCAGCCCGGCACCAACACCGTCGCTGTCGCTAAAGGCGTGAAGGATCTTGTAGCGTCGATGCGCGATCAGATTCCGCCGAGCGTCGAGATCCAGACCTTGTACGATCGGTCCATCTCGATCGAAGAGTCGGTTGGTGACGTGAAGTTCACACTCATGCTCACGCTGTTCCTCGTGATCATGGTGATCTTCGTTTTCCTGAGGAACATATCTGCGACCATCATCCCCAGCCTGGCGCTGCCAATGTCTCTGATTGGCACGTTCGCGGTGATGTACATCTTCGGCTACTCGCTGGACAATCTCTCACTCATGGCGTTGACACTTGCCGTCGGGTTCGTCGTCGACGACGCGATCGTGATGCTCGAGAACATCGTCCGCCACATGGAGATGGGAAAGAATCCGCTCAAAGCGTCGTACGAGGGATCTGCCGAAGTCGCGTTCACGATTCTGGCAATGACGGTGTCACTGACAGCGGTGTTCATTCCTCTGCTTTTCATGGGAGGTATTCTCGGACGCCTGTTCCACGAATTCGCGGTCACAATCGGTACTGCGATTCTGGTCTCCGGCTTTGTCTCGCTGACTCTGACGCCGATGCTCGCGAGCCGATTCCTCAAACCGCCCTCTCATCAGCACGGAAAGCTGTTCAACGCTTCCGAGCGCGTTTATGAGCGCATCCTCGGTCGCTACAAGTCGAGCCTTGATTGGGTGATGGAACACCGCTTCGGTGCGCTGCTGTTTTCGATAGCGATACTGATTGGAACGGTGGTCCTGTTCAAGATCGTTCCGACTGGGTTCATACCCACTCAGGACACCGGACAGATCGTCGCCACGACCGAGGCCGCGCAGGGCACTTCGTTCACCGAGATGGTGAAGAAGCAGCAGCAGGTAGCGGCTATCGTGGCTCAGGATCCCAACATCGACGGCTTCATGTCTTCGGGGGGTGGCGGCGGCGGCCGTGGGAGCGGCAACCAGGGGCGCATTTTCCTCGGGCTCAAGCCGCGCAAAGAGCGGCAAAGCGCCGATGAAATCGTCAACGAGCTCCGGCCGAAGCTCTCCGGAATACCCGGCTTGAACGTGTTCATGACGGTCCCGCCTGCGATTCAGATCGGAGCTCGCTCGTCGAAGAGTCAATATCAGTACACCCTGCAGAGCCCGGACATAGCAGCGCTCGACACCGCCGCCAAGCGGATGGAAGCGAAGATGCGCGGCATCCCGCAAATCCAGGATGTCACCAGCGATCTGCAGATCGCCAACCCCCAGGTGATTGTCGATATCGATCGCGATCGCGCATCGTCGCTCGGAGTCACCGCGCAGCAGGTCGAGAGCGCGCTGTACGACGCGTACGGCTCGCGGCAGGTGTCGACGATTTACACGCCGAACAATCAGTACACAGTCGTAATGGAGCTGCTGCCACAGTTTCAGCAGGACATCAACGCGCTCAGGATGCTTTATGTCCGCTCGGCGAAGGGCGACCTGGTTCCGCTTAGTGCTGTTGCGAACCTGAGCCAGAACGTGGGACCCCTATCCATCACCCATTCGGGCCAGCTTCCGTCAGTCACGTTGTCGTTCAACACCAAACCAGGTGTTGCGCTGGGGGAGGCGACGGCCGCCGTCGAGGCAGCGGCGGCGTCGACAGTTCCGGCAGCCATTACCACGAGCTTCTCGGGAACAGCGCAGGCGTTCCAGGCGAGTCAGCAGGGCCTGCTCGCTCTACTCATTCTCGCAATCTTCGTTATCTACATGGTGCTGGGCGTTCTGTACGAGAGCTTCATTCACCCGGCGACGATTCTTACGGGTTTGCCGTTCGCCGCATTTGGTGCTTTGATCGCGCTCTGGATTTTCCAAATGCCTCTCGACGTCTACGGATTCGTCGGATTGATATTGCTGGTTGGCATCGTAAAGAAGAACGCCATCATGATGATCGATTTCGCTCTCGAGGCTGAGCGCAGCGAACACATCCCGCCAGCCAAGGCGATCGTCGAAGCCGCGGTGGTGAGATTCCGCCCGATCATGATGACGACGATGGCGGCATTGATGGCGACGCTGCCGATCGCGCTCGGCCGTGGCGCAGGCGCGGAATCCAGACGTCCCTTGGGTATCGCCGTGGTCGGCGGCCTTGCGTTCTCGCAGCTCGTCACACTTTACGTGACGCCGGTGTTCTACACTTACTTCGACGAGCTGCCCGAGCGGACGAGAAATCTTTCGCGCCGGCTATACGCGCGTGCCCGTGGTAGACCAGTGCCGGCGATCGGACCGAGGGAGCAGCCTACATCTCGGGTGGCGTAAGAAAGAACTGCCACTGAAGACGACCAGCTTCAGTCCTCTTGGTCGCGCTCGACTTTTGATCTCTTCCCCTTGGTCGGAATCACGTTGGGATGTTCTTCCGATTCCTTCAGGTGGCGCTTGTCGGCTTCGTGGATGTGCTCGTCGTCCGCCCTGAATTTCTGGTCGGTGGTGATCGCGTCCTTTTGATGCTGGGAGTTCGACTTCATCTCGTCCTCTTAGCTGATTTGGGATCGAGATGTACAGGAAGCATGCCGACGTTCGTGTGGTGCGAGCAGTACCCGGGACGAGACTCGAACTCGTAAGGCCAATGGCCGGGGGATTTTGAGTCCCCTGCGTCTACCGATTCCGCCACCCGGGCATGATCTCAATTTAATCCGTCGTCAGCTTCGCCGGTCACGTCTTTTTCCAGAAGACAGCCCGCGAGTCGATGCTTGTAATCGTGTCGTCGATCCCGTGATCCTTTCGGTATTCATCGACGGCCTTCCGGCAGTCTGCGAGATTCAGATAATCGTCAAAAACAGCGTACCCGCCAACCGACAGTCTGGGGTATAGGTTCTTGAGGACGGTAAGCGTGGATTCGTACAGGTCGGCGTCAACGCGCAAGACCGAGAGCGCAGGTATCGAAGCCGCGGGTAACGTTTCGTCGAAAAAGCCCTTGACGAACATCACCTGCTCGTCCAGCAGGCCATAGCGCATGAAATTGGCTTTGACCTCGTCGAGCGACACGGCCATTTGACCGGCTTGCCAACCAAACGAGTTGTGAGCGCCCTGCGGCCTGGGCAATCCGGCGAAGGAGTCCGCCACCCACACGCGTCTCAGAGTGTCTCCTCGCGCCTTCAGGACCCCCCTCATGAAAACCGTCATACCTCCTCGCCAGACACCTGCCTCGAGTACGTCGCCTGGAATCCCGCGTTCGCAGACGTCGTTGATACAGAACTGCATCTGGTCGAGCTGGCGCGTACCCAACATCGTTTCAGCGTCCTCGACCCGATTGCGTGCTTCATGCCCCGACTCGATGTAATCCTCGGGACCAGATCGAACAACTCGAACCAGCTCCAGGTTCAGCTGCGCAAGTGTTCCGTTGATGACTGTATGCATCGAACGGCGCCAAACACCGCTTGGCCGTAAGGTGTGCCGCTCATACTCCTTTGCCGAGATAGCTCTGGTCAGATTTTTTTTGAGCAGGTCTAAATACATCTCGGCGACAGTGCGAGGCTCTGGTGCCGTCTTGACAGCACTGGAGATACACCCCGGTCCATGCTCCGCACTGGCGCGGTCGTTCTTCATCGGCTTCCTCAGCGGGTTCTGTTTTTTGGGGTAAGGCAAGGGCGGCTATTATCGCGACTTAGACGTCTAAAGCAAGCGTTACTTTCCGAGTGTCGCAGGCCTTGAAGCAGATCGGCGCCGTTTCCACGCTATAAACATCGGGATCGCAATCGCCAGTGCGGCCAGAAGGAACAGGCTGACTCGGGAAATATAAGACTCGAGGAGCGGCAGATCGTGTCCAAAATAGTATCCAAGCCACCCGAACACGATCGCCCAGATCACACTGCTTAGTGCATTGTACGTCACGAATCTGGAGAAGGACATACAGGCTGCGCCTGCGAGAAGAGGTGCAAAGGTGCGCAGGAACGCAATAAAGCGTCCGAACAAAATCGTCTTGCCGCCGTTCTTTTCAAAGAACTCGTGAGCCTTGGCAATGTGCGACCTCCGAACGCCGACGTACCCGCCGTAATGCGCGATCAACGGCAGACCGCCTCTGATACCAATCCAGTAGCCGAGGACGCCGCCGACGATTGCCCCGATCGCAGCCAGGGCGATGACGATATAAATGGAGATGTGCCCGTGCGACGCATATGCCGCCGCGGTCACGAGAGCGATTTCCCCGGGAAGCGGAATGCCTAGGCTTTCCAGGAGCACCAGCGTCAGTAACACCGGGTATGTGTATGTCTGCAGCAGGCTGGTGAGATGGTGCGCGAAGGTCGGCATTCCACGATCGAAGGCAAAAAAGAAGCCCTCGAATGATCATCGAGGGCCAGGCACTCCGGGAGAATTTACCGAATGTTTCTTGGCCCGGCCCGGCCACCTTTCGCTCCACCCTGATTCTTTCGGGTGAGCTCGTCGGCGCGGCGTCTGAACTGCTGTTGAAGCGCGATGTATCGCGCGCGCTGCACCGGCGTCATGAAACGCGCGAGATCCTTCTGCTCCTCTTCGACGAGCTCGATACGCTGCTTTTGCAGCTGTAACGAAGCGTCGAGCAGACTGCCGACATGCTGTTGATTCGGCTCGGCGGTGGACGTCAATTCTGAACGGAGCTGTCGCCTCGTCTCGCGCTCCTGCGTCGCGATCTGATTCAGGCGCGGACCAAAACGGGCGTTGGATTGCTGGAGCTGGGTCATCTGCGCATCGGTGAGGCCGATTCGCTGCTGTGCCAGCCTCGCCACGCGGACGCGAAACTGTTGCTCGAGCGCCGGCCTGTCCGCGGCCGCGGTCGGTTTACTCGCCTGGGCCAACACAGGCGAAGCAGTAAGCGTCAGCGCTACGACAAAGCGGAGGGCGCGGTTCATCGGATTAATCATGATCAAAGACTGTCGCCGCTGTCCACCGCAATAACCGGCTCTGGCTCCGCCGCCGGAAGCGCATCGAAGTTATCCATGTCGTCCATGAGTTGAACGAGATCACCGTCGCTAAGAGAAGCAAGGTCCGCGGAGCTCGCCAGAGCGAGCGTCGGCGCCGCACTGGGTGCCGCATCACTTGGGCTCGATTTGATGGCAGGATCTGCGGGCACAAAAACAATCGAATCCGGCCGTGGAACAACTGCCCCGACCTGAGCGTCAGGTGCCGCTATAATCGAGCTGGCAACCGATTTGGAAGGAGGGGACTCTTTCAATACAACTAACCCTCCGCCACCGACTACCGCCAAAGCAAATACCGCGGCAACCAGCCACGACACCATCCTGGTGCGCTTCGGCTTCTCGACGCTGGGTACCATCATCCGATGCGGTGGAATCTGACGCACGATACTATCGACATCGATCGTCGGCGCAAAGACCGCCGCACCCTTCACGGTGCGCAGGACTTCCAGATCCTCTTTGCAGCTCTCACACGCGGCAAGATGCGCCTCAACGCGCTGTCTCGTTCCACCGTCGAGAGACTCGTGAAGAAGATCGGGAAGCAATTCCTGGAGTTCGGCATCCACACATTTATTCATCTTTCAGAAACTCCTTTACCGTCTGGATCGCGTTGTGGTAGTGCACCCGGGCTGCTCCCTCAGTGCTGCCAACCACTTCGGCAATCTCCTTGTACGACAATCCCTGTTGAACCCTCAAGGTGAAAACCTCTCGCTGCGTCGGCGACAATGCCTCCAGCGATTGTCTCACCCTCTCCTGTGCTTCCTCGGCGATCAATCCATCGAGAGCGCCGTACTCACTAACCTGATCCGACTCCTGAACTGGAACGGTTTGCCTGCTGCGCTTCTCCGCTCTGCGCCGATCGAGCATCAGCCTCCGTTCGATCGTAAAGAGCCACGTTCTGAGCGAACTCTCGCCCCGAAACGAATCGAGCGAAGCGAACGCGCGTACGAACGTATCCTGCACCAGTTCCTCGATACCGTCCCGCTCCCCAGCGCTTGCCGCGAAACGCGCCAATGCCTGCGAATGCCGCCCCACCAGCCGCGTGGCAGCCCGGCCATCACCGGCCTTCCAGCGGTTAATCAGCTCCATATCGGTTTCGTCGTGCCGTGTTTCGGGGCTTGGCGTCATGGAGCCTCGTTAGGTAGACGCTTCCGGACAGCTGCCGTTAATGTTGATTGACCCGGCAAGCTCACATTCATAGCTTCGCGCTCATCGTGCCCAAAGCTACCTCCGAGGAACGCCTGAATTCAGGACGCCGGCGATCGCCGGAAATCATCTCCCACCGCGGCGCGCACCAGACGCTGCCTGAGAACTCCATACCCGCGTTCCTTCGTGCCATCGAGCTGGGCGCCCAGGCGATCGAGCTGGATGTGCATGGCACAAGCGATGGTGTCCTGGTTGTACACCATGACGCGGAAATGAACGCCCCGGGACTTCCGCCCCGTCGAATCGCGTTGCTGTCAGCCACCGATGTCAGGAAATTGCGGCTGGATCAGGATATTGAGATCCCGACTCTGGCCGAAGTTCTCGACGCGATCCGGGGCGACGTGACGGTCTACGTCGAAATAAAAGCGCCGGCAATCGAGCCGCTCGTCGTCCGCGAGATTCGAGAACACAACGTCGATTGCGCCATTCATTCCTTCGATCACCGCATTGTCAAAACCGTGAAGAGCATCTTCCCCGTCGTAAGGACCGGTGTGCTGCAGGTAGCTCGTCATGTGGACCCCATTCAGGCGCTCATCGCCACCGGAGCTGAGGACCTCTGGCAGGAGGTGTCCTTTATCGATGAGGAGCTCGTCTCCCGCGCACATTCCATTGATGCGCGCGTCATTGCCTGGACCGCAAATGAACCCGAACACTGGGAAACCCTGAGACGGATCGGAGTTGATGGAATCTGCACCGATCTCATCGCGGAGCTCGCGACATTCAAGTGGTAACTGCGCTATTTTATTGCGCCCCATAGTCCTTCTTCGGAGGAAGACCCTGCAAATGCGAGCTTTACGCTGTCTCCTGCTGATAGGAGTCGGAGCTTGTGCGTCCGCTTCCCCTCAGACAACGTCGAAACCGGCGCCCCGCGATTCCGCGCAAGCGGACGTCGCTCGCGGCGGCACATCGGTTCCCAACGCCGACCCATTCCCCAGCACCTACGTTCCGTTCGCGTCGCGCACTACGGTGATCCGCAATGTGAACCTGCTCACCGCAGCCGGTCCTCTTATCAGGAACGGCGCCATCCTTATGCAGAATGGGAAAATCGTCGCTGTCGGCGCTACGGTGGATGCGCCGTCTGACGCGCTGGTGATCGACGGTGGTGGAAAGTACGTCACGCCGGGAATCATCGATGACCATTCTCACCTTGGCGTCTACGCGGCGCCTGGCGGGAATGCGCTGAGTGATGGAAACGAAGCAACGAATCCGACGACTCCGCAGGTCTGGGCCGAGCATTCAGTCTGGCCTCAGGATCCGCAGTTTCCCCGGAACCTCGCCGGCGGCGTGACCACTCTCCAGGTGCTGCCAGGATCAGCGAATCTCATCGGCGGTCGGAGCGTCGTACTCAAGGTCGTTCCCGGACGCACGGTGCAGGCGATGAAGTTTCCTGGCGCGAAGTACGGACTCAAGATGGCCTGCGGCGAAAATCCTAAGCGGGTTTATGGAAGCCGAGGCGGCCCGTCGACGCGAATGGGTAACGTCGCCGGTTACCGCGCGGCGTGGATCAGAGCGGTCGAATATCGCCGCAAGTGGGACAAGTGGAACGCGGATCACAAGGGCGATCCGCCAACCCGCGATCTGGCTAACGAGACGCTCGCCGAAGTTCTGCGCGGGAATATTCTCGTCCACAATCACTGCTACAGAGCCGACGAAATGGCGCAGATGATCGACATCGCCCATGAGTTCGGCTACAAGATCCGCTCGTTCCATCATGGCGTGGAAGCCTACAAGATCGCCGACCTGCTGAAGAAGGAAGACATCGGCGCTTCGATCTGGGCGGATTGGGGTGACTTCAAGATGGAAGCGCTTGATGCGGTAAAGGCGAACATGGCGCTAGTCAACAATGCCGGTGCGCGGGTAATCGTTCACTCTGACGATCCGTCCGGGTCGCAACGGTTGAACCAGGAAGCCGCAAAGGCGATGGAAGCGGGCGCCGAGATCGGGTTGCCGGTGAGCGAAGATCAGGCGATCAAGTGGCTCACGATAAATCCCGCCTGGGCGCTTGGTCTGGACGACAAGATTGGATCACTCGAAGCGGGTAAGAATGCGGACGTCATTCTGTGGACGGGCGATCCATTCAGTGTCTACTCCAAACCCGAGAAGGTTTGGATTGACGGCGCGCTGCTCTACGATCGACTCGATCCAAGCGAGCAGTGGCGCACCGACTTCGAGCTCGGATTCGTACCGTTCAACCGGAACTAACCATGAAATCATACATCTTCAGAATCAGCGTCGCGGCCGGCCTTTGTCTTGTCGCACTTGTGACGCACGACGCGAATGCACAGACAATCGCGATCACGGGCGGCAAGGTCTACCCCGTGAGCGGACCGGTGATCGAGAACGGCACCGTCGTCATCACTAACGGGAAGATTTCCGCAGTCGGCGCGAATGTAGCTGTGCCGGCGGGCGCCCAGAGAATTGACGCGACCGGAAAGATCGTAACCCCCGGCTTCGTCGATGCCGCGACTCAACTGGGTGTTCAGGAGGTCTCCGCGGTCAACAATACCCGTGACATGAGTGCTCGCGGGAAGGACAACATTGCCGCGGCATTCACGGTGTGGGAGGGACTGAATCCGAATTCAGTGCTGCTGGCACCCGCCCGCAAAGAGGGTGTCACCAGCTTCGTAGTTATACCAACGGGTGGACTGATCTCCGGGCAAGCCGCGCTGGTCGATGTCGTGCCGGGAACCACAACCGATATGGTCATCAAGGCGCCGGTGGCGATGGTCGCAGAAATCGGCGGTGCCCAGGAAGCAGGCTTGGGCTCGCGGGGCGAGGTGATCGTTAAGCTGCGCGAGATCCTCGAGGACACCAGGTATTTCCAAGCTCACCGCGATGCATTCGACCGGGCTCAGACGCGTGATTTCTCCACGAGTAGACTCGATCTCGAAGCCATGATCCCGGTAGTCGAGGGACGTCTCCCTCTACTCGTCAGCGTCGATCGCGAGTCCGATATCGACGCGGCGATGCGGCTCGCCAAAGAATTCAATATCAAGCTCATTGTCGGTGGCGGCGCAGAGGCGTGGATGATGGCGGACAAGCTCGCCGCCGCACGTATTCCTGTCCTCACCGGCGCGGAGAACAACATTCCCGACGGTTTCGAAAAACTTGGTCAACGTCAGGAAAATGCGGGCCTGCTTCGTAAAGCCGGAGTGTCGGTTGCCCTCATCGGCAACGCCGGGGGTGGCGACGAAGAAGCATTCAACGTTCGCAACATTAAACAGGAAGCAGGAAACGCGGTCGCTTACGGTATGACGTGGGACGACGCACTGCGAGCTGTCACCCTCGGCCCCGCCGAGATCTTCGGCGCTGCTGATCGAGTCGGCTCACTTCAGGCTGGGCGCGAAGGCAATGTCGTCATTTGGAGCGGCGATCCGTTCGAGTTCACCACCCGCGCCGAGCATGTTTTTGTGCGAGGACGCGAATACAACGACAAGACACGTCAGGACATGCTGGTCGAGCGGTATCGCAATCTGCCCGGAACCCACAACACCCCGACGCCGTAGATTCGACAGGGTCGCAAGCAAAAAAAAGCTCCCGCCGGCAAGCGGGAGCTTTTTTTTGAGATCAGCGTCCACCTAACTCGGCGAACTCGGGTAATCTGCGCTACTCGACGCGGTTTCGCCAGATGCGGTACTACCTGTCGAGCGCGACGCGGCGGATTGCTGCCGGCGAAGCTCGATCTCGGCCTCCAGGCGTGCCGCTTCAGTGTCATGCGTTTCTAAGGTGGCACGTAAACGATCGTATGTGGCGGCGTCGAGGTCGCTTCCGCTCTTCCGGGCGCGATAAACGGCATAGCCGAGCGATTGTGCCGCCTTGTCGGCTAGCTGCCGGGTACGAAAAGCTTCGAGCCGGGTCTTCCCGTCATCGAAGGCGTCCTGCGCCACTTTTCCGGCGCGGTCCAGCTCCTGTTTCAGTCTGTCGAGTATTGCCATCGTCTTCTCGCGTAAGGGATGCTACATCCGTTCGTACGCAAAAGCGCGTCCTGACGTTTCAGTATGTAGTCGCGCTTCGCGGTTGGCAAACAAAAAAGCCCCTCTCGGGGCTTTTTTCTTCTCTAATACGCGCCGAACCGCGCACCGCGAACTTACGCGGCGCTGGTCTCTACATCGGGATAAACGCTCACCTTGTAACGCGCGCGGCTCTTGTGCTCGAACTTCACGACACCGTCGATCAGAGAATAAATGGTGAAATCGCTGCCGAGGCCGACGTTGCGACCTGGGTGCCATTTCGTACCGCACTGACGGACGATGATATTGCCGGCGACGACCTTTTCACCGCCGAACTTCTTGACACCGCGATACTGCGGGTTGCTGTCGCGGCCGTTGCGCGACGAGCCTACACCTTTTTTATGAGCCATTACTTCTCTCCCCCGCTCTTCTTGCCGAAAGCGATATCCTTGATGCGGACCTCGGTGAACGCCTGCCGATGGCCCTGCTTTTTCGCGTAGTTTTTGCGGCGC
>Ga0136846_1214161_pt1 | contig 20299 bp, 22 predicted proteins | sample HopSoiMetagenom2_FD_96841 | JGI IMG/M metagenome (GOLD analysis project Ga0136846, IMG submission 96841) | Grasslands soil microbial communities from Hopland, California, USA - 2 Assembly 2016 (version 4) | ecosystem: Environmental > Terrestrial > Soil > Grasslands | place: USA: Hopland...
GCTATGCCCGCAGCGTACTCCGTTCGGCCGAACCACGGCCGCGCAGATCCAACTGATGCCCCAGTGCCCTATAAACTAGTTACCAGCTGAGCCGGATTGGGGGCCCCCGGCCCGGAGAGAGTGAAACGGAGTCAGCATGACACCGCACGCGAAGCTGGGAATCGCCGGGATCATCATCGGCTTCATCCTGCTTTTCATCGTTCCGTGGCCGATCGCCCTGGCGCTGATCGTGCTCGCGATCGCCGTCCCGGCGGGAGCCTGGATGATGCTCGACGAGTCGCAGCGGCGCCGGTACCGCGAGCTGCGCCGCCGCCAGCGGGGACAGCTCCGCTAGTCACACCAGGCTGGCCGCGCCGGGGGTTCACCGTATCCCGGTTCTACGACGCGCTGTAGTACTAGCGCGGGCCGGGAATGACGGGCACCCCAGGCGAATTGGAACAGCTAGTGATTCGCCCAGGGAATGGAGCGCCGATGGCCGTCCGCCGCCTCAACCACGCCGTCCTCTACGTGCACGGTCTCGAGCGGACCGTCGACTTCTACCGGAGCACGCTCGGCTTCGAGGTCCGGCTGGAGATCCCTGGCCGGGCCGCGTTCCTGCGCGCCCCGGAATCCTCCAACGACCACGACCTCGGCCTGTTCGAGATCGGCGCCGGGCGCGCGCCCGACCAGCCGGACCACCCCGGGCTCTATCACCTGGCCTGGGAGGTCGGCACGCTGGCCGACCTGGCCGAGACGCGCGAGAAGCTCATCCAAGCCGGCGCGCTGGTGGGGGAGAGCGATCACCGGGTGTCCAAGTCGCTGTACGCCAAGGACCCGAGCGGCATCGAATTCGAGGTGATGTGGCGGGTCCCGGCCGAGGACTGGGCGGCCGAAACGGCTGACGGGCAGATGATCCTCCCCCTCGACCTGGACCGCGCGATCGCGCGCTGGGGCCAGGACCAGGTAACCGGCGCCGCCGCCGGCTCGCCCACCTGAGCCGGCCTGAGCCACCCGAGCCGGCCCGGGCCCCGGACCCCGTTAACCGCCCCTCGGACTGCCGCGTGATGTAGGTCAGCGCGACGAACGAGCGGAACATCGCCAGCGGGTCGTCGTCCAGCGAATCCTCGCCGCCGATGGTCACCGTCCGCGTCCCGGTCCGCTCGGCGCCGCGGACCCACGAGGCCACCTCGGCCATGTCCGCCGTCTGCAGGTGCACGTCCAGCGTGGCCGGCCGCCCGATCGCCGGCGGCGTCAGCGAGGGCGTCCGTTCCACTGCCCGCTGCGCCCCGTCCGCGATCAGCGCCCGGGCCGCCTCCGGGTGCAGGTTGTCCGCCCCGAACCGGGTGAAGGACTCCTTGACCACCACCCGTTGGGCGGTGGACAGGAACGGGCCGGCCTCGGCGGCCGTGTGCTGGTCCCCGGTGATCAGCCCGACCGGCACCCCGTGGGCCAGCGCCACCAGCGCGTTGATCCCGCTCTCGCCCACCCGCGATCCGTTCAGCGTGACGTGGGAGATCACCGACGGGTTGTAGGTGTGCGACAGCACCGAGCTCTCGCCCGAGATCGACCCGTGGTAGCCCACCATGAACACGACGTCCGCGCTGGCGTCCAGGCCCTGCATCATGTACAGCGGCTTATGCCGGCCGGACACGTACCTGGCCTGCCCGTGCAGCAACTCCGGGTCCAGGTTGTTCATCGTCCCGTGCGAGTCGTTGCAGACGATCTCGGTCGCCCCGCCCGCCAGCGCGCCGTCGATCGCCGCGTTGACCTCGCCGAGCAGCAGCCGCCGCCCCTCTTCGTAGGGCCGGCCGGGGGCGAGGCACTGGTCCCAGTCGACGATCCCGGCGACGCCCTCCATGTCAAACGAGATAAAGACCTTCACAAGATCAGGAATCTATCTCCCCGACACCCGGCCGCATCTGCCGGACGCCTTATTTGCCCGCGAGGCCCCTATACGATCCGGAGTGCCTATCTCCCGAAGGCGGAAGCCGCGCGCCCGTCCCGCACCCGGCGACCGTCATCGCCGGACACGGTGCTGCCGGGAATGGAGTGCGGCGACGCGCTCGCCCAGGCCTGCGCCGCGACCTCGTCGACGGTCCGCCCGACTTGCCGGGTGATCCCCGACTCGGCCCCCGCCACGCCATTCGGCTGGGACAGCATGTTCCAGCCGAACGCGAGCAGGACTCCGACCGCCAGCGGGACAAGAGTAGAAACGAGGCCGGGCCGGCCCCGGCTGCTCAGCCGCCGTCGTGGTTTCTGGGCCCCGCGTCCCGGATCGCTCCTTCGCACGGAAGGGGAGCGTACCAGGCTCAGCCGGCCGGGGAGAGCTGCCCGGGAAACAACAGCGCGAGCTGCCGCGGGTACCCCGCGATGAGCCGGAGCTCGTCGTCGGTGAGCGGCTTGCCGGTCGCCGACGCGCACAGCTGGACCAGCGAAAATGCCAGGTCTTCGGTCCCGTCGGCCAGCTCGAGGCCAAGCCCGTCCAGGACGTGCCGGAACCCCGCCTTGCCCCCGTACTCGCCGGTCAGCACGACCCGGCCCTCGCGCGCGAACCAGTCGGCCGGGAACGGCCCGAGCTCCCCGTCGTCGTAGAGCTCGTAGTTCCCGCGGTCCTTCAGCGCCCCGTCGGCGTGGATGCCCGACTCGTGCGCGAACGCGTTCCGGCCGACACCCGGCCAGGCCGGCGGCAGCGGCTGTCCGAAGGCGTACGCCGCCCACAGGCCGAACCTCCTGGCCCACGACAGATCGACCGGATCCCCGATCACGGCCTCCTTGCCCACCCCGAACCCGTACCGGAACGCCAGGATGCATGACAGCAGGTCGGCATTGCCGGCCCGCTCGCCGATCCCGTTCACGCACGTGTTCACCCAGGCGTCCTGGCCCGCGTCCAGGTCGCCGAGCGCGCCCGAGACCGAGTTCGCCACCGCCATGCCCAGGTCGTTGTGGCAGTGCGTCTCGACCGGCAGGCCGGTCGCCGAGGCCAGCTTGGCGAACCGCTCCCTGATCCGGCCGGGGGAGTCGCCGCCGATGGTGTCGCAGTACCGCACCCGCGTCGCGCCCGCCTCCTTGGCCGCGAGCGCGAACTCGTGCAGGTAACCGTCGTCCGTCCGTGACCCGTCCTCCGCGTTGACTCCGATCGACTCGGACCCGGCGTCCCGCGCCACCGCGACCGACGCGACCATCTCCTTGATGATCGCCGCTCGGTCGAGCTTGCCGCGGAACTTGTTCGCGATCATCTGGTCCGAGGTGGAGATCGACAGGTTGTAGTGCCGCAGGCCGCGCCCATTCACCTGGACTCCGATGGCCGACTCGACGTCAGCGGGCACCGCCCGGCACCAGCCGGACAGCCGCAGGTCACCGAACGCGCCCGCCTCCGCCAGCGCCAGGCAGGCCCGGACGTAGGGCACCTCGTGGAACAGGAACGGGAACCCGATCTCGGACTGGGCCACGCCCAGCCGGCCCAGGTAGAAGTTGACCATCACCTTGCCGAACTTGGACAGGCCCGTCCGGGCCGTCTGCACCCCGTCCCGGTTGGTCACGTCGAGAAAATGAATCGATGGCATGTGTCCAGATTGATAAAACAATCAACAGTCGTCAATATTGATTAAAATCAATATCACCAAACGGGGCAGGTTTCACCCCATCGGCCAGCTCATCCTGGTCGCCACCGCGCGGAGCCGCCCCTCCGCCACCGGCAGCAACACGGCCAGCGGCCGCGTCAGCCGCCGGTAGCGCTCGCCGCCGACGTCGAAGTCGTCGCCTCCGGCCCCGGATCCGTACCGCCATCGTGCCGTCATCTGGGCCGCCCCCTCGATGCGGCCCAGATGACGGTGGAGCGATCAGCAGGACGACGAACAGGAACAGCCACCCGGCAGCCGTCCTCCGGCGCTTTTCCCCCGTCGTCTATGTCACGGCCGCCGGAGGCATCCGGTTCAGCCGCGAAGATTGACATAGGGTGAACCCTCGTCAACGTTGATGAATCCACTATCCGGAACCGACCGCGGGGATGCATGGCCGACTTCCTGACCGCCGCCGAGGCCGCCCGGCGGCTCGGCGTCAAGCCCGCCACCCTCTACGCGTACGTCAGCCGCGGCGTCCTGACCCGGTCCCCGGCCGCGGACGGCCGGACCAGCCTGTTCAGCACCGACGAGGTCGAGCGGCTGGCCCGCCGCGGCCGCCCGCGCCGCCCGGCCGGGGTGGCGGACATCACGGTGGAGTCGGCCATCACCGAGCTCACCGCCGACAGTCTCCGTTTCCGCGGTCTCGACGTCACGCGGCTGGCTGTCAGCCGGGCCTTCGAGGAGGTCGCCGGGCTGCTCTGGACGGGTGACTTCCCGTCCGCCGGGGAACCGTGGCAGGCCCGCCCGGCGGCGCTGGCCGCGGGCCGGGCCGCGCAGGCCGCCCTGCCGGCCGGGGCGCTGCCGCTCGAGCGGCTCCAGGTGATCGTCCCGGCGATGGCGGCCACCGACCCCCTCCGGCTCCAGCTCGACCAGTCCGCCGTGGTCGCCGCCGGCCGCAACATCATCGCCGGCATGGTGGACTGCCTTCCCCCGGTGGCCGGCGAGAGCCCCGGCGGTTCGGTAGCCGGGCGGCTGTGGACCCGGCTCTGCGACCACCGGGCCAGCCCGGGGCTGCTGCGCGCGACGTCGGCCGCGCTGGTGCTGCTGGCCGACCACGAACTGGCCGCCTCCACGCTGGCCGCCCGGGCCGCCGCTTCGGTCCGGGCCGATCCCTACGCCGTGGTCGCCACTGGCCTGGGCGCGGTGAGCGGGGCGCTGCACGGCGGGGCGTCACTGGGCGCGGAGGCGCTGATGGCCGCGGCCAGCGGTCCGGACGACGTGCCCCGGGTGGTGGCCGAGTTGCTGCGCCGGGGCGAGAAGGTGCCCGGCTTCGGGCACTTCGTGTACCGCGGCGGCGACCCGCGCGCCACCGTCCTGCTCGACCTGGTGCGCCGCGCCGCGCCGAAGTCGGGCCAGCTCGCGGTGGCCGAGGCCGTCCTCGCGGAGGTCAGGCACAAGTCGCTGCCCGAGCCCAACATCGACTTCGCCCTGGCCACCCTGGCCCGGGTAGCGGGCATGGTCCGGGGCGCGGGCGAGGCGATGTTCGCGGTCTCCAGGACGGCGGGCTGGGTCGCCCACGCCCTGGAGGCTTACACCGGGCCCGGGCCGCTGCGCCCGCGCGCGGTCTACACCGGCCGACCCGCGGCCGGCGGAGCCTAGCGCTACTCGCCGGTGACGCCGTCGATCTGCTCGCGCAGCAGGTCGGCGTGGCCCAGGTGCCGCGCGTACTCCTCGATCATGTGCAGGTAGATGAGGCGCAGCGACATGACCTCGCCGCTCCTCTCGTGAGTGAAGGTGTCCTCCAGCGAGGCGTTGGCCACGGCCGCGTCGGCCAGCTTGAACTCCTCGGTGAGCCGGGCGTAGTCGGCGGCGGCCCGGGCCGGGTCGGTCCCCCCGAACTCGGCTTCCGGGCCAGGAGGGAAGGGAAGGCCGACCGGCTCGCCCGCGAACCGCTTCCGGAACCACACCCGCTCCACCTTGGTCAGGTGCCGGATCAGGCCGAGCAGGGACAGGTCCGACGGCGATATCGGCCGGCGGGCCAGCTCCTCGCCGGTCAGCCCGGCGCACTTATGGAGCAGCGTCGCCCGCTGCCAGTCGAGGTACGCCTGCAGCATCGGGCGCTCAGGCCCTGTCAGCGGCCCTTCCGGCCGCTGCACCGGCGGTGCTTTCCACGTCACCGCGCCATCATGCCACGGCTACCGCAGCGCGGGACGCTCCGGCGGGCGGGTCGCGATCTCCACCGTGCCCTTGTAGGCGAGGCCGCGCACGTGGATCACCGGCGCGTCGGCCGGCAGGCGGTAGCCGGTGTCCTCGTCCTCCTGGCCCTGGGTGACGCCGAAGCCGGTCATCTCCACCCGCACGCTCGGCGGCACCAAGATCGTCACCCGGGACTTGTAGGCCACGGTCACGAACGTGCTGACCGGCCCGCTGAGCTCGGCCGCCCGCAGGTCGAGCCAGCCGTCGCCCTTGTAGACCACGGTCGTGTACCGCTCCGGCACCCGCCAGCGCCCGGCCCGCCGCACCGAGCTCTTCAGCGCGATCGCGAACCGCCCCGGCCCGTGCCCCGCCACGGCGGGCGCGGTCCCGCCCGCCGCCGTCTGCGCCGGCAGGTCGGCCAGCAGCGTGTCCAGGTCCGCGTGCGTCCGGGCGGTGAGCGCGGCCCGGGTCCGCTCGTCGAATTCGGCGTCGTCGAGCCGCCCCTCGGCAAACGCGTCCTGCACCCGCTGCACCACCGCGTCCCGCTCCCGGTCCGAAGCCCGCGTACTCAGGCTCCGTTCACCGCCGCCCTCCGCCACCGGTACCTCCGGCATCCCGGCGCCCCCGTCGGTCGCTGCCATGACGTTCCCTTCCGCCTCGAAGAAAGATCGAGATGTATCTTAACCCACTACCTCTCGAATGCGTACCCCATAAGGCCTCCGCCCGGGCCTCGGGCAAACACGGCCTGGTCGGTGGGTGCCGTAACGATCCCGTAGCGCCTCGTCCCTAGTCTGGCGGGGGAGCGGGAGACTGGGCCAGCGGATAGCCGGGAGGCGTCATGCGGGGGAATCCTGACGTGGTCATGCCCGGCAGCGGCCCCTGGACCGACACCAGCCCCATGCGCCTACCGCATCAGCCTGAAATTGAGTCAATATGACTAAGGAAAGTTTAGTAAATAAGAATGCAACCTTAAATTGCACGGTGAGGCCGGGCGTACGGCTGTTTCTTGCAGTTACTCCGGATGAACTTTAGTCGAGTATACTAAATTTTGTTGAGTCCCTGATCTTGTGGCGTCTTGATGGCAGTGCCACGATCGGACGCCATGGGACGCGAGTGGCTGCGAAGCCGGGCCGGCGTACTGGCGGAGCCGAACTTCCGCCGCTACTACGCCGGGTACGTTACCTCCCTGCTCGGCTCGTCGATGTCCACCGTGGCCATCGCCTGGGCCGTGCTGGACAGCGGGGCGGGCGCGACCGGCCTGGGGTACGTGTTCGCCGCCGGGGTCGTGCCCCAGGTGCTGGTGCTGCCGGTGGCCGGGGCGTCCGCGGACCGGCTCGGGCGGCGCCGGGTGATGCTCGCCGCGGACGCGCTCCGCTGCGCCGCGCAGGGAGCGCTCGCCGTCGCGGTGTTCACGGGGCCGCCCGCGCTGTGGGTATTCGTGCTGCTGGCCGGGCTCGGCGGCACCGGCGAGGCGTTCTTCACCCCGGCCCTGGACGCGCTGACGGTCGAGATCGCGCCGCGCGGCCAGCTCGGTAACGCCAACGCCCTGTACGGGCTGGCCTCGTCGGCGACCAGGATCGCCGGCCCCGCGCTCGGCGGCGTGCTGGTCGCCCTGACCGGGGCGGCCGTCGTGGTGGCCGCGGACGCGGCCTCCTACGCGGTCAGCGTGCTCGCCCTCAGCCTGCTCAGCCTCCCCGGCCGCGCGCCCCGCCAGGACCGGGAGGCGCGCCGTACCCTGTGGCGGGATATGGGCGCGGGCTGGGCGGAGTTCCGGTCCCGGACCTGGCTGTGGGCGGTGACCGTCCAGTTCGCCTTCTTCAACCTGATCACCTGGGCGCCCTGGATGCTGCTCGGCCCGGTCGAAGGACACGCCTACCTGGGCGGAGCGGCCGTGTGGGGCGTGATCATGGCGGTCCAGGGCGCGGGGGCGATCACGGCGGGACTGCTCGCGCTCGGCCGCCGCCCTCGCCGGCCGATGGTGGTCGCGACCATCGGGACGTTCTGCTATGCGCTGCCCGACCTGCCCATGGCCCTGCACGCCCCGGCCGTCTGGGTGGCCGCCGCCGCGTTCTGCTGCGGCGCGGGCTCGGCCACCTCCGGCATCTTCGCCGGCACCGCCATGCAGCAGCAGGTGCCGCCGGACATGCTCGCCCGGGTCAGCTCGCTCAGCCTGTTCCCGGCCTACGGGATCGGCGTGATCGGGTACGCGATCGACGGTCCGCTGGCCGCCGCGTTCGGCCCGGCCGCGGTCTTCGGCGCCGGCGCCGCCTACGGCCTGCTCAGCAGCGCGGCCGTGCTGACGCTGCGGTCCGTCCGCGAACTCACCTGGGCAGGCAAAGACGACTGAACCTTTGCCGTGCCCAGGTAGTACTAGCGAGTGTGTCGGGCTGGCCTTCAGGGCTTGCGGGCCGCGCCGCGAAGCGCCGCGAACGCGGCCAGCCGCGCCACCACCGTGATGACCACCGCGACCGGCAGGATCTGGGCCAGGTCGGCGGCCGGAGTGAATGCGACCAGTCCGAACGCCACCCCCACGCCGCCCGCCGCCAGGGTCAGCGCCGCCGCGACCCGGGGGGCACGCAGCGTCCGGCGCACTATCAGCCGGGCCTCGCGCGGTAGCCGCACCACCGTCCAGGCGAACCAGGCCACGGTAGCCGCCGCCACGGCGGCGAGGGCGATCACGAACGGCAGCCGGTCCACGTGGGTGACCGCGGGGATCCAGATCAGGATCAGCGCGACCAGGGTAAACACGTAGATCGTCCGGTACACCGTGCGCAGTAGCACCACGTCGATGTTCCTGCTGTAGATGCGCTCGCCGGGGGTGGCACGGGCTGCGCTGATGAAGTGCCTGATCGCGCCAGCCGTGTCGTGCCGCCGGAGCCGGATCCGGCCCAGCTCGTTCATCGCGCCGCTGTGCGCCGGGTCGAGCGCCAGGGCGCTTTCCTGGTGCTCCCGGGCGGTGCTCAGGTCGCCGCGGGCCAGGCTCACCTTGCCGGACAGGAAGTGCACGTCGGGCTCGTTCGGGGCCAGGGCGCGGGCCCGGGCTGCCGCCTCGGCGGCGATGTCGAAGCGCTGGGCGGCCAGCGCGGCCTGGGCTACGCACACGTGCGTCTGCCAGTAGCCCGGCGCCAGCCGGGCCGCCTCGTACGCCGCCCGCAGCGCGTCCGCGTGCCGGCCCAGGTGGACCAGGGCGTTGCTGGCCAGCCGGTGCGGCCACTCGTCGGCCGGGTCCAGGGACACCGCCCGGTTGGCCGTGCTGACCGCGTCTGGGTACCGTTCCGCGCCCAGGTGCGCGCGCGACATCAGGCACCAGGCGCGGCTGCTCTCCGGCTCGGCCGCCACCACCCGGGCCAGCAGGTCCGAGGCCGCGTCGAACCGCCTGACGTCGAGCATCGCTGATGCCCGCGCCAGCTCCTGCCGTAGCTCGATCACTCAGATGAGCCGGCGCTTGCGCAGGTACGCGGCGAGGTCGTCGTAGCTGCCGTTCTCGTTGGCAAACAGCGCCACGTTGCGGGCCGTGTCGAACCACGCGCCGAGCGAGGGCTTGACCTCGCCGATGGCCGCCTCCAGGTCCGGCGTGCCGATCATCCGCGGCTCATCCAGGCGGACCGAGTCCAGCAGCGCCCGCTCGGCCGCCGTCTCGCAGATGTGCGCGATGTCGGCCCCGGAGTACCCGTCCGTCTGCCTGGCCAGCTTGGCCAGCTCGATGCCGGCCACCGGCCGGTCCTTCAGGTGGTAGCGGAATACGCCCTCGCGGGCGGCGGCGTCGGGCGGCAGCACGAGCAGGGTCCGGTCGAACCGTCCCGGGCGGCGCAGCGCGCTGTCCACGTCCCACGGGTGGTTGGTCGCCGCCAGCAGGAACACGCCCTCGTTGCCGCCGGAGACGTCGTCGAGCTCGAGCAGCAGCTGGTTGACCGCGCTGCGCATCGGGGTGTTCCGCAGCTGGGACCGCTTCTGCCCGATCGCGTCCACCTCGTCGAGGAACAGCACGCACGGCGCGTTCCGGCGGGCGACCTCGAACAGCTCGTGGATGTTCCGCTCGCTCTGCCCGACGAACATGTCGATGATGTCGGCGAACGAGACCGCGATGAACCGGGCGCCGAGCTCGCCGGCCACGGCCCGGGCGATGAACGTCTTGCCGCAGCCCGGCGGCCCGTACAGCAGCAGCCCGCCGCGCAGCGACTTGCCGTAGAGCTTGCGCAGCTCCGGGTTGCGCATCGGGGCCAGGAAGGCGGCTTCCAGCCGCTGCTTCACCTCGGTCATCCCGGCCACGTCGGCCAGCGTGAGGCCGGTGTGCTCGGCGTCGTAGGCGTCCGCCTCGTCGATGCCCGCCGAGGCCGAGTCCGCTGCCTCCCCGTCACCGACGAACATGGCCGGCATCACGTCACGCAGCTCGTCCTCGGCCTGAGACCAGTCGTAATGCTGGCCGCTGACCTTGCCCGGCCCCGGGCCAGCCGACGGGTCAGCAGGCGGTCCGGGAGACGGCTCAGCCGGCGGGGCGGGAGACGGCGCCGCGGCGGACCCCCGCTCCTGCAGCAGGCCCAGCGCCTGGGCGTTGCCCGGGTCGCGCTGCAGGACGGCGCCGAGCTGCCTGACGGCCTCGTCCCGCTGGCCGGCCTGCAGCAGCATCGAGGCCAGGTGCAGGCGGAGCGGCACGTCGTCGGGCATCGCCTCGACCGCCTTGCGCAGGCTGTCCAGCACGGTGGGTTCGGGTTCCATTCATCCGTCCGGTCCGTAGGTGGTCGATCCCGCCAGTTCGCTCGCTCCCCTTACAGGGTAATGTGCCCGCTTGCCCTCAGGCCCATAGCTCGGTCACGCCGAAGCCCAGATCGGCCAGCAGCCGCCGCAGCAGCGGCAGTGAGATGCCCAGCACGTTGCCGTGGTCGCCGTCGATCCCGTCCACGAACCAGCCGCCCCGGCCGTCCAGGGTGAACGCCCCGGCCACCGCGAGCGGCTCGCCCGAGGCCACGTAGGCGTCGATCTCCCGCTCCGACGGGGTGCCGAACCGCACGGCGGTCGCGGCCACCGCCGCGGCCCGCTGCCCGGTGGCCGCGTTGATCACGCAGTGCCCGGTGACCAGGGTTCCGCTCCGGCCGGACATCTCCCGCCAGCGGGCCGCCGCCTCGGCCGCCGAGCCGGGCTTGCCCAGCGCCCGCCCGTCCAGGTCGAGCAGCGAGTCGCAGCCGATCACCAGGGCGCCCGCCAGCCGGCCGGGCAGGCAGGCCGCGACCGCGGCCGCCTTGGCCTGGGCGAGCTGCCCGGCGAGTTCGGCGGGCCTGCCGGCGCGGAAGGCGGTCTCGTCCACGCCGCTCACCATGACCTCGGGCTCCAGCCCGGCGGCCCGCAGTACCGCGAGCCTGGCCGGCGACGCCGAGGCGAGAACGATAGCCGTCACGCCCCCCGACCCTACCGGCATCAGCACTCGCTCACCCGCGCAAGCTCCTCGAGGCGCCCGTCTAGGATCGGGCCCATGCAGACGACGACGCTAGGGCGAGGCGGGCCGGTGGTGTCCCGCGCCGGGCTCGGCCTGATGGGCATGTCGGGCATCTACGGCGAGGCGGATGACCAGGAGAGTCTCGCCACGATCCGGGCGGCGGCGGACGCCGGGATCACGCTGTTCGACACCGGTGATTTCTACGGCATGGGCCACAACGAGTTGCTGCTGCGCGACGCGCTGCGCCGCGGGATCCCGCGGGAGAGCGTATTCATCCAGGTGAAGTTCGGCGGGCAGCGGGACCCGTCCGGCGCGTTCATCGGGCAGGACACGAGCCCGGCAGCGGTGAAGAACGCGCTGGCCTACACACTGACCCGGCTCGGCACCGATCACGTCGACCTCTACCAGCCCGCGCGGCTGGACCCGCAGGTGCCGATCGAGGAGACGGTGGGGGCCATCGCCGAGATGGTCAAGGCCGGGTACGTCCGCCACATCGGGCTATCCGAGATGGGCGCGGACACCATCCGCCGGGCGCACGCCGTCCACCCGATCACCGCCCTGCAGATCGAGTACTCGCTGATGAGCCGGAGCATCGAGGCGGAGATCCTGCCGGCCGTCCGCGAGCTCGGCATCGCCGTGACCGCCTACGGCATCTTGTCCCGCGGCCTGCTGAGCAGCGGCACGGCGCGGCTCAGCGCGGGGGACCCGCGCCGCCGTTTCCCCCGGTTCCAGGACCAGAACCACGCCAGGAACCTGGAGTTGCTCGCCGCGCTCGAGGCGACCGCCGAGCAGCATGACTCGACCGCCGCGCAGCTAGCCATCGCCTGGGTGGCCTCGCGCGGCGAGGACATCATCCCGCTGATCGGCACCAAGCGCCGGGACCGGCTGGCCGAGGCGCTGCGGGCGCTGGACCTGACGCTCAGCGACGACGACCTCGCGGCGATCGAGGCGGCGGTGCCGGCCGACGCGACGGCGGGGGAAAGATACGAGGCGGCCCAGATGGCCGGCCTGGACAGCGAGCGCTAACGCGGGCCGGCCCGCTGCGGTCCCGGGACTGACCCGGCGGCACCTGGCGGTCGTGGCTGGGGCAGCTCAGATGGTCTCGTCCAGGGCGTCCAGGTGGACCAGGCCCACGTCGGCGACCCGCTGCGGGTTCGTCCGGTACAGGTAGATCATGTAGATCACGCCGAGGACCATGAAGCCGGCCACGCCGGGACCCATGTAGGACAGCGGCGGGGCCAGCGGGGTGACGAAGGAGAACACCTTGATGCCGGCCGCCGTCAGCCAGGCCGGGACGAACGCGGCGATGCCGAGCACCGGGATGGCCAGGTGCGACAGCCAGTTGAAGCCGGCCCTGCCGCGGCGGGCGAAGAACCCGATGCAGGCGGCGTTCATCAGGATGTAGATCGCCACCAGCACGATCACCAGGCCGGTGGCGACCATCGAGAAGGCCACCGTCGGGCCGTACCCCAGGCCGAGTCCCAGCGTCACCGCGACGGTGATCACGAAGGCGACCAGGACGCTGTTGACCGGGGCCCGGTGCTTCGGGCTGACGATCGCGAGGAACCGCGGGAACGCCCCGATCCGCCCCATCGCGTACGCGGTCCGGCTCGACACGTTCACGCCGGCGTTGGCGTTGGCGATGGTGGAGTTGACGATGGCCAGGAAGACGAAGAACCAGAACAGGCCATACAGCGAGCGAGCCAGGCCCTCCCAGGACGCGGTGCCGGTGAACGTGGCGAACGCGGTGAAGCCCTTCGGCCCGTAGGCCACGTCGACGGCGTAGGTGGTGAACACGTACAGCAGGCCGATCAGCAGCGTGGCCAGCAGCACCGCCCGCCTGATGGTGCGGCGCGGGTCCCTGGTCTCCTCGGCCAGCGGCGCCGCGCCCTCGAACCCGCCGAAGGCGAGCAGCGTGAACACCGAGCCGCCGATCACCCCGGTCAGCCCGCCGGGAGAGTAGTGCGTGGTGAAGACCTGCGCGGTGTTCCGGCTGCCCGCGTGCACCAGGAAGAACACCGCGAGGACGAGGAACACCGCGATCTCGGAGATCCCCAGGATGGTGCCGAGCCGGGCCGAGGCGCGGACGCCGTAGTAGCCCGCGGCCAGCACGATCACCGCCCCGGCCAGCGACCACGGCCACCACAGGTTCGCCGGGAACCCGTGGAACTCCGAGTTGATCGTGGCGGCCGTGGTGAACCCGAGCTGCAGCAGCACCAGCGGCGGGATCAGCCAGCCGACCAGGACGTAGCCCCAGGCGACCAGGAAGCCCAGCGACGGGTGCAGGCCGCGGGCCGCGTAGGTGGCCAGCGACCCGGAGGCGGGCAGCTCGCGGGCCAGCAGGCCGATGCACCAGGCGCACAGCAGGCACGCCACCAGGGCGAAGATGACCGCTAGCGGCAGCGCCCCGCCGGCCAGGCCGGCCCCGGCCGGAATGGAGGCCGCGATGGCGGCGGCGGGAGCCATGTCGGTGATCGACTGGAACAGCACCTCACGCAGGCCGATCGCGTCACGACGCAGGCCAGGCGCGGATCCGGAAACAGTTTCCTCTGGGGCCGCCATGGCGTCATGATCGCATGGACATTTCCCCGCGCACAGGGTCCGCCTGGGGCCCTTGGGAAGATTTACCAGAACGTATCCCACGCACCGCCCGCTGTCCCGCCATGATCAGGACCACCAGCAACCCGGCGGCAACTCCGTCCAGCCAGAAGTGATTGGCTGTTACCACGACGACGAGCAGCGTAATCACTGGATAGGCCGCGGCCAGCCAGCGCCACCCGCTCCGCGACACGGTGATGACCGCGATGGCCACGATCAGCGCCCAGCCGACGTGCACGGAGGGCATGGCCGAGAACTCATCCGCGTCGAAGCCGCCGCTCCAGGAGTACACCGACTGGCCGTAGCGCACCGCCGTATCGACCATGTGGGCCATCGGCAGCAGCCGCGGCGGCGCCACCGGGATCAGCTGGATGAGCAGGCTGACCCCGGTAAACAGGGCCACGGTAGTCCTGATCCGCGGGTAGGCCGCGCGGTGGCGGGCGTAGAGCCAGACCAGGCAGATGCCCAGGGCCGGGAAGTGCAGGACGTCGTAGTACAGGTTGCACGCCTGGATCAGCAGCGGGTGCGACAGCAGCGGCTGCTGCACGGCGGCCTCGCTGGGCAGGTGACCGAACCGCTCGGCGTCCCACAGCCAGCGGGCCCTCGGCACCGCCCCGGAGGTACCCAGCACGGCGAACGAGCCGGCGAACTGCCACAGCGCGTACAGCCCGAACAGCAGCGCCGCCTCCCAGGCCACGCCGTCCCAGCGAACTCGCAGCAACCTGAGCACGACCGCAGCGACCACCAGGACGCCGGCCGCCGCCAGGGCGTACTGCCACGACAGCATCAGATGCGGCACGGCCGAGCCCCCGAATCGTCAACCGATCACCCCGGAGAACATCCCACGATGATCATACGTACCGGGAGGTTCCCTCCGCTTTGCCCCGCGTCGCACTGTGTTCCAGCACTGTGTTCAGTCAGCGAGTGCCGTAAGCGCATGTTGTTGCGGCTGAGGCCGGAGGGATCGGCCTCGGCCTGCGGCAGCGACACGTCGCCGGTCACGTCCGCGCCCAGCCGCACCCGGTCCCCGTCGACCAGCCGGACCTCGGTGCCGGGCAGCACGCGGTCGTCGTTGACGTACGTGCCGTTGGTGGAGCCCTCGTCCCTGATCGTGGCGTGCCCCGCGTCATCCACCTGGACCGTGGCGTGCCGCCGCGAGACGTTGTCGAAGCGCGCGAAGGCCGCGGCTACGAGCGACTCGGCCGGATCCCGCCCGAGCATCACCGACGTCCCGGCCGGGATGTCAACGTTGCCGGTGGGGAAGGTGATGCGCATGACGACCGGCGAGATGCGGCGGCGGCGGCCCGTCGGCAGCGGGGTCCCGCAGGTGGGGCAGACCACGTCGGCCGCGTCGGAGACGCCGGCGCCGCAGTTCGGGCAGAAGGATCCCTGCTCTGACCCGGGCGCGATGAAGCGCTGCGAGATCGTCGGCGTCAGCAGATCGTCATCGGGTCCGGGGCTGTGCGGCAGGTTCGCGCCGCACCGGAAGCAGATCAGATCCTCCGGCTGGACCTTGACGCCGCAATCGGGGCAGCTCAGGCTGGCCATGTTCTCGCTCTCAGGTTTGGGTAGTCAACCTCCGTTAGACTACCGCCGCCGGAGCGGATCCGCAGCGGGAGACGGGACAGCCGGAGAGAGGACTCAGCCGTCCGCGCTATGCGAAGGCGGAGTCATGGTCAGCTACCAGCTCGCACCGGGGCACAAGACCTGCGGGACTCCGTAGCCCAGTTCGCCCGCTAGCTCGTCGCCCCGGTCATCGGCGGCCCGAGGTTACCTGTCAGGCGTGCGAGCTGGCCCGGGTATCGAGTCCTGCCACAGTGCGTGCCGCTATGTCACCGCCGGTCTCATTTGCGGGAGAAACCCTTGGCGCAAACCGGAACCGAGTACGATATGCGCACATGAACTCCCGGAGATTCCGCCGGCCCCGCGCTCGCGCGGCGGTCGCGGCAGCCGCTGTCCTGGCGGTTTCTACGATGGCGGCATGTTCATCCGTGCAGCCCGGATCCGCGGCGAACCCGACGCTCAAGGTCCTGACGTTTAACCCGTTCACCGGCCAGGATGGTTCGTTCGGGCCGGAGGCGCTGGCGGGCTGCCAGGCGGCGGCGGCCGCAATCAACGCGGCCGGCGGCGTGCTGACCCACACGGTGGCCTGCCAAAGCGTGGACACGCGCGGCAACCCGGCCAGCGCGGCCAGCGGCGGGGCGAAAATGCTAGTGGCCACGCCGCATATGCTCGGCGTGCTGGGCCCGAGCTCGGATGAGGCGGACGCGACCGCCCCGCTGATCAACGCGGCCGGGATCCCGATGTTCGCCGACACTGGCGAGTCGTCGTTTGACCACAACAAGCTGCCTTATTTCTGGCGCATGCTCGCCGCTGACGACGTGCGGAGCTACGCGATGGCGCTATACGCCAAGCAGAAGGGCTATCTCCGGGCCGCGGCGGTGTTCGGCGACGACGTCGGCTCCCAGGCCGGTGTGCCGGCGCTGGTGAGGGGCTACAACGAGCTGGGCGGGCATATGGTCATCAACCAGAAGATCGAACTGGGCCAGGGCTCCTATCAGCAGCAGGTCCAGCAGCTCATCGCGGCGAAGCCGCAGGTCATCTTTACCGAAACCTCGCCGCAGACCAACGCGACGTACCTGGCCGAGCTGCAGCAGCTGAACCACATGATCCCGGTAATCGGCACCGACGTGACGATCCAGCCGTCCTGGTTCACCGCGATGGCCGGGGCGATTGGCAAGCCGGCGGTGACCCAGTACTTCGTGGCCGAGCAGCCCTACGCCCCTGCGTCGGGGCCCGCGTGGCAGGTGTTTAACAAGAACCTGCTGGCCTCAGCCACAGTGCCCAAGCCGGCGCAGTGGAGCACTGACTCGTACACGATGTCGGACTACGACTCGGTCATCGTCATGGCGCTGGCCGCGACCGCGATGAAGAACACCAGCCCGGCCGTATGGAATGCGTCCATCCCGGCCGTCACCACGGCCTCTAAGGAAGCGACGGTGGTGCATACGTACGCGGCCGGCGTCGCGGCCCTCCGCGCCGGCAAGAAGATCGATTACGTCGGCGCGGCAGGCATCATCGACTTCAACCAGTGGCACAACTCGGGCGGCGGCTTCCAGATCGACTCCTACCAGGCGAACGGGGACCTCAGCCTAGTGACCTCGATCACGGCCGCCCAGCTCGCACCCCTCATCAGGTGAGCGCCCGTGTCCGGGCCCTGCGCACTGCCGGCTCCGGGTCCGGCTTGACCCCAGAGTTGTATATGATGCACAATCCTCGCCATGGGTGATGAAGCGACCGTGCGGGCCGAGCAGGCAGGCGGTGCGGCAGGGCCAGCGGCCGAAGCGCCGGGGTCCGATCTCACGCGGCGGGAGATACTGATTCCCGGCGGCCACGGCGCGGCCTTTGCCGCCCGGGCGGGCCATCTGGTGGAGATCATTGACCTGGAGGGGAAGCAAGTCGCGGACTTCGTCGCGTTCGCGGAGCGCAACCGGACCGAGTGGCTGTCCACTACCCATACCCGGTCCGCGCTGCTGCGGCTGACCGCCGTCGTCGGGGACCGCCTGGAGAGCAACTGGCGAAACCCGATGTTCGAGATCACCCGCGATGACGTGGGCCGGAACGACATCATCACGTCGATGTGCGACGACCGGCGCTATCGGCTCGACTACGGGGTCGAGGGCCACCGCAGCTGCCGGACGAATTTCGCCGAGGCGCTGGAGCCGTGGGGGATCGCCGAGTGGCAGATCCCCGATCCGTTCAACTTCTTCCAGAATGCCCCCATTCACCCCGACCGGAGGTTTGGCAACGAGATCCCCACCGGGAAGGCCGGGGACAAGCTGGTGCTGCGGACACTGATGGATTCGATCGTCTCGGTCTCCGCCTGCCCGCAGGACCTCAATCCGTGCAACGGGTTTCACCCGAGCCCGCTCATGATCCGCATCCTCGAACCGTCGCCAGATCCCGCATGAGGCGGATCCGGCTGGCCGGGCAGCTGGCGGAGCCCATGGGCCACTACACAGACGGGGTCGAGGCGGGCGGGTTCCTCTACGTCTCGGGCATGCTGCCGCTCGACGCCAACGGAGACCTCGTGGGCGCTGGCGACGTGGTCAGGCAGACGGAACAGGCGCTTGACAACATAGGTAAGGTCCTGCGCGCCGCCGCTGCCACATTCGACGACGTCGTGCGGCTCGGTGTGTACCTGCTGAACATGGCCGACCGGCCAGCCGTCACCACGGTGCGCCACCGCTACTTCGGCGACGCTCGGCCGGCGAGCACACTGGTGGAGGTCAGCGCGCTCGCCATCCCAGAGGCACTAATAGAGATCGAGGCCATCGCGCTGGTGCCCCGCCGGGACGCCTGACCATCCTGACCCGCGCTGCCGTGCTGGCGGCTCACCACCCGAAGAGGAGCGTAATGAGACACGCCGTGACAGCGCTGGGAGCGGCGCTCGTACTCCTGTCCGCCGCCTGCAGTTCCACGGGCAGCGGAAGCAGTTCCGCGGGCGGCGGTAGTCCCTCGGGGGCGAAGCTGGTGGTCGGGGAATTCAACCCGTTCTCCGGGCCGGACGCGGCCTTCGGGCCAGAAATGGTCGGCGGCTGCATCCCCGCGATCCGGCTGATCAACGCCGGCGGCGGGGTGCTCGGCCATCAGATGAGCTGCGTCCAGGAGGACACCCGGGGGGATCCGGCTGACGCGGTGCCGGCCGCGCAGAAGATGATGGCGACCGAGTCATCGCTGGTCGGCGTGCTCGGGCCCAGCTCCGACGAGGCGCTGGCCACTGCCCCGCTGCTGAACAACGGCCACGTGCCGATGTTCGGCGACACCGGCCAGGCCGCCTTTGATCACACGACCAACGCCTACTTCTACCGGCTCACGCCGGCCGACGACGTCAAGGGCTACGCGATGGCGCTCTGGGCGCATGCAGCAGGTTATAAGCGCGCGGCCGCGGTATTCGGCAACGACGCGGGCGCGCAGTCGAACGTGCCGACGCTGGTCCGTGCCTTCACCCAGCTCGGCGGGACCGTCGTCTACAACAAGCCCTTCGCGCTCGACCAGAGCTCTTATCGCAGCGAGGTCGAGAGCATCCTCGCCGCCAAGCCTCAGGTGATCTTCACCGAGGTGGACCCGCAGACCGGGGCGACCTTCCTGTCCGAGCTGCAGCAGCTGCACGGACTGATGCCGGTGATCGGGACCGACGTGACCCTGCAAGCACCGTGGCTCAAGGCCGTCACCGGTTCGATCGGCGCGGGGGCCATGGCCAAGTACTACGAGGGGATGCAGCCGTACGCGCCGCCGAGTGGCCCGGCCTGGCAGACCTACAACAAGGCCCTGCTGGCCTCGGCGTCACAGGTGCCCAAGCCCGGCCAGTGGAGCACTGACCCGTACTCGATGACCGACTACGACGCCGTCAACGTCATGGCGCTCGCGATGCTCGCGGCCAAGAGCACCAGCCCGGCGGCCTTCAACAAGGACATCATGACGGTCACCAAGCCAGCGCCCGGCAAGACGGTCGTGACGAGCTTCGCCGCCGGGAAGGCCGCGCTGGCAGCGGGCAAGCAGATCCAGTACGTGGGCGCGGGCGGCCCCATCGTGTTCGACCAGTGGCACAACTCGACCGGAGCGTTCGAGGCCGCGAAACAGGTCGATGGGAATCCCGTGCTGGTCGGCTCGGTATCGGCGGCTCAGATAGCGGCGATCAGCCGGTGACTGGGGCATGAGGGCCAGTGGCAGCGGGCACGGGACGGGGCGGCGGTCGTGAACACGATCGTTCCCGCGATCGGGTTCGGCATCGTCACCGCCTCCATCCTGGCGGTGGCCGGCGTCGGCTTCACCCTTCAGTTCGGGGTGACCAACATCCTCAACCTCGCCTATGGCGACATCATGACGGCCGCCGCGTTCGTCGCCTACCTCCTCACCAGTGCTGGCTTCAGCGTGTGGCTGGCACTGGTGGCGGGCGCGGTGTTCGGGTCCGTGTTCTCCGTGCTGTTGAACCGGTGCATCTATACCCCGTTCGTCGGGCGCGGGACGCGGCTGTTCGGCATGATCATCGTGACCATCGCGGTCAGCCTCATTTTGCAGAACGGTCTGCTGGCCATCTTCGGCGCCAACTTCTTCAGCCTGAAGATGCCCCGCCCCACGTCGGTGCACATCGCCGGGATGACGTTCACCACCGATCAGCTCGCCATCATCGCCATCGCGGTCGTCGCCATGCTCCTCATCCACCTGCTGCTCCGCTACACCAAGCTGGGCAAGGCGATGCGCGCCACCGCCGCCGACCCCGATCTCGCCCGCAACTGCGGGATCGCCACCGACCGGGTGATCGACCTGGCCTGGGCCATCTCCGGCGCGCTGTGCGGCCTGGCCGGCGTCATCCTGGTGCTGAACGTGACCGCGTTCACCGACACGACCGGTTCGCAGTTCCTGATCCCGGTCGTGGCCGTCGCGGTGCTCGGCGGGATCGGCCAGCCCTACGGGGCCATGCTGGGCGCCCTGGTCGTCGGGATCGCCACTGAGGTGGCGGCGGCCATCTTCA